>Ga0187877_1000018_pt1 | contig 184264 bp, 162 predicted proteins | sample June2016WEW_17_1_3_FD_132430 | JGI IMG/M metagenome (GOLD analysis project Ga0187877, IMG submission 132430) | Peatland microbial communities from SPRUCE experiment site at the Marcell Experimental Forest, Minnesota, USA - June2016WEW_17_100 | ecosystem: Environmental > Terrestrial > Soil >...
CTTTTGTCGAATACAAGGCGAAGCGGGCGGGCGTGCCGGTGGTGCTGGTTGACCCCCGCAACACGAGTCGCACTTGCCCGATGTGTGGGCATATCGCCAAAGCCAATCGGAAGAGTCAAAGCGTGTTCTCCTGTGTGCTGTGCGGTCACTCTGGACTAGCAGACCACATCGCGGCGATCAACATTAGTCGCCGGGCGGTCGTCAACCCGCCAATCGTAGCGCGTGTTGTATCCAAAGTCGCGTCCTCTCAGGCCGCGAGCGCAGTTACAAGCCACCCGCTTCCAGCGGGTGCGTAGTTGACGAAGTCCTGGTTGAAGGTTGCATTTTTGGCCATCTTTTCGATCTCGCTGGCACTATCCGCCTGCACCCCTCGGACGAAGTCCGTATCCTACGAAAACGCGGCTTTTGTTTATACATCTGCCGCCCAAACCGCGGCTGCGCAGGCACCCCTGATCTCAACAGCCTTTCCCCTTTCTCCAAGCGATACCATGGATATAACGTTCGTGAGCACATTTCCATTTTTTCTAACCCCCACTTCAATTGAGGAATATCCAACAGCCGCGGCGGCCAGTTCGTGTGACAATTCTGCTTTCGTGGCGGATGTGACGTTTCCGGATAATTCAGTCGTCGCCCCGGATATGACGTTCGGGAAAACCTGGTCATTGGAGAATAACGGCACCTGCACCTGGAACGAAAACTACAGCCTCACTTTCACATCGGGAGCGGCTATGGACGGCAATACGACTTCCATTTCAGGTACAGTCGCCCCCGGTGGTACCACGGATATTACCGTCCCGATGGTTTCTCCAAGCGTTGATGGGACCTATACCGGTTACTGGCAGATGATGAACAGCGATGGGGAGCTCTTTGGTGTGGTGGTCTATGTGGTCATTCAGGTTTCCTCCAGCGTAACCAGTACCCCGACCCTTACCGCGACTGGCGCTACGGCTACACCACTGCCCACGTCCACACCGACCGTGGCGACGGCTACATAAACGCTGGAACAACGATCGACGTCCTGAGATTAAATTCACGGATCGCTCGGAGAAAAAACATGCACCGGGCATGGATCCGGCTATGAGAGTTACCCGAAACCGCCGGGCTATCGGTTATCAGCGTGATTGCAGGTGGGGCTACGACTTGCCAACCAGGACAAGGCTGGTTTTGTCCTCCTCCGGCTGTTACACCCAGAGTAAAGGAACAGGAATCGCCCGTTTGTTGGGTGATTCCTGTTCCTGATTTCTGGTGTCTGACCTGAATGGCTAATTCGCGGGTTTCAGACTACCACCGCCGGAAAAGGTGTAGGTCTTGCCGCCTAACTGGCTGTTCGCGGCCAGGCTGGCATCATAATAAAGCGTGTGTCCGTTGCCGATGATATTGGTGATCGTGGAACCCGAAATCCCACTGGCATCCGATAGGCCGGACAGGTAGGAATCCGCGGTGACGGTCCAGGTGCTGGTGGAGTCCAGGGTCAGGTTGGTGGCCTTGGCTGTCTTATCGGGGTTGATGGCGCCGGTCAGAGAGGAGCCATTTTGCAAGTTAAGGGTGATCGAACTGAGGTTGTCAGCGACCAGGTTCCCGGTCAGAGTCTGGCCGTCGGCGGTGAGGAGTACCGTCCCACCGTTGGACCCGCTGTTGCCCCAGCTCCCGCTGGCCGCCTTCACCAGCGTCCCGGAAGCGGCCGTGAGGCTGACGCCTTTTAGCGTGATGACCCCGGTCGAGTTGGTGATGTAGAAGAGGGGGCCATCTGTGGCAGTGTAAGCCAGCGAGCCGCCGGTCATCGTGAAGGTACCCTTGGTTCCCTGGGCGTCGCCAGACGTGCTCTGGTAGATCATGACGCCCCATTTGCCAGCCTTGCTGGATGACAGGCTGGTGTTGGTCAGCGTGATGGAATTGGCGCCTTCGATCACGGCGGCCTCGGCGCCCTCGGCAGTGAAGGTGCCGTTTGTGACGGTTATGTTACCGGTCGAATAGATCCCAGCTGAGTTCATCCCGGTAGTCTTGACGGTCCCGCCGGTGACCGTGATCGTGCCTCCGCCTCGGTCAGTGGCGATGGCGCTAGCACTGCCGCCCGCGGTAGTCATATCTACATTGGTTACGACCATCGTCCCGCCTTGGGTTGCCATGACGGCATGTGCGCCGTCCCCGGTGGCGGTGATCTTGACATTGGATAGGGTCACCGTCGTTCCGGCTCCTGTGGAAAAGGCGCCGTTGGCGCCTGTGCCGCTGGTGGTTACGCTGCTATTGGACAGATTGATCGTGCTGCCACCGGTGGCCAGCACACCTGCATTGATGCCATAAAAGCTGCTGTTGTCCTGTGAGGAGGTGTTCCCACTGGTCGTGATGGTCGCTTTGCCGAGGGTCAGGACCCCACCGTCCGTCACGTAAACGGCGGATTCGTCCACGTTAGATCCAGTGTAAGTCTGGCCGTTCTGGCTGGCGCTGCCACCGTTCAAAGTGTAGGCGCCAGTGGCCGTGCTGGTACTGGTGGAGGAAGAGCTACTGCTGGAGGGGGCGTTTGCGGGAGCGCTGCTGGAATTGGCGGGAGTGCTGGTCGGGACGCCGGCTTTCTGTTGGAGCAATTGGACCAGGCTGTTAATCACGTTTGGCGATAATAACCCCGCCTGGCTGCCCGGACCTGTTGGCATGTTAGCTTGTCCATTGTCTGGCGGGTTGCCTTGTGCAGACTGTCCAATACCGCCTGCTGGAGTCCCTTGCGGAGGCTGCTGTCCATTGCCAGCTTGTGGATTGCCCTGAAGGGGTTGCGCGCCGTTTCCGGGCTGTCCCCCAGGTCCGCCTGTGGTGATGCCCTGTTTCTGCAATATGGTCATGGCAGAGTCCTGGGTGATCTTCATGGCGGCGATTGCCTGAATCTGGTCTGTGGTCATCGCAGCCTGAATTTGCTTGACCAGTTCGTCGATTTGTTTTTGTGAATGAGAGCTGGTTGCCTGGGCAGAGGGGGTGGCGTTGGTGTGTCCCTGGGGCGCGACCCCAGGCCCAGCACCCAGGCTCTGGCTCAGAGATTGGACTTGTTGCCAGAGCGGTATTAATATCTTGGCTTGGGAAGCGGTCACTGACTGGTTCGTTCCTTCCAGCTTGAACGTTCCCACGAGCAACTGGGAGGCGACCGGTAGAGCATCGGTATATGAGGTATTTAACGTGGCCGCAGTAACCGTGCTGCTGGTGGTTTGGGCCTGGGTCGCAGTGGGGGTGGTCATGCCCGCGCATGCGCTCAGTGTGAAGACCAATATGGTCAGGAGGGCTAACAGGATTCTCTTCATTTTTACCCTCATGTTTTTTGTGATCCGGTTCGCTTATCCGGAGGGGTGAGATCGAGATGATGATCGGTTAAGCCGAAAGTTGTTGTGGGGATTGAAGTTGATGGGTTGACATCCATGCTGATCCTTTCTGTGAGTTTGTCGTTCGAGGGGCATGGTATCAAAGAGTTGTTAATAATTTATTTAGGGTTTGTTGAGGAAGTTGTTAGACCTGCGTTTTGATTATCCCCCTGTCAAGGATGCCTAGCAGAGACCGATGTTGGCATTCCGGCCGTGATTACCTCCCTTAATGGGCCGAGCTGGGCCTTCCAATCTCGCCGGCAAGGTTCACAGATAATATCTTAGCGGGCGGCCGGGTTACAGCCAGGCAGTGGGCAACCCCTTGTTACCACCGGAGTTCAACCTGCGCGGATTTTGGTCGAGGTTTTATTTCTTATTTTCCCACCACCCCTGCATTGCGGCGAAGGGCAGCGCCTGGGTTTGCTCGCCCTGGCGCCCGGTGTTCCAGGTGATGATCAGCTCCTTCTTGGCCCGGGTGATGCCTACATACAAGAGACGCAGGCGCTCACGTACGTAGTCCAGACGCGCTGCCTGGGTTGCTGTACCCTCGGCATAGTACTCGTACTCGCCGGTCGCTTGGGCTGCCTCCAGCTGCGCCAACGTCTCGGCCTCCAGGTTCAAACCCGTGCGCACGAACCACTTCTCGGCTATATAGCGGTCGTTCGGCATACCCGAAGGGAAATCATAGTTGTTCACTGACATCAGGTATACCCGGTCCCATTCCAGGCCCTTGGCCTTGTGCATGGTCGTCACCACCACCTTACCGACATGGCGGCCAGGGTCAAAACCCGAATCGTCCTCGCTGAAGCCGAGGAATCGGCGTTCGTTTCGGGCGATCAGGTTGAGTTCGCTGTTCAGTTCGGGCAGCCTCCAGTCGGGGTGTTCGGCACCGACCTGGCGTAACACCAAAGCCAGCTTGTGGGCCAAAGCCAGGTCGTTGGGGGCGGTGAAGAGGTCCTGTGCCAGGGTCAGGACCATCTGGTCGATTGGGAGGCCGGTCGTCCCATGCCAGCGGCGGACAACCCCCCGAAACTCCTCCAGCTCTGCGAGGGTCTCTGCCGAAGCATCGCCGCTCCGCACAGCCTCGAGCCAGTCCCTTTCCCCGCGGGGTGCGATAAATATCTCGACTTCGCTGCATCGACCCAATAAATCGGCGACGCTTTTTTGGAAATCGTTGTTGGAGTCTTCTTCACCGCGCCGCCAGGCGAGATAGGCGCGGCTGAGCCGGGCGGCGGATTGTGGGTCTGCCAGAGAACTGACCACCTCTGCCAGCCGTCCGGCAGCCAGGCGTGTAGAAGAAGTGCTGGCGAGAAATTCCACAAAGGGAAGGTGGTGTTTCTTGAGTGCTTCGATCACTTCCACACCGCGCACATTGCGCGGCACGAGCACTGCGACCGTGGCTTCCGGATTATCTGGCAGCCACTTGAAGATGGACTTGGCGACCGCTTCAATCTCCTCGTCCGGCGTGTATTTCCTGCCGATCAATTTGATCCCTGCTGGGTCGTCGGGAGGATTCGGCTGCGGGTCACCGGGGGGGGCAGGCTGGATGTACGGGGTGGTCAGGGCTGCACGCGCGGCCGGGTTGGGAGGATCTTCATTCACCCAATGAATCAACTGGTTTGCCAGGGCGATGATACTGGGTTGACAGCGTCCCGAGTCAGGCAGCTCCTGGACGCTCTCGGCTTCCTGATGGATGAAATCGATCAAGTGCTGCGGCGAGGCAGTCGTGAAGGTCTCGAAGATCGCCTGGTTTGGATCGCCGACCCGGATCCAATTCCCCTGATCGCCTGCCAGGAGGCGCAGGGACTGCTCCTGCAGCCGGCTTGAATCCTGGGCTTCATCTTCTAGGATGAACGGCCATCGATAGCGCAGCCGTTCCAGATACTCGGCATCCTTTTCCAACAGGTCGAGCGCCAGGCGGATCAGGTCGTCAAAATCAACTGCGCCGCGATAAGCGAGGCCGTGCTGATAATTCGAGTAGATCTCCCAGCCCATCTCAGCCAGCGGGAGGGGGGCCGGTGCACGGTCAAGCAGGGTCCTGAGTGCTTCAGGACTCAGCCTGTAGTCCTTGGCTGATCGGATGAACGCCAGGGCGATCCCGTTCACCATTTCCGGGAGCTGCTGGCGACGGATCCAGTCGTGTCTGGATTCCTCCAGGTCCGGAAGCAGGTAGCTGTCCAGGTCGTCCAGATGCAGGTGCGTCCAGGCCTGAGCCGCTTCCTTCCGAATAAAGTCAGCCTCGCGCTCGTCGAGGATGACAAAGTGATTTTCCAACCCTACGGCTCCGGGTTTTTCCCGGACGATATCATGGGCCAACCCATGCAGGGTGCGGACGCGGTAGCCGAAGGGCATAGGCAGGCTCAGGAACTCCTTGATGCGGCTGCTGAAATTGTCCACGGCAGAGTTGACCAGGGTGACGATCAATACTTCCTGTTCCTCCGCCAGGACACCGCGGTGGATGAACTGGGCAGCCAGCGCCGAGAGGGTATGCGTTTTGCCGGAACCCGGGACCGCGGAAATGCCCATTTTTCCACCTGAGTAGGCGAGGATTTTTTCCTGGGCGGGGCGTGGCAGGAAGGTCATTCTTCCTCTCCGTGAAGGGCCTGAAGTTGCATTTTCCAAATGGCCCTCAGGAGCGGGCCCCGCTGTTCATAACCCTGTTCGCTCAGGTCGCTGATTCCCAGGTAGACCTGCTGCCGGCAACGGTGCAGCAGGCCGATCACGAGGCGGGTTAAGGTCTGCTCATTCGCGGCTAGATCGTCCAGATCCGTCCATAACTTTCCTCTCACCCATGAACGTGAGAGCACGTAGGGTTGGGTCAAGGGCTGGAAGAGACGTTCCCACCAGCCGGTTGAACCCACGTCCAGCCAGAATTGGATGGCAGCTGGTCTGTTCATCATGAGGAAAGTATAGGCCGGTGCGAGCAGCACGGCCTCGCCCCTCTCGCCTGTCCATCCTTCGAGATACTGGGCGGCGATGACCCCTTCCTGCAGCGTGGCCAAATACTCGCGACCGATATCCATCGAAGCCTCTGAGGATAATTCCATCGCCTGACGGAATTTCTGGACAGACTCGATCAGGCTGGCAGAGACTCGCGCCGCGTCGAAGTTGCGGTGAAAGCCGAATCCTTTTTGTGAGAGAATTTCTCCGAACAAACGCCGCAGGAAGTGGTCGAGTGGATCGGGGGTCGCTTGCTGCCGGTAATTTTCGATCCATGTCCTCAGGCGTTCGTAGCGCTCACCGAAGATGAAGGTCAGGCGTTCCTGGACCTCGGGTTTGATCTGGTCAAAACTCGATAAAGAGAAATCCCGCACGCGGTAGACGATCTCGGCGAGCAGCTGGGCGCGGACCAGGTCCATCTCATCGATGGCGAATTGGAAGGCGTAAGCGAGGTCGAATTTCGACGGTCGGACTCCCCAGGCCGGGTGAGCCAGTTTGGCCAGAGTCAGCAGGCAGGCGCTGGCGGGCTCATCGCGCAGGGAACGGGATGGCCGGTGCGACCGGACTGGCACCTGGCGTGCTTCTAACCGGTCCCGTAGCGAGAAGCGCAGCGCGTCCGATAGGTAGGGTGCCAGGACGACGATTTCCGAGGCAGGGATTTTTTGGACAGTCGTGAGCTGCTGAATTTCATCCGCGACCCAATCCAGCATCTGCGGATAGAAACGGGTGGATAGGTCCGCAGGGGGGAAGCGCAGTGCACGGAGAGTTTTCGCAGAGGCTTGGGGATCTGATCCTGCCTTCAGCTGAGAGTTGAAGGCGCTTTCCAGGTCCTGGATCTCTGGCGAGGTGATGAAGGACTCAGTCAGGGCGGTCACCGTGTCGCAGGATTTCTTTAATCGCAAGCCTGATTCCGGATCTGCGCCCAGGAAGCGGCGATAACCGCCATTTTCATCATAAATCAGGAGGGCTGAGTTAAAATCCAATAGCCATTCGCTCAGCAGGTCATGGGAAACGGGTATGTCTTCTTCGACATTGTCGTAGATCAAGTGCCGGAAAGTTCGGGTCAGGAAAGTGTTACAGGCTTCCTCGCGCCAGAGAATCTTCCAGAAGATATCCAGTTGAAGGGAGAAGTCCAGCAAATTATGCTGGAGGCAGTACTCCCGGAACCGGTTGGCACATTCCTGGGCGTCAGCGTAGATCCGTCTCTGGGCGGGGTCGCCCTCCCAGGCATCGGAGAGCCTTTCACCGATTTCGGTGTATGTAAAACCGACGGCGGCAGACTTATTCAGGTTGTCGAGGATCTGGCTGTACAGGCGGTTTCGGTCGATGGTGACCGATGCAAAGAGACCTTTTTCAAGGAGGGGACGGACGATACGCGCCATATAGTACTGGGCAGTTTCGAGGGTCAGGAAAACCGGCGGCCGGGCAGGGTCGGCGAATCCGGCCGCCTCCCCCGCCAATGGCCAGAATAGTTCGACCATGCGCCGGGCCAGGCCGCCCAATGTGGCGAGGGCAAACTGTTCACCTGGTCCAACGGAGGGGTCATGCAGGAGTGTTTCGTAAGGTGCCTGAAGTGTTCGCTGCGGGGTCAGGACCAGGATCGATTCGGCGGGCAGGTCCAAGGCGAGCAGGGCGCGCAACCGTTCCACGCCGACCGTGGTCTTACCGCAGCCGGCGGGGCCGGATAGGAAAATCTTGGTGTGGGTAGGTTCGTTGAGGATGGCGCGTTGGAAGTGAGTTAGACGCACCTAACAAGATTAGCGGAAAGCGAGGATTTTGTCAACCGAAAATTGTGGCGGCCGTGAGGCCGCCACAATTGCCTTACTGAAGATATTTAGCGAAGAATTTGGTCACCCGCTCCCACGCATCCTTGGCTGCCTCAGGCCGGTAGGCTTTGGGGTCGCTATCGCGGAAGAAGGCGTGTCCGGAGTTCGGATAGACGATGACCTCGTGTACCACGGGGATCCCATCGAGCAGCCGGTCAAACTCTTCGACCGTTCCGACCGGGATGGACTTGTCCTGGTCGCCGAACAGTCCCAATACCGGCGAGCGGATCGCGCCGAGCTGATCGAAGAGCTGCTGCATCCCACCGCCGTAGAAGGTGCAGATGGCATCCAGGGGACGTTGGATGCCGAGCCCCAGCGACAGACGCCCTCCGAAGCAGAAACCCACGCTACCAATTTTTCCGGAGCATTTAGGATGTTTTTTCAACCCATCAAAGACGAACTGCAGATCGGCGGGTGCCGTCGGGCTGTATTTCTGTACCAGCTTCGAGGCAGTTTCCCCATCGCCGAGCTGGGCCAGCTCGCCGTGATAGAGGTCAGGGGCAAAGGCGAGGTAGCCTTTGGCTGCGAAGCGGTCCGCAATGCTTTTGGTCTGCGGATCGAGCCCCCACCATTCCTGGATGACGATCAACCCCGGCCAGGGACCGCTGCCTTTCGGTTTGGCCAGGTAGCCGGAGATCGTGCCAAATTTGGTTATGCTTCCCATGTTTCCTCCTTCATGAAGGGAGCGGTCAGAATGTGGTTGTGGTGAAAGTGTTAGAATGGAATAAATATATCAGGTTTCAGACCGTTTTGGAGGTATTAAAATGCCCATGCCCGTCAACGGAGGAGAGAGCCGGACCATGCGCAGGCCATAATGCTATGGACCAGCAGATCGATGCGCTTCTGGTCTTTGGAAGTTAAAGAGCATTCCTTGATTCGGATTCCCGATCCATTCTCCCAGGGAATGTGTAAAACTATTATAAGAGACCCCTGTCAGCTGTTGACATCCTTGCAGCCCCCATGTATAATATCGTCCGCTTCTGCCCCGGCAGCAGTCTGCTGGGGCGAGTGCTTGTATCCCGGCTTCCACGTAATCTGGCGTAAGGCTTCCAAACCCGTATCGCAGGATTTGCGTTGAAGCGAAGACCAGGAGAAATGAGATGAAGTTCGCAATTTTGGAAAGTGGCGGCAAGCAATACCGGGCCGTCGAAGGGGGAGCGATCGAAGTGGATCGCCTGCCGGTCGAACCCGGGGCAGATATCAAACTCGAACAGGTCCTGCTGCTCGCCGACGGCGACAAGGTCACCGTCGGGACGCCGATTGTCAAGGATACTCCGGTTTGGGCCAGGGTCGTCGCCCACTTCAAAGGCCCGAAGGTGGTGATTTTCAACTATCGTGCGAAGAAACGCATCCGGGTAAAGACCGGCCACCGTCAGAACTACACTCGCTTATTGGTCGAGCAGATCGGCGGGACGGAGTTAGCTCCTAGGAGCAAACCGGAAAACGCGGTAAGCGCAGAGGAAGAAAAACCGGCCAAGGGCGAAAAGCCTGCTCGACTTGAGCCCAAAGAGCCTGAGGTTGTCGCCGAAGAAGCTGGCGCGGAAAAAAAGCCGACGAAAGCCGCTTCCACGAAATCAAGCACTTCCGCCAAGAAACCGGCCAAGGCTGCGCCGGCCAAGCGAGCATCTACCAAGGCCGCCCCAAAGAAAACTCCCTCCCGCAAGCCGACCACGAAAAAGCCGGCCGGGAAGGATTCGAAGAAGTAGAAATGGAGTGAGAGCGATATGGCACACAAGAAAGGTGGCGGCTCCAGCCGTAATGGACGCGACAGCCAGTCTCAACGACTGGGTGTGAAGAAGTATGCGGGCGAATACGTGCTCTCGGGGCATATCATCGTCCGCCAGCGCGGCACGCGCATCAAGCCTGGTCTGAATGTGGATGTCGGCAAGGATGACACCATCTTTGCGACCATGGACGGTTTAGTGGTTTATGATCTGGTTCGTGGCAGGAAACGCGTCAATGTTAGGCCGGCAGAGAACGAACCGCCGAGGAAAGGATAATGGATCATGAAGGAAGGTATTCATCCAACCTACTACCCGGATGCCCGGGTGACCTGCGCCTGCGGGAACACCTGGACCACCGGGTCGACTCAAAAAGAAATCCGGGTTGAAATCTGCTCGAAATGCCACCCCTTCTTCTCCGGTGAAGGCCAGCGTCTGATCGACATTGAAGGGCAGGTGGATCGCTTTTACAAGAAGCTGCAGGCCCGCCAATCCTTCGTGGATGAGAAAAAGACCCGCAGCGAGGCACGGGTTTCTCCCAAGCGTCCGATCGCCGAACTCGAGCTGAGCACCCGGGCGGTCGCAGCCCTTGGGAAAGCGGGCATCACCGAGGTCGGCCAGTTCCTGGAAAAGCTCTCCCAGGGCGAGGAGGCCGTCCTGGCGATCGAGGGATTCGGCCGCAAGTCTCTGATCGACATTAAAAAGAAACTGCGTGCCTTGGGTTACCCGCTTCCGGAGGTGGCTGAAACTCCAGCCGCCTAGGGCTTGTCGAAAGCCAATAATCAGGTAAACTTAACAGGCAGATGCAGTTCGCATCTGCCTGTTTGTTATTATTTCATTGTCTAGGGAGAGGATCAGTGAAACCAAGCACCGGTTCAGTCGAAGTCATTTGCGGTTCGATGTTCAGTGGCAAGACGGATGAACTGATTCGCCGCTTGCGCCGCGCCACCATCGCACGCCAAAAAGTGCAGGTCTTCAAGCCGGCCATCGATGTACGCTATGCGGTCGAGAAGGTTACCTCCCATGCCGGGACGGATTTCGACGCGATTCCGATCCAGAAGGCCTCTGAGATTTGGACCCATCTGGAGGAAGGCACCACGGTTGTCGCCATCGACGAGGCACAGTTCTTTGACGGCGAAATCATCCCGATCGTCGACGAGCTGGCTGCCAAGGGCATGCGGGTATTGGTGGCCGGCCTGGACACCGATTTTCGGGGGGAACCGTTCGGCCCGATGCCGGTCTTGATGGCCAAGGCGGAGCGGACGGACAAACTCCAGGCGATTTGCATGATCTGCGGTGAACCCGCCACCCGCACTCAACGGCTGGTCAATGGTCAACCTGCCCGCTATAACGATCCGGTCGTGATCGTTGGAGCAGCGGAGATGTATGAAGCGCGTTGCCGAGCTCACCATGTCGTCCCGCGCTAGGGAGGGAGGTCTGATGCAGGATTATCATGAATTCCTGGCTGAAGTTCTGATTGATGAAGACATGCTCCAGAAGCGGGTTCGGGAGCTCGCGGCTGAGATCAACCATGACTACCGCGATGAGGACCTTCTGCTGATCTGCATCCTGCGCGGCGGGATCGTCTTCATGGTGGACTTGATGAGACACATTACCGTCCCCCATGCGATTGATTGTATGGCCCTGACCTCCTACGGTGTCGGGGCGCGCGCCTCTAGCGGAAATATCCGCATGAGCCTGGATCTGCAGACGAACATTGAAGGCAAAAATGTTTTGCTGGTCGAAGATATCGTCGACAGCGGCCATACCCTTACCCATGTACTCGAAATGCTCGAGACGCGCAACCCCAAAAGCTTGAAAGTCTGTGCTTTGTTGGATAAAGCAGGGCGGCGCGAAATCCCGGTGCCGATCCATTACCGCGGTTTCACCATTCCGAACAAGTTCGTCTTTGGCTACGGTTTGGACCTGGATGAGTATTACCGCAACCTGCCTTTCGTTGCAGTAGTCGATCCGGACAAATATCAGCCTTCGGTTTGATGGAGGCGGAGCGCGCCGGAGCATGAGGGATTCCTCGCTGAGGTCGTGGTCGATGCAGAGGCGACCCAGAAACGGGTCGCGGGCCTCGGTGCCTCCTCCGGCGGATCAACCCTCAGGTAGGAGGCCAGACCGGCAATTGGAATGCGCGATGGATTTTTCCTTATGAAGGAGCAGGTGTACCTGGATGCTTGAGCAAAACCCCCTGACCCTTTCACCCCTTCTGGAGGCCATCCGGGCTGCGCTGCCGGACAATCTGGCCGTGTACCTGGTGGGGGGAGCTGTGCGCGACGCACTGCTGGGCCGCACCTCGCACGACCTGGATTTCGTTCTGGATGCGCATGGGATCCGAACCGCCCGACGGGTAGCCGATGCCCTCCAGGCGGACTTTTTCCCGCTTGATCCCGAGCGGGATACCGGACGGGTGATCGTCACCTCCCCGGATGGCGTACGGACATTGATGGACTTTGCCACCTTTCGCGGCGAGGACCTGGAGTCAGATTTAAAGGGGCGCGATTTCACCGTCAACGCCATAGCTATGGAAATCCATTCCATGCAGGTCCATGACCCTCTGCACGGGGGTATGGACCTGAAAGATAGACGCTTGCGCGTCTGCTCCCCGAGTGCTTTCCGGGACGATCCGGTGCGCATCCTGCGCGCCGTGCGTCTATCAGCCACATTTGGTTTCCAGATCCTGCCGGAGACCTCCCGGGCGATGCGAGAGGCCGTGAGCCTCCTGGGAAAGGTCTCTATTGAACGGCTGCGTGACGAGCTTTTCCGCATCCTGGAGGGCACCCAGCCGGCCGCCTGCATCCGCGTTCTGGATTTGGTCGGCGCCCTGGACCAGCTCCTACCGGAACTTGGGGAACTCAAGGGTGTCGAACAACCGACTCCTCATGTTTATGACGTTTGGGAGCATACGCTGGCGACGGTGCGGCATCTTCAATCGCTTCTGGCGGTCCTGGCCCCAGAGTACAATCCCGACACCACCTCGGACTGGTATCTCGGTTTGCTGTCCCTGCGCCTGGGGCGTTACCGCCAGAAGTTCGCCGAACATTTGGCTACGCCGCTCAATATTAACCGTTCTCTGAGTGGCTTGCTGGAACTGGCGGGGCTTTATCATGATGTCGCCAAACCCACCAGCCGGAAGGTTGATGAGAACGGCCAGGTGCGTTACTGGGATCATGATCAGCGCGGGGCCGAGATCGCCGTGGCGAGGGCCCGGGCTCTTAACTTGAGCAATGGCGAGGTAGACCGGCTGGACCTCATCATTCGCAACCATATGCGGATTTTGTTCCACACAAATCGCCTGGTCCGTGAGAGGAAGCAGCCTACCCGGCGGGCCGTTTACCGATTCTTTCGCGACACCCGTCAGGCCGGCGTGGACATCGTCCTGCTGTCCCTGGCGGATCTGCGTGCGACCTATGAGCACACCCTGCCGGAGGACACCTGGAATGCAGGTCTGGACATCTGCCGCCAGCTTCTTGAGAACTGGTGGGAAAAACCCGAAGAGAGTGTCAACCCGCCGACCCTCCTGAGTGGGAAAGACCTGCTGTCCGAATTCGACCTTGAGCCTGGTCCTCAGGTGGGCAGATTGCTTGAAGCTGTCCGTGAAGCGCAGGCGGTCGGCAAGGTGTCCACCCGGGAGGAGGCGTTGGATCTCGCAGCGCAGCTCCTGGGGAGTTCACCGTCCCCCCATTAGAAAGGATGCCAATGTGCGACGAACGAGGCGATTGAGCTGTGAACCTTATCGTTTTTGACCTCGAAACCCAAAACCTTTTTGAAGAGGTTGGAGGGCGCGACCCAGCAAAACTGCGTGTCTCCTGCGCAGTGACTTGGTCCTCCCTGCGCAAAGCGTATACGGTGTATTTGGAAAAGGATGTCCCTGCCCTGATCGCAGAGTTAAAATCGGCCGGGCGCGTGATTGGTTTTAATATCAAAAGGTTCGACTACGCAGTGCTGAAGCCGTACGCCCCGAGCGAGCACTTGCTTAGTTTGCCGACCCTCGACCTCATGGAAGACCTGTATCACAGCCTCGGTTTCCGCCTCAGCCTGGATTCGCTGGCGCGGGCCACACTCGATGAACCGAAGGGCGCCAGCGGCATTCAGGCGGTGGAGTGGTATCGTTCGGGCGAAATGGATCGCCTGGTCGAGTACTGCAAGAAAGACGTCGATATAACCCGTCGTCTTTACGAGTTCGGTTGTGAGCAGGGCTTCGTCCAATACTTTTCCCGTCTGGGCAGCAAACAAAAGGTCAAGGTGAATTGGAAATGCTGAAGGCTTCCGTCAACGGCACCGAAATCGCCTACCAGCGCAGCGGGAGTGGAACCGCGCTGGTCCTGCTGCACGGTTATCCGCTGGATCACACCACCTGGGAGCCGGTCCTACCGTTTCTGCAGGGCGTGGCGGATCTGATCCTGCCCGACCTGCGCGGCTTCGGCGCGTCGCCCTCGCCCCAGGCTGGATATTCCCTGGCGGATATGGCCGCCGACATCGCAGCTCTTCTGGACCATTTGAAAATCGAGCAGGCCGTGATTGCGGGCCACTCCATGGGCGGTTACATTGGCCTGGCGTTCGCCCATGCGTTTCCGGAGCGCATCCGGGGTCTGGGCTTGATCGCCTCCCAGGCCGTAGCGGATTCTCCCGAGGGACGGAACGACCGCTATGCGACCGCCGACCTGGTCAGGCAGCAGGGAGTGAGCGTGGTGGCCGACTCCATGCCTGCCCGGCTGACCTCGAATCCGACCCTGCAGCCCCTTCTGCGGGAGATCATCCTGCGTCAATCCCCCCAGGGCATCATTGCGGCGCTCGAGGCCATGGCGGCCCGCCCGGATTCGACGCCTGACTTATCCGGTTATAATTTTCCGGTCGTGATCCTCCATGGCCTGCAGGATGCCCTGGTGCCGGTCGAGCGCGCCCATCAGGTCGTGGCCCTCCTCCGGCATGGGAACCTGGTCGAGCTCGAAGGGGTCGGCCACATGCCGATGATGGAGGCCTCCCAGGCGACTGCCGAAGCGCTGCGCGCGCTGGTGTAAAGAAATGAGACCGGGTTGGATCATCCAACCCGGTCTCATATCCGTGAGAGAAGGGGGTTACTGTACCACTTTGCCCACAAGACCGGTGTCGATGAGCACTGGCTCATAGGTACAACGGCAGCCGTGGTCGTTTGAGCAGCCTTCGTGCGGGAGATGCGGCACCTGGTCCTTCGGGTAGGTTTTGAGCGATTCGTAGCAATGGGGACAGGCATCATCACCCACGCTGATTCGCACTGCGCTCACGTTAGGGTTGGCCAGATAGCTTTTCAGGGCGATCGCGCGTTCGGAAAATTCACGCAGGTCAGCGCGGCAGTTGACGCATTCCAGCGCCTGGTCAGGGGAAACTGCATTACATTTCGTACAGGTTTGCACAGGAAACCTCCTCAGCGGTCGTTCATGGTCCGATTTTAGCACAAAAAAAAGCGCAGGCGTAAGCCTGCGCCAGCCAAGTCAGGGGGGTTTAAATCGGTGCAGCCGTGGCGTGAGGTTGGAGGTGTTTGGTGTTGATATCGCTGCGCCGCGTGAGTTTGTTGAGGCGGGCGACGAGGACACCACTGGAAACGGGCTTGACGATGTAATCGTCCGCACCGTTATCGAGGGCGTCGGCGACCATCCCGGGATTGTCGAGGGCCGAGAAGATCAGGATGGGGACATTGCTGAACTTGCGCACATCGGCGCACACCTTCCACCCGTCCATCTCCGGCATCATCAGGTCCAGGATCACCACATCCGGGGAGGTCTCGCGAATGAGCCGGACGCCATCCTCCCCCAAGTTGGCTGTCGCCACCTCGAACCCGTGGGTCTTCAGCAGCAAAGCGAGCAGCTCGGTCATGGCAGGATCGTCGTCAATGGCAATGACTTTCACCGGCATCGGAATCTCCAATCGAAAGGATGCCTCTATTATGCGCCAGTTGGAAGCGGCTGAACTTTGCAGTCGCTTTACAGATTAAATTGGGTATCTAACAAAATAGTTTGTGGTAAACTTACCGATTGGATTGCCTCAGGGGCGAGCGATCATATTTCATTCTCCAGGAGATCACGATGGCGAAGAAATGGGTTTACCTTTTCGATGAAGTCTCGCAGGCCGAGGCGTACGCCGGCTCATGGGACGGCGTGCGCGGTTTGCTCGGCGGCAAAGGCTCCGGACTGGCCGATATGACCCGCGCCGGCATCCCGGTGCCGCCGGGGTTCACGGTCACGACGGAGGCCTGCAACATCTATTCGGCCACAGGAAAATACCCGGAGGGGATGTGGGAGCAGGAGCTGGCCGCACTGAAAGAGATCGAGCGGCGCACGGGGAAAAAGTTCGGGGATCCTGAGAATCCTCTGCTGGTGTCGTGCCGTTCAGGGGCAAAATTCTCGATGCCAGGGATGATGGACACCGTCCTGAACCTCGGCCTGACGGATAAAACCGCGCAGGGCATGCTCAAGCTGACCGGGAATCCGCGTTTCGTCTATGATTCGTACCGCCGCCTGATCGAGATGTTCGGCTCGGTGGTGCTCGGTATCCCGGATGAAGCCTTTGAGAAACCTCTCGAGACGTACAAAGCCAAGAAGGGCTACAAGCTTGACGTCGACATGACCGCCGAGGATTGGAAGGCCATGGTGGAGACGTTCAAGAAGGTGATCATGAAGAAGGGTTTTGAGTTTCCTCAGGATCCCTACAAGCAGCTCCAGCTGGCTACCGACGCGGTCTTCAAATCCTGGAACGGCAGACGCGCCGTCGATTATCGCCGGGCCACGAACATCCCCGACGACCTGGGGACGGCGGTCAACATCGTGACGATGGTCTTCGGCAATATGGGGAATGACTCGGGCACCGGGGTGGCCTTCACCCGCGATCCCTCGACCGGCGACAAGAAGATGATGGGCGATTATCTGCTAAACGCCCAGGGTGAGGACGTCGTGGCGGGCATCCGCAATCCAGATCCGATCGAGCGCCTGGCCAAGAAGATGCCCGGTGTATACACCCAGTTCATGGACATCACCTCCAGGCTGGAAAAGCATTACAAGGATATGCAGGATGTCGAATTCACCATAGAGCGGGGGAAGCTGTGGATGCTCCAGACCCGCAACGCCAAGCGCACGGCGAAATCAGCCGTCAAGATCGCCGTCGATATGGCCAACGAGGGACTGATCACCCGGGACGAGGCCGTCCTGCGCATCACCTTCGAAAATGTCGACACCCTCCTGCACCCGCAGTTCGATGACAAGGCGCTCAAAGCCGCCCGCTTCTATGCCGAGGGGGTGAACGCCTCCCCCGGCGCGGCTGTCGGCCAGGTCTATTTCGATGCCGATACCGCCGAAAAGATGGCCAAGGAGAAGAAGCTTGATACGATCATGGTGCGACCCTTCACGAAACCGGATGATGTGCACGGCATGATCGCGTCGAAGGGCGTGCTCACCAGTGAAGGGGGTGCTTCCTCGCATGCCTCCGTGGTGGCCCGGCAGTTCGGCATTCCGTGCGTGGTCGGCGCTTCGGCGGTCAAGATTGATCTGGAAAGACGCCTGATGGAAAGCGACGGCATAGTTGTGAAGGAGGGAGACTGGATCTCGGTTGATGGGACCACCGGGAAGGTGTACGTCGGCAAGATCCCGACCGTGGCGCCCTCGCTGGAGGAGCAGACGGAACTGCTAACCCTGCTGGGCTGGGCGGATGAAATAGCGGCCCGCCCCCAGATACGCGTGCTGCCCGATGGGCGCAAGGGCCGCGGTTTGATGGTGTGGGCGAACGCCGATTACCCGAAGGATGCACGGCGTGCCCGCTCATACGGAGCGGTCGGCATCGGGTTGTGCCGCACTGAGCACATGTTCTTCGAAACGGAGCGCCTGCCCATCGTGCAGCGCATGATCCTGGCCAAGACCAGTGAAGAGCGCACCGAAGCCCTCAACGAACTGCTGCCCTATCAGCGCAAAGACTTCGACGGCCTTTTCGAAGCGATGGACGGCCACCCGGTGATCATCCGCCTGATCGACCCGCCGTTGCACGAATTCATGCCCGACGAGGAAAAACTGCTCGAGGAAGTCATCACTATGCGCGTCAAGGGCCAGACCCGGGGTCTGAAAACGAAGGAAGCCCTGCTCCAGGCCATCAGGGGTATGCATGAGAGCAACCCGATGATGGGACTGCGCGGCGTCCGCCTGAGCATTGCCATGCCGGAGATCGTTGAGATGCAGGTGCGCGCCATCTTCGAGGCCGCCGCTGACTGCACGCTACGGAAGATAGTGGTCAAGCCGGAGGTCATGATCCCCCTGACCGGCACGGTCAAGGAATTGGAATGGATCCAGCCCCGCCTGATCCGCATCGCTAAGACGGTCATGAAGGAGAAGAAGGTAAAATTATCATACAAATTCGGGACCATGATCGAGATCCCGCGGGCAGCGGTCACCGCCGGCGAGATCGCCAAGCTGGCTGAATTCTTCTCCTTCGGGACCAACGACCTGACCCAGATGACCTATGGCTACAGCCGGGACGACGCCGAGCGCAATTTCCTGGTGACCTATGTAGCCCAGGGCATTCTCCTGAAGAACCCCTTCCAGGTCCTGGACCGGGAAGGGGTTGGGCGGCTGATGCAGATGGCCATTAACGAAGGCCGCAAGACCCGCCCTGACCTGGAAGTAGGGATCTGCGGCGAGCACGGCGGTGACCCGGAGTCCATTGAGTGGTGCCACATGATCGGCAACAACTATGTTTCCTGTTCGCCATTCCGCGTTCCCATCGCCCGCCTGGCAGCGGCGCATTCGGCGCTGAAGTACAGCGGCAAGGCGATCGCTGAAGACAAGTGACCGCCGGTATTTCACTCCGGCCGATTCTGATCTCTCGATTGTGAATGGGTTGAGTAAAAAATTGCCCGGCTCCCTGATGCCGGGCAATTTTTATTCAACTTGGAGCGGGTTGAATCAGTCATCCCTGCCCGTGGTTAGAGCGTATAGGCCTTTTCTCCGAGTTCGCTTTCGTCCAAACCTTTTTCTTCGACCTCATCCGGCACGCGGACCGGCATGAAGTGATTTTGGATTTTGAGGATCAGCCAGGTGAGGCCAAAGGAATACACGATGACCACCACCGCGGCGAGCACCTGGATACCGAACTGTCGCACGTTGCCTTCGATCAGACCGCTAACGCCATTGATCGCGCTGACCGCAAAGACCCCTGTCAGGATCACACCCAGGGTACCGCCGACACCGTGGCAACCCCATACGTCGAGTGCGTCGTCCCAGTTTAATTTAATGCGCAGCTGAATCGCGCCATAGCATAAAAAGGCGGCCAGGACACCGATGACGGATGCAGCCCAGGGCTGTACATATCCCGCAGCCGGCGTGATGGTTGCCAAGCCTGCAACCGAACCGGTCAACGCCCCGGTGAGGCTGGGCCTGCCTTCGTGCACCCAGGAGATGAAGAGCCAGGTGATCATGGCTATCGAGGCGGCGACGTCAGTGTTTACAAAAGCTGCCGACGCCAGCCCGTTCGCCACCAGGGCACTGCCGCCATTGAAGCCGAACCAACCGAACCACAGCAGCCCCGTACCCAGGGCGACATAGGTGATGTTATGAGGTTGGGTCAGCTCGTTGGGTAAGATCTTGCGTCTTCCCACGATGAAAACGGACGCCAGAGCTGCAAAACCGGCGCTCATGTGCACGACCGTTCCGCCGGCGAAATCGATGACCCCGAGTTGAGCCAGGAAACCGCCGCCCCAGACCCAGTGGGCGATGGGGATATAGACCAGGACACTCCAGAAGACGAGGAAGATCAGATAACTTTTAAAGTTGACACGGTCCGCGAAGGCACCTGTGATCAGGGCCGGTGTGATCACAGCGAACATTTCCTGGAAGAAAAAGAAAGACAGGAACGGGATGACTTGCTTGGTCCCGCCTACAACTCCCGGATCAAAACCGACCCCATTGAGGCCAAAATAGCGCAGATCGCCAATGATCCCGCCATGGTCTTTTGCAAAAGCCAGGCTGAAACCGAAGATGACCCAGATCACGGTTACGACGCCCATCGACATGAAGCTTTGCATCATGATTGAAAGTACATTTTTACGGCGGACGAGACCGCCGTAAAAGAATGCCAGTCCGGGGGTCATGATGAAGACCAGGGCTGCACTGATCAAGACCAACGCGGTAGAGGCGGGATCAATGGTTTGCATAACATCCTCCTTGATAGAATGTATTCGGTCAGTTTCATTTTATGGAAGTGGAACGGTTCACACATCGACCAAGTCGCGTATGGGTTCTACCTGATTTATGGTAGGGCCGATATTGTAGTTTTCCATCTTTGTGCTAAGATAGGTTTCCATGAGCGGCATCACCATCCTGCTGGTCGAAGATCATCAAATTGTCAGGGAAGGCACGCGGCAACTCCTGGAACAGTCACCGGATATGGCTGTCATCGGGGAAGCGGCGGATGGCCTCGAAGCGGTTCGACTGGCGGAAGAACTCCACCCGGATGTAGTCGTCATGGACGTGCGCCTGCCGAAATTGAATGGGATCGAGGCAACTCGCAGGATCACATCCCACCATCCACATACGCGGGTGTTGATTTTGTCGGCTTATGAGGATGACAGCTATGTCTTTCCACTTTTGGAAGCCGGCGCCAGCGGCTACTTGCTCAAGACAGCCAGCGGGGCAGAGTTGGCAGCCGCGATCCGGATCGTGTCAGGGGGAGAAACAGCCCTTGCCCCGCGGATTGCCGCGAAATTGGTAAACCGCGTGGGAGGCCGGGGGGCCTATCGAGCCGCGGATATGCCTGCTGGTTTAACCGAGCGGGAAATGGAGGTCCTACGCGCCACGGCCCAAGGTCGTCCAAATAAATCCATTGCCGGGACCCTGGGTATCAGCCCGCAGACAGTCCAGGTTCATTTACGAAACATATTTACCAAACTGGGAGTGGGCAATCGTTCCGAGGCGGTGGCGTATGCCATCCGCCACGGATGGATCACATTGGAAGAGAGCGATGAATAATTTGAACTCCACCACCCAACCATCCCTTCCAGACATTGAGCTCTCCTCGAGCCTTGGGACAACCGTCCGCAGCCAGCTGCTTTGGGCGTCTCTCATCCCTTTATCGTTTTTTATCCTGCTCTCGATCCTGGTAACGACCTCAGCGCTACAGCGCATCACCCTCGACCTGGTGTTCCAGCGCGATACCGCCCAGGTGCAAGCGGCAGCCGAGGCGCTTGAAAAGGAGTTGGTCAACCAGACGCCGCCTTCTGCAGCGCTTCTCCAAACTACTCTGCTTTCGCTGCGTGCCCAAATTGGAAGCCAGCTTTCCATCGTGGATACTCAGGGCAATATACTTTCCAGTACGGAATTGCCGCTTGCAAAACAAACCAGCCTGAGCACAGAATGGACGAAGCTCACCCAGGCCTGGCAGCCGGACAGTCAGATCGTGGATACCCTTTCCTCCGGGGACAGGATCATTGTCTCGTTTGCTCCCTTGCCAGGGACTCAGTGGGGGTTGATCCTGGAAGAGCCATGGGGTGTGGGATTGAATCTGGTATATTCCTATCAATGGCTTCTGGTGGCCCTGCTGGTTCTGGGGACTGCTCTATCCCTTTATATGCTTTCCTTAAGCATTGGGCGAATCATCCGGCCCATCGCCGAGCTGGCGGATAATGCTGGCAGGGTTGTACCAGGGAGTACTTTCCGGCCGATGAAGACGCAAGGGCCTGCAGAATTGCGTACCCTGATAACAGCCTTCAATCAGATGGTGATTCAACTGGCCGAACAACAGAATGCGTTGCGACAGTATGCCCATAAAGCGCTGCTCAGCCAGGAAGAAGAACGCCAGAGATTATCCCATGAACTCCATGATGGCATCATTCAGGACCTCATCGGCCTGGTTCAGCGGATCGAACTTTTTCGGGGCGAGCTGGAGCGCGATCCCCTGCTGGCCCACCGCAGGCTGGATGAATTGCAGGGTCTCCTCGAGCAAACCTTGAGCGATGTGCGTCGGATCAGCAACGGCCTGCGTCCCCCCATTCTGGAAGATCTGGGCTTGCCGGTCGCTCTTCAATCCCTGTGCGATGATCTCGTCCGTCAAATGCCCGCCATCGTGTGCACATGCAAGGTCCATGGAGAAGCCCGCAGACTGTCCGCTGATTTGGAGCTGGCCGTTTTTCGAGTCGTCCAGGAGGCGCTTGGCAATATCCGCAAACATGCCCCCAGCGCTACTCGGGTTTTGGTGGAGCTGACATTTAGAGAGTCGGAAGTCCAGGCGACTGTCCAAAACGACGGGCCGTTGTTTCCTGACCCGGATGTCCGCTCCCTGATCCGGGCCGGTCATCTTGGCCTGGCTGGGATGTATGAGAGGGCACGCCTTTTTCACGGGGAGTTGGAAATCGCGCCGGTTCCCGGCGGTGGCGCGACGGTTACCCTGCGCGTACCCTGTCCACCTGAATTCGTTCTAGCGGCGGCGAATACCTCGGTGTGAGCCTCGCTCGCGAGGGTTTTTTCGATCCAGGTTGGATGTCAAGGATTTGTTGGGACACCGTTCATTGGGAGAAAAATGGGTGCCCATGAGACGTGGAAAGGAGTTCTCAATGGACGTACTCGAAATCATTCGGACGCGTCACTCGATCGCGAAGGTCAAACCCGACCCTCTGCCGCGTAATCTGGTCGAAAAGCTGCTCAATGCGGCAGTCCAGGCACCGAACCATCACCACAGCCGGCCCTGGCGTTTTGTGGTGCTGACAGGGCCGGGGCGCGAACGGCTCGGCGAGGTGATGGCCCAGTCGCTAAAAAAACAAAAATCGGACCTGCCCGATTCCGCGCTGGACATCGAACGTGCCAAGCCTCTGCGCGCCCCGCTCCTCATCGCCGTGGGTGTGGAAAAATCCAGCGACCCGCGGGTGCTGGAAATCGAAGACATTTGTGCCGCGGCCGCGGCGGTGGAGAATATGCTCCTGGCCGCACACGCTCTCGGCCTGGGGGCAATGTGGCGTACCGGTCCGCCGGCGCGCGACCCCCTCGTGAAACAATTTCTCGGCTTCGCCCCCGACCAGCCCCTGATCGGTTTCATTTATGTGGGTTATCCGGACGTGCAGCCCGACTTTACCGAACGACCGTCGTTCGAAGATCGGACGGTTTGGGTAGGGTAATTTCGAGTAAAAGAGAGAATCGAGGATTATCCCCCTTGATACCCAGGTCCTGCTCGATTTGAGTCTATGAACGAATCGCGGTGAAAACGCGATTCATTTCCTGCGTTGGGGGTTTTTATTGGTTGCCGGCTATGGTTTTGGCCAGGGAATATCCTCCCATTTGGTATAGCCGTGCTTTTCAACCGAAGCGATCTGTCCGCCTGAGGGGGAAGAACATCCGGCTTGATCGGTAAATGTATAGCTGGTGTGGTACTGATCCGGGAGTGACACGGGGTCCCATATATAATTCTTGTTCTGGCATACAAATACATTCAGCATATAGCCATTGTCATCGTCCTGGGTCATATACATGAGATTCCAGGTGACGGTTACTTTGTCACCCTGGCGGCTGGACCTTACATTTTTCGGTGGGGTGTACTCTGCGATCGAGGATTGGGGAAGATGCAGGTTCTGTTGATAGGCTAGCGTGGTGATGTCGCCGGTCACCTGGACCACGGAGGGAGAGACCCAGCAGGGGTAGTTCAGTTTATCCATCTTGACATACAGCCAGTTGCTGAGGTTGTAGCGTCCCCACACCAGGCCCGTATCCCCTGCGTAGAGGTCGGCGGCGTGCAGATAAGCGACCGCGGGACCGTAGCGGCAATGGGCCTGCGCTGCGGTGACCATGACCTTGGGAAAATCGAAGGTGGGTGAGAGCGTGATGGTAAAAGTCAGGCTGGGGACCGGGGTGGGCGTCTGGCTCGGGGTCAGGCTCATCGTAGGCGTGAACGTATTCGTTGGTGTCAGGGTGACCGTGGGTGTGTAAGTATCCGTTGGCGTAAATGTGGAAGTCGGCAAGGGAGTTTGGGTCCAGGAGGCTGCCGTGGCGGTCAGGCTGATGGCGGTCAAGGTCGCCTGGTCTTGCGGGGTAAGCTCGCACGCGGTGAGCAGCAATGCCAGCGTCAGGAGTACAGAGGGGAAAATTGGTTTCATCGATGCGCCTTATTGATCTGGAAGCGTTGACTGTTTGAAAGCAGGGCTCGCTCTCTTAAATTATACGCGTAACCTTTCCAACCTCTCCGCACAAAATTGTTAGGTACGACGGACCAGAAGTCGGACGGTTCTATTCATCAAGCAGTATTTCTACCTTCTTTAAAGCTTTTTGCAGGTCGGAGGATTTGAGGATGATCGCCAACCCACGTACCCCGGAGCCGATGGAAACTTCCTCAGGATCAAAAACGCCCCTGTCCACCAGCAGGCGGACGGGATGAGCCAAGCCGAGCGGGCCCACCGCGCCGATGGGATATCCGGTGCATTCCAGCACTTCCTGTTCGCTGGCCATAGTGAGGTGTGAGACTCCCAGATAACCGCGCAGTTTTGGCCACGACACTTGTTGGGGCCCGGCCACCAGCACCAGGACGAATTCTCCTGGTGCGATTCGGAAGAGCAGGCTGCGCACGACCTGTTGCGGCAGCTGCCCCCGGTCTCGGGCAGCCTGCTCGAGCGATCCCGGAACCTGTGGATGCTCGAAGAGCCGGTAAGGGATGTCAAGGTGGTCGAGGGCCTGGGTTGCGGGCGTAGAGCGGGGCATAGGCAGAATATAACACAACCCGCGTTTTGTTTCACTCCGATAGTGGCCACTTCCCAGAACCAGCGCGGCGCTTCCTGTGGTAAGTGAGAAAGGCTGAGATGATCTTAACAGCCCCGGAAGCAGAATCTGTCGGGCCTCTTCAGTCTCCCCCGGATTTCTTATAGAAAAATTATAATAATTGGATATAATTGCTCTTGTATATTCGAGGGACAATCTGAGATTCGGACCACAGGATGGATCCCTCTCACAGGGAGATTCAATGAATAAGCAGCAGCAAATGGACTTATATTATCAAATGGTGCTGATCCGCCGCCTGGAAGAGCGTGGGGCGGAGCTGTATCAAGCTGGCAAGATCGGCGGCTTCATGCACCTGTACATCGGACAGGAAGCCGTCTCGACCGGACTGATCGCCGCCCGCCAGCCGCAGGACCGGGTCATCACTGCCTACCGCGACCACGGTGTGGCGATCAACTGCGGCATCCCCGCCAACCAGGTCATGGCCGAGCTCCTGGGGAAGGTCACCGGCCCATCGAAAGGGCGGGGTGGCTCCATGCACATGGCGGATGTGGAGAAGAATTTTTGGGGCGGGCATGCCATCGTCGGCGCCCACCTGCCGATCGCCGCGGGACTTGCCCTGGGCGACAAGTATTCCGGCCGCAACGCAGTGACCATCTGCATGTTCGGCGAAGGTGCCACCAACATTGGCTTTTTTCATGAGGCGGTCAACCTGTCGAAGGTCTGGAAGCTGCCTGTGCTATGGGTGTGCGAGAACAACGAGTACGGCATGGGCACAGCGGTTGGGCGCGCCTCGGCGGTTTCCGAGATCCAGCAGAAAGCCGAAGGCTACTGCATTCCGCATTCACGCATCGATGGCATGGACGTGATGGCGGTCTATGAAGCCTCCAAGGCGGCGATCGAAAAAGTCCGCTCCGGGGAAGGGCCTTACTTGCTCGAGATCATCACCTACCGCTTCCGGGGTCACTCGATGGGCGACCCGGAACGCTACCGCAAGCCGGAAGAGGTCAAAAAGTGGGAGGAGCAGGACCCGATCGGCCTTTATCGTGCTTACCTGACCAAGAATAAGATTACCAGCTCAAAGGCCCTGGACGAGCTCACCGCTCGGGCCGAGGCCGATGTCCAAACCGCGGTCGAGTTCGCCGAATCCAGCCCGGAGCCAGCCCTAGAGACCCTCTTCGACGACGTCTATGTGGAGGAGGTGTAGCATGGCCAGCCTTACGATGCGGGAAGCCATCTCACAGGCTTTATGGGAGGAAATGGAACGTGACCCGAATGTTTTCATCCTGGGCGAGGAAGTCGGCGTATGGGGCGGCTCTTATGCGGTCACGAAGGGTTTCTACGATCACTTCGGCGGCGAAAGGGTTCGGGATACCCCCATTGCCGAGGCTGCCATCATCGGGGCAGCCATCGGGGCTGCGCTGACCGGACTGCGACCGGTAGCGGAGCTCATGACCATCAATTTTGCCTTCGCAGCCATGGATCAGATTGTCAACCAAACAGCCAAACTGCACTATATGTTTGGTGGGCAGTTCACCCTGCCGATGGTGATCCGTGCCGTCGGGGGCGGAGGACGGCAGCTGGGCGCCACACATTCCCAGACCCCGGATGCCGTCTTTGCGCATTTCCCTGGATTGAAGTACGTCTCGCCAGGTACACCGGCGGACGCTAAAGGATTATTAAAAGCGGCGATCCGCTCCAACGACCCCGTCATGTTCATCGAACACGCCACCATGTACCAGGTGCGGGGTGAAGTACCCGACGGGGATTATACCGTCCCGATCGGCAAGTCCACGATCCAGCGCCCGGGACGCGATGTGACCATCGTGACCTATTCCAAGGGATTGGAAATTTCGCTCAAGGCTGCTGCAGAGCTGGCCAAGGAGGGCATCGAGGCTGAGATCGTGGACTTGCGCACCCTGCGCCCGCTTGATATGGAGCCGGTGCTCGAGTCGTTCAAGAAAACCAATCGGGCGGTGGTGGTCGAGGAGGGCTGGAGGTCATACGGCGTGGGAGCCGAGGTTTCTGCCCGTATCTACGAGCAGGCTTTCGATTATGTCGATGCACCAATCCGCCGGGTCGCGCAGAAAGAAGTGCCGCTTCCTTATAACCGAGCCCTTGAGCAGTATGCGCTGCCTCAGCCGGCAGATGTGATCACGGCGGTCAAGGAGGTGCTTTAATGGCCGAAACCATCTCCATGCCCAAACTTGGCTTCGATATGGCGGAGGGCACCCTGGTGCGTTGGATCAAGAAGGCGGGTGAACCGGTCCAAAAAGGTGAAGTGCTGGCCGAAATCGAGACGGACAAAGCCACGGTCGAAGTGGAGTCGACCGCCAGCGGGGTCGTGCGCAGGCTGATCGTGGAAGAAGGTGCTGTAGTGCCGATCGGCAAGCCGATTGCCATCGTCGGAACCGCCGAGGAAAAAATCGATGAGATCGCCTCCGCACCGGCACAGCCTCAACCGAAGGCCGCGCCCGTTGCGAGCGGGGCGCCGAAAGGCGAAGCCGCCGTACCGATGCCGACAAAGGTCCCCCTCCCATCTCCCACCTCGGCAGCCGGACCCGTGTCAGCTTCGCCCCTCGCCAGGCGGATCGCCCGCGAGAACCAGGTGAACCTGGCGACGATCCACGGCACAGGCCCCGGTGGACGGATCGTGCGCCGTGACATTGAAACCGCGCTGGCAGGTCAGGCGGTCGCACCGGCTGCTGGCGTCTTTCCACCAGGTGCCGGCGATCAAACGACCCCCATCTCCAGGCTGCGCCAGGCGATTGGCCGGCGCATGGCAGAGTCCAAGACGACCGTCCCGCACTTCTATGTGACCCATGAATACAAGATGGACGCCCTGATGGCCCTGCGGGCGCAATACAACCGCATCGTCCCAGAGGATCAGAAGCTCTCCGTCAACGACTTCATTGTCAAGGCCGCGGCCCTGACCTTACGTGAGTTTCCCAATCTGAACGCTTCGCTGGAAGGCGCATCTGTCCTGGTTCATGGTGCGCGCAACATCGGTGTGGCCGTCTCCGTCGAAGGTGGCCTGCTGACCGTTGTTTGCCGGGAGGCCGATCGAAAGACGCTCGGCCAGCTCTCCTCGGAGATGAAGGCCATGGCCGCGCGGGTGCGGGAGGGTAAAGTCCGCTCTGAGGAGATCGAAGGCTCGACATTTTCGATCAGCAACCTGGGGATGTACGATGTGGAGAATTTTGCCGCGATCATCAACCCCCCCGAGGCCGCCATTCTGGCAGTCGGTTCGGCGCGCGAGATGGCAGTGGTCGAAAACGGCCTGGTCAAATCCGGCTGGCGTATGAAAGCCACCATCTCTGTGGATCACCGGGTCAGCGATGGGGCCGAAGCCGCCAAATTCATGCAGGCGCTGGCATTGAATCTGGAAGAGCCATTAAGGCTCTTGATTTAAGAGCGTATCCGGCAGTCTCGGGCGAGGAAGGATCACTCCTCGCCCGTGTGCATTTGGCTCTTTCGGGATGAGGTCCTTCTTGTGCGGGGTCGGACGATGAGCGCGTCTCGTGCCCATACCGCTCGACCCGGAAGAAACTGTGGCGCGGCAAAGAACACGCCGCAGTCCCCCCCTGAGCTCCGCGTGGTGATTTGTCTTTACTCCTGAATTGGTTCGAGGAAAACAAACATGCTTGAATACTCGATTTCCCCCATTGCCTGGGTGCACAACTCCCGTCACACCACCGAAGACGACGATTGGGGTGGCCTGGTCTCGGAGATTTGTTTGGATGGGTCCATGCCGGACGAGAGTCTAGATGGCCTGGAGACCTACTCCCACGCCGAAATCATCTTTAATTTTCACCTGGTCGAAGACCGGGAGGTGGTCACCGGAGCGCGCCATCCGCGCGAGAACCCGGCTTGGCCAAAAGTGGGCATTTTCACCCAACGCGCCCGCTTGCGGCCGAACCGCCTCGGGCTTTCCGCCGTGCACATCCTGCGGCGGGAGGGGCGCAGCTTGTTTGTTGAAGGGCTGGATGCTGTTGAAGGCACACCGGTGGTGGATATCAAACCGGTCATGCAGGAGTTTCTCCCGCGCGGTCCCATCCAGCAACCCGGCTGGACGCACGACATGCTACAGGACTATTGGAAGATGCCGAAGGAGGGACCGGCGTGACGACGGACAGACAACGGAAGGCGAATCAGCAGAACCGCAACACCTGGAACGCGAATGCCGCATTCTGGGACGAGCATATGGAGGAGGGGAATGACTTTGTCAATATCCTGGAGTGGCCTCCCATTGAACGTTTGCTCAACCCGCACACCGGCCAGCGCATCCTGGACGTGGCCTGTGGAAACGGCCTGACCTCCCGCCGCCTGGCCGCATTGGGAGCGGAGGTGACCGCCTTCGATTTTTCCCGGGATCTCATCCGGCTGGCCAGGCAAAAACCGAATCCGGATTCCCGGATCACCTATCTGGTAGTCGATGGAACGGACGGGAAGGCTCTAAAAAAATTGGGGAGCAGGTCTTTTGATTGCGCCCTGTGTAATATGGCCCTCTTCGATATGGCTGAGATTTCGCCGCTCTTCCGCACCCTGCCCAGGCTGCTCAAGCCGGGAGGAATATTCGTGTTCTCGCTCACCCACCCCGCTTTCAACAACGCTTCCTCGGTGCATGTGGTCGAGGAACGGACCAGGGGGAGGCTGATTACCGACTATGCGATCAAGACCTCCCGATACATGACCCCTTTTCAGCAGCGGGGTGTGGCGCTGCGGGACCAACCACGTACCCAGCTTTATTTTGAAAGACCCCTACAATACTATTTGAACCTGGGTTTTCAAAATGGCTTCTTGCTGGATGGGTTTGAAGAATCGGCGTTCCCGCCAGGGTATCCCCAGAAATATCCCACCAGTTGGGGAGGAAAGTACAGCGAACTCCCCGCCGTCCTGGTGGCGCGCATGCGGCTTGAACCATGAGCCATTCTTGAGACAGACGCGTCTATTCCGGTGAACCTTATCTTCCTGCTGATCGAGTTCCTGGACGAGCTGGTCTTCGGTGTGACCGGTGCCTCCTGGCCGCTGATCCGCACGGATCTGCACTTGAATTACTTACAAATCGGGTTGGCACTCAGCCTGCCAGGCATTCTTGGAAGTATGATCGAACCCCTCGTGGGGATTCTGGGGGATGTCTGGAAACGGCGTTTGCTGATCCTGGGCGGCGGAATTTTCTTCGCGTTGGCCTGTTTCCTGACTGCTGTGAGCCGTAATTTTCTTTTCCTGCTGATCTCTTTCATTATTTTTTTCCCTGCCTCGGGTGCCTTCGTCAGCCTTTCACAGGCCAGCCTTATGGATTCCGCCCCTGAGCGTCATGAGCAGAACATGGCACGCTGGACCTTCGCCGGGTCGCTGGGTGTGTTTGTCGGCCCTCTTCTTTTGAGTGGAGCTGCCTTTATCGGTTTCGGCTGGCGGGGCTTGTTCCTCGCCCTGGCCGGGCTGGCAGTAATGATGTTGGGCGGTGCATGGTGGCTGTTGCCACACCGCTCAAGCGAAATCAGCGATGCTCTGCCACAGGCTAAACTGTGGGCCGGGGTGCGTGCTGCGCTGGCTGCATTAAAACGGTCGGCGGTGCTGCGCTGGCTGATCCTGCTCGAATTATCCAATCTGATGCTGGATGTGTTTTATGGGTACCTGGCGCTCTACTTCGTGGATGTCGTCGGTTTTACTGCCGCGCGCGCGGCCCTGGCGGTCGCGATCTGGACCGGGTCAGGGCTGCTCGGCGACTTTCTGGTCATCCCTTTGCTTGAAAGGGTGCGCGGCCTGAATTACCTGCGCATCAGCGTGCTGGTGGAACTTGTAATCTTCCCGGCTTTCCTGGTCGTCCCGAATCCGTGGGCGAAACTGGCCGCCGCTGGATTGCTGGGCCTTTTCCACTCGGGTTGGTATGCCATCCTCCAGGGCAACTTATACTCTTCCATGCCCGGCCGAAGTGGGACGGTGATGGCGCTCAAGGATGTCGCTGGAGTCTTCGGTATGCTCATCCCGCTCGGCATCGGCCTGGCAGCTCAGAGCTTTGGCCTAGGCGCGGCCATGTGGCTTCTATTGGCCGGTCCCCTTGCCCTCCTGATCGGCCTCCCGAAGAAACAACCGATGAGTGCGAATCTACAGAGCTAAAATGTATAGCGTTTACCTGCATGTCCCCTTCTGCACGCACCGCTGCGCGTACTGTGATTTCAATACCTATGCCGGACAGGAGGGCCTCATTCCCGGTTATGTCGCGGCGCTGAGAAATGAGATCCGGGCGGTTGCAGATTCCGCTCCCGAAAAGATAGAGGTGCAAACGATCTTCTTCGGCGGCGGAACACCTTCCTTGCTGTCGGGACACCAGTTCGAAACAATTTTGAAGACGATACGCCAGTCCTTAGAGGTTGCCCAAGACGCCGAGATCTCGCTGGAAGCCAATCCCGGCACGCTTACAGCAAAAGCCCTGCGCGAGCTGCATGCCGTCGGTTTCAACCGTATCAGCCTGGGGATGCAGTCAGCGCATCCGGAGGAACTCCGTCAGCTGGAGCGCATTCATGATTATTACGATGTGGTGCATGCGGTGGAATGGGCGCGACGGGCTGGCTTCGAGAACCTGAATCTGGACCTGATCTTCGGCCTGCCCGAACAAACCCTGGAGCGGTGGCAGACGACCATCCAGCTCGCCCTCGGCTTGCATCCGGAACACCTGTCCCTCTATGCATTGACCCTCGAGCATGGCACTCCCTTCGGGCGTTGGGCCCAGCGCGGCCTGCTGCCGCTGCCTGACCCGGATACAGCCGCTGACATGTACGAGTGGGCCGAGGAGACATTGGACGAAGAGGGGTACGAGCATTATGAGATCTCCAACTGGGCTCAGCCCGGCCGGCAGTGTCGTCACAACTTACAATACTGGCGCAATCTGCCTTATTTGGGTTTTGGGGCGGGCGCACACGGCTTTGCCGGGCAGATCCGCTATTCCAATGTTTTACGCATCAGAACCTATGTTGACCGGCTGTCACCTTCGGCCTCGAGCCTTGTCTTTCCACTTTCACCGTCTACCGTTAACCATCAATGGATCACACCGAAGGTCGAGATGCAGGAGACGATGATCACCGGCCTGCGCCTGATCCAGGAGGGGGTGTCAGGTTCCGCTTTCCGGAAGCGCTTCGGGAGTGAGCTGGAGTCGGTCTTTGGCAAGGAGATCGAGGAACTGATGGGGCTGGGGCTGCTGGAACGAATCGATGAAGAACACCTACCGTTTGAGCCAGTCCCCATGGCAGGCTTTCGCTTGCGGCTTACCCAACGGGGGCACCTGCTCGGCAATCAGGTTTTTATTCGCTTTGTCGATGGATGAATCGTGTCCCGCGGTCAATCCCCCGGGCAATAACCCATTCGTCCGATTCATCTGGATCCAGCCGGGAATTCATCGTATAAGATTCACGACGAGCCCGCCATGGTGATAAATGGGATAGGGACTCACCTCGAAAGGAGATCAATCAGCTTTGAAACCAGAACCAGGCGCTGGGTCGCTCGCCTCGGTCCTGCCCGTCCTGACGTTTAAGCAGTCGCAGGTGATGCTCCGCGCCCTCCAGATCTTCCGGTACTAGGCCCGGTCCCACCGCTTCCTGGGGTTTGAAGAACCCGTACAGCAGCCAGGTCCCACCCGGGTTGAGCAGATGTTCCAACTGTTTCAGGTATGCGAACTTCCCGGTTGGCGAGAGGCCATGGAAACATCCGATATCGAGCACCAAGTCGTACGGGGTCGGAACGCTGCCCAGGCGCGTGACGTCGGCGAGGCGAAAGTCAATCTCAAGATCTGCAGCTCGTGCTTTTTGTCTAGCCTGGCGGATGGCGCGTGGCACGAAGTCTACCCCGGTGACATTCCAGCCAGCCTGTGCCAGGGCAATACTGCTCGTCCCACTCCCGCAGCCCAGGTCCAGAGCCCGGCCGGCCGGATGAGTTTGAATGAAATCCCTTACCTCGGGCGGAACGATTCCGCTATCCCAGGGAGGGCGGCGGTAGTACCAGAGAATGAAGGAGAGGCGGCGCATGAGGTTCATCAAGCCTGGGTAGCCTGTGGAAACCAGTGACTTTGTGGTTTCGAACAGCGGATAAATGTACTTTGACGGTTGGGGGAACTTCTTTTATAATCAGACGGCTGGAATTATCCCTTGCCTTAAAGAGGTAATCGCATGAAAGAGTATACTACCGAGAACATCCGAAACATTGCTTTGGTTTCCCATGGTTCGGGGGGAAAGACCATGCTTGCCGAGGCTTTCCTGCATGTCACGGGGGCGACCACCCGCCTCGGGAAGATCGATGACGGCACCACCGTTTCGGATTTCGACGATGAAGAAATCCGCCGCAAGCTCTCCCTTTCCACGGCGGTCATCCCGGTCGAGTACCAGAACTGCAAGATCAACTTGCTGGATACCCCGGGTTACACCGATTTCATCGGCGAGGTCATCTCGGCCTTGCGCGTGGCGGATGGTGCGGTGGTGCTGGTCGACTCGGTCGCCGGGCTGGAAGTCGGCACGGAGATCGACTGGGATTACTGCGATACCTTCAAACTGCCGCGTTTTCTGGTCGTCAACAAGATGGACCGCGAAAATGCCGACTTCAAAAAGGCGCTGGCGTCCGTCCAGGAATTTTCCAAGATCCGTTTGATCCCGGTCCAGCTGCCGTGGGGCGAGCGCCAGGCCTTTAAGGGGGTGATCGACTTGATTGCAATGAAGGCCTACGCGGGGGAAGGCAAGTCCGCTGAAGATATCCCTGCTGACCTCAAGGCTTCCGCCGACGAAGCTCATTCCAAGTTGATCGAGGCGGCTGCGGAGGGCGAGGATAGCCTGCTGGAGAAGTACCTGAATAGCGGAGAACTTAACGCCGAAGAAATGATGCGCGGTTTGAAAGCCGCGGTCCGCTCCGGCTTGTATGTCCCGGTGTTCCTGGCGGCTGGGGCGCATGAAAAAGGCATCCTGCCGCTCCTCAATGCAATTCTCAATCTGATGCCTTCCCCAGCGGAAGAGCCGCCCGTGGTGGCCCAGGGAAAAAGCGGCGAGGAGAACCTGCCGCCCCTCGATACTGGCCCGCTGGCAGCTTACGTTTGGAAAACCACGGCCGACCCGTTCGTCGGCAAGCTGACCTACTTCCGTTTATACTCCGGCACCCTGCAAGGTGACCTGCGCATCTGGAATCAGGCCAAAGGCACCGATGAGCGCATGGCCTCCCTGTCCGTCCTGCGCGGCAAGGAAGCCATCCCCCAAAAGATCCTGCACACCGGGGACATCGGCACCGTCGCCAAGCTGAGCGTCACGTCCACCGGCGATACCCTGTGCGATAAGAATCACCCATTGACCCTGCCTGTCCCGAAATACCCTTCAGCTCTCTATCGCGTCGCCATCCAGCCCAAGACTCAGGCCGACGCGGCGAAGATTTCGCCGACCCTGACCCGCCTGTGCGAAGAGGATATGACCCTCTCCTGGTACCAGGAACATTCGACGAGCCAGACCATCCTCCAGGGGATGGGTGACCAGCATATCGATGTGGCCATCCGCCACGCCGAAGGCAAGCTCCAGGTCGGCCTGTTGACCGCCGAACCGAAAGTGCCGTACCGGGAAGGTATCACCAAGAAAGCCGAAGGGATGCACCGCCACAAGAAGCAGACTGGCGGTGCCGGCCAGTTCGGCGAGGTCTGGTTGAGGATCGAGCCCTGCCCCGAACAGGATTTTGACTTCACCGATAAACTCACCGGAATGAATCTGAGCCGCTCCTACCTGCCGGCCATTGAAAAAGGCATTCACGCCACCATGCTGACGGGTGTCGTCGCGGGCTTCCCGTTGAGCAACGTGCGCGTCATCGTTTATGACGGCAAGGAACACCCGGTTGACTCCAAGCCGGTCGCTTTTGAAATCGCCGGCCGTGAGGCCTTCAAGAAAGCAGTGCATGAGGCCGGTCCAGTGCTTTTTGAGCCGATCATGAACGCGCACATCACGGTGCCGGATGCCAACATGGGTGACATCATGAGCGACCTGAACACCCGCCGCGGGCGCGTGATGGGGACCGAATCCGAACGGGGCCGCACGGTCGTCATTGCCCAGGTCCCCCTGGCTGAAATGCTGCGCTACACCACCACGCTGCGCTCCATGACCGGTGGACGTGGGGTCTTCACGATGGAGTTCGACCGCTACGAGATCGTCCCTGCCTATTTGGCACAGGAGATCATCGACGCTCACCAGAAGGAATTGGAAGCCAAGAAAGAAGAATGAGCTTCGAGTTTCTCGAACGGGGCGGGAAGACAGAGCCGCCCCGTTTTTATTTTAACCAGCGAGCGGGAACGCCCTCTTGACAATATTCCAACTTATTGTATAATTTATATCAATAATATCTTAATTATTCAGGAGTCCGGATGTTGACTTGCATGTGTCTGAGGCGGGGATCGTAACCACCGCCCTATCCCAGTAGAAATAACAACCGACGGAGAAAGGACGGTGGGCGACCCCGCATGCGATCAAGACGATTCGCATGGCGCCCCGCGCCGTCCTTTTTGTTTGTCAGTCGGTTGTTTTAATCGGTAATCTTCAGAGGCGATTAATGGTACTGGTAAAGAATCGGACCCAAACGAAAAACTCATCGCTGGCCGGCCTGGAGGCATACGTGGGGAATACACCACTCCTGCCTCTTCGGCGAGTGACCCTGAGTTTGCGGCCCTCTGTTCAGGTTTTTGCAAAGGCGGAATGGTTCAATCCCAGTGGCTCGGTCAAAGACCGTCCGGCCCTCAACATCCTGCAGGCGGCGCTGGCGGAAGGGCAATTGGGTCCCGGCCGACGCCTGCTGGATTCCACCTCCGGCAATATGGGAATCGCCTACGCCACCTTCGGGGTGGCCCTGGGCATTCCACTGACCCTGGTCATGCCTGCCAATGCCAGCCCTGAGCGTCGCATGATTCTGCAGGCACTGGGTGCCGAGTTGATCCTGACCGACCCGGCGGAAGGTTCCGACGGAGCCATCCGCAATGCCCGCAAGATGGCGGCCGAACACCCGGATCTTTATTTTTATGCCAACCAGTATGACAACCCGGCGAACTGGGAGGCCCATTACCGGACCACCGGCCCAGAGATCGGGGCACAATCGGGTGGGGCCGTGACCCATTTCATCGCTGGGCTGGGGACCTCTGGGACCCTGACCGGTGTTGGTCGCTTCCTGCGCGAGGTGAATCCGGCAGTGAAGATCATCGGGGTCCAGCCCGATCAGCCTTTTCACGGCCTGGAGGGATTGAAGCATATGCCCACTGCGATCAAGCCGGGCATTTACGATCCGGCTTTTCCGAACCAGATCGTTTCAGTCCAGACGGAGGCGGCCCATGACATGGTCCGCCGCCTGGCACGCGAGGAAGGCCTGTTTGTCGGAATCTCATCCGGTGCGGTTGCCCTTGCCGCGCTCCAGATTGCTTCCACGTTGACGGAGGGTCTGGTCATCACGCTGTTTCCGGATTCCGGCCACAAGTACCTGTCTGATCCTGTTCTGTGGGGAGGGCGAAATGCTTCAACTGGCGCCTGATCTTCTGAGAGCCATCCATACCCATGGGGAACAGACCTATCCGGAGGAAGGGGCCGGATTCCTGCTGGGAGAACCTGGCGAGCTCCGGCGGGTTGTGAGCATCCAGCCTTTGGCGAATGCGCGCGAAGGCGCAGACCGCCACACCCGCTACCTTATTACCCCGGAGGATTATCTCAAGGCGGAAGGGGAGGCGGACCGGCTGAAATTGGCCATCCTGGGAGTCTTCCATTCCCATCCTGATCATCCCAACCTGCCGTCCGACTATGATCGCGAGTGGGCGCAGCCCTACTTCTCCTACCTGATAACCAGCGTCCAGAATGGGAAAGCCCTGGCTTCCCGGTCCTGGCGTCTGTTGGAGGATCGCAGCTCCTTTTTTGAGGAGCCGATCCAAATCGAACCCACCTTATAATAAAAAGGAGCCCAACATGTCTCTCTATTTTGTCCGTCACCAGCACACTCCTGAAACCTGTCCGGCCAAGGACCCTCAAATGGGCCAGATGCTGCTTTCCCACCTCAGCCGCATGAACGCCCGCAAATTCGGCGTCGACCTGCAGGGCGAGGCCGTCCTGGACGGCCAGCACACCCTGGCGCTGATCATGGAAGCTAAGGACAGAGGCAGCGTGGAAAAGTTCATGCAGCCCTTCGCCCAGGCCGGATCGGTGGAGATCACCGCGGCCTCGTCGTGCGAGGAAGTCGTGGCACGAGCCGGATGCTAAAACCAGGCAAAAAGGAATACAATTAATCCATGCCTACCATTCGAATCCCGACCCCCCTGCGGTCATATGTCGACGGGCAGAGCGAGGTGGCCCTGCAGGGCTCGACCGTGGCCGACGCCATGGAAAGCCTAATGCTCCAGTTTCCCGCCCTGCGGTCGCAGCTGACCAACAGTCAGGGGGAGCTGCGCCCGTTCGTAAACCTGTTCCTGAGGGAGAACAATATCCGGGACATGCAGGGGCTGGCTACCCCCCTTGAGGAGAACGATCAACTTCTGCTGATCCCCTCGGTGGCGGGCGGATAGGAGCGTGCATGCTTCCCGATCTCTCCCGCGATGAAATTTTACGCTACTCCCGCCACCTGCTCATCCCCGAGGTAGGCCTGGAGGGTCAGAAGAAACTGCTAGCCTCCTCCGTCCTGGTGATCGGCACTGGAGGTCTGGGGTCGCCGGTGGCGCTCTATCTGGCTGCGGCCGGCGTAGGACGCATCGGTCTGGTGGATTTTGACGTGGTCGAATCCTCCAACCTGCAACGGCAGGTGCTTCACGGCACCAGCGGGGTTGGAAAGCTCAAGGTCGAATCCGCCCGGTCCCGTCTCCTGGATCTGAACCCCGAGATTCAGGTCGAAATATTCAACGAACCCTTTACATCCGCCAATGCCATGCAGATCGCCAAGGACTACGATGTCCTGGTGGATGGTACGGACAATTTTCCAACCCGCTATCTGACGAACGACGTGTGCGTACTGCTCGGAAAGCCGAATGTGTACGGGTCGATCTACCGCTTCGATGGGCAGGCCAGCGTATTTTACGCTAAACAAGGCCCGTGCTACCGCTGCCTTTTCCCCGAGCCGCCTCCGCCCGGGCTGGTGCCGTCGTGCGCCGAAGGTGGTGTGCTCGGCGTGCTGCCGGGAACGATCGGAACGATTCAGGCGACCGAGGCGCTAAAGCTTCTTCTGGGCATCGGCTCGACGCTGGTCGGGCGGCTGCTGCTTTACAACGCGCTGGATATGACGTTCGAGTTTGTAAAGCTGAAGAAGAACCCGAATTGCAAGGTCTGCGGCCCCAACCCGGAGGTGACCGAACTTATCGACTACGACGCTTTCTGCGGCGTCCCTGGAAGGGACCACGAAGAGGGTTCCGCCGGGATGGAGTGGGACATCACTGCCCCGGAGCTGGCGGCCAGGATCCGGAACGGTGAAAAAATCCGCTTGATCGACGTGCGGGAACCGCACGAACGTTCGATATCCTCCCTGCCAGGTGAGGAGTTAATTCCTCTCGGCCAGCTGGCCTCCCGATTGCATGAACTGAACAGCGCCCAGGAAATGGTGCTCTTCTGCAAGAGTGGAGTGCGCTCGAGCCGAGCGCTGGAACTTCTGGTCAGCGCCGGGTTTAAGCGTGTGAAGAATTTAAAAGGTGGGATCAATGCCTGGGCGCGGGAAGTGGATCCCTCTCTTCCGATTTATTGAGGCTGCCAGCTTGTTCTCCTCCCCCTCCGGCCAGATCAAAACAGGATAGGATCACAGGACACGTCCGGAGTACGCTCAATTTGAAAAAAGGCGGCCCTTGCAAGAGGGGCCGCCTGTGTTTTGGTTCAGGGTGGGGGCATCGAGGAATGCTCCCGCAGAAAATCATCCCGTCCGTTCGGACGGCAGGATCGGGTAGGTACTCCCGCCATGGGGAAAGATGAGGATCTTGGCACGGGATGTGTATTTGCGGGCAGTTTGAGACAGAGCAGCCTCCAGGTCCTCCTTGAATTTAACGAAAAGGAGTCGTTCCTGGATCTCTTTCGGAATGGTTGGGGCGACCATCAATAACTCCCCCTGCCGCATCGCTTGCAGAGCAAAATACAGGAAAAAGCGGTCTTCTTCTCCCATCCCGCTCAGCTTGAGACGAGAGACGAGCGGCAGGATGGCAGGTGTGAGCCATTGGAGTACGCTTCTACTGACCGGCAGCTTTCGATTGGCCAGTCCGAATACACCCACACCTTCCTCAGCGCGGACCAGCGTGATCATGGTCCCGCCCGGTCGCAGGGCGCGCACGGTGTTGGCGAGGGCTTTCACCCCCTGGCGCAGGTCCTGGTCCATTGGATGAGAACTGGTGACCACCACATCTGCCAGGGCAGGGATGGCCGCTCCGTAGATCCGGGCACTGGTGCGAACCCCCTCCCGGTGCGCGTCGACCGGGTGTCCGCTGACGATCTGCACCGGCTCCAGGGCGCTGTTCAAGACCGCATTGATGATGAACACTGGCGGTTTCAGCATTCCGCCAGCTTCTTCCAGGTCCTGCCGCATGGGATTCGTTTCGATCGGCCGGCCGACGTTGTTGAAGGTGTTGGGGTGGCAGTTGAGAGCATGATTGTGGGCGATTGTTGCGCGCCCGGCCACGCCTGGCACCAGGTTCTTGTATCCGCCGCCGAAGCTGGCAATGACGTGTGGTTCAATGCAGCCGATGCTGACGACCAGGTCAGCACTGGCGACCGTCTTGTTCATAAAAACCTTGGTGCCTCTCCGGGATGTGCCGAGAAATTCCAACTTTTCCGGATTATCGCAATCGTGAGTTTCCCACCGCAGGGCAGGAAAGACCGTTTCGCCTACTCGCCGGGCTACTTGCGCCTCCGCCATCGGGTCGTGGACCCCCAAGGCCGGGATGACGGTCACCTGCTCGGGACGGATGCCGCCGCGCGCCAGTTCGGCCAGCACAGCTGGCAGGATCCGCCTGACCGGGGTCGGGCGGCTGTCATCATCGATCATGAGGGCGATTTTCATCCCCGGGCGGGTCATCTCCACCAGGCGCGGGTGGCCGATGGGTGAGGCGAGGCTGCGTTCGACCTCGACCTGCATATCTGCCAGGCCGGCGCGCGGGGAGGGCTCCATCACGCCGAGCAGTTCCCAACCCTGCGGCAGCTTCAGAGCAAGCGTTTCTTTTCCCCAGGGGATTTCCACATGGGTGTCAGTCATCGGCACAGGCTCTTTCCCTTAGACCCTATGGCTCAACTCTGCATGACCCGGTCTTTCCCTGCGTTTTTTGCCTCGTACAGCAGGCGGTCGGTGCGTTTCAGGGCTTCATCCGGAGTATCCCCCGGAAACCAACTGGTGAGGCCGCCGCTGATGGTCATTTGCAATGGAGCCCCGTCCGCCTGGCCCAGTTCGATCGTCGCCAGGCGGGCGCGCAGGCGATCCAGCCCGATCCACGCCCGGACCGGTTCTGTTTCCAGAAAGATGATCAGAAACTCATCCCCGCCCATGCGGGCGGCGATGTCCGTTGCCCGCAATCCGGCCCGCAGCTCCCGTGCGATCGCCCTGAGGGCTTCGTCGCCGCAGGCATGTCCATAGCGGTCGTTGATCAGCTTGAAGTTGTCCACGTCGAAGAGGGGGAGGCTCAAGGGTGAATGATGGCGCTCGGATCGCTGGAATTCTCTTGCCAGAACTTCGTTGGTGTAACGCCGATTGTACAGGCCGGTCAGATCGTCGGTGATGGCCTGGCGCTCCAGCTCCCGCGTCTGGGCCTCGAGTGCGGCTTCCATGTACCTGCGTTCTGATATATCCTGAAGGGTTACCTGAAAGCCGGAGACCCGCTCCCCCCGTCCGTGGATGGGCACCACGCGAATATCGACGTATTTCACCGTTGAAGAGGCCAGCTCGATCTCTCCCGGTTTGTCCGATCTTTTGGTCAGAGCATCCAGCAGCGCTGGCCATTTTTGGAAAGTACTCAAACAATCGCTGCCGGCCGGCACTGCGACGAGATCGAACATCTGCAGGGCGGCCGGATTCATATCCACAATCCGGTCCTGGAGGTCCAGGACCAGGATACCTTCCTGCAGGTTTTCGATCAGCGCATCGCGAGCAATGGGGGCCAGGTTGAGGAGCTGGTAATACAGGATACCCCAGGCCAGAACGAGTCCGGTCAATGCAAAAGCGATCGGCGTAATATCAAGCCCCGGCACAGGGACCAGGTTGAAAAGATAAATAATACTTCCCACCCACGGGATGAGGGCGCCAACGATAACCACATCAATCTGTCGACGGTAGACTTTGGGGGAATGCAGATACGATCTGTAAAGGACATATACCACTGCGGCATTACAGAGGTAAATATAGGCGATGAGGATATAGAATGCGATCCCGTGATGATACACATACAGGTTGAGTCCGGAGGTAGAGCTGGGATTAATGCTGGTCCAGATCAGGTGGTGCCACTCGTTGGTCCATGCCAGTAGGGTGACGATGACTGGAACGTTCCAGAGCAGAAGAAGATTGCTGCGTTTGAGCCATTTATTCTGCTGGGTGTAAATCAGGCTGAAGGTCAAGAAAATGGGGGCGGCGCTGCTTGCGCCCAGGTATTCCGCCTTCGCAAAGAGGATTTTTGTTCCCAGACTTCCGGCGGCCACTTCCAGGCCAGAACTCAAAGCCCATTCGACGACCACCAGCATCAACCCGGAGAGGGCCAGCGCACCGGAAATCGTGCGGCGCTTCCAGGCCAACCAGGCGACCGCCGCGGCGATGCCCGCTGAGGTCCATAATAAAACAGCCGGAGTATTAATTTGCCAGGTCATTAGGGATGCTCAGAGTTAATTATAACTGAGCCGGTTGAGGTTGGATTAAACGCGCCTCCCTGAAAATGTGGTAGGATTGTTCGCATTAAAAGAATGAGGTGCAAGCTATGACTCATGAGAAGCAGGTGCTGATAGCAGTCCTGGCCCATCCGGATGATGAATCATTTGGGATGGGGGGAACCCTGGCGCTTTACGCTTCCCGCGGCGTCGAGGTGCATTTGATCTGTGCGACGCGCGGGGAGGTGGGGGATGTTGCCCCCGAATATCTGGAAGGCTACAGCTCGATTGCCGATCGGCGCGAGTCCGAACTGCGCTGTGCCGCGGGCATCCTCGGGCTGGCGGGGGTCCACTTCCTGGATTACCGCGATTCGGGTATGCCCGGAGCGCAAGCCAATTCCCACCCCCAGGCCCTGGCAGCCCAGCCGCTGGATGAGGTGGCGGCGAAGGTGGTCCGCTACATGCGCGAACTGCGCCCGCAGGTAGTACTGACCTTCGATCCGATCGGAGGTTACCGTCACCCCGACCATATTGCCATCCAGCGGGCCACCGTACGAGCTTTCGAGCAGGCCGGGAATCCGAACTTTACCACGGACTGTCCTCCGACCGATCCGCCCCAGCGCTTGTACTTTCACGTGTTCCCGCATGGGTTCCTGAAGGTGTTGGTAAGACTGATGCCTCTCATCGGAAAGGACCCGCACCGGTGGGGATCCAACGGGGATATCGACATGACCTCTATTGCTGAGGTCAGCTTCCCGACGAACGCGCGAATCGATATCCGGCCGGTACTCAAGCAGAAACAAGAGGCGGGAGCCTGTCATGCCAGCCAGGGCGGGGGCCGCATGGGAGGCGGATTGACCAGCTGGATTCTGGGTTTATTTAACCGAACCGAGACTTTTATGCGAGCCGCACCACCTCCGGCAAAGGGGGAGAAGGTAGAACACGATCTGTTCGCAAGCGTGAATTGAGTAGGGGGCGATCCAGCCCGGGCAAACCGCCCGAATCATTAATCGGACCCTTGACAAATAGAATATTAGTTCCAATTCTTACCGTCAGCGCGTATATAACATAAAGAAATGGCCAGCACCTTTAGGTTCAAATCAGGGATGCGATTGTTTTTTTGGGATTTAGAAGTTGTTAAGTGAGGAACAAACAACCAAATAACAAACGAAAGAACCAGACACGCTCCGTTCGTTTGGCGTTGTGTGGTTGGCGGTCTGCGTATGGCGCTGGCGATTAGCAGCTTTTGGCTTACCCGGGCCGCATGTTGCTGTACGGCTAATCTGGCGGGAAAATGCGCTTGGACAAAGAACGAACTTTCTCTATCCATACTTGTTTGAGCGAACCAGACTATCGAGCTTTAATTAAATTGTGCAGTATGAAGGAGTAAATCTTTCCGAAGTCGCGCGACGGATAATCCATGATGCTTGTGATTAGAGGGGGTTGTCCGTAGGAATGGCTGGCATTCACGAGGCGGTTGAGGCCCTAGGGGTGCAGAATGTGACAGGCCAATCATAAGACACACATGTTAGGTACCGTTATCGCTGGTCATGTTCTGGGCATCACCGAGATTCAAGGTCAGCGCATTCCCAAGGTAGCGGAAGCTGCGAACGACGAAGGGGTGTTCAGGCCCAGGCGGTTTTCGTCTTGGGCAATGGTGGCTTCCAAAAGAGTTGCCCGCGCATCGGGGCTAATCTTCTGGAATCCTTTACTACCCATCATGGCCATCGTGAAATTTTCGCGGATCTCCGCTTTCATGATCGTGTCGACATAGCCGCCCATGTTGGCGATCGAGATGGTCAAATAGACACCAACCACCATGGTGAAGAACAGGACCACCCGTCGCGTGAGCGTGTAGCGTCCCACACGCACGAAAGTACTGAAAGAGACCTCTTCGGTGCGCCCTAAGCGGCCCGAACTTCTACTTCCATGGTCCCAACTCGTATTGATTCTAGCAATGATAGGGGCAAGGGCAACCTTGCCTCTATCATTATTCATAAAGATCTTATTCGAAGCCGCTTAAGGTGCGACGGTCTCGAATTGTTGAGTGGCGAAGGTCGGAATGGCGACCGGGGTAGCGACCACGATCACGACCAGTTTGTCCGAGCCAGCAATCAGCGGGGTGGTAATGGCGCTGGTCAAAGCAACCTTGTATATGCCTTCCGAGACCAGGGTTGTGTCGCCCTTGCTGGCGATCGCACCCGTGGCATCGAATAGAAGGTATTCGACCGACGTGATCTCAGCGGAAGGATAAGGAGCGTTGTTGAAGGACACGCTCACATTGAAATCACCTTCCTGACCGGTTGTCACCTGGGCCGGGCCATTAATGGTAACGTCCGCAATCTTAGGCTGGGTGAATTGATCCCAGGCATCAGCCGGATAGGCGAAGGCGGCGTAACGCGTCGTGGTGGCGGTCTTCTCGACGGGGGAAGCCTTATCCAGATAGTACGGTCCGGTGCCAAGCCAGAAATTGCCGTGGGTGGTGTACCAGTTCTTCAGGTTGGTATAGGCTGCAACCGCTTGATCGGCCGTAATGTACTGTCCCAGGGTGGGAGCATACGGGACGTACTGTTGGGAAATAGCCTGGTCCAGGTACTTGGACAGGATGGCCAGGCTCGCGCCACCTACGTAGCTCGTCCATTCAGTCTTGTTGGCCGTAGCCTTATCGTTGGAGTATGCCAGTTGGCCCGCAGCCTCAGCCAGGTTGGAGATCGCCAGCACGTGCCATGAGCCTTCCCCATACTGGTACGTGGGAAATCCAGGCCACAGGCTGGTCACATCCAGTTCGGCGTCTGCGGCGTACACATTGGTGTAGTACTCGACGGTCAGCGGGTTGGTGGAGGTGATGCGGAAGGCTACGAAACTTTGCTGGAAGGATTGGAAGATCGGCACATCCGCAGGATCGTAGATGGCGCTGTCCTTATCAGCACGATCGAAGGTCATGATCATGCCCATCAGGAAGTCCGCCACCGACAGATGGGTGCCATCATGCCATGTGACCTTGTTGAACAGGTCATCCGGATAGGTCACCGTGCTCATGATCTTAGCGGTGATTGGGGTCGTGGATTTTTCGCCGGCGGTGATGAACTTCTGCGCCTTGGCATCCCAATCCACAAAGGCATCCGAAGGGACGGTGATCGTGGGGACGAAGTTCAGCGTGACCCAGGGGAGAGTCTTGCCAATGGGCAGGCCCTGCGTGGCGGTGACGGTCGCCTTATCAAAGACCATAGGCCAAGCCAAGCCGGTATATGGATCGGGCATCAAACCACCGGCACCCATGTCCGTGAAGTTGTGGGTGGCCTGATCAACGGCGAAGTTGCTGCCGGCGATGGGGTTCCACGGTTCGGCGAAGAGATTAGAATCGCCCCATTTCAGCGTGCCGCCGGTCTGCCCAGCGAAGCGCAGGGTGTAAGGCGCAACATAGGCACCCTCCACACCGGCGGCCAGGTCATAGCTCACCTGGACGTTCTTAGTCATTGGGATAAAGTTCCTGCTGTCGATCAGGAAGACCATCAGCGAGTCCTGCATAGAGAGCGGCAGGGCTTGTTCCATCATCTGATCGCGCTGGGTGAGCGAGGAGTAGTTGGCGTTCGCCAGGTCATCGCAGAGCCTCGCGAAAGCGGGATCGATGCCGGTGTTGGACTGGAAAGGCTGGATGCCCTGGGAGCTGTCCGGGGTGTAGTATTCCTGGAAGTTGACCCTTTCCTCGCGGTCGATCGAGAGAGAAACGTAACCAGCCGTGTACAGGTTCCACTGGCCCTGGGTAGGATCACCTTGCCAGATCGGGCTGGCCTCGGAGGCTTTCTTGTACTCGCGGTTGACCGTGAAGCCGACGGATTCCAGCTGGGCGGCGACGTAGTCGCCGATCGGTTTGCGGGGCTCGCCTGTTGGGCGGATCAGGAAATTCAGCGTAACGGGTTTGCCCTTGTACTGCCATTTGCCGGAGGAATCCTGGGTGGCGCCCAGGCCCGTCATCTCCGTGGAGATGATCTGCTTGGCCTTGTCCGGATTGTACGCATACTGGGCTTCGAGCTGGGCAGCCACATCGGCCACTCTCGCATAAGCCGGGAACTGGGTTGTAATAGCAAACCATTTGGGCAGGTCCGCGCCCGCAAACACTTCCTGATTGATGTAATTGCGGTCATACAGGTAGTTGGTCGCCTCACGGATCTTTTTATCCGAGAAGGGGTTGAGCACGGTCTTATCCATGAAGACCGCCGGGTTGTACAGGATCGAGTACTGGGCGCCATATGGCTCGACATAGGACAGGCCGGCTTTCGTAATGTTCGGATAATCCGCTGCAGCCAGGCCGCCGGCGTAAATATCGATCGCGCCGGCTTGCAATTGGGTGATGGCCGAGCTGGCATCCACGACCGAGAAGACAACCTGATCAAGCCATCCGCCAGTCCAAGGCGGCACAGTCGCTGTCGGTGCCGTGATCGCTATCGGTGCAGCAGTGGCAGTCGGCAGCGGAGAAGCAGGCCTATTTGTGTAATGAATGAGCACAAGAAGAATGGCGATCACAAAGACCGACAGCGCTCCTGCAATCCACAGCCAGCGCCTCCATGCAACCTTGGGCCCGAGTGTCCCTTCGGCGATGGGCGTTGGAGGAGTTGCGATGGTCGGGGAGAGTGCCTCCTGGGTTCCTTCAGTGCTCTTGACATTTGGGAGTTTTAGTTTGGCTGGCAAGCGTGATTTGGGTATTGGGGCCACTTGCCCGCTGGCCAGCCGATCCAGGGTCGCGACCATTTCCCCCATGCTCTGATAGCGATCTTCTGGCGTCTTCGCCAGCGCCTTCAGCAACACCTTCTCCACTTCCTCCGGTAAGTCATGCACATACTGACTGGGTCGAGGCAGAGGGTCATTCACCTGCTTGAGCAGGATCGCTGCTGGGGTATCTGCAGTATACGGCTTGCGCCCGGTCACCATTTCGTAGAAAACCACACCCAGCGAGTAAATATCAGCCTGCGTACCAGCTTTCCCCGTCCACTGCTCGGGCGCCATATACTCGGGTGTGCCCACCCCAGCACCGGTGCCGGTCAGGGTCTGCGTCTCCTCGCTCTCCAGCAGCTTGGCGATTCCGAAGTCGGTCAGCATCGGCTCGCCTTCTGAGGTGATCAATATATTGGACGGCTTGACATCCCGATGGATCATCCCTTGACGATGGGCATAGTCCAGGGCACGCGCTACAGGTAGGAGCAACCGCGCGGCCTCCTGCCAGGGCATGGACCTGCCCAGGCGCTGCTTCAGCGTTCCACCGGAGAGATAATCCATGACCAGGTAAGGGACGTCGCCCTGTTCACCGTAGTCGTTGATGTGGACGATATTGGGGTGAGTCAGCCGTGCCAGAACCTTTGCCTCGCGCTCAAAGCGCTTCAGGATGCGTTCCAGCACCGCGGGTGCGAACTGGTCAGTGCGGATGACCTTGACGGCCACATCCCGCTCCAGGCGCGTGTCATAGGCCTTGTAGACAATAGCCATCCCGCCCTCGCCGAGCTGCTCGAGGATGTGATAGCGACCCAGGGATTGACCAATGAGATTGTCCATGACGATCTTCCAGATGGCAATCTACCCGGTTTCCTTGTATCTGTACAGCAGTAAATTGTCGACGATTAATTATATAATGGGTTTCCCTGCCAAAGCAATTGATTAGAAGACCTTCTCACAGGACTGGACGGATATAGTAACGCCCGACTCCAGAGATCGAAGACCATAGAAACCTGGGCTTTTTGATATTTGCCACCTCTTCGATGCTAGACTGTTCCACCATCCGAAAAGGCGGGGGCTTTGTTTGCCTCTTGATATTTTCCATATTTAGGACTCTGTAACATCTATGGTGGGTTTTGTTGAAAAAAAGACGAGCTTCTTATAAGATGGTGATTGCCTAGATCGCCTCTTGAAGGAGCTCGTCATGTCTATTGTTATCCTACGCCTGCCGGATGTCAAGCGGCAGTCTGAAGAACGTCCCAGGAAGTGTGCTTATTGTGAAGGCGAGACCTTCCAACGCTGGGGGCAAGTGAAAAAGCCTGTGCGGGACACCCGGCGCCGGAATGTACGGGTGTATCGGTATCGCTGTTGCCGCTGTGGGCGGACGTTTCGATATTATCCAGAAGGGACGACGCGGGCAGACCAATCCGAGCGCCTGCGGGTGTTTGCGGTGATCTGCTGGACCCTGGGGTTGAGCTTCCGCGGGGTGAGCACGATCTTGAGTGGATTCGGGATCACTCTGAGCCAGATGACGGTGTGGCGGGATGCGCAGGAGCAGGCCGAGCGCATGAAAAAACACAACCAATGGCAGCGGGTGCGGGTGCTGGGGGTGGATGGGGCCTATGTGCTGGGCTGGGGAGAGAAGCGCCCGGTGCTGGTGGGGGTAGACCTTGGAAACGGCCAGCCCGTCGCCCTGGGATATGTGGATGAAGCCGATCCGGGGGCGGTGCGCCGTTGGTTGGAACCTTTGGTACAGCGATTGGGGGTGAGTGTGATCGTGACGGACGACTTGATGAGCTACCACCGGGTGGCCGAACAGTTGAACCTGGGGCACCAGGTTTGCCAGTTTCATGTGCGCCGCTGGGTGGGCAGAGCACTCAAGGAACTGCGCACCACCGTTCCCAAAGACTGGCACTGGGTTCTGGATGAGATCGAAGAGTTGATCGAGGCCCTGCCTCCCGAGGGGGACCGCAGGCTGTATGCCCTGTGGAAGCGTCTGCCTGGGCGGAAAAGCGCCCCGGACCGGCCGCGCACACCCCTGGAGCAGTTGCGCAATCTCCTGATCCGCCTCGCTGAGCAGTGGAAAAGTTACACTCTGTTCGATCAGGATCCGGAGGTACCCTGGACCAATAATGGCACCGAGCAAGCCATCGGCCGCATGAAGATGCGTGCCCGCACCGTGCGGGGTTACAAGACCTGGCCGGGTATGGAGACGGGCATGATGCTCGCAGGAACTGGAATCAGCTAGTTTGGGACTTCCGCAGGGAAAAAGCATCGTCTCACCAATTTCTCAAACTCGCCCACCGCTAATGTTACGGAAACATATTTAGTATATACTTGACAATAAAGAACATTTGTTCTATAATAGGGGCAGTTGATCCGATTTATGGAAGGATGCCGATGATGAACCAAGCCCCTGTTCGCTTTCTCAATCTCCTCCCGCGCGGCGCCCTACGCCGGGGAGCATTCTACGGCTGGATCCTACTGATAGCCCTGGTAGCGTTTGAGATCTTCAACTACTCCACGACGGCCTTCGCCTTGAATGACCTGCTCGGGTCAGACCTGCGCTTCCTGGGTGTCCCGTGGGCGACCATCCTGGCGGTCGCCTTCTGCGGCATTGACTTTGCCGGGATCGCAAGGCTCTTCACCCCCCAACAGGATCAGGGCCAGGTGCCCGAGACCTGGTACCTCTTCGGCGCTTGGCTGCTGGCGGCTGCCATGAACGCCACCCTCACTTGGTGGGGGGTTGCGGTGGCGGTCCGCAGTCATCCCGAACTCTCCAGTGTGGTGATCAATCAGAATACGCTCTTTGCGGTCGTGCCGATCTTCGTGGCGCTCATGGTCTGGTCGATCCGTGTACTGATCATCGGGACGTTTTCCTTGGCCGGGGAGCGTATGTTCAGCGTTGCTGATGACCATCCTTCGATGCTGAGTGTGGCACTCCACGCTGTACCCCCGCTTCAGAATAGCCGGAGCGCGCACTTGCCAAGTCCATCCCGCCCGACGCCCGCACCTTTCCGCCCCATGCCAAAAGCTGAACCGAACCTTCGGCCGGCTGGCTTGGAAGCCAAACCACGACCAGGCGCGGATCGTTCTAGACGCTGATGAACCTGAAGGGCACCCAACGAGGTGCCCCTATTTCTTCCTCTTGGGCAGTTCGAACTGGAAGGGGGGTTTGAGATTGAGGCCAACCAGGCGGACCAGCGCATCGTTCACGAAGAGAATGGTCGCCGAACCCGGGGAGACGGTGATCTTCTGGAAGGAATCCAGGGGTAGGCCCAGGTAATGTGCCACCGCGACCTTGATCGGGTCGGCGTGGAAAACCACAACAATCAGGTCCCGGGGATGGTATGCGGCGCGGATCGTTTCAAGTTCGTTGACAATGCGCGTTTCCAATTCAAGGAAGGATTCCCCGCCTGGGAACCGCATACGGGAGGGTGTATGCTCCACCAGTTCCCAAGCCGGTTTCTTGTAGAGTTTTTTAAACGGCTGTCCCTCCCACTCGCCCGCATCCGCTTCCTTCAATCCCGGTCGGACCTTGACTTTAAGGTGGAGGGAGGCTGCGATCGGTTCGGCGGTCTCGACCGCTCGTTCAAGAGGGCTCGAGAAGACCGCCTTGACCGGCAGTTTCTCCAGCGATCTGGCCAGGGCAGAAGCCTGCTCGCGCCCATGCTCATTCAAATGTATCCCCGGCAGACGGCCGGGGAGACGGTTTTGTTTTATATAATCATTTTCCCCGTGGCGGATGAGAAACAGCGTGGTCATGCTTATTTGATATGCCGCTTGAGTTCGTCGATCTTCTCTTGGGTAAGGTCCGGGATCTCTTCCCGGCGGGTGATCCCGAGAGCCTTCCGCTGCGCTTCCCGCCAGCGCTCCAGCCGATCGGCCACCTCAACCTCGTAACCTACGCTGGAAGGCTTGTAGAAATAGGTGCCCAGCAGCTTCTGCGGGAGATACTGCTGCGGGGTGAAGTGCTCCTCGTAGATATGGGGATAGACATAGCCTTTCCCGTGCCCGAGCGCGGCCGCGTCCCGGTTGTCGTCTTTCAGGTGATCGGGCACATCCCCCAGGCCCTCCTTTTCAATCCGTTCCAGGGCTTTGAAATAAGAAGTTGCGGTGTTGGACTTGGGAGCGGTGGCAAGGTAGAGGGTCGCCTCCACGATCGGATAGACACCTTCCGGAAGGCCGATGTAATCGAAAGCCTGGGCTGCCGCAGCGGCCACGACCACCCCCTGGGGATCGGCCAGACCGATGTCCTCCCCTGCCAGGATGATCAAACGGCGCAGGATGAAGCGCGGGTCCTCTCCGGCATAGATCATCTTCGCCAGCCAGTACAGGGCCGCGTCCGGGTCCGAGCCGCGTACGGATTTGATAAAGGCCGAAATCGTGTCGTAGTGGGCGTCCCCGTCCTTATCGTACAGGACCGCGCGGCGCTGGATGGACTCCTGGGCGACCTCCATGCTGATATGGATGAGCCCGTCCTTGTGTGGGGGGGTGGATTCAACCGCCAGCTCCAGGGCGTTCAGGGCATTGCGTGCATCCCCGCCAGCGACATCGATCAGGTGCTGGCGGGCGTCCCCGTCCAGGGCCACCCGGCGCTGGCCATAACCGCGCTCCTTATCATGGATGGCCCGATCCAGGATTACGCCGACCTCTTCCTCGGTGAGCGGACGGAGCTGAAATACTCGCGAGCGCGAAACCAGCGCCCCGATGACCTCAAAATACGGATTCTCGGTGGTGGCCCCAATCAGGACGAAGGTCCCGTTCTCGACGTGCGGAAGGAGGGCATCCTGCTGGGCCTTGTTCCAACGGTGGACTTCATCCACAAACAGGATCGTCTTTTTCTGGTACAGGCGGCGCCGCTCCAGGGCTGCATCGATCACATCCTTGAGATCGGCTTTGCCAGCCAAGACCGCGGAGAGCGTATCAAACTGGGACTTCGTCTGGTTGGCGATGACCTGAGCCAGGGTGGTCTTACCCGTGCCGGGCGGCCCCCATAGAATAATGGAGGAGAACAACCGGTCCGATTCGATCGCACGCCGCAGGAGCTTTCCAGGGCCAATGATGTGTTCCTGGCCGACAAATTCCTCCAGGGTGCGCGGGCGCATTCTGGCTGCCAGGGGGGCCTCGGCGCTGATCCTTTCCTTCATAGCATGCTCGAACAGGTCGGTCATCAGCCAAATTATAACCCTTCCCTCTGCCTCGAATAACTTGACATATCAGACCCGCTATGATATATTTAGTTTCACTTAACTACTTAGGATAATTAATTATGTCTTCTCCTAAACAATTCTCCGATATCCTCCAGGAATGGGCCAGCGTTTTCATGCGCCGTTCAATGGACGATTTCAAACGCTTCATGGATGAATCCGGCCTCTCCTTTTCCCAGATCCACATCCTGATGCGCCTCCATTTTGGCGGGACCTGCGACGTGACTGACGTCGGCACGCACCTGGGGATCACCAATGCGGCTGCCAGTCAGACGATAGAGCGGCTGCTCCAGGTGGGTCTGCTGACTCGCACGGAAGACCCGCTTGACCGCAGGGTCAAACGGATCACACTCACGCCGAAGGGTCATTCCTTGGTGGAGGCGGGCATCGAAGCCCGCCGGCGCTGGCTGGAGGGATTGACCCAGGCCCTGTCGCCTCGTGAAGAGGAAATGATCGCCGGTGCCCTGACGGTCTTGACCGAGGCCGCACACAAGACCGAAGGCTGAACTTCGTTACAAACATCGGAACCTTGAAAGGATTTCGCTTTGAACCATAGACACTCATCCCAAACCCGCCCTGCCGCGCCGCGCGGCAGCATGAATCGGGCTGTCAAATATTTATGGAATTACCGTGGTCAGGCAGCCCTTCCTTACATTTTCATGGTCATCGCCACCCTGGCGATGCTTGAGGTGCCACGCCTGGTCGCCGACGTGATCAACGCGGTCACGACCGGGGTCGTTGCCAAGCTGGTTCTGGACAGCTTGGGAAAGATCCCGTCCGCCTTCATCTCTCAAGCTTTGCCGACAATTCTGAAATACCTGAGTTACCCCGCGACCTGGACCCAGGACCAGCTGGTTGCGAAGCTGACCTTGACAAAGACCAATGCACCCCACGACCTGATTGTTGCGGGGATAGCGCTGGTGATCTTCGCGATTGTCAACGGCTTTTTTTCCTTCCTGCAGGCTTACTGGGCGGAGAAGAACTCGCAATCGATCGCCTTTGACATGCGCAATGATCTATTTGCCAAGATCCAGCGCCTGTCGTTCTCGTATCACGACCGCAACCAGACCGGTCAGCTGATGATCCGCGCCACGGATGATGTCGAGAAGGTCCGTTTGTTCCTGGGCCAGGGGTTGATCCAGCTGGCTTCGGCAGTGGTCATGCTGGTGGGGACCCTGATCATCATTTTTGCGACCAATGCCCAGCTGGCGCTGGTCACATTGTGGATCCTGCCGGTGGCCTTGATCCTGTTCGGTATCTTCAGCAATGCTACCCGGCCGATGTTCACGAAGGTTCAGCAAAAGCTTTCGACTTTGAATACTACCCTCCAGGAAAATCTGGCGGGAATCAAGGTGGTCAAATCCTTCACCCGTGAGAAGAGCGAAGAAGGGAAATTCAACGTGCAGGCCGACGTCCTGATGAAACAAAACGTTGCCATCGCCAGAGTGTTTGCTACCTTGTTCCCCTTGATATTCTTGATCGCCAACCTCGGCCAGGCGACCACGCTCTACTTCGGCGGCAAGCAGATCATCGCCGGGACTTTGACGTTGGGCCAGTGGGAGGAATTCAGCCTGTATCTGATCTACCTGTTCCTGCCAATCGCCCAGCTTGGTTTTATCATCAACCAGTTCAGCCAGGCTTCCGCTTCTGCCACGCGTATTTTTGAGATCCTGGATACCCAAAACGAGGTCATTGATAAGCCGGTAGCCGAAGTCCTGCCGACCGTCCAGGGCCACATCCGGTTTGAAAACGTCACCTTCCGCTATTTTGGCGGCGGCGATCCGGTCTTGAATCAGGTCAGCTTTGAAACCAAGCCCGGACAGACCGTCGCCCTGCTTGGAGCGACCGGTTCTGGCAAGACGACCATCATTAATCTCATTCCGCGCTTCTACGACCCGACCGAGGGCCGCATTACCATCGACGGTCATGATCTGAGAGATGTGACGATCGCATCCCTGCGGGCTCAGATCGGGATCGTGCTGCAGGAAACGACCCTCTTTACCGGGACGATCCGCGAAAACATTGCCTACGGCAAGCCCGACGCCAGCCAGGAGGAAATCGAGGCGGCCGCCAGGGCAGCTGCAGCCCACGACTTTATCATGGAATTCCCGGAGGGCTACGATACGCACGTCGGCGAACGCGGCACCACCCTGAGCGGAGGCCAGAAGCAACGTATTGCGATCGCTCGCGCCTTGCTGCTCAACCCGCATATCCTGATCCTGGACGACTCGACCAGTTCGGTGGACCTGACCACTGAAGCCCAGATCCAGGATGCCCTGGACACGTTGATGAAAGGGCGGACCTCGTTCGTCATCGCCCAACGCATCAGCACGGTGATGAACGCCGACCTGATCCTGGTCCTGGATAAAGGCCAGGTGGTCGCCAGCGGCAAACACAAGGAGCTGATGGAAGAGAGCGAGATCTACGCCGAGATCTACAACTCACAGCTGGTCGAGGATGCGGCTTCCGATATTGAAGTCGCCGAAATCGTTTAGTCATCATACAGTCTGAATTAGGAGATTGAAAATGTTAGGTGGTCCTGGTGGTGGTGGCCCCGGTGGTCGGGGTGGTAATATCTTGAATCAAGCGACCATAAAACCCAAGAATACGGGCCAGACTCTAGGCAGGCTGGCGCAGTACTTTGCACCTTGGTGGCCGATGCTGATCGTGGCCCTGGTGAGTATTGTCATCGCGACCTGGGGCCAGGTTACGACTCCCGAGTTGACCGGGCAGTTGGTGGATTGCTATCTTACGCCTTCTACGGCCTCAGCCTTTGGGAATTTCCCTGGCATCTCGTCTTTGGCGAGTTCTTCCAGTTCAAGCTGCTGGCTGGCGTCGGGAGTTAATCCCTCTGGCACGACCGACACGTTGATCAAAAAGGCATTCAGCATCGGTGGATTTGTCGGCCCCAAGGCGGACGGCAGCAATATGGATACGAACGGTCGTATCGCTGGATTGGTCCGGCTTGTGCTGATCCTCGTGATATTGTATGTCGGGAGTGCCCTGCTCACCGGCCTGACCTTCTTCAGCCTGAACTGGTCCGGCCAACATGTCCTGCGTGCCTTGCGGGAGAAGGTTTTCAAACATCTCCACGATTTGCCGATGAGTTATTATGCAGAAAATGAAGCTGGCGATCTCATGAGCCGGATCACCAACGATGCTGTGGCGATCGAACAGGCGATGAACTTTGCCCTGGTCAATGTGTTCAGCGGCATCCTCCTGCTGGTCTGGATCGCTTACAACATGCTGACCACCAATGTGCCTTTTGCCCTGCTCAGCATGGCGGTGACCCCCTTCATGTTGATCGCTACTCTGTATTTCTCGAATCAGGCGCGCAAGGCCTTCCGCAGCTCACGCAAGTCCATGGGCAACGTCAATGCGGAGCTGGAAGAGAATTTCGCCGCGGTGCGTGAAGTCCAGGCTTTTAACCGCGCGGAAGAAAACATCGAGAACTTCCGCGTGACCAGCGGGGATTATCGGGATGCCAATGTTCGCGCCGTCGCCTTCTCATCGGCACTTTCCCCCACCCTCCAGGCTCTGGGCTATCTGGCCCTTGCCATCGTCACCTGCGCGGGCGGACTGGCCCTGCTCGGCAACGGAACTCTATTTGGCACCGCCATCTCCTTGGGCCTGGTGATCACCTTTCTGCTGTACGTTCAGCGTTTCAACCAGCCCATCCAGCAGATTGCCATTCTATGGACCAATGTCCAGAACGCCATTGCCGGTGCGGAGCGCATTTTCGGTTTGCTGGATGTCGAGCCGGCCATCCAGGATGCCCCGGGGGCGAAGGAGCTTCCCGCCATCCACGGGGAAGTGGAATTTGCAAATGTCACGGCGGAATATGTGCCGGGCCAGCCGGTGCTGAAGGACGTCAGCTTCACCGCCAAACCTGGGCAGACGATCGCCATCGTCGGCCCGACGGGAGCGGGCAAGACCACGATCATGAACTTGCTGCCGCGCTTCTACGATGTGACCGGCGGTGCGGTGCGTGTGGACGGGATCGACGTGCGATCGGTAACCGCCGAATCGCTGCGCCGGCAGATCGGCATCGTCCTCCAGGACACCTACCTGTTCAACACGACTGTCATGGAGAACATTCGCTTCGGGCGGCCGGAGGCTTCTGACCAGGAGGTTTATGCAGCTGCAAAACTCGCCCATGCGGATACGTTCATTGATCGCCTGCCTGAGAAATACCAGACCATCCTGGGTGAGCGCGGTTCTGGTTTGAGCCAGGGGCAGCGCCAGCTGCTGGCGATCGCTCGCGCGGCGCTTTCTGATCCGCGCATCCTCGTCCTGGATGAGGCCACATCCAGCGTTGACACACGCACGGAGCGCCTGATTCAGGAGGCGCTGGTCACCCTGCTCAAAGGCCGCACCAGCTTCGTCATTGCCCACCGCCTGAGTACGATCCGCAGTGCAGACATGGTGCTGGTGGTCAACGACGGCGAAATCATCGAACGCGGCAAGCATGCCGAATTGTTGGATAAGAAAGGTTTCTACTATAACCTGTATATGAGCCAGTTCCGCCGCGATCCGCAGTTCGTGGAAGCGCTTCAGAACGGAGGGAACGGTCACAAGCCGGGATTGAAACTCGACCCGACCCTCTCCTAGCTTTCGCCGGGACAAGCGGCTATGTACGTGAAGGCCCCCTCGCCCCCCGCTGGGAGAATTCCCCGTGGCTTTTGGGATAAGCCGCCGGTATGAAACGACGGCAGGATTCAAAGATACAAAAAGGGCTGTGCTTTTGAACTGCACAGCCCTTCATCTTTTTAAGGGGTTTTATCCGACCGGGATCTGTTCGTCCGGGTTGGCACCGGAACTGCGCACGTTAATGATTTTCTTCAGCAGGTCGAACCAGAACGGAGCCCCCTGGGCAGTGGCTGCCGCGGTGATCACAAAGCCCAGCAGCTTGCCCAACCAGCCAGTGACATCCACGGGCAGATTGCTGATCCCCTTGCAGATGGGTAAACCCCGGCTGTCCTGGCTCGGGATCCCCCAGACGGTATCCGCCACAAAGGGGACCAGGGAACAACTCTTGCCGCCGGTATTAATGGCGGCCGTGTTCCAGCCGAAGGGGATGTTGAGCACCTGCAGCTGCTGCTGCAATTGCGGGATGCTTTGGATGACGGCAGATGCGCTGGCACTGGGCGGGTTGGCGGTAAGGCCTGCCTGGTTTAGATTCGTGTAGCTAGAAGCGCTGGCGATGATGGCCTGCCGGAGGGTCGGCTCGCGCCAAAGGCTGGTCGCTACATAGATCGAGTCAACGTTTAATACTAATGCGATTACAAAACCGACCAGGAAGGCGATCAGCTGCGCCTGGCGCTTGTAGTTGCCGGAAAGGCGGTCCATGGAGTCGTTGAACCAGGTCTCAATGGTCACACGTGCCGTTGCGATCGACTCTTCTCCTTGCAGGGCATAGGTCTCAGCACTTCTCAGTATGGTGCTGACCGTCTCCTGGAGGGTCGAACTTGTCCCGTCGACGGCCAACAAGCCGAGCCGGATCTGGCGCATCGCCCGCTGCGATTCGGTACCGGAGGACGCCGAGCGGTCCTGCTCTTCCAGGAATTGTTGGAAATAGGCCTCCACATTGGGTAACGTGTTTTCCAGGGCCGGTTGGACTTCAGGATACTTCTCACCATAGGCCTGGATCTGGGCTTTCAGGCTGTCGATGGCGGTTACGCCGAGCGGAGAGGCGATGACCTGTTTGGAGGTCTCCAGGACGGCATTCCAATCCTGCTGTGCCAATTTGCGCAGATCCGGATTCTCCATGGTTGCCAGTTGGAGTTCCACCTGGCTGGTCATGTCCTTGATCGGAGAGGCTTCCAGTCCAGCTTTGGACAGGATGTCGAATAAGGCCAATGTGAATTTATTGGATGGAATGTAGGAAGGCAGGCGGGGTTTCTGTCCGGGTTTCTTGGCCGGACGGTAGAGGCCGGTGATCAGGGGATGATTATACAACTGTGTGGCCATCTGCTTGCTGCCCAGCATCTGCTGGACTCTGGCTTCCAGGGTTTTGGAGCGCGATTGCATGACGTTTCCAATCCACTCGGAGATGCTCATGGCAGCAACGCTTAGGACCAGCCACATGAAGACCAGGCCGACCGCGACCTCCAGGATTTCTTGTAGATACATGTGCTCCTCCTAAGGTATTTCCTCTGAACTATAGTCCCAGTATAAATAAAAAAGCGAGATTATTCAAGACCTCTGAGTTCCGAGTCGGGTTAGGATCTCCCATCAAGTGTGAACAGTCATTTCAGCCGCTGGGGATTCCCGGGCGGTGTGCTCCTGTCTGGCATGCCTTGGAGCCGGCCGGTATCCATGCCCCCTGTGGGGTCCTCCCGGAAGAAACCCCCCGAGCTCCCATGGAACAACTGGGGGCGTGTCAGGAACTGGGGGCCAGGCGGCCGCGCAGCTTCGAATAGAGATAAATAAGCCCGACCCCGGCGGCAATTGCCGGCAGGACGATCAGGCCGGCCTCCGGCCCAAATGCCCCGCCGGTCCATAAGGTCGGCCCGCTGACGGTTACACGGGTGATGCGGTAGAAATCCACCCCGCTCACCAGAAAGCCGAAAACGGGGCCTTCGAAAAAATTCCAGCCGATGTGCAGCCCGATCGAGAGCCACAGCTGGTTGGTGCGCAGGTAGCCGAAAGCCAGGAACAAACCGGCCACGAAGATGCCCAGGGTGGAGATCCAGGAGGCGCCGGGGTTGAGCAGGTGCAGGCAGCCGAACACTGCTGAAGAGAGCACGACTCCCCAGCCCCGGTTGATGCCGCTCGCAATGGTCTGCAGATGGTAGCCGCGGCTCAGCAGTTCCTCGCTCCAGCCGACCATGAGAAAGAGCAGAACGGCGAGCAGGGAGTTCCCAAGCACCGTGAGGGGGGGTTCGAACTGCCAGGCGAAGCCATCGAAGTGCAGCCAGCCCAGGATAAAGAGGCATAAGTAGATCAGGCCCATGACGACGCCGGCAATGATCAGGCCGGCCAGCACGTCAAAGATAGCGGCGGGGGCAAGTCTAAACCCAAGGCTGGCGAAGGAGCGTCGATCGAGGAAATGCCTTGCCAGAAAAACCGTGGTCGTGACCCCGATAAATTCCACGACCGTCGAGCCGAATATCATAGGGCGCTCCCCGCCCTGCTTCAGCAGAATCAGGATCACCAGGGGCACGTAAAGACATGCCATCAGCAGGATCAGGCCTGTGCTTTGGATCAGCAGCCGCCAGAAGGCGCGCAGTCGGCGCTCCTGCGGCGAAAGAAAAAGGTTGGTCCAGAAGAGGCGCCGGGCCGGGACCGTCATGATTCAGGATCCGCCCTTCAGGTAAATTCCGGTCGGGTCCATTTCCTCGCGCAGGATCTTGAGTTCCCTTCTTCTTAACGCCGGGGTCGTGCGCAGGGAGGCTGCCACCTTCAAGGTCCAGCCGGTATTGTCGATCGCTTCCTGGGCCGACCTACCGGGGTGGAGAGCGGTTAGAACCAGTTCCCCCGTCTCATCCGGCTCCAGGATGCCGATGTCGGTCACGACCGCCACCGGCCCCTTACCGCGCAGGCCGGCCCTTTCCCTGCCGCCTTTACCATCCAGGTAGCCGGCGGAGGTCATGAAGTCGACGTTCTCCGGGAAGCGGCGTTTCTGGTGAGGGGTCATGATGTAGCAGCGGTTGGCCCAGGCTGCGATTTCTTGGGCTCCGCCGGATCCGGGCAGCCTCACCTTGGGGTGAGTGTACTCTTGACCGATGAAGGTGGCGTTGATATTCCCGAAGCGGTCGATCTGTGCGCCGCCCAAAAAACCGACATCGACGTTGCCGCGTTGGAGATAGTTGGTAAAGATATCGTACATGCTGACCACGGAGAGGGCCCCGCTGACGAGCGTCGGGTCGCCGATCGAAAGCGGTAGGCGCGCCGGTTCTGCGCCGATCACACCCGCCTCATAGATCATGACGAGATCCGGGGCGTGCGTTCGCTTGGCCAGGTTGCAGGCCAGGTTGGGTTGACCGACTCCAACGAAGACCACATCGCCGTTTTGGAGAAGTCGGGCGGCGTTGATGATCATCAGCTCAGCGGGGGAATAGCTGGGTGTGGGCATTTTAATACTCCCCGTAATTGACGACTGCGCTGGGCCGTGATTTCACTTTTAAGCGCCGGTGAATGGCCGGACCGAGCTTTTTCCAGTATTCGCCCCGATCTTTGACGCCGTACACCCATTCGTCCAGATACGCCCGAACCGCTTCGGAGGATTGACTGATCTTGTCCCAGCTCAAATAGAAATCATTATCGCGGTCGTAGTATCCCTGGGCATAGGAAGGGTGCGAAGCGTATGGGACGTGGCAGACCGCGTTTACGATGAATCCTGGGATGAGCGTCCGGTTAGGGTCGGAGCGAATGATGGCCTGGTCGACGATCTCCTCTGCGGTCAGGATCAGGCGTTTTGAAGCAAAGGCGACTTCCTTCTGCTCGCCGACGATGCCCCACAGATGAGCGTTGCCTTCCCGGTCAGCCCGCTGGACATGGACAATGGCAACATCCGGGCAGAGGGCAGGGACCACGATCACTTCCTTTCCTGAATAAGGGTCAACGACGCGCCGGATGAGGGGGTTCGATCGCTCCAGATCGGTCGCGGCGGTCTGATTCATCGGCATGAACGGCAGACCGGCCGCGCCGGCTTGCAGGCGCGAGATCATGCCGAAATGGGAGTATTCCTCCCAGTCCAGCCGGCCGGCTTCGATCTCGGCCCGAACGATGCGCAGCGAACCGACCCCCGGGTTCCCCATGTAGGAGAATATCACCTTGCATGCGCATCCAGCTGCGACCATCTGGTCGTAGATCAGATCCGGAGTGGCGCGGGCGAGCACCAGGTTGCGTTTATGCTGGCGGATGATCTCGTGCCCGGCGGCAAAAGGGATCAGGTGCGTGAAACCCGCGGCGTAGAGCGTATCGCCGTCATGAACGTTCTCGGAAATGGCTGTGGAAAGAGGCATCAGTTTGTTCATGGATTCATGGTAGGGGAATTATTCCTTGTCGTCTTCGTCGTGGTCCTTGTCATCCTGCTTTTGCTGGCGCTGACGCTCACGCAGCTGCTGGATGATGCGAAAGCGACCGCCCGATGGGCGTTCCACACCCCGGCGGAACTGGTAGCCGATGAATATGGTGATCAGCCCCACGAAGAAGAAGCTGAAGGCCGGATGCCGGCTGAACCCCGAAAGCAAGAACAAAAAAATGGAGAAGAAGCCGATCAGGAGGAAAAAGGTGCCGATGCGAGGTCCGTGCTGCGGTTTGTTTTCCATATGATATATAGTGAATGCCAAACAACCATACCAATCCGTTCAGGGTCAAACCCGCCGGTCAGGAATGCAGGATTCATCCCTCGGGGAGCCGGATGGATGTTTCGCCCCCGACCCGGCGAGATAGATCGGTCCGAATCCGCTTAATTATAGATGATTCTCGGGGGAATTGCATAGGAAAGAGGAAAGCTTGCATGGGAAAAGAGGAAGGATGTCTCTATCTTTCATAAAGCGGGTAAATTAAACTGTATTAAGGAGTATTGAAATCTGCACCGAAAGGAGTTCCTTATGAGTATGCGGCTCTATGTCGATAATGCCAAGTGTTCCGGGTGCAACGCCTGCCGGGTAGCCTGTTCCACGAATCTGTTCGGCGAGACCAACCCGAAGAAGGGGGCGCTGCTGATCGTGCCGCACTTCCCTGAGCCCGGGGTCTATACGGTTAATGTATGCACGCAGTGTGGGGATTGTGCAGCTGCCTGCACCGTAGAAGCGATCAAACAGAACGAAAAGGGCGCCTACTACGTGGATTTTGCCGAATGCAACCTGTGCGAGGCTTGCGTGGCAGAATGCAAGGAAAATGTGATGTTCCTGCGGACCGAATTGGCGAACACCGCCTGGAAGTGTGACCTGTGCGGTGACTGCGTCAGCGTTTGCGGCACCAGCGCACTGTGGATCGCTGAAATAGAAACGGTGGCAGCTTAAGGAGGCGGACATGAACGGTTATGGTGGACAAATCCTGCGTGTCGACCTTACGAACGGGAAATTCTCCAAAGAACTGACTTCGGTTGAATTGGCACGCGATCTGATCGGCGGCCGCGGCTTCGGGATCTACTACCTGCTCAAGGAAGTTCCGAAAGGCGCCGACCCTCTGGGACCCGAGAACAAGATGTTCATCTCCACGGGTCCGATGTCAGGGATGTTGATGCCAGGGGGCGGGAAATGCGACTGGACGACAAAGGCGCCGCTGACCGGTGGTTACGCCAGCGCTTCGCTGGGCGGCCACTTCTCCGCGGAGATGAAGTATGCCGGGCTGGATATGATCATTTTGGAAGGCGTCAGCCCGAAGCCCGTCACCCTCTTTATTGACAACGATAAAGTCGAGCTGCGCGATGCTTCGGATATTTGGGGAAAGCGCACGATCGCGGTCGAAAAGATGTTTAAAGAAAAGCTCGGCGAGGAGTATCAGATCGCGGTCATCGGGCCAGCAGGCGAGAATCTGGTCTCCTACGCCTGCATCAATCACGATTATGGCCGCCAGGCCGGGCGGGGGGGTGTCGGCGCGGTGATGGGTTCCAAGAAAGTCAAGGCAATTGTCATCCATGGAACCGGATCCATTCCGGTAGCAGATCCAAAAGCCTATCGAGAGGCCGGTCTCGCCCTCTATAAAGCCTGCAAGGAGTCCGCGGGGCTGAAGGACTGGACCCGGTATGGCACGGTGATCACGGAGATCTGGTGCAATGATGTCGGTGCTCTGCCGACCCGCAATTTCAGTGAAGGATTTTTCGAAGGCAGCAATGGCCTCAGCGGTCCGACCATGCGGGAGAAGATCGTCGTGACCGATAAGGGTTGTTTTGGCTGCCCCTCGCCTTGCGGAAAATACAGCCGTTCCAAGAAATACAACTCCTATGTCGAGGGCCCCGAGTATGAGACCGTCGGTTTAATGGGTTCCAATTTGGGCATCGGTGACATCGAAGCCGTGGCACAAGCCAACCTGTTGTGCGATGAGGTGGGGATCGATACGATCACGGCCGGAAATGCCATCGGCTGGGCGATGGAGTGCTATGAAAAAGGCATCCTGACCAAGGAGGATACCGACGGTCTGGATCTTAAATTCGGCAACGTAGAGGCAACCTTCACGATGATCGAGAAGATTGCCCGCCGCGAAGGGCTTGGCGATCTGCTCAGCGAGGGCGTCAAACGCGCCTCCAAGAAGGTGGGAAAAGGCAGCGAAAAGTTCGCCATCCATGTCAAGGGCATGGAACAGTCCGGCTACGCCACCCATAACGCCACCTCCATGTTGCTGGCATACATGACCTGCGACGTGGGCGCCCATCATAATCGTGCCTGGTCGATCACCTATGATATCCAGGTCGGTCGCGAAAAGGTCACCCCAGAAAAAGTAGCGCGGGTCGTCTGGTTGCAGAACTTCCGCCCGATGTTCGATGTGCTGGGTGGGTGCCGATTGCAGTGGGTGGAGCTCGGCATAGACCGGGAGCTGTATCCCCCGGCGTTCGAGGCCATCACAGGCATTCACCGCAGCTGGGAGGACATGGAAAAGGTCGGCGAACGCATCTGGAACCTGACGCGCATGTACTGGGCGCGCGAAAACGAAGGTTTCGGCCGGGAGTGGGACATGCCTCCCCAACGTTTCTATCAGGAACCGCCCAAAACCGGCTCAAACAAGGGACAGATCACCAAGCTCGAAGACGTCAACCGGTTGCTGGATATCTATTATGAACAGCGCCGCTGGGATTCGAATGGCCTGCCCAAGCCCGAAACGCTTGAAGAGCTTGGGATTCAGGAATTGGTCGCTTAGCGGAGACCGATGGCTGCCACGCTGCGCTTAAGTGGTGCTTTGAAGGATGTCGTCGGGGGAAGGGACAATTTCGACGTCGAGTCAGGGCGCTCGGTGCGCGAGACCCTGTCGGGCCTTGGGATTGTGCCGGATACCATCGCCTTGGTGGTCGTCAATAACGAGCATCAATCCAAGGATTACATCATCCAGGAGGGGGACGAGATCAGAGTGCTCGCTGTGATTGGCGGTGGATAGGAAATGACATCGGGCGGCAGGTCTCCTGCCGCCCGATGTCATTTCCATCTGGAGATTGACGGACCCGGCCCATGCCCGGGGGGGGTTATTTGACCACGGTGTGGATCTGTTCGTGCATGTATAGGGGCAGATAGTAATGGCCGCCGGAGTTCTTGCCGCTGGCACCGGATGCCTTCCAGCCTCCGAAAGGCTGGAAACCCGGCCAGGCGCCGGTCGTGGCACCCTGGGGGCGGTTGGCGTAGGCCACACCGGATTCGATCTTGTCAAAAAACCAGTCGGCCTCCTGGGGGGAACCGTAGAAACCAGCCGTGAGGCCGTAGTTGATATCGTTGGCTTGTTGCATGGCCTCGTCCAGGTCCTTCACCTTGCCGATCGTGGTGATCGGCAGGAACATCTCGTACTTCCATAAGCGGTGGCTGAAGGGCAGGTCGGCCATCAGCGTTGGTGCGCAAAAGTAACCTTTCGCATAGTCACCATCCTGTAGGATCCGACCGCCAGTGAGCAGTTCGCCGCCGCCCTCGGTTAACTCCTTGACGAACTTCTGGTAATCGTCATAAGCGGCCTGGTTGATCACTGGACCCAGGAAGTTCTTGCGATCGGTGGGGTCTCCGATGGCGAGTTTTTCGGTCTGCTCCTTCAGACGGCTGGCTAGGTCTTCATAGACTTCCTCTTCGATATAGACCCGCGAGGCGGCCGAGCATTTCTGGCCTTGCAAACCGAAGGCCGAGCGCACAATGCCCGAGGCAGCACGCTCCAGGTCAGCATGACGCGAGACGATTACGGGGTTCTTTCCACCCAGCTCCAGGATCATCGGACGCACCCATTTGCATTCAGAGAAATCGCGAAAGATGCGCATGCCGACATCGAATGAACCTGTGAAGGTGACCCCGTCGACATCTTGGCAGGTGATGAGCGCATTGCCGATCGTGCGTCCCGGGCCCGTCACATAGTTGACCACCCCTTCCGGGAGACTGGCATCCCGGAAGCAATCCACCAGCAGCCGGACGGCCCAAGGCGTGTCCGAGGAGGGTTTGATCACGATCGTGTTGCCGGTGACCAGAGCTGCACCGGCCGGCCCTCCGGTCAGGGCGAGGGGGAAGTTGAAGGGGCTGATGACCAGCCAGACACCGTACGGCCGCAGGACCGAGATATTGCGGCTGGTATAGCCGACCAGCGGGTCTCTGCCCATCTCGACGAGGTAGCCGTCGTTTCTCTCCATCTCAGCGCAGGAATAGCGCAGCAGGTCCGCCGTCTCCGCCACATCCCCGAGCGATTCCATCCGGTTCTTTCCGACCTCCAGCGCCATGACCGCGCCGATGTCAAATAAACGTTGGTCGAGTATGTCAGCCGCCTTGCGCACGAGTGCGACGCGGTCCTGCCATTTCATGCGGGACCATTCTGGAAAAGCTTTGCGCGCGGCAGCCAGGGCATCCTGAGCGCTGCGCGCCTCCCCTTTTTGGAAGATTCCCAGCACTTCAGCGGTGTTGGCTGGATTACAATCTTCGAACTTTTCGCGGGCGAAGATGTCCTTGCCGTTGATGAACATGGCATGTTCTTTGCCGAGGTGTGCGCGCGCTTTGACCAGGGATGCCTCGAATTGGTCATGCAGCTCCTCGGACGGGTTGAACATGGTTGCATAGGTTAATTTAAACGCGGACATGTGGAAGCCTCCTCAAGACAATAAAATTAATACCGATAGGCAAAACGACCTTCCCGGACCCCAAGTATAGCGTAGGAATCGATGCAAGTCAAAGTCTAGGTGCTTACAGCGGGGAGGATGACTTGAACATGGAATCTGCAGGTTATAATTGTCTGCTGATCATTCTGTCGTTCAAAGCGCTCTGGCTGAATCGAAGGTCTGATCCAGGCGCTGCTCGAAGGACGCCTTCATAGACAAAAATTGGTGTGAGGACTTCTGGAAGCGATATGGCGATCATTACCCTGACTACCGACTTTGGTCTACGCGACGGCTTCACCGGCGTGCTGAAAGGAGTCATCTGGGGCATCTGCTCACAAGTCCAGATCGCCGATATCTCCCACACCATCTCCCCCCAGAACGTCCTCGAAGGGGCGTTTGTGCTCCAGCGTGCAGCTCCCTACTTCCCTCCCGGCACGATTCATGTTGCCGTTGTGGATCCCGGCGTGGGGACAGAGCGCCGGGCAATTGCCGCACGCTTGGGAACACATTTCTTCGTCGGGCCGGACAATGGACTTTGTACTGCGCTGATCGAAAGCGCCGAGCAGGCGGGTGGACCGGTGGATTTCGTTCACCTGACGAATCCACGATATTGGCTGCCGCAGGTCAGTTTCACCTTCCATGGCCGGGACATCTTCGCCCCGGTCGCGGCTCATCTCGCCAACGGCGTCCCGCTGTCGGACCTCGGGCCGTCGATCAAAGACCCGATTCGCTTGTCCTTGCCGACACCTGAAAAAACCATGACCGGCTGGCGGGCCCACGTCATCGCCGTAGATGCCTTCGGTAACCTGGCCACCGATCTACCAGCAAATGCCATCCTTGGGACAGGGGAGGTCGTCTTCCAGGTGTGTGGGCGCGAGATCCGAGGCCTGGTCGCCTCGTACGGCCATCGTCCATCCGGAGAGCTGATTGCCCTGGTGGACAGTGAAAACTACATCGAGATCGCGAGGGTCAACGGAAATGCCGCGCAGGATTTGGGTGCACACGTTGGGGATATGGTAGATATCATCTTCCCGACTTAATGATGTAGAATAGAGGCTAGAGTCAAAACTCGGTGTTATTATTTTTGAGTCCCAATGGCCGCCGAACCACAACTGGTCATCGAAAACCTTTCCTTTCGTTATCGCGATCGAGAAGCGACCGCTATCCGGAATATTTCCTTTTCAGCTGAGCGGGGCGAAATATTGCTTATAGCTGGTGCGAGCGGTTGCGGTAAAACGACCCTCATCCGCTGCATCAACGGCCTGATTCCTCGTTCCTATAAAGGCGAGCTGTCAGGTCGGATTTTGATCGCCAGCCAGGAAACAAAAACGTGGTCGCTGGCGAAGATCTCCCAGACGGTTGGGACTGTCCTGCAAGACCCCGAGCGTCAGATCCTGGGGACGAAGGTGCTCCATGAAGTGGCATTTGGGCTGGAGAACCTGGGCAGGCCACGCGCGGAAATCCTGACACGGGTAGACCAGACCCTGAAGTATTTGAACATCCTCGATCTGCGCGCCCGCGAGACTTTTAGCCTGTCAGGCGGTGAAAAGCAGAAAGTGGCATTGGCCGGCGTGCTTGCCATGCAACCCAGCATCCTGCTTCTAGATGAGCCGCTTGCCAGCTTGGATCCTGCCTCCGCTTATGAGACGCTGGACATGGTGCGCGGGTTGGCTGACGAGGGCATGACCGTCTTGTTGGTCGAACACCGCGTTGAGGATGTGCTGCGCATCCGGCCTGAACGCGTGATGTTCATGACCGATGCTGAGATCAAGTACCTGGGCCCGCTGGAAGGTCTGGGGGAGGTCGTGGATTACCACGAAGTGAAGCTCCCGGCAAAGGTGGTCATTGAAAGGGCGGCCAAAGACCCGGCTCCTGCAGAATTGAATATCCTTCCGGGTTTAGCAGGGATGGAATCTGAAGAAGAACCGCTGGTCCGGTTTGAAAATGTCGCTTTCGATTACGAGAGTGGTAACGAAATCCTGCATGGAATCAACTTGGATATCCGGCGCGGCGATGTGATCGCGGTCCTGGGCCCAAATGGGGCGGGCAAGACGACCTTCGTCAAACACGCCATCGGCTTGCTTAAACCGAAAAGCGGGCGCGTGCAGGTGAACGGACGTGACACCCATGAGGCTACGGTGGCCCAGATTGCCAGCACGCTGGGGTATGTTTTCCAAAGTCCGAGTCACATGCTTTTTGCGCCCACGGTGAATGAAGAATTATCGTTCGGACCCAAGAATCTAAAGCATCCCCGCGATCAGATTGAAAAGGAGGTGAAGGAGGCACTTGAGATTGTCAACCTCGTTGATAAGGAAAACGATTCACCCCTCGCGCTTTCCTTCGGTCAGCAGAAACGCGTCAGCATTGCGGCCATCCTGGCGATGCGTTCGCGCATCCTGGTCATGGATGAGCCGACTGCCGGGCAGGATTATTTCAACTATATGAACTTCATGGATGCCATTCTGCAGCTGCCGGGATTTGAAGCCATCTTATTCATCACGCACGATGTTGACCTGGCGGTTATTTTTGCCAACCGGGTGCTGCTCCTTGCCGATGGCCGGATCATCGCCGATGGACCACCTCATGAAGTGCTCGGGGACGCAGGACGGCTGGAAGCCTGCCGCCTGGTCCCGACCACCTTGCTGGCAGAGAATATGCGCTATTGGCCCTGGACAAAGCGTTTCCTGCGCGCTGAAGCGTTAGCGCACCAAGAAATCAACCAAAAGGAGAGAATGTCATGAATAAACGCTTGCTTGGAGTTGGACTCGCACTGGTCGTCGTCCTGGCGGTCTTCTTTCTGCTGGTCTATATCGGCGGCACGTTGCTCGGAGTCCAGCAGTTGCAGACCGGCTCGAACCAGCTCTTGCGCTTTGTCTTTGTGATTGTCGGCCTGTTGATCGCCTTTGCCATTTACCTGGCGACACGTGAGAACAAGATCTGGGAAGTGGGCACGCGTGAGGTGGTCTGGATGGCGATTGGAGCTGCCCTGTACGCAGTCTTCTCCTGGCTGTTCAATGGCACGGTCTTTCTCATCCCTTCCCTCAGTCAGGTCGCCTTGCGCCCGGCCATTTGTATTCCCATGTTCTTCGGCTATGCCTTTGGTCCGGTGGTGGGCTTCTTCTCCGGCGCGGTCGGGAATATGTTCGGTGATGCCCTGACCGGTTTCGGGCTCTCGCCGCAATGGAGCATTGGCAACGGTCTGATCGGCTTCATTTCTGGACTACCCTTGCTGTTTATCGACAGGAGGAAGAGCCTGAATACCACCCTGATTGTCAGCGGTGTGTTGTCGGCGCTGGCGGTTATCCTGTATTTCTTCAACCGCAGCGTAACCAACGGCATGTATTTTACGGCTACGGAGCCTGTCTCCATTTTCGCTGGCCTTTCCATTGTTATCGGCTTCGTGCTGGTGCTTATTGTCCGCTTCGCCTTTGGCAAGAATATTGATATCGCTACTGCCGTGACCTGGGGAATGCTTGGAAACATCCTGGGGATCGGTTTCGCGGCGATCTCCGACATCTGGATCGATGGCTTCAGCCCATCCGCGGCCATTGTCGGTGAGTTCCTGCCAGCGGCTGGCCCGAACCTGATCTTCGCCGCCATCCTGGTCCCACTGCTGGTTGTCGCCTACGCAGCTATCCTCAAGCAGACCGGCCGGTAACGACATTAGATAGCAGGAGGCAGGCCTCATTCCTGCCTCCTGTAATTTGATTTCAAGTACTGATGTTAGTCGCCTGGCGTTACCGTCAACGGAAGTCTCTCATCCAGTGGTTCGACCCGCGCGCCTGGATCATTTTTTACCTCTGTTACCTGGCCGCCACGCTCTTATTCTGGGATATCCGTTTTCTCCTGCCGCTCCTGGGGATAGCCGTGGTCGTGCTTTTGACTTCTGGGCTCAGATGGTATGAGATCCGGCGTGCGTTCCTTTTCATCATCGGTTTTGTCTTTCTCTTTACCTTTTTGACCTTTCTTACCGGGCGGGGGGGGTCGGAGGCGTATAAGACAGAGCATCTCATCCGCGCTTTCCAGGCCCCCTTTTCAATCCTCGGTTGGACGCCGACCTTGAAGGTCACCGTCGAGCGCTCCTTTTACGCCATCAGCCAGTTCGGACGCGTCTTTGGCATCGCCATCATGACCATCATGATCCCCTATTCGTTGAACCCGGCACTGTATGGGATCACATTCCGGGGCATCGGTCTGCCGGATAAGCTCGCCTATGCCATGGACCTGACCATGCGTTTCATTCCGACTTTCGGACGCGATTTCCAGCTGACGATGGATGCTCAGCGCGCCCGCGGCTATGAGTTGGAGAAGATCAGCGGTGGCCTTTTCCAGCAGGTGCGTAAGCTCGGGCCGATCATGGTTCCTGTCACCATCCATGCTATTCTGGGTAGTGAGGATATTATCGACGCCATGGACCTGCGCGCCTTTGGCGTTGGACCGCGCACCTGGTTGGAAGAATTACACTACCAACGGCACGACCGGATTCTCATCGCGTTCGGGGTCTTTTTACTGGCAGCTGCCCTGGCGATCGCCTTCTGGGGATATGGGGGTTTCTGGGTGCCACCTAGCCTGATCCAGCTGGCTGGAAAGTAGCTTTCCGGAACTTGAGACACGACTCACCCCCGCCGGTGGGTTGCATAACGATTCCTGCATTGGGGATTATTGGCCGTTCAAGAAACGTAGAACAGACTCGGCGAAGATGGCGGTGCCGATCGGAAGGGCGTGCTCATCGAGGTCGAACCTCGGACTGTGGATGATGTGTTCCTCGCCCTCGATACGCGTGCCGAGGAAGAACATCGCCCCAGGGATGCGCTCAGAAAAACAACCGAAATCCTCTGCGCCGAGATCCTTCTTGAGAGGCAGAACATGCTCGCCTCCGAGCAGGTCGGTGGACACCTGCCGGATCAATTCTGTTGCGTGTGGGTGATTTTGCATCGGCAGTCCGCCGATCTCAAAGCGCAGCTCATAGTCCCCTCCGAAGGCCCGGGCCAATTCAAAGGCTCGCTGGATTTCGGCATGGATCTGCTTCTGCACACTTTCCTCGATGAATCGCAGGGTGCCACTGATCTCAACCCGTTCCGGGATAATGTTCTCGGTGTGTCCACCATGCAGCGAGCCGATGCTGACTACCGCCGGGTTGAACGGGGCCAAGCGCCGCGAAACGATCCCGTTCAGTGCTAGGATGACATGGGCAGTGATATAGAACGGGTCGATGGTCTCCTCCGGTTTGGCGCCATGGCCGCCCCTGCCGATGACTGCCCCGAACCACGAGTCCACCCCGCCGGAAGCGGGGCCGGCTTCGATGCGAATGTCGCCGACCGGCGTGGCGGGGTCCACATGCGTGGCGATGATCATGTCGACCCCATCCAGTGCGCCGTCCGCGACCATGCGGGGCGCTCCGCTGATGCCTTCTGAATCGCCTGACTCTTCCGAAGGCTGAAAGAGAAACCGCACCATGCCCGGGAACTTCTCCTTCACCAGCAAGGAGGCTGCCCCCAGAGCCATGGCCGTGTGGGCATCGTGCCCGCAGGCGTGCATCACGCCGGGATTCTGAGAGGTATAGGGTACCGGGTTGGCCTCTTGAAGTGGCAGGGCGTCCATGTCGGCTCGTACGGCGATAACCGGTTTCCCAGATCCAAGATCGGCCACCACACCGGTGCGTCCGACTCCCTGCCGTACGCGATACCCCAGGGCTTTCAGGATATCCGCCACGCGGCTGGAGGTCTGCGTTTCCTGAAAACCGAGTTCTGGGTGCATATGAAATTCACGACGCCAGTCGATCAGTTGTCCTTGGATCTCATGCGCTTTTTCAAGCATGGTGGTCTCCTTGTTCTTGGATGAAGATTTTTTGTCCGGTTAGTGACTATAAACACTTTCCCTCTATTTCTGCCCCAGATGAGCCTGAAAGCCTTAGGCTCTATATAGCGAATATTATATCCTCCGGGTAATCCAGGCCAGGGGGTGGTTGATCTTCAATTTGTTTTGCCACCTCCAGGGGCGGTCCCCACCTCTTATGAGGGCGTTGCGCTTCAGGCCCCACAGCTGGATTCTGATTGGGATGGATATACTTCTCTGGATAGCTATGTTAGTAATTTATTTCCCGCCATACTTTCCACTGACTATAACTACACCCACCATTCCATTGCCGGAGTGGACGGATAGCCCGGGGGTCAGTTCGGCGTGGATGATTTCGGCCGGGCAGTCCAAGGCGGCGCGCAGGCGGGCTTCGAACTGATTGGCTGCTTCGAGGGCGTTGACATGCACGATGCTCATCCGCTCGACCGGCTTCCCGCCGGTTGCCTCCACGGTGTGCTCGATTGCCCTGTCCCAGGCTTTGGTTTGGGTGCGGACCTGCTCGAGCAGGTCCAGCCGGCCGTCCCGGATCGTCAGGATCGGCTTGACGTTGAGGACATTGGCGATCCCTGCCGCGACCTGTCCGACCCGCCCGCTCATCGCCAGGTATTTCAGGGTTGCCAGGGCAGTAAAGAGGTGGGCGCGACTCCCGACATCCTGGGCGGTCGCGATAGCTTCCTCGATCGTTGCGCCATCGGCGACGGCTTCGGCCGCCGCCAGGACCATCCAGCCCTGGCCCATGGTCAGGCTGCGCGTGTCGACCACCCGGATCGTGCGATCGGGGAACATGCCGGCCGCGTCGCGTGCCGCGGCGTGGGTGGCGCTGACTTCGCTGCTGACCGTAAAACACAGCACGGACTCCGCGCCCGCCTCGAAGGCCGCGCGATAGGCCTCTGCGAACTGGCCGGGGGAAGGGGCAGCCGTAGTGGGCAGCCTGCTGTCCTGGTCAATCCGGCGAAATGTCTCGGCGTCGTCGATGTCATAGACGGCCCTGAAGGACTTTTCCCCGAACTGGACGGCAATCGGCACCTGAGTGATAGCGTGCTTCAGAGCCAGGTCAAGCGGCAGGCTGGCATCCGTGTCGGTGATTACAGCGATTTTTTGCATCTCATCCCTTCCCTCGTGAGGGGTTTACATTAACAACCCGCCTATCCCTGGAAGGTTGTGAATTCAACACCTGTGAATTCAACACCTTGACAAAGCCAGCCGCAATGGTAGAATAAAGGTATACCCCCCCCAGGGGGGTGGGGTAGGAGGCTAGCATGAAAAACGAAGAGAGCTTGAAGCGTTTGAAGATCGTGGAAGGCCACCTGCACGGAGTGATCCGCATGATGGAAGAGGAAGCGTATTGCATCGACGTCATCCGCCAGATCCAGGCGGTCCAGGCGGCCTTGAACAAGATCAGCGCTGCCATCCTCGAGAACCACCTGGATTCCTGCGTGACGACCGCCATCCGCGGTGAAGACCCTTCCGAGCGCGAGCGCGTTCTCAAAGAAATCACCGGCGTTTTTGTGGCTGCAACGAAAGTGTAGCCTGCTATCCTTTCCAATCTCAGAGGAGCAAAACGATGAAAACCGTATCCTATTTAATACCAAATATCATGTGCGAGCACTGCATCCACACGATCCAGACCGAGGTGGCCGACGTTAAAGGAGTCTCTTCCGTGAAAGCGGACCAGATGACAAAGATGGTTAAGATTGTATTTGACACCCCTGCGACGGAGGACCAGCTCAAGGCGGTATTGGCTGAGATCAATTACCCCGTCGCAGCCTAAAACCGCCGATGACCTTTCAGGCTGTCCATCGGGACAGCCTGAAAGGATAGAAGATCGTTCCACGATGTCCGAATCGAAACAGCTCACCCTGCCGGTCACCGGCATGACCTGCGCTAACTGCGTTGCCACGGTCGAGCGGAACCTGAAGAAGCTCGATGGGGTGACGAGCGCCGTGGTCAATCTCTCCTCCGAGCGCGCCAGTGTGGAGTTCGATCCGGGCCGGGTCGGCCTGCCCGACCTCATGGCGCGCATTGAGCGCGCCGGCTATGGGATCGCCACCGGCGAGGCCGAGCTGATCCTGAAACGGCTGGACGATGACAATGATGCCCGCCGTTTGGAAAAGGCACTGACCAGGCTCGAAGGGGTGCTCACGGTGTCTCTCAGCCTCGCCAGTGAGCGGGTACGGGTCACGTACGTGCCGACCCTGGTGAGCCAGGCCGAGATCCGGCAAGCGCTGGTCCGGGGCGGATTCGAGGCGGTTGAGCTGGGCGGGGAAATTGAGGATGCTGAAGCTCTGGCACGCCAGCGTGAAATCGACGAACAGCGCCGTCTGCTCATCCTGGGATTGATTCTTACCATCCCCCTGTTCTTGTTTACGATGGCGCGTGATTTTGGCCTGTTCGGCAGCTGGGCGCAGGCAGCCTGGGTTAACCTTCTGATGGGGGCGGTCGCCACCCCGGTCCAGTTTTATGTGGGATGGCAGTATTACGTGGGTGCCTACAAGTCCCTGCGCAACCGTTCCGCCAATATGGACGTATTGATCGCCATGGGGTCGTCCGCGGCCTACTTCTATTCGATCTTCATCGCGCTCGGGGTACTCAGTGGCCAGGTTTATTTTGAGACCTCTGCGGTGATCATCACCTTGATCCGTCTGGGAAAATATCTGGAGGCACGCGCCAAAGGACGCACCAGCGAAGCCATCAAAAAGTTGATGAGCCTGCGAGCCAGGACCGCCCGGATTGTTCGGGACGGCCGTGAAATGGAGGTCCCGATCGAGGAGGTCAAGGTCGGTGATCTGGTGCTGGTGCATCCAGGGGAAAAGATCCCGGTGGACGGTGTGATCGTGGAAGGGCGCTCTGCGGTGGATGAATCCATGCTGACTGGCGAGTCGCTTCCGATCGAAAAAGGACCCGGCGATCCGGTCATCGGTGCCACGTTGAACAAGCAGGGCTTGCTGCGCTTCGAGGCCACCCGGGTCGGGCGCGAGACCGCCCTGGCGCAGATCGTCCGTCTGGTAGAGGAGGCCCAGGGGAGTAAGGCCCCGATCCAAAAACTGGCCGATCAGGTTTCGGCGGTCTTCGTCCCCGGCGTGATTGGGATCGCCGCGGTTACCTTCCTGGTCTGGTATTTCCTCGTTCCAGCGTCCCCGGTAGTTCCGCAGTTCACGCGCGCTCTGATTAATATGGTGGCGGTGCTCGTCATTGCCTGTCCGTGCGCGATGGGATTGGCGACGCCAACCGCCGTGATGGTTGGCACTGGAAAAGGCGCCGAGCTGGGTATATTGTTTCGCAGCAGTGAGGCCCTGGAGCGCGCCGGTCGGATTTCACTGGTCGTATTAGACAAAACCGGAACTCTCACCAACGGTCACCCTGCAGTCACAGACCTGCTCACGGACGGGAAGCTTGAGGAGGCGGAACTGCTTCGCCTGGCAGCCTCGGTGGAGAAGGGCAGCGAGCACCCGTTAGGGGAGGCGGTATGGGCTGAGGCCACTTCCCGCGGCCTGACACTGGTCGAACCCACAGGTTTCATATCCGAGGCGGGTGCGGGTGTTGCGGCTGAGGTGGAGGGGCAGGCGGTAACGATTGGAAGCCCGGGGTGGATGTCTGCGCAGGGCTATGCGTTGGACGGCCTGGCCGGCGAGGTCGAGCGCTTGCAAGGACAAGCGAAGACCGCCATGATGGTCGCGGTGAATGGCTCGGTGCGCGGGGTGATCGCTGTGGCGGATACCCTGAAGGAAGGATCAAAGGCTGCAATCGAGGATCTGCATCGGATGGGTCTAAAGGTTGTGATGCTCACCGGTGACAACCGTAAGACCGCACAGGCCATCGCCAGTCAGGTTGGGATCGATGAGGTCCTGGCCGAAGTGGCTCCTGAAGGAAAAGCGGGCCAGGTGAAAGCGCTGCAGGCAGGTGGTGCCGTGGTGGCGATGGTGGGGGACGGGATCAATGACGCTCCGGCGCTTGCACAGGCGGACGTGGGGATCGCCATCGGCACAGGGACGGATGTGGCCATGGCGGCTGCCCCGGTCACACTGATCAGCGGTGATGTGCGCGGCGTGGCGCGCGCCATCTCCCTGTCACGCAGGGCGCTCAGAACGATCCGGCAGAATCTGTTTTGGGCGTTCTTCTATAATGTGATCTTGATCCCAGCGGCCGCCCTGGGTTTGCTCAATCCGATGCTGGCAGCTGGAGCCATGGCGTTCAGCAGCGTATTCGTAGTGAGCAACAGTTTGAGATTGACGAAAGCCAAGGTCTGATCGGACCCCTGCCCGAATCCGGTTATGGGACGCAATGATGCCTGACTGCAGCGTCGCATTGTGCTGCTGAAATCCCGTATCGCACTCCCGATCAGTGGAAATGTCTGGCCAAATAAAAAACCCACGCCAGGGTGAAGACGTGGTTTTTTTGTGCAAATTCATCCCCGGAATGTCTGCAGGGTCTCCAGATAATCATCCGGGTGGCCGATATCGAAGCGCTTGCCATCGATCATCAACCCGGAAAAGCCGTGTTCCTGGCGCAGACTATCCAGAGCGGAGGTGAGCTGGAACTCCCCGCGCTCGCGAACATTGTTTTCGATATGTTTCTGCAAATAGCCGAACACTTCCGGCTGAAGAATGTACTGCCCGAAGACGGTCAAGTACTCATTTTCGGGCAGACCAGGGACGCGCAGGTTGGTGCGGGCGTAATCCAGGGTGGGTTTTTCTGCAAACTCGGTAACGTTGAGCAGGCGTCCTTCCTCCAGCCAGACGCCGGTCAGCGCCCCGAAATTTCCAAGCTGGCTCTCGGGTGTTCGTCGCATCCCGACCAGGCTGTTTCCATGCTTCCGGTAGGCCTCCAGCAACTGGCGGGCGCAGGAAACTTTTGAGGTGGAATGATAGAGGTGGTCCCCCAGCATGAGCAGGAAGGGTTCATTCCCGATCCTCTCCTGCGCACAAAAGACGGCATGGCCAAAACCCTCCTGGGCGGATTGGATGGCAAAGATGACGTGCCGGCCAATCTCCAGCAGGCGGCGGGAGTATTCCTGGAAGGGCGGCGGCAGCTTATTGTAATTTTCGATTGAGATCTGTTCAGTGAAAAATGAACGAAACCCCTCCAGGTCGCCTTTCTGCACGACGATGACGACCTCGTCGATGCCGGCTTCGAGGGCCTCCTCGACGATGATCAGTATGGCCGGCTTGGCGATTCCGTCCCTGTCCACGATGGGGAAAAGCTCCTTCTTGGTGGCCTTGGTTGCTGGAAAAAGGCGCGTCCCGAACCCGGCGGCAGGGATCACGGCTTTGCGAATCCTCTGTTGCGGAGTGATGGTCAGCTTGAGGCAAGACAGCCCAAGGTCGCGATCCAGGATCTGGGTAACCTCTTGTTGATCCTCCGCGCTGCGGCAAATGAACTGCGCTGTGCCGTCACCCTGCGAGCCGACCCCCTTGCCACCCCAGACATGCGGCCGGAGCGATGTATGGTTCAGGACGCGGTGGAGGACCGGCGAGGTCAATTCCTCCGGACAGGCAGGGGTGGCATACCTGTCGAAAGAGGCCTGCGCCTCGGTCATCAAAGCTCCGAGTTTTTGTGGGTCGGAGTCATGCAGGGCCTCGATCACCTGGAAAACAATGTGCTGATTGATCGGTCCGAGAAGTTCCTGAACCCCGCGCTCAACGTCGTTTTCAGCGAACGGGAAGCAGCGGTTCAGTCGGTTGAGAATCTCCGGGGTGTCTTTTTTGGCCTGGAGGTCGACCAGGACGAAATACATGGGCTGGTTTACCTGCAGTTCTGTCGTCTCCAGGCGGTCGCCGTCAAACGTCATGAGGATGGGGCGATTGCCAAACGCGCAACCCTGGTCCATGCGGCCGCAGCGCGACGGTGTCGTGATCTCACCCTGATAAGCCAGCTCCATCTCGCCGCGGGTGGTCAGCTTCAGGTCGTAAACGCGGTTGAACGCCCGGGCAGTGAGCACGCAGATGGCAGCGCTGGAGGAGAGCCCCTTCTTGATCGGCAGATCGGTCTTGTAGTTGTCGATGACCAGGCCGCGAACGTGGTAATTGGTGAGCACCTGATAAGCGACGCCGGCAATATAGCTCCAGAACCCGCCCTTTTGGGCTTCTGCCAGAAGGGCTTGAGCTTCCATGGGAATTTCGTATGGCCCATCCCGCGTGCCATCGGGGGCAGTGTAGGTAAGCATCAGCGAGGTTGGATGCGGGGAGACCTCGGCGTAAATTCCCTGGTCGGTGCCCGTAATCAGAGCATAGCCTTTCTCAATCTGGGCGTTGATTCGACGATAACCGCCAGCCCAATCAGAATGCTCGCCGACCAGACAAATCCGCCCGGGAACGAAGATTCTCATAAAGTTAACCATCCCTCGCTTTGTAAGGAAAGAATGGATAATCGATCAGTCATTCCAGGAGATTTGCGGCGAGCGGTAATAATTCACACCCATAGCTGTCAGGCGGTCGCCGTGCCCAGCCAGGCGCCGTCGGTAGTCCCCCCAGTCCCGTTTCTGCGCCGGGGTCCAGCCGATTTCGGCGTAACCGCATAAGCGCGGAAAGAGCATGAAGTCCAGGTACTCGGGGGTGGCAATCTCCTCGGTCCAGAGCGGCGCCTCCAGTCCGAGGATGGCTTCTGGTGGCAGGTCGCTCAAGAAGGTGGACGGGTCCCACTCATAGGCATCCTGGATTTCGGTATAGCTGCCGGTCCAGGTTTGTCCGAAGGGGGTATCTTCATTGTACTTAATATCCATATACGCCTTGGTGCAGGGGGACATGACCACTGGATTTCCATGCAGCCCGGCTTTGAGCGCCCATTCACTGTTGATCCAGTATTGGACGACCGCCTCGGGCACAAGCTCAACGCGGGCGATCTCTTCCCAGCCCAGGGGCTTCTTCCCGTGCGCCAGAACCAGTTCCTGCAACCTTTCAATAAACTGCCGGTAGTCTTGCTCAGTGGTCGAATGGGCTTCATCCCCACCGATGTGCAGGTAAGGGCCCGGCGTCAGGGCAGCAACCTCCCGGATCACATCCCCCAGGAATTGCTGGGTGATCGGTTCGGAGATGGAGAGAGAGCTGAACCCGACCTCGCTTCCGGTGTAGAGCGCAGGTGCCTTGCCGCCCGGATTCAGCTCGGGGTAGGAGGCCAGCGCGGCACAGGTGTGGCCGGGCAGGTCGATCTCCGGGATGACGGTGATGAAGCACGCCCGGGCGTGTTCTACGATCGCCTGATACTCTTCTTGGGTGAAATAGCCGCCGGGATCGCCCCGGATGGCCGTGCTGCCGCCGATCTTAGCCAGGTTTGGCCAGGAATTGATCATCAAGCGCCAGCCCTGGTCGTCGGTCAGATGCAGATGAAGAATGTTGAACTTATAAGCGGCCAGGAGGTCGATCAGCCGGATGACGGTTTCCGGTTTGAAAAAGTGCCGGGCGACATCCAGCATGACGCCTCGCCACGCATAATGTGGGAGGTCGTGGATCAACCCGGTATCGATGTTCCAGGGCCCGGCCTGGAGATTCCCTGCCTCAATGGAAGGTGGAAAGAGTTGGCGGATCGTCTGGATGCCGTGGAAGAGTCCGTGCGGCTCGTAAGCCCGGAGGGTCATCAGCTGGGGTTCGATCTGCAGCTCATACCCTTCCTCACCAAGGGAGGCGTCCTGGTTGGGGATGGTCAGGACGAGGCTGCCTGCAGGCGCTGGATCGCCGGATATCTGAACGGGCAGGTCGTAGCCGGTCGCTGGCCTGAGCAGACGGGCTAGGGCTTTCGCGATTCTGATGGACTGTGGAGATCCTGGATTGACACGTATGACCGCCTCCGGTGAGAGACGGAAAGTCCCGGTTCCCGGGGTGATCGAGGTGGGCTGGGGGATGAGGGGTTCCATGGTGGAGAGGATCTCCTTAAGGGATGGGTGTCGGTTCAGACCGGATTATCCCACACTGAATCATACTATTGAATGACCGTTAATGCCAAGGAAGAGACGGCATGAGGGGTGTTATACTTGCCGTGAGCCATTCATCGGAGAATCATGATTTGAACAAGGGCATCGGGTACGCCATTGCAGCCTACCTTCTCTATGGGTTCTACCCGGTTTATTGGAAACTATTGAGTCAGGTGCCGGCCCTGCAATTGCTCGCCCATCGTGTGCTCTGGTCGTTTCTGCTGCTGTTCCTGGGAATCCTGATCCTGAGACAGGGAAAAGCCTTCCGCACCGCAGCCCTGCGGCGGCGTGTCCTAGGAATCTACGCATTGGCAGCCATCCTGATCGGCATCAACTGGCTGACCTATGTTTGGGCGGTGGGTGCCGGGTATATCGTTGAGACCAGCCTTGGCTATTTCATCTGCCCGTTGGTCAGCGTGTTGCTGGGGGTATTCTTTTTGGGTGAACGCCTGCGTCCATTGCAGTGGGTCACCATCGGCCTGGCGACGGTAGGAGTGCTCTATCTCACCTTCGGCTATGGATCTCTGCCCTGGATCGCCCTGACACTGGCGATCTCCTTCGGTTTATACGGCTTTGTGAAAAAGACCGCTCCACTTGGTCCGCTTTACGGACTGACCCTGGAAACAGGGATCCTATTTCTCCCGGCCCTTGGCTTCTTGCTCTATGCCACGCTGGCCGGCCAGGGAGCTTTCCTGCACGGTGACTTTAGTACGGATATCCTGCTGGTCATGGCGGGGATCGTGACGATCGCCCCCCTGCTCTTTTTTGCCTCGGCGGTGCAACGCGCTTCTTTATCCACCGTCGGCCTCCTGTTATATATCAATCCCACGATCCAGTTCCTGCTCGGCGTATTTGTCTATCATGAACCGTTCAACCAAGCCCGCCTGATCGGTTTTGGGATCATTTGGGCAGCGTTGATCCTATTCGTGTTGGATCAATCCTTGCACGGCCAAAGGCAGCCGGAGCGAGGTCAAGGGGAGATGATCTGAGCACAGGCACCCCTCGGATCGGCACAAGGGGAGATGCCGTTCTCCATCCCACGGGTTGGAGGACATTCGTCGCTCTAAAACGCGTGGAGTATAATCAAACGAATTCATTTGTCTCATCATTTTGGAGGCCTGAATGTCTGTAAAAAAGAAACCGGGAGTAATCGGCATCCTGACCGGAGGTGGGGACGTGCCGGGGTTGAATCCGGCCATTCGCTCGGTCACTGTGCGCGCCCTGCGCGAAGGGTATCAGGTGATTGGCATCCGCCACGGCTGGCGCGGGCTGGTGGATACCATCCGCGCCAAGGACGCCGATAACAGTGACAATTACCAGGTTTTGACCGAGGAGATCGTCAACAAGGCCGGACGCACCGGCGGGACCTTCCTGCATACCTCACGGACCAACCCAACCCGGGTCCAGCTCGACCGAGTGCCGCCGCATCTCAAGGATAGATATCACGAGGAAAAAAATGATGTGACCGCGGAAGTCCTGAAGAATCTGGATTTCCTGGGAATAGATTACCTGATCCCGATCGGAGGTGACGATACCCTCAGTTACGGGGTACGCCTCTATCAGGAAGGCGTCAAGGTCATTGCCATCCCTAAGACGATGGACAACGATGTGCCCGGAACCGATTACTGCATCGGCTTCAGCACCTGCGTGACGCGCACCATCTCCCTGACCAACAGCCTGCGTACCATTGCCGGCTCCCACGAACGCTTCCTGGTGTTGGAAGTCTTCGGCCGTTATGCCGGTTTCACGGCGATGCTGCCCACCATGGCGGGGGCGGCCAATCGTTGCGTCATCCCGGAGTTTAAATTCAACATCGATCGATTGACCGAACTGCTGACCCTCGATCGCAATAACAATCCCAGCCGCTATTCGATCGTCCTGGTCTCTGAAGGGGCCATGTTTGAAGGCGGGGAGATGGTCTTCGCGGATCGGTCCACAGACGCCTTTGGCCACGCCAAACTGGGCGGGATCGGCGATCTGGTAGCGGCACGCCTCAAGGAGCTTTCTCCGAAGTATAACAAGGGGGTCAGCATCGATGCCCTTGAACAAAAGCTTGGCTATATGGTGCGGGGCGGCGACCCGGATTCCATCGACTCGGTCGTCCCGATGGCCTTTGGCAATCTGGCGTTGGATTTGGTTCTGAAAGGTATCCACGGACGGTTGGTCGTCCTGAAGAACGGGCGATACGACAATGTCCCCCTGGATGTCGTGACCGGCATCAAGAAGATCGTCAACGTGGAGCAGTATTACAATACCGATCGATACCGACCCAAGTACGAAAGTTTTGAGATGAAGCCGCTCTTCATCATGACCAGTGAGGGTTGATCAAAGCCGAGGCACTCCGTAGGTTCAAGGGGTGCCTCGATCAATACGAACACATGGTTTTAATGGATGTGTGTGATGGCGGCTACCAGTACCCCGGTACAGCCGGCAATGCACGCCAGCAGGACGAGGGCGGTGGCGACGATCGTCAATATGGCAACGGTGTGGTCCGCTTTTTGTGAGGGTGGGACAGGCGCTTCATTCATATCAGCCTCCTTGATGCTTAATGCTTGCTTTAAATTCATGTACGTCTCTCGGATATAACGAGTTTCAATGAGGATGAATGAAAAAGACCAGGCTCCCCTGAGGAAGCCCAGGTCTTTTTAGTCCTTCTCTTTCTGAGGAGGCTCAGGCCCGTGCAGCGGCCAGCTCGACCTGCGTGTACTTCAAGCGTTCTAACACGGCTGCGGCGATGTTGCGCATCATCACAAAGCCGAGTTTTGAATCGACCTGCATGAGGGCGCGCAGGGCGATGCCGTCTATTTCGATCACCGTTACCGGCACCGTGGCTTTCACCGAGGATATATATTGGTACGGTTCGATCAGTGAAGATACGCCACAGGCTTCTCCGGGTGCAATCGAGCCGACCAGGGCGTTGGTGATAGCACCCTCCCCGCCACCGCTGTAAATCAGGTCAAGATCGCCTTCGAGTAAAACCATCAACTTGGTGGCGGAAGTATTTTCCTTAAGCAGGATGGTCCCTTTTGGATAGGCCTTCTGTTCGGTGATCAGGGCCACCGCTTTGCGTTGTTCTTCGCTGAGCATGGCAAAAAAGGGATAATTTAGCAGGAGTTCAGGTGATACCATGGCATTTCCTTTCAAGTTTGGACAACCCGATCAATTCTTCAGCGCGTCCAGCACGCTTTGCACTGCTTGGGGGACTGCCGCGGCAACAGCCGCGGATAGTTCCTGGGTGAAGTCGTAGACGTTCTTGGCTTCGACTGCGATGATCGTCACCGCTTCATCGTCTGGAAGGGTCACGTTCATGCTCCGGCCGACTTTGAGTGCCGTGCGCAGAGAGGTATCATGGGCAGAGGCAGAATGGCCGGAGGTCAGGTCGGGCAGGTCGGACAGATCGGACCGCTGAACGGTTCCCTCTGCACACTGACCCGTGTAGATGGCGTCGATCAGGATGACTCGCTTGAAGCCGGTCATGCGCTCCATCAGGCTCAAACCTCCCACCGAGACGCAATCCACTTCAACCTCCCGCTGATCCGAGATGAATTTGGCAACTTCTTCGGCGACGCGCCAGCCGACCCCGTCATCCCCGAGGATCGGGTTGCCTAGGCCGATGATGAGTGTCTTCGGTGCGTCCATAGGTTTTGCAAGAACTCAGGAGGGTTGCAAAATTGAATTTGCAACCCTCGATCGGTTCCCAGCCAGCACTCAGCAGTACTGCTTCAGTACGTCGACCCTTTCACCGTCAGCTGCATGGATGGTGATTTCCAGCGGCATCTGTCCGGGCAGGGAGTGGGTGGCGCAGCCGAAGCAAGGGTCGTAGGCCCGAAAGGCCATCTCGACCATGTTGAGCAGACCTTCATTGACCTTCCCCTTCTTGATGAGGCTGTCCGCAGCCTTTTTAATGGACATGGTGATGGGCGCGTAGTTATTGGTGGTGCCTACGATCAGGTTGACCTTGGTCACCACGCCGCGCTCGTCGGTCCAGTAATGGTGGGTCAGGGTTCCACGCGGCGCCTCCACGATCCCCACCCCTTCGGTCGGTTTCTCGGTCGGAATGGTATGGAAGTTCGGGGAGGTGATCTCCGGGTCGGTGGCTAGTTCCATCCAACGTTCTGCGGCATAGAGCAATTCTACCAGGCGCGCCCAATGGATGGCCAGGCGCTGGTGCACCGGCTTGCCGCCCAAGGTCTTATAGAACTTCTCATATTCGGCCTGGGCGAGGGGGGTGGCCATGCCATCGGAGGCATTGAGGCGGGAGAGCGGGGTCGCCATATAGATACCGGAGTCCTTGCCGTCCACCAGGCCTTTCCAGCCGACCTTCTTGAGGTAGGGGAATTTCAGGTAGGTCCAGGGCTCGACATGCTCGGCGATGTTGTCGGCGTAGTCTTTGGGGGCATACTTGACGAACTCCTTGCCGTCCGGGTCAACCACACGAACCTTGCCGTCATAGAAGTTTACTTTGTTGTTCTCGTCGACCAGGCCCATGTAATAGGTGTGGTGCGTGTAGATATCTCCTAGGATCAGGTCCACATACTGTTTATTGCCCAGGACGATATCGTTGAAGGCTTTCAGGCTGAACTGGGCGAACTCGATGGCAAAGCGACCCATTTCTTCGATCTGCTTGCGCTGTTCCTCGGTGATGCCCTTGGTCAGACCGCCGGGGATGGAGGTGCAGGGGTGGACCTTGCGACCACCGATGATCTCAACCACGGTGTGACCGTACTTGCGCATTTGGATGACCTTGCCGCCGACTTCCAGGCCCACCTTGTGAATGACACCCAATATGTTGCGCTCGGCGACAGGCGCATCCGGCCCCATGATGAAATCCGGGCCGCCCAGTGCGTAGAAATGGGTGGTGTGATCCGTGCAGTAGAACGCGCTGTAGAGCAGCTCGCGCAGTTTCTTGGCAGGAGCGGGCGGGTCGACATGATAGACCGCATCCACCGCTTTGGCAGCCGCCATATGGTGGGCTTCCGGGCAAACCCCGCAGATGCGGTTGGTCAGCAGGGGCATTTCCTCGACCGGCCGGCCGATGCAAAAACGCTCGAAGCCGCGCAGTTCGGGGATCTGGAAGTAGGTATTGGCGACGTTGCCTTCATCGTTCAGGAAGATCTCGATTTTACCGTGGCCCTCCAACCGGGTGATGGGATCGATGGTGATTCGTTGCATGTTCATCATCCTTTCTGTGCTGCTGTGTTGGTCTGGGCCGCTTTGCTGGCTCGCAGCAGGGAACCAGCCAGGTTGAACCGATAAAATTGCCCGGCTGGATCCACCAATCCGTCCAGGATTTTGTCAATTTCGTCCGGCTTCTCGCTGTCAATCACGGAGGCGAAGGCGGAGACCAGGCGGGCGCCGTAATCCACCACTCCCTCGGCCGGACCGTAGCAGCCGATGCACTGAGCCCCGGCGATCGGACAGCGAGCATTGCAGCCGGAGCGCGTCGCCGGGCCGTTGCAGGGGATGCCCTGTTCGAGCAGGCACAGTTCGGGATCGGCGTGGATCATCTGGATGCGGTTGAACTCCTTGATGGATTTGACGTTTCTTTTGCGCGGGCATTCATCACAGACGGTGGAATTGCCGGCGCCGATCGTCGCTCCCTTGGGAGGCAGTTCAGCCTTCCCGTTCAGAGCGGCGATGACGAGGTCAACCACCGCTGCGATCTGGTTGGATTCAGGCGGGCAGCCGGGCATGTAGTAATCGACATCCACGACCTGGTCCAGGGTCTTCAAGAAGGGATTCAGGGTTGGGATGTGGAGTTCACCCTCCGGCATGGTAAAGGAGGGCTGTGGCCGCAGGTTTGTAGGGTTATCGGTGGTGAGGGTCGTGAACGCCGTATCCACCATCTCCCCCAGGGAGCTGAAATTGGCCAGACCGGGGATGCAGCCTTCGCATGCGCACGAGCCGAAAGCCACCAGGATCTTGGATTTCTGTCTCATCAGTTTGGCCATGTGTTCGTTTTCATCGTTGCGCATACCGCCGTTGAACAGGCACAGGGTGATATCCCCGTCCTCCATGGCTTCCACATCCTTGTACTTGGCATCCATGGCGACCGGCCAGAAGACGATGTCAAAGGCGGCGTCCACATCCAGAATTTTCTCGTGGATGTTCAGGACGGATATTTCGCATCCACCGCAGGAGGCAGCCCAGTACATTGCGAATTTCGGTTTGCTCATGCGATCACCTCCTCTTTCACGGTTTTGTCCAGGATTTCAGGGCTGGTCGTGTTCCAATTGAGCGGACCCAGGGCCCGCACCTGCTCGACGAAGCTGTTGATCTCTTTTGCAAAGATGGCCCCTTCTGCCGCACTGGCCCACAGGAGTTTGAGGCGGCCGGATTCGATGCCCAATTGGGCCAGGACGCGCTTCATCAGGTGGAAGCGGCGCATGGCCTTATAATTTTGAGTCGAGTAGTGGCAATCCCCCGGATGGCACCCGGAGACGAGGACCGCGTCCGCCCCACCGGCAAATGCCTTGAAAACGAACGTCGGGTCGAGACGCCCGGAGCACATCAGCCGGATCAGGCGGACGTTGGGGGCATACTTCATGCGGGCAGTACCGGCCATATCGGCCGCACGGTACGAGCACCAGTTGCAGGTAAAACCGATGATGACGGGTTCAAACGGTTTTGTTTCTTCGGTCATTTTGCACTCTCCTATTGCGCTACCGGCGCCGGCTGGTGGGGAATGTTCAGCAGGAGCAGGCCATCGATCTGCGAGAGGATTTGTTCATTGGAGAAGCCTGTGCCGCTGATCGCGCCCGCCGGGCAGGCTGCCACGCAGGTTCCGCAGCCCTGACAGAGGGCCGGATTTACCTCGGAGACCATCTTGTCCTCATGGAAGAGGATGGCATTGAACGGACAGAGGTTGTTGCATATCCGGCAGCCGGAACACATGTCCTGGTTCACGGTGGCCCGTATGGGTTCGAGGGAGACCTCTTTTTGCTGGATCTTTCCCAGGACGCGCGCCGCCGCCGCCGCCCCCTGCACCACGCTGGCCGGGATGTCTTTGGGCCCCTGGGCAGCACCAGCGATGTAGATGCCTTCGGTCATGGTAGCCACCGGGTCGAGCTTCGGGTGTCTCTCGATGAACCAGTTGTCATAGCTGCAGGCGATCCCGAATAATTTTGCGACTTCTTTGGCGTCATGGCGGGCTTGCAGCCCGGCAGAAAGGATCACCATATCCACAGGGATGCGCCGTTGTTTGCCGATCAGCGTATCCTCGACCTGGATGATCAGCTTTCCTTCCTCAGCTGGGACGCGCGCGACGTTGGTTACCTCAGCAACCTTCCCGCGTACGAAGTGCGTTCCCTCTTCCAGCAAGCGCTGGTAGAACTCCTCGTACCCCTTGCTGGGAGTCCGCATGTCGATATAGAAGTTGTAGACCTCCGCGCCGGTGCGTTCGTGCACCAGGTGGGCAAATTTCAGGCTTTGCATGCAGCAGATGGAGGAACAGTAGGGATTGTAGTTTTGGTCGCGGGAGCCCACGCAGTGGACGATTCCGACCGCCTGAGGAACGGTCTTGCCATCGCGCAGGACAATATTTCCACCCGTCGGACCGGCAGCATTGGACAGGCGTTCGAACTCCAGGTTGGTGTAGACATTCGCCAGACGCTTGTAGCCGTACTGGGGGATGCGGGTCGCGTCGAACAGGTCATAACCGGTCGCCAGGATGATATTCCCAACCTTGACATTGATTTCTTCATCCTTTTGATTAAAGTCAATCGCATTGGTCGGGCAGAACTTCTCGCATGCCTTGCAGGTGCCCTTGATATAGTAAGTGCAGTTTACATCGTCGATGACCGGGTATTTCGGGACAGCCTGAGGGAAGGGAACATAGATCGCCTTCCGTTTTCCCAGGCCGGCCTCGAAGACCTCGTCCACCACCTTCTTGGGGCATTTCTCCCAGCAGATGCCGCAGCCGGTGCAGTCTGCCTCCTTGATATAGCGGGCTTTTTTCTTAATAGAGACGTCGAAATTGCCGATGAAACCATCCACCTTGGTCACCTCGCTCCAGGTGAGCAGGGTAATATTGGGGTGATTGCCAACTTGCACCATTTTCGGGGTCAGGATGCAGGCCGAGCAGTCCAGGGTGGGGAAGGTCTTGTCGAATTGAGCCATATGCCCGCCAATCGACGGCTCTCGTTCCACCAGGTAAACGTGGAACCCGGCATCCGCGATTTCAAGGGCAGCCTGAATCCCGGCAATCCCGCCGCCGACGACCAGCGTATCCGGATGAATGGGAACCCGCAGGGGCTCAAGCTCCTCATCGTGGATCACCCTCTCCACGCCGCCCGAGATGATCGCCTTGGCTTTTGCGGTTGCGGCGACCTTATCGGTATGGACCCAGGAGTCCTGCTCCCGGATGGATACCAGCTCGCACAGGTACGGATTCAATCCGGCGCCCTTGCAGGCATTGCGGAAGGTTGGCTCGTGCAGGTGAGGCGAGCAGGCCGCGACCACCACGCGGGTCAGTTTTTGTTCCTTGATATCCTTCTGGATCAGCTCCTGGCCGAGGCTGGAGCACATGAACTTGTAGTCGCGGGCGATCACCACCCCGCGCCCTGCGAGTGCCTCGCCGGCCCACTTGCTGACGCCGGCGACGTCAACAATTCCGGCTATGTTCGTCCCGCAGTGACATACGTAAACACCGATTCGTTCAGTCATAGGTTAGTCTCCTGTGTCGTATTCCTTCAATGCGTGTTGTGTACAGGAATCGCGTGAGATGCTTATTTGGTTTCCGCCTGCGGCGCGGCAGCTTTCGCCTGCAGGCTGGCGAGTTCGTTCTTCCCAACGCCCAGCTTGGCCGGGTCGATCCCGAGCGCCAGTCCCATCAGCTGGGTGAAGTACATCACCGGGACCGAGTAATGTGTCCCGAACTCCCGGTTGACCTGTTCCTGGTAAACCTCCAGGTTGACATCGCACATCGGGCAGGTGGTCGCGATAACCTCCGCGCCGTGATCGACAGCGTCCTGCAATAAGATCTGCACCATGTCCAGGGCGGCCCTGCGGTTCGTGATGATCAAAGAACCGCCGCAGCAGCGGGTTTTATTCGCATATTCAATGGGCTCTGCGCCGATGGCCGCGAGGAGATTTTCAAAGTAGCGTGGATTCTCCACATCCTCCTTGGCTTTCCTAGGACGCACCAGCTGGCAGCCATAGTAGGGTGCCACGCGCAGACCCTTGAGCGGGTGTGTGGCTTTCTTTGCAACCTCTTCTAATTTCACATCCTCGATGAACAGCTCGATGAGATGACGGACCTTTAAGGATCCGTTGACATGCAAATTATCCTCTTCCAGGGCGTAATTGATATGATCGGCCAGATCCTGATCGCTCTGCAGGTAGGTATTGGTGAAATACGCATTCTTGTAGCACGCGCTGCAGGGGGCGACGAAGTCACTGGCGCCCATTTTTTCCGCAAGGGCGAGATTGCGCGAAACCAGCGTGTACGCCAGGAGTTCGTCCACCGGAAAATAGGCTGTGGAGCCGCAGCAATTCCAGTCCTTGATCTCATTCAACTCCAAGCCAAATTCATTCGCCACCGCGATAGCAGATAGGTGATAGCTCTTGGCTAGGCTTTCCAGGGAACAGCCGGGATAGTACGCATATTTCTTCATTCCGGCTCTCCTATGGGGATGATCCTTCGCACCATGCGCTGGAAGTTTTTGAGCCCTTTGATCTTCTTCGGAAGCAGGGGCATTTTACCTTTCAGCACCAGCCCGGTGGCGGTCAGACCTTCCTGGATGATGTCACTCGCGCTGAATTTCGGCAGGTAAGTCGCGGCGAGCAGAGGCTCAAACGATCTTCCGGAATTCACGATCATTTTCACGAAGGCCTCGGAGAAGTCGGGGCCGATCAAGCCCTCTCGGGACTGTCCTTTCCACATGGAGTAGCGCTTCAAGGCGTACATCATTTCGGCGATGTCGATCCCCGCCGGGCAGCGTACGTTGCAGTAGAAACAGGATGCGCATGACCAGTAGGTATTGCTGGCCAAAACTTCATCCTTGAGATCGGCCCGGATCATCCCGATGAGCGCGCGGGGGGTATGGTCCATGAACTCGGCCGCCGGGCAGGTCCCTGAGCACGTTCCGCATTGCAGGCAGTGGGTGATCGGCTCCCCGTGCGAAGCGTACATGAGGTTTGTGACTTCCTGGCTAAAGGATAGTTCTGTTACCATTCAATGGTCTCCTTGTCGTTGTTAGGATCTATGCCTTTTTTTGTTTTGCTGCATTCAGAAGGGCGCTCACTTTTTCCAGGAGAAGCTTCGGTTCTACCGGTTTCTCGAGCAACTCGTCCGTCTCCACAAAATTGGGATGGACCGGTTGTCCCGGGAAGAGAAATGCGATCTGTTCCCGGATCCCGGTGATGATCAAGAGCGGCATATTTCTCAGTTTCGGGTCCTTTCTGATCTTCCGGGCAACCGCCACTCCTTCTGCGCCGCGGCCCATCATGATGTCGAGCAGGAGCAGGTCGTAGTGTTTGCTCTGGAGAGCCTGGAAGCCATCCTTGGGGTTGTAAGCTACGTCCACATCATAATCGGCTTTCTCAAGAACAGATTTGATTCCGCTCACATAGTCGGGATCGTCGTCGATGATGAGAAGTTTATTTTTTGTGTTCATCAGTCGTCTCCTTAGGATCTAGATGAGGTTTTTCCATTATGCCTTTGATTTCAGGATAGGCAGTCGAACTGTAAAAGTGCTTCCCTGGCCCAGTTCGCTCTCCACGTCGATCGAACCATGGTGGGCCTCGATGATGCGACGGCAGATGGCCAGTCCCAGCCCGGTGCTCTTCTCAACTTTTTGACCGTCCTGGCCGGTATAGAAATCATTGAAGATGTAAGGGAGGTCGTCTTTGGCGATCCCGATTCCGGTATCCGCTACAGACAGGCACAGGTCATCCCCGTTCTGCTCAATTTTTAGGGTAATGACCCCGCCGTTGCGCGAATATTTAATGGCGTTTCCCAGCAGATTCACGACCGTCTCGACTAGGGTTCCCTCGTCTCCGTTGACGGGCGGGAAGGGGCCTTGATCCGGGGCGAGGATCTGGATATCTTTGCGAGTCGCCTGCGGCTGAACACTCTCCACCGCCTTCGACACGACCGTGGTCATGGAGGTCGGCTTAAATTGTTCCTGGATCTTCTGCACATCAACGGATAGCACGCGCAGCCAAGTAAGGATGAGGTTGGTGAGATCGTTGAGCTTGACCTTCATCCGCTCGAACCGCTCTTTTTGTTCGTCCGTAAGCTGGCCGGATAAATCATCGACCAGGACGAACAGATTTTGCTGGACCGCACCCAGGGGGGCTTTCAGCTCGTGGGAGACAATCGCGGCAAATTGTTCCCTTAACATTTCCTTCTCTCTGCGCAGGGCGAGCGTCTCCAGGACCAGCCGCCTTTTATCCAGGCCTCTTTGAGTGACAAGGCGAAATTCGTCGGGTGTGAATGGTTTCGGCAGAAAGTCATAGGCGCCGTTTTTCATGGCATCGACGGCTGAGCTGACCGTGGCATAACCGGTAATGACAATGACCACAATCAGGGGATCCAGCTCGCGGATCTTCTCGATCACTTCGAAGCCAGAGATACCGGGCATCTTGAGATCGACATAGACAAGATCCGGCTGGAATTCCTTGACCAGCTTTAATCCAAGCTCACCGTTCATCGCGGTGGAGATCAGATACTTGCCGCCCTTCAGGATCTGGGAGCAAGAATCCAGAACGACCTCCTCGTCATCGATGATCAGGATCTTCGGCAGCTTTTCCATGGTCACTTATCTTCCTCATTCACGGATACCGGCAAGCGGATGATGAAGGTGGTCCCCCGGCCCACCTCGCTCTCGACCGTGATGGTCCCTGCATGCTCCTTGATGATCCCGTAGCTGATCGCTAGACCCAGACCTACGCCATGGCCCGTATCCTTGGTCGTGAAGAAGGGGTCGAAGATCTTTTCCAGGTTTTCCTTCGCGATCCCCGGGCCGGTATCCGCCAATTCCACCTCAATATACTGCCTGTCCGGATCCGACCGGGTTGCGATCTTCAACTGTCCGGAACCGTTCATCGCCTCGGCGGCGTTGATAATAATATTCATGAACACACGTTCGATCTGGGATGGGTCGATGATCGCCTTGGGCAGTTCACCGTCCAGGTTGTAGATGAGCTGAATATTATGAAAGATGGCCTGGTTCTCGAGCAAGGCTACGCATCCTTTGAGCACGTTGTTGACATCACATAACGTCTTGTCCGGTTTTCTCTGGCGCGAGAAATCCAATAATCCACGGATGATATCCCTGCAGCGGTTCGCCTGAATGACGATTTTTTGCAGGAGGTCTATCGACGGGTTTTCGGCCGGGGTTTCTTCGAGAAGCAGGTGGGAATACGTGACGATCCCCTGGAGGGGATTATTCAACTCATGCGCCACATTGGCCGACAGCTGCCCGATGAGGGCCAACCGCTCCGACTCCATGATCTTATTTCTTGTAAACTCCTTCAAACGCTCATCGCGTTCTTTTAAGGCGGAGGCCATACTGTTAAATGTAGTGGCCAATTCACCGAATTCATCCTTGGAGATCGCTTTGATCTTTATATCCAGATTGCCTTTGGTGACTTCCCTGGATGCCGACACGAGAGTTTGAACATGGGAGGTGATCCGGCGGGATATGACATAAGAGAGCAACATGGAGGCCAAAGCGCCCAGGAGAGCAATGATCAAAAAAGCCAGAATGGTCTGGTTCTTAATGTCGGTATATTTTTGCTCCAGAATACCCACTCCCAGGATTCCGACGATCTGGTTGTCGATATTTCGAATCGGTTCATAGGCGGTGAGGTACCAATTATTGACTCCGTAAGCCCGGCCGATGTAGGATTCTCCCTTTAAGATCACTCGATTGTAAACATCGGTTGAGACGCGGGTTCCGATCGCCCGGGTACCGTCTGTGTTCATGACGTTCGTCGAGATCCGGACGTCATTCAAAAAGATCGTCGCCACCCCGATGTCCTGACCGTTATACTTCTCTCCTTGGAAGACGGTCTGTTTGACATCGTCAACAATTTCATAATTCTTATTCAGGATGCTCGCCCCAAGCAGGATTCCGATCAAATCGCCCTGGCTGTTAAAGATTGGGGCCGCGGCTTCCAGGAACATGCCGGAGGATAGCTCCGTCCCGGTTGTACCTTCGGCCAGGGTAGGATCCACATATTGGATATCTGCCCGCTCGACAAGTAGGGTGGTCTCTTTCTGGATATCCTCCGCCGATAGGATCCCAGTCGCTGCCAGAGGCACTTCCTGGCTCATGACCGCTGCGATGAGATCATTGTGGGTCAGATCGTCTCCATAAACTCCCGGGTTGTTGGTTCGCAAGACCACCTTCCCGCTTGCATCTGTAAGGATAAATGCGTCTAGGTGCTCCACAGCTTCAACCGGTAATAACTCGGCTGTTGCGATCTGTTTGTCTCCGGTCAATACAGCCTGGGCGACGGAGGGCCTGCCCGCAGTTAATTGGACGACGTCGGAGACGTGGTTCAACTTGCTCTGGTAGATTTCCCATGCCGAATTGAGTCCGTCGTTGACCCTTTCCTGAGCTTCCGTCCCGATGCGATTGTTGATGAGATAGATCCCTACAACAATGAAGAACGCACTGATAATCGTAATGACCAGAAGGGAATTCAGGACTATTCTGGACCCGATCGATATCCGCAGACCACTCCTGATGGCTGGATCAGGAGCGTTCACATCTTTTTCGGAAGAGAGCTTCAATCCTGTGCTCATAATCTCAATCGAGGTCACCGATCAACTTGTTCGCCTCACTCGGTCATCCTGTCACAAGGCAGCGGCGACCAGTTCAATCAGGTCTTTGACCACAAGGCGCTGTTCGTTGCCTGTCGTTTTGACGGCGTCCCGGTACATCGTGAGATCTTTTGGACAGGCCACCACGAAGGTCGTCACACCCTCCAGACCAGCGGCTTCACGGATTCGGGATTCGCTCGGACGATCCTTGATCTCGCCTTCTGCCATCCAGATCCGCCCGCCGCCAGCCCCGCAGCAGAATGCCCGACTCCCGTGACGCGGCATCTCGACAAGTTCACAGCCGGTGGCTTCAATCACCCGGCGCGGCGCGTCGTACACACCGTTGTAGCGGCCAAGGTAGCAAGGGTCATGATAGGTGACCCGGAGGCCGAGCTTCTTGCTGAACTTGAGCTGGCCGGAGGTGATGAGCTGGTCGAGCAGCTCGGTATAGTGCAGTACGGGATGGTGCCCATTCCCATTGGCCGGATATTCGTTCTTGAGGGTGTTATAGGAGTGAGGGTCGGTGGTGATGATTTTTTGGTAGGTGCATTTGCTCATGGCGCTTGTGTTCTTTTCGACCAGCAGATCGTATAGGCCCTCTTCTCCGACGCGGCGTACGTCGTTGCCGGCATTCCGTTCGCTGTCGTACAGGATTCCGAAGTCCAAACCAGCTTTGCGGAAAACTTCAGCCGTCTTCAGGGTGGTCTCCGTCAGGGTGGGACTGTAGGAGGCATAATCACCGACGAACCACAGGTATTCGACCGGCTCCTTGCGCGCATCCTTGATCGCTGGCTGGAGGGGTTGGGTCCAGCGAGCACGCATCCGCTCGGACTGGCCGAAGGAATTACCGTAGCGGCCCAGGTTGGCCAGGGCATCCTGCAGCTCCGCATCGACCCGTCCTTCGATTACCAGGGCGCGTCGCATATCCACGATGGGCGTGACATGTTCGATGAACAGCGGACATTCCTGATCACAGGAATAGCAGGTGGTACAGGCCCACAGGACCGCCTCCGAGATGACCTCACCGATCAGCGGGTGTTCCGGCGGTGCGGGAGGCGTCTGGCTGGCCGGACTGGCACTGAGGGCTGCCCCGCGCTCTTTGAGATGGTCGCGCAAGTTCATCATGAGCAATTTCGGCGATAAGGCTAACCCGCTGGCATAAGCCGGGCAAACGTCCTGACACCGCCCGCATTCGGTGCAGGTGTAAAAGTCAAGCATCTGACGCCAGCGGAACCGTTCGATCGCATTGACGCCGGCTTCCCCGTTGAACTCCGGCGCGGCGGGCAGTTTGCCGTGCGGTTCCAGATTGCGCAGTAAGACCGCCGGGATCGAGGTGACGACGTGGAAGTGTTTTCCTTCAGGCAGCTCGGTTAAGAAGGCCAGGACCACACCCAGGTGGATCCAATAGGCGATCTCCCCGATCACTCCCTGAGTTCCGGCCCCCAACCCGGAAAAGATCCTACCGACCGATGCTGAGATGGGCCGCCAAGCCTGGATCGGATCTTGCCCTAGATTGATGCGGATCCCGTTCATCACCAGCAGGGAAAGCATGATCGTCAGGATGAAGGTCAACACCATCACGCCCTGGCTTTTGTGGCTGCCCAGGTACCGTTTGGGATTAACGATCAGGCGCACGTAAAGGGCGTAGATCACCGCAACGATGACACCCACCGTGAATATGTCCTGAAGCAGGGCCAGCGGTCCGAAGGTCCCGATCCACGGCAGAATGAAATGCGGATTGATGAAAGCGAGCAAGCCACCCACGATGGCCTGAAGGATGGTCAGGAATAGCAGCAGGAAGCCCCAGAAGATGAAGAAATGACCGGTGCCAGGGATCAAGACCCGGAAGAGGCGGAATTGGCCGGCTACGTAGACCAGCTCGCCTTTAATCCTTTCCCACCAGTGCTTATAAGCACCGCTGGGCTGCCCGCGACGCAGATTCCGCCACAGGAGCTGATAGACCCGCCGGAGGAAGATCACTCCGGCGACGATCAAGGCGACCAGCACCAGGATAGACTTGATCACATCATAGGACATGTTTCTACCCACCTCTGGCTTGCTTGACCTGTTCGGTCAATACCCCGATCAAATCAAACAGGTCGATCTCGGCGCCATATTTGGCCACGCCAAAGATCGGGGCGGCAGGATCGGTGTTGATGGCGATAATGGTGTCGCTGTTGGTGATCCCTTCCACGTGCTCGGGGGCGCCGCTGATGCCAAGGGCCAGATAGACCTTGGGTTTAACACTCTTACCTGATTTCCCGACCAGACGTGAAGTGGCCAGCCAGCCTTGATCGATGACTGGCCGGGAGCCGGACACGACCCCTCCGAGAGCTTTGGCCAGATCTTCGGCCAATGAGATATTATCCTGGTTTTGGATCCCGCGCCCGACCGAGACCAGGAGGGATTCTTTAGCGATATCGACGTCTCCCGTCTCCGGCTCGATATATTTACTCAGGGTCACACGCAGTGATTCCAGAGGCGGGACTTCCGCCTGGGTGATCGCCGGCGCCTGGGTGCTCTGGCCATCTTCTGCCTTATATCCGCCAGGGACAACGGTGATCAAGGCAGTGGGCATGGGGAGGTCGCCCTCGGCCATGATCTTGCCGCCGCAGATCTGGCTTACGAATTTGCCTTCCGGGCTGAACGTGCGACAGGAACTGACCAGGGGTAGTCCCAAGCGGATGGAAAGTACGCTGGCGAGGTCCGTGCCGATCGAAGTGCTGCCGAAGAGGACCGCCCGCGGCTGATCCTTCTGGATCAGGTCGGCCAGCACCTTTTGGTACGCGTCCGACGTGAAGTCGGCCAGAGCCGGGTGATCAAAGGAGACCAGCCGGTCGGCAGCCAGATTTCCTGCCAGGCCTTGCGCATTCTTCCCTAGAAGGATCGCGACGACTTTCCCTTTCTGGCCCTTGGCCAGCTCTCGGGCAGCTGCCAGCATGACATAGGATATCTCCGCCACCTGCCCCCGCAGATGCTCGATCACGACATAAATGTCTTGGGTCATCGGACTCCTCCTTTTACAGCACACCCAGTTCTTTAAATATGCCAACCAGCTTGGCAGAGATTTCATCTGCGCTGCCGGAAAGCATGGTCGCCCTCCCCCCGGCTTCTGGCTGGAACATCCGACTGATGGTAGGGCCGCCGCTCGGATCCAGGGTGGGCGCGGACTGCTCTTGAATGGTAGAAGTCTTCATCACTTGACGTACTTTGCTGACCGCCACATAGCGGGGGGGTTGTTCCGCAGCCTGGACCCCCAGGACGGCCGGCAGGTTCACCTCCATCTCGGCGATGAGGCCACCGGGGTATTCTTTGCGGACCTTCGACTTCGCTGCGTCAATCGTAATCCCGGAGATATAGCCGACATAGGGCATCTCCAGCATCCCTGCTAGGAGGGGACCCAGAGCCCCATCAATGTCGTTGTTGGCCTGAACGCCGGTCAGCACCAGATCCGGCTGAAGCCCTTTGACGATTGTGGCGAAGGCGCGTGATAGGGCGTGATTATTGACCCCTGCAGAAAAATCTCCCTTGACCTTGATCAGGCGGTCCGCCCCTTTGGCGGCTGCGGTGAAGAGAACATCGTCCACGCCCTCGACATCCGGAGCGATAACGGTCACCTGACCTCCGCCCCGCTCTTTGAGCAGGATTCCCTGTTCGATGGCATGGTCGTCGAACTCATTGATGATCAAGCGGAGCCAGGACATGTCCAGAGCAGCACCGCTCGCATCCACCGTGAGTTCTTCGACCAGGTCGGGAACCAGTTTGACCAAAATGATGATGTTCATTTTCCACCTCTCTAATTGCCCATCGCTTCGACCAACAGCTCGGCAATATCTCTCACTTTCAACTGTTCGGCGCCCTGGACCGTCTTGGCCGCGTCCTCGAAGCGAGGCGATTCATAAGGGCAGGCGACGGCGAGAATGTCCGCACCTGCGGCTAATGCCTCTTTAACGCGCCACTCCGACAGGCGGACGTGGGCTTTTTCCCATTGAAAACCGTCCAGCCACATCCCTCCACCACCCCCTCCACAGCACAGGCTATTCTTGTGGTTATGGGACATTTCGACCAGTTCCACGCCGGGGATGGCTGCGATCAGGCGGCGCGGCTCATCGAAGATGTCATTGGCACGGCCCAGGTAACATGGATCATGATAGGTAACCTTGGCTTTCACCTCCTGTTTCAGCAGGGGTTTTAACTGGTCGAGCCGCTCGGCCAGGAATTCGGTGTAGTGCCGGATCGGATAAGAGATCTCCAGCCGGGGATATTCATTTTTAATCGCGTTATAGGCGTGGGGGTCTGTGGTGATGATCTCTTTGAACTCGTACTTACTGAACGCCAGACCATTCCTTTCGGCCAGCATCTCGAACAATCCGCGCTCGCCGGCCAACCGCTGCGAGTCCCCATCACTGGTCTCTTCAGGACCCAGGATGCCAAAGTTGACGCCCAGGGCGTGCAGAACTCTGGCCAGCGCCTTGGCAGTGGCTTGAACCCGGGGGTGATAAGAAGGGTAGTCCCCGACAAACCATAAGACATCCACTGGCTGCCTGAGTTTCCCCATGATCTTGACCTCGGGTTGAATACCAGCAACCCAGTCAGCTCGCTTGCGCGGCGATTCTCCGAGCGGGTTGCCGTAGCGCTGGGAATTCTCGAGGGCGCTCTGAAGTTCAGCCGGGACATTGCCGTTCAAGATCAACTCTTCCTTGGTGCGCGCCATCAAGCCAGGGGTCAGGGGGATTTGGGCGGGGCAGACCGCAGTACAGGCATAACAGGAAACGCACATCCAGACGGTATCGGTCTCAAGGACTTTCTCGAAACGATCGGCGCGCAGTTGGGCGATCAACCTGCTGGGGGGATGGACCATTAAATAACCGAAAGGACAGATCCCGCTGCAATCCCCACATTGCAAACAAAGTTTGAGCCTTTCCCCGCGCGGCGTAGACTCGAGGACCTGATCATAGATAGATTGCTGCACAGTCTCAGTGGTGGTCATGAACACCTCTTCAAGGATTCAGAAAATGCTGGAGTTTGATCGCCAAAAATCATTGATCGTGGACTTACTATCCGAATTAAATACATGAACTCCTTCGCGACCCGATCAGGAGATTAACACCATTACATAGTATGGTTGGTCCGAGTGCAAATCGCCAGTGGGATTAGTCATGGGTTTTTGTGATGATACTCACGATAAAGAATATCGGAATTGGCTAGGAAGAATTCGGGTATAATCGGGCGGATATTCAGACCAGGAAGGTAGAAAATGAACTTCGCAATGTGGAAGAAAGCCCTTACCGTTATTCCGAATGTTTCGAAAGATGAGTGGGATCGGCTGGATATAATCTCAAAATGGCTCATATCCACACGGGCGGCTGTTCTGGTAATGACATTTCTGTCAGCGCTGCTTGCCGGGCTGTTCGCATGGCACGACCACCAGCATGTGAACCTGGTCTCGTGGCTGATCCTGGCGCTCGGTTTGGTCCTGGCGCATGCTGCCAATAATATCTTCAATGACTTCACCGACTATACTCGCGGGGTGGATAAAGACAATTATTACCGTACCCTGTACGGGCCTCAGCCGCTTGCGGACGGCCTGCTGACCAAAACTCAGCACCTTCTGTATTTTGCCATCACGGCTCTCCTGGCCCTGCTGTGTGGCCTCTACCTGGCCTTGACCGCGGGCGGTAACCCTTTGGTATGGATCTTGATCGGACTGGGGGCTTTCTTCGTCCTTTTTTACACCTGGCCGCTCAAATACATTGCCCTGGGTGAGATTTCCGTGCTGCTGGTGTGGGGGCCGTTGATGATCGGCGGTGGGTACTACGTCCTCACCCACACCTGGTCGTGGTACGTGGTCCTGGCAAGCCTGCCGTATGTCTTCGGGGTGACGACGGTCATATTCGGAAAACACATCGATAAGGTGCTGATTGACAAAGCCAAGAGGATTTTCACCCTGCCGGTGTTGATTGGCGAGAAGGCAGCCCGCTATGCCGTCCTGCTCCTCATGTTCCTGCCCTATGTGATGGTGCTGGGATTGATCGCGGTCCGTTATTTTACCCCGGTCATGTTGATATCCTTTCTGGCGCTGAGGACGCTCATCAAGCTATATCCCTCCTTTCTCAAACCCAAGCCGGAAACCAAACCGGCTGATTTCCCCGACGGGCAGGGCGGTTGGCCGCTCTTTTTTGCCCCCCAGGCTTTTATCAGCACACGATCCTTCGGGACATGGTTCGTGCTGGGCTTGATCCTGGACGTCGCCGTTCGCACGATCTGGCCGCATTTCTGGGTAATCTAAACACCTTTTAAGAGGGCGCGAGGGGACGAAGAGGTTTTCGAGGCATTGGCCCTCGAAAACCTTTCTTTTTCTATGCCCTTGGCTCGGGTGATTATTCCTTGAGGTCGGTTGACCGTCCCCGGTCCGTCCTGAGGAAGAAGCGGCTTCCGGACGGGGAGCTGGATCGGTGATTCACAGTTTATGCCCGGCCAGGCAGGGGTTGAGGCGGACCCGGATGTGCGTTTTTCCCCCGAAATATATGTGAGTATTGTCACAAGACTTATGTATCAAACTGCCACTAACCAGATTCGGGTTTGAGAGATATAGTGAATGGGCATCTTCGTGAAAATTGACGACATCCGCCCTTTGTTTGAAAAAGTCGTGGGCGGGAAGACGACACTGGATTTTAGGAGATCGTGCATGAACCAAGCGTCCCTTAATAGTCTCTTGCGACCCAAGTCGGTTGCGGTGGTAGGTGCATCGGCCCAACCTGGAAAGATCGGCTATACCGTCATCGAGAATTTGATCAAGGGTGGCTACAAGGGCAAAATCTACCCGATCAACCCGACCGCGACGGAGATACTCAGTCTGCCTGTCTTCTCCGACGTGAGCGTTATGCCGGAGAGTGTGGATTTAGCTGTGATCACCCTGCCGGTCAAATTGGTTAACCAGGTCGCCGAGGAATGCGGCCGCAAGGGGGTCAAGGCTCTGAGCGTCATTACCTCCGGATTCAGCGAAGTCGGGCGCCGGGACCTGGAGGACGAGCTGGTTGCGATTGCCCACCGTTACGGGATGTGCGTGCTGGGTCCGAACATCGTCGGCACCCTTTCCAATTCGGATGCGCTGAACGCATCATTCGCCCCCTTCCTGCCTTTCGCGGGCAAGGCCACCCTCATCACCCAGAGCGGGGCCCTGCTCATCGCCATGGATGCCATCACCTATACGCGCAAGGTGGGTTTCGACAAGATGATCTCTATTGGCAACATGGCGGACGTGGATTTTGCCGACGTGATCACCTGGCTGGATCAAGATGAGAACACATCCTGCATTTGCCTCTATATTGAAGGCCTTAAAGACGGCCGGAAGTTCATGGATGCCTGCCGGACGTCCAAAAAGCCGGTCATCGCCCTCAAGGCGGGTGTCTCGGCCCACGGGGCTGCGGCAGCCGCTTCGCATACCGGTTCACTGGCGGGCGCAACCAAGGTCTATGGTGCCGCCTTCCAGCAGGCCGGGGTCGTGCCCGCCTCGGACTTGAACAATTTGTTCGACCGCACCCTGGCGCTCTCGCTCCAGCCGCCTTTACGCGGCGACAATCTGCTGGTCATCACCAACGGTGGAGGCGTGGGTGTGCTGGCGACCGACTCGGCCGAACACGTCGGTGTCCCGCTGCGCTTCGCGCCGGAGGACGTCCAGACCGAACTGAAGAAGCATATGCCCGCGTACGGCTCGGCCAAGAATCCGGTCGACATGACCGGGATGGCCGGCAACGACTGGTACTATGAAACGGTGAAATTCGCCTTTGCTCATCCCTGGACAGACGGCCTGGTCGTTCTTTATTGTGAAACGGCCATCACCAACCCAATCGAAATCGGGCGCGCCATTAAGCGGGCAGTCGATGACTCGGGCGTGAAGGATCGGCCGGTAGTTGTTTCCTTTGTGGGGGGAACGCGTTGTGACGAGGCCATGCAATGGCTGGTGGAGAACGGCATCCCGGCCTACGGAGCCCCGGATCAGGCGATGAGCAGCATAGCCGCCCTGCAGGAATACAACAACATCCGTAAGATGCTCTCGGATGGCAAGGTCGAATGCGATGCCAAAGGTACCAGGTGGGCGCGCGAGGTCATCGCCAAGGCCCGTGCCGATGGACGTCTGGCGCTCACTGAGGTCGAAGCCAAGCAGGTTTTCTTGGCGTACGGCCTGCCGGTCACGGAGACACGCCTGGCGACCTGCGAGGAGGAGGCCGTCCAAATGGCCGAAGAGGTCGGATTCCCGGTGGTGATGAAGATCGTCTCCCCGGACATCATCCACAAATCTGATGCGGGAGGCGTCAAGGTCAATATCAAGGACCTACCCTCTGCCCATAACGCTTTCAAGACCATCATGGCGAACAGCAAATCCTACAAGGCAGATGCTCATATCCACGGTGTAGCCGTTCAGGAGATGGCCCCGGCCGGGACCGAGGTGATCATTGGCTCGGTCAACGACCCCACCTTCGGACCCACGGTCATGTTCGGTCTGGGGGGGATCTTCGTGGAGGTTTTGAAGGATGTCACCTTCCGCGTCGCGCCGGTCAACCGACAACAGGTCGAGCGCATGCTTGGCGAAATTCGTGGGGCCCCCATCCTGGCCGGGGTACGCGGCGAAGCCCCACGCGACCGGGCAGCCCTGGGAGATTTGATCTGCCAGTATGCGAACATGGTCTATGACCTGCGTGATGAGATCGCCGAGACCGATGCCAACCCTGTCCTGGTCTATGAAGAGGGCAAAGGCTTGAAGGTGGTGGATGCCCGCATTATTTTGAAAAAGGCCACTCCCAAGGCCTAGCCCACCCTTAATGAAATTTGCGACCGGCGGCACGCTGCCGCCGGTCTTTTTTTATTCATGAAGCCCGTGGAGTCTGGTTCGGATCGATCGATGATTCAGGGGATTTGCTGCCGGAACTCTTCCAGCCCGGTGACCGGTTTCAGACAGACGAACCCTTCGCAGACGTAGGCGGTCGGTTCGCCGGCTATCGGGGGGCGATCTGCCAGCAGGGCCGGGGATCCCTCTCCAGGGGGATAGCTGGAGGCCGCCAGCACCAGGTTGGGACGGTAGGTCGACCAGACGTGGGCGATGAACGCTTGGGTGCGGACATTGCCAGGATCGCCGATGACAGCCACCTGTTTCACCCTGTTCATGTCAAAATCGACAACGGAAAGCCAGCGCCCGAAGGCGGTCGGATAGTGTGCAGCCGGACCCGCCACGAGTTGGAAGGCCTGTTCGGCGCGTTCGCGCCAATCGCTCCGCTCGGTGAGAGCGGCTAATTTAAGCAGCGCCTCCGCCGCCAGGGCGTTCCCGGAAGGGGTGGCGTTATCCTGCAGGTCCTTGGGACGGATGAGGAGCTTTTCCGCGTCCACGGGCGTGTCAAAGAATCCACCTGCCGGGTCATTGAAACGCCGGATCATCTCCTCAGCCAACCGCTCCGCCTCTGAGAACCAGCGCGGGTTGAAATCAGTCTGATAAAGTTCCACGAGACCGAGGATGAGAGCTGCGTAGTCTTCCAGGAACACCTCGGAACTGGCGAGCCCTTTCCGCCAGGCCCGGTGCAAGGTGCCCTGGGTCTGAAGGCTGGTCAGCAGGAAATCTGCGTTCCTCCCGGCAAGTTCTTGAAATTCGGCGCGCCCCATGGCCCGCCCGGCTTCCGCGAAGGCCGCGAGCATCAGGCCGTTCCAGGCAGTCAGGATCTTGTCATCCGTTCCAGGACGGATGCGCGTGCTTCTGGAGACGAACAACCTGGCATGGCAATCGGCAAGGGTAGAGACGACCTGCTCCCGGGTCATTCCAAAAGCCTGACTCAGACTGGCGTCATCCAGGGCGCGCTGCAGGATGGTTCTCCCTTCCCGGTTGCCGGCTGCCCTGATCGCGTAGGCTCTTTCGAAGAAGGCGGCCTGGTCCTGTAGGGCTTGGCGGACCTCGGTCTGGGTCCAGGCGTAATAGCTCCCTTCCTGACCGTCCGAGTCGGCGTCCAGGCTCGAATAAAAACCGCCTTCCAGGGAAAGCAGCTCGCGACGTACGAAATCCAGGGTCGCATCAGCCACCTGGCGGAAAGAGGCTTCCCCGGTCATCTGCCATGCATGCAGGTAGGCCCGTGCGAGTTGGGCGTTATCATAGAGCATCTTCTCGAAGTGAGGAATGTGCCAGGTGTCGTCCGTCGAGTAGCGGGCAAAACCGCCCCCGACCACGTCATACATGCCCCCACGGGCCATGGCATTCAGGGCGTGGAGGGCGGGTTTCAGGGCCCGGGCTTCCCCGCCCAGCGACCTGCGCAGCAGAAACTCAATCGTCATCGGTTGGGGGAATTTGGGGGCGCTTCCCCAACCCCCGAACTTCCAATCGTAGCTCTCGATCAATATTCTGGTCGCCGCCGCGAGGGTTTCAGGGAAGGAACCGCCTGGTGCATTTCCTGAGCCTGCACGGCTCTGGAGCGCAGCGCGGACCTGAGCGCCCACGCCTTCGATTTCGTCACGGCGATTCTGCCAGGCTTCGGACAGGGATAGCAGAAGCTCTTTAAAACCAGGCATGCCATCGCGAGGCGTGGGTGGGAAATAGGTGCCGGCGAAAAAGGGGTGCAGCTGGGGGGTCAGAAAGACCGACATGGGCCAGCCGCCCTGGCCGGTCAAGGCAGTGACCGCAGCCATATAGATGCTGTCCAGATCGGGGCGCTGCTCGCGATCGACCTTGATGCAGATAAAATGGTTGTTCAGAATGGCGGCGATCTCGGGGTCCTCGAAGGATTCATGCGCCATCACGTGGCACCAATGACAGGCCGCATAGCCGATGCTTAGGAAGATCGGTTTATCCTCCAGACGCGCTCGTTCCAGGGCTAGCTCTCCCCATGGATACCAGTCGACCGGATTGTCGGCATGCTGGAGAAGGTAAGGCGAGGTGGTTTGAGCAAGGTGATTGGGCATGGTTTCGGCACCCTATCTTTTCTATACCTTTATGCGGGGATACGAATCCTGGAGGCGAGGACGACGATCCGAAAGTTTCAGGAAATCAGTCGATCGAGGAAGGAGAGGTCGGTGGAAAAACAGGCTGGTTCAGATCGGTCAGGTTGACCACCTGGCTGCCACTGGCTCGTACCAGATCCGTGGGGGTGAGGAGGATTTCTTCCCCCCACTGACCGGTGCCGACCCCCAGGATCGTTTCCCGGAGCAGCGCGGCATCGATGAACGCTCGAAAACCTGCCGGTTGCCAGTGAAATGGGGGAATAGAACCGACGATATAGCCTGTCACCCTCACGACCTTCTCCGGCGCGGCTAAACGGATATTCCGGGAGCCCAGGGCCTTTTTCAGGTTTGAGGACACAGCACTCTGATCGCCACCCAGCATAACCAGGCAGGCTTCGCCCTGATCAGTTTCGAAGATCAAGGTTTTGACCATCTGGCGTTCGGAGTATCCCAGGGCGTGCGCGACAGCTGCCGCACCTTTTTCAGTCGTGGTGGGGAAGGAGCGGCGTTCATACTGGATCCCATTTTGGTTCAGGAAGGCATGGGCTGGGAGAATCGGTCTGTCGGTCATCGAGAATCACCGGAGAAAGAAGTTGGCGGCGATTATAGCACGACCTCTTTTAGTTTCATGAATACATGCCCGGATGAGGAGACAGCGGATGATGGACATGAGAGGGCCCTATCATGGCTGGGGTGGCTAACGAACAGATCAACCTTTTCCGATTTGAAGATTTTCAACTTCAAGCCAGGCCTCCGTGTTGTTCAACGTCCCATAACGGATCTCTCCCCGTGAGGACCATCCGGCGTACTGATTGTCGATCCACAACACCAGCCCAAGCGGCGCGGAGGGGGTGCAGCGGGACTGCAGGATGGTCTGGCCGTCCACTTTGAAAATACATCCTTCGTGTAGCCACTGAAGGTGATATTCATGCCAGCGGGTAACGTCCACGGGGATGGACACAGCCTCTTCTCGGATGATGCGACTCGCAAAATGCCTCAATTGGCGGGATAAAGGCCGAATCGCGAGCAGCGGCAGGGCAGGCAAGCTTGCCAACGCGAACCCTCCATGTAAAGCGCTGTGGAAGGATCCGGCGAAAAAACCCTGGGCGGGGAGCCGATCGTCAAGTGCCAGGGAATTTGGCGGGGAAGCGTGGAAGAACCAGGCGGTCTCTGGAAACGTCGGGAGCCGCCTCGGCGAGCCGCCGAAGCCGATTGACAGACCAAAAGGATCGTTCCACAATCCAAACCCCCAGGTGCCGGGCAGGTCTGGGGCGGAAACCCGTGCCCGTAGCTGCACGGTCAGGGCTGGCTGCCATAGAAAGGCGCGACGCGCGGTATGGGCGTAATCGTCCAGCTGGGCCATTCGGTATGTCCCCTTTGCCCCCGCCGGGATCTCCAGCTTCCACCCGTTTGGATGATGGGTTACAGTTGCTCCAGGGGTCACTCGTTCGGAAAGTTCAATTTCCATAGGGATTAATTATAAGGTTATAATTGACCTGCTCGGAGGCTAGATGGAAATCGCCTGGTACGGACATTCCTGTTTTCGACTTACAGAACGCGGCCTGGCTTCCGTCGTCACTGATCCATTTGACTCAGAAGTGATCGGATACGAGCCGCTGAAGCTAAAAGCGGATATCGTTACGGTCAGTCATGACGCTCCTGGACACAGTTTTCTGAGCGCTGTCAAAGGTTACAGCCACGCCATAACCACACCGGGTGAATTTGAGATCGGCAGTGTCTTCATCACGGGTGTGCAGACGGACCTCTCTGCCAAGAGAGCGGCAGAAAAACCTCGCAATATCCTGTATGTGTTTGATTTCATGGGAATCACCGTGGCACACCTGGGAGACCTGCGGAGTGTCCCGACCCAGGCCGAAATCGAAACGCTGGGGACTGTCCATATCGCCCTGGTGCCTGTCGGCGGAGGCAACGGGATGAACGCCGCCAAAGCCGCCGAAGTGGTCAGCCTGCTTGAACCGAACATCGTCATCCCGATGCATTACCAGACCCCAGCGGTCAAGGTGACCCTTGACAAGCTGGTCAAGTTCATGAAGGAAATGGGGCTGCAGGAAGCTGAGACCATGCCGACCCTTAAAATCAGCCAGTCGTCGCTGCCGGATGAAACCAAGGTGGTCGTACTCGACTATCAACATGAGTAAGGATACGATGTCTGTCAAATTGGTCATGACTTGGGATATATCACCGGACCACGAACAGGAATATTTCGAGTTCGTAATCGGCGAGTGGATCCCCGGAATGCAGCATCTGGGGTTGCAGCCGGTGGAGGCCTGGGCGACCGCTTTCGGCAATTACCCCCAGATCCAGGTGAGTATGCTGGCGGATGATCTGGCCGGAGCGCAACGTATCCTGCATTCGGATGCTTGGAACCGCCTTCAAGACAAGCTGTTCACGCTCGTCACCAATTATTCGTACAAGATCATCTCGGCCCGCACCGGGTTCCAATTCTGATTGCGGAGGAGATTCACCTCCTGAGGACGGCATCGCCCCCCTGCACAGGCAGGGGGGCGTTGACTTCCCCTAGAAGCCGGTTACAATAAAATCATCCTTCTCATGAGCGAATTCTCCCGACGAGTGCTGCGGTGGTATGACGTTCATAAACGGGGTCTGCCATGGCGCGGCCAGATGGATCCTTATGCAGTCTGGGTGTCTGAGATCATGCTCCAACAGACGCGTGTGGAGACCGTGATCCCTTACTACGAACGTTGGATGAAACGCTTCCCGGATATCGCCACGCTGGCGCAGGCCTCCGAAAGGGAGGTGCTCTCGACCTGGGAAGGTTTGGGTTATTATAGTCGGGCGCGTAACCTGCACCGGGCTGCCAGGCAGGTCCTGGATGAGTTCGGCGGAGAGCTGCCCCATGATATATCTGGCCTACGCGCCTTACCGGGGATCGGACGTTACACGGCGGGAGCCATCGCTTCGATCGCCTTTAACCTGGATGCAGCCACTCTGGACGGCAACGTGCGGCGCGTGTTCGCCCGCGTCTTCGACTTGGCCGTGCCGGCCGATTCGTCCGCCGGAGCAGCCGCTCTGTGGGCACTGGTAGAGCAGCACCTGCCAGCAGGACGGGCCGGGGATTACAATCAGGCGCTGATGGATCTGGGGGCGACGGTCTGCCTGCCGCGCAATCCGGCCTGTCCGCTTTGCCCTCTGCGCGGTCTGTGCAAGGCGCGCGCGGGGGGCTTTCAGAATCAGCGACCGCTGCTGAAGCCGAGACCAGCAGTTCCCCATTACACGGTCACGGCAGCGGTGCTGCTGCGGAACGGAAAGGCCCTTCTGGCAAAACGCCCTTCACCGGGCCTGTTGGGCGGCCTTTGGGAGTTCCCCGGCGGAAAGGTCGAGGCACGGGAGACGCTGGCAGAGTGTCTCGAGCGCGAAATTCAAGAAGAACTCGGAGCACGGATACGTGTCGGGCAGAGTCTGGGGGTTTTTCGGCATGCCTACACCCACTTTCGCATCACCCTGCACGCCTTTCTCTGCGACCTGGTCGGTGGGGAACCGCGCCCCCTCCAAGCCTCTGAGCTAGCCTGGGTCGCCCTGCCAGATCTGGCCGGCTATCCGATGGGGAAGGTAGACCGGCAGATTGCCAGGCGGTTGCAATGAACAGCGACCCGTACCTCCTCAGCCGGAAGCGCATGGTGGCTGAACAGATCGCTGCCCGCGGCATCCGCGATGGACGCCTTTTGACAGCGCTGGAATCCGTCCCGCGCCACTGCTTCGTCCAGCTGGATGACCTGGCGTGGGCCTACTCGGACGGCCCTCTGCCGATCGGATACGGGCAGACGATTTCTCAGCCGTACATTGTTGCCCTGATGACCGAGTTACTGGACTTGAAGGGGACGGAGTGTGTCCTGGAAGTGGGCACCGGCAGTGGTTATCAGGCAGCGGTATTGGGAAAAATGGCCAGGGAGGTGCATACCTTGGAGGTGATCCCCCAGCTGGCTGCCCTGGCCCTCGAGACGTTGTCTGGTTTGGGTTTCGCCAATGTGCATGTCCATGCGGCAGACGGATCGCTGGGCTGGCCGGAGGCCTCCCCCTATGACGGCATCTTGGTGGCGGCGGCTGCTCCCTCTGTACCTCAACCCCTGCTGGAGCAGCTGGCAGCTGACGGCGGCCGCTTGGTGATCCCGATTGGCAGCCGGGGTTACCAGAAATTAGAGACCTGGACTCGCAGGGGAAAAGAATATGAACATCAGATCAATATCTCGGTCGCATTTGTCCCGCTGCGCGGGAAATTAGGCTGGAGCTGAGGCATGCAATCACTGCTGGCGCGCTTAGCGCTGGGAATCGGTCTGGCTGGAGCCGTGGGCGGCCCGTATATTTTAATCCTGGCCTTTTTCAAGCCGGGAACCTTCATGAAGCCGGATTTGGCCAAAAAGCAGGGGGCGATTGCCACCCTGCTTGGGATCCTGTTTCTATGGGTTGGTTTCAAGCTGTTGCATTAACGATCGACTCGACCGCCGGTGGGTGAAGGGTTAGATCCCGGGTGGCCATGGGGGGAGGTACAGGTCCGGTGCTTGGTCCTCCCCTTGATACCGCCGACGCCCCAGAGGGATAGGGAAGACCTCCTGCCTTACGCCTTGGTCAAGGCTACGAAGACCATCGGACGGCGTTTGGTCTGGTTGTGCAGCAGGGAGCGGACAGCATCGGTGATGACCTTTTCGTCGTCCAGTCCTCCGCCGTTGACCAGCTCGGTGACCTTCTTCCGGACGAGGGGGATCATGACCTCGGCATCCTCGGGTGAGAGAAAGCCGCGCGTAATGACCTCCGGTTCTTTGATCAGCCGACCGGAAAACTTGTCCAGCGGGACCGTCACTAGGACGATCCCGGAGCGGGCCAATTGCTCCCGCTCGTGCATCACATCCAGGTCGATTTCTCCGACACTCTCGCCTTCGACGAACACATAACCGCCGGGCATGCGCTCCCCGAGGGAGATCTTGTCCTGAATGAGTTCCACGACCTGGCCGTTTTCCGCAACCACGATGTTCTCCTCCGGGATACCGACCTGGCGGCCCAGCGCGGCATGACGCTTGAGCTGATGGAGTTCGCCATGAATCGGCATGAAGAACTTGGGTCTGACCAGATTGAGCAGGAGTTTCTGCTCCTCAGAACTGGCATGCCCGGAGACGTGCACGGGCGCGATGGCCTCGTAGACCACGCTTGCCCCGCGCCGGAACAACCGGTTGATGGTTTTGCTGATGGCTTCCTCGTTGCCGGGGATGGGATGGGAGGACAGCACGATCGTATCACCGGCTTCGACATCGAAGGCACGGTTGGTGCCGGTGGAAAGCCTGCCGATGATCGAGGAGGGTTCGCCCTGCGAGCCGGTGCACATCAGCACGACCTCTTTTGCGGGCAGGTGGAGCGCTTCTTCTAAGCTGACCTGCGTTTCCTCCGGGATTTCCAGATAGCCCAATTTCTGAGCGATCTTCGCGTTGTCCACCATGCTCGTGCCAACCAGAGCCATCTTCCGGTTGTGGCGCACAGCAGCATCGGCGACCTGCTGGATACGGGCGATCAAGGAAGCAAAGGTGGCTATAATAATCCGGCTGGGTGCGGTCCGGAAAACATCGTCCAGGGCGGGGCCGATGACCCGTTCCGAGGGTGTCCAGCCGGGTCGCTCCGAGTTGGTCGAGTCAGCCAGCAGCATCGCGACCCCCCGATGGGAAAACTCGGCCAGCTTGGCGAAATCGGTCGGCCAGCTATCCACCGGGGTCTGGTCAAATTTGTAATCGCCGGAGTGGACGATCAACCCTGCGGGGGTGGTGATCCCCAGACCGATCGCGTCGGGGATCGAATGGCAAACGTGGAAGGTCTCGATCTGGAAGGGTCCGACCTGCACCAGTTCCCCGGCCTGTACCGTGCGCAGATCGGCTTTACTGGTCAGGCCATTGCGCGCCAGTTTGACCTCGATCAGGCCGCGCGTCAGCGGAGTTGCATAGACCGGCGCCGGGACTTCGGCCAGGAGGTGATGGATCGCCCCGATGTGATCTTCGTGTCCATGGGTGATGAAAATACCCTGGACACGGCCGGCGTTCTCGCGCAGATATTGGAAATCGGGGATGATGTAATCCACGCCCAACATATCGTTGTCCGGGAACATCAAGCCGGCATCGACGACCAGGATGTGGCCGTTGTTTTCGTAGGCCATCATGTTCTTGCCGACTTCTCCAAGGCCCCCGATCGGAATGATTCTCAATTTTTCTTTTGTACTCATAGATTTTCCTTTAAATACGTAAAAATCCCCCGGGCAGATCAGCTGCCTGAGTGGTTAGATAATTTTGGTTTAACAAACTGCCGTAAGCCGGCAGGTAAGTTCGAACCAGGTTCAGCGAGTATAGCAGGTGCCCCTCGATTTGTCAAAGGACCGCGCCCTTTTTATATAATGTTCTAACAATTGCCTTTTTGTCCCAGTTTAATGATGCCGAGATTATTGGATCCTTGGGGGTTTGGGGATTGTTGAAGGTTAACAATTAGGTGCGGCTTGGTAGCCATACACATGCGTTCTTGTGGACCTAGGGTCTCTCGGTTGGCAGTCGAGAAGGCTTGAATAGATCGCGCAGCAACAACACTCCCCCAACGCCGGTCGCAACAAGCGCAAGTGAATAGACTACGAGCGACACAAGGACGAGTGTGCACGCCCAGCCAGTCGGCTCGGCATTACCCGAGGCCAGCCCCGTTACAACGGCAAGTACCTGACCTCCAACTAACAAGACTACTGCGATGCCAAGCCCCCAGCCGATAAGTCTCCGTCGCGAACGAGCCTGTAGCGCCGCCCAGACGAGCGACCCCCCGCCGATCAATGAAGCCGGGAAGAGTTCGGCAGGCATGAGATAGTCAAACCGGAATATCTGCGCGTTAATGAAAACGGCCACAGATAATATGACTGGTGCCAGAATCGGGAACCACATGAGCATCGTCCCTACAATTGCCGGAAATTTAGTCAGAGCACCCTTCTTTTCCATCATCATCGCCTGTCCATCCTTCCAGCAGGACCCTGGAGCGCATAGAGTACGCTGAGGATTGATCATAGCGGAGTTTCCCGATCGAACTGGACCTTAGTGATACAATCGGAAACGGGTGAAGCAGAACCTGGAGGTGACATGAGAGAATCAGCCCTTCGAGCGCGTTATCAGCGCTTGATGCTTTTTTTTATTGGTGTGGCAGCCGGTTTTATTTTCTGGGAATTGATCCTGCCTCGAATAGGTCTTGCGGGCCTCGCCCGGCGCACGCGTTCCGCGCGGCTGCGCAGGCTCGCGGCGCGCTTCCGCAACCTGGCAATCCGGATGGGTGGGGTCATGATCAAAGTCGGTCAGTTCCTTTCCTCTCGGTTGGATGTGCTCCCGCCGGAGATCACCAACGAACTGGCGGGTTTACAAGATGAGGTCCCCCCGGAGAATTTCGAGGACATCCGCCGTCTGACGGAGCTCGAACTGGGTGCATCGCTTGAGGAGAAGTACGAATTCTTCGACCCGACGCCCCTGGCGGCCGCCTCGCTTGGGCAGGTCCATCGCGCCCGTCTGTGCACGAACGCCTCGCAGGAGCAGCCGTATTGCGATGTCGTTGTAAAGGTGCAGCGTCCGCATATCGATCAGCTGATTGAAATCGATCTCAAAACCCTCCGGGTTGTGGGAGGCTGGCTGGAGCACTACCGTCCGATCCGGGAGCGGGCCAATGTCCCGGCCCTGATCGAGGAGTTTTCCACGACGATTCGCGAGGAGGTGGATTACCTGGCGGAAGGTCGTAACGCTGAGATTTTCAGCGACCACTTTAAGAACCATCCCAGAGTGCATGTACCGCGTGTGGTCTGGAGTCACACCACCCGACGGACGCTGACCCTGGAGGACGTATTTGCGATCAAAATCACCGATTATGAAGCGATCAGCGCAGCTGGCGTCGATCGATCGGAGGTGGCACGGCAACTGCTGGACACCTACCTGAAGCAGATTTTCGACGATGGCTTTTTTCATGCGGACCCGCACCCTGGAAATCTGTTTGTGACGCCGCTCCCTGGCCAGACCGAAGAGGGCCACAAGGCCTGGCAGCTCACCTTCGTGGACTTCGGTATGGTCGGCCGTGTTCCAGATCATTTGCGCGATGGGCTGCGAGAAATGTTGATCGCCGTGGGGACGCGCGATGCGCCCCGTCTGACGCGAACGTTCCAAAGCCTCGATGTGCTTCTGCCCAGCGCTGACCTGAAGCAGCTTGAACTGATGGAAGCCCAGATCTTTAATATGGTCTGGGGGAAATCCATGAATGAACTGCGCGAGATGAGCTATGAAGAAATGTACCAGTTCGCTGACCAGTTCCGCGATGTCATGTACAGCATGCCATTTCAATTGCCGGAAAATTTGCTCCTGCTGGGACGAACGCTCTCGATCCTTTCTGGGATGTGCACCGGCCTCGACCCGGACTTTAATCTCTGGGATCAAATCGCGCCATACGTCAGCAAGCTGGTCGCAGACGAAGTTGGATCCAACTGGCGGGTTTGGCTGGATGAGATCGGGAATGTTGCTAAAGAACTGATTGCCATCCCCTCCCAGGCCGGGCGGGTCCTGAGCCAGATCGAACGGGGCAGCCTGACCGTCCAGGCGCCTTCAATCGGGTGGCAGATCTACGGCGTGGAGAGGGCAATCAATCGGTTGACCGCCGGTATTATTTTCGCGGGTTTCCTGATGGGGAGCGTCATCCTGTATGATGCAGGACACCTCGTTCCCTCCGGGGTACTCATGGGTGCCTCGCTCATCACCTTGCTCTGGACGATCTTTGCCTCCAGGGGACGACATTCCAGACGACCGCCCTTTTAAAGAGACTGCCCCGCTATGGGCGGGGCAGGGGTTTGCAGGTTTATTTCTCGTGTTCCTCCATGCGTTTCAAGGAGGCGTCAATCATGCTTCGCCAGGCGAGCAGCATCTCCTTGCGTGCCTTGCGGCGGTGCTCTACGAATTCGGGCGGGACCAGACCTTCCAGGCTCTCCCGCATCTCCTTGCGGGCTGTGCGGAAATGATTGCGCACCTCCTCCGGGATCACATCTTCAACGGTTTTTTGGGTACGAGTATTTTTTTCTGCCATAATATGCTCCTTACCTTGGGTGTTTTCATTATATCGCGAAGTCGTATGCCAGACAATCCATGGGCTCATCATTTCCAGCACGAAGGATCGCGATCCAATAACTGGCTCGATAGGATATGCCGAAGTTGCTTTCTTCGGGTAAAATTACGCCACTGGAGTTGCTATGGAATATCAAGACTACGTCCGTGCGGTTCAGCAAGCTTCCCAGTACCTTCAAACAGGGCATCTGAATGAAGCCGTTGATGCTTTTTACAAATTGATCCTGAGCGATATCTCGGATATCGATAAAGCCTCCTTGTGCGTGAAGCTGGCGGTCGTCTATGACCGCATGGGAAAAACTGAGGACGCCTTAGCATGGTATGACAAGGGGATCACAAACGAACAGGCCTACTATCGATTCGATGTAGCCGAGAGAAAGGCCCATTATTTATCTCAGCTTGGTCGAAATACTGAAGCAGCAGCCATTTATGAGGATTTGATCAAACAGCCGTTCGTCAGTGAAGGGGATAGGGATCGAATGCGTCAGGTCATCAAGGCGTTCCTTTCGAAGACCTTGCGCGGCTGGAAGTAACGCTTTTAGCATTCCGTCATTCGAGGCTCATTAATGGAATATCGTTCCCTGGGCACGACCGGCCTCCAAGTGTCAGCGCTCTGCCTCGGAAGCATGCAGTTCGGCTGGACAGTGGACGAGGCCGGATCACGCCGGGTGTTATCAGCCGCTTTCGATACGGGGGTTAATTTTTTGGATACGGCCGATGTGTACTCACGCTGGGTGGACGGCAATCCGGGTGGGGTGGCTGAACAGATCATTGGCCGCTGGTGGAAACAGGATTAAATCCCGCGCGACCAGCTCATCCTCGCGACTAAGGTGAGGGGTAACATGGGAGGCGGACCGCAGGATGAAGGCCTGTCGAGGGGACATATTCTGCAGTCTGTCGAAAATTCGCTGCGCCGGCTGCAGACCGATTACGTTGATCTCTACCAGGCCCACTACCCGGATGAGAAGACACCGATCGAAGAAACCCTGCGGGTTTTCGATGATCTGGTCAGGCAAGGGAAGGTCCGTTTTATTGGCGCTTCGAACTATCGTTCCTGGCAGCTCATGCAGGCCCTGTGGGCGGCCGATACGAACAGCCTGAAAAGCCTTGACTGTCTTCAACCCCACTACAACCTGGTCCACCGTGCTGAATTTGAGCGTGAGCTGGCTGCGGTATGCAAGGCTTATTCGATTGCGGTCATCCCCTACAGCCCACTGGCGGGCGGTTTTCTGACGGGGAAATACCGACCCGGCTCGATTCCCTCCAGCGCTCGGGCGGGCAGGGTCAAGCATTATTTCAACAAACGAAACTGGAATCTGCTGGACAAGCTGGAGAAGCTGGGAGGGCAGAAAAAAGCCTCGACCTCCCAGATCGCCCTGGCCTGGCTTCTGGCGGATCCTCTGATCACCAGCCCGATCATCGGGCCAAATTCCCTGGCGCAGTTAGACGACAACCTCGGCGCGCTCGATGTTCACCTCACCGTGGAGGAGAAGTCCTGTCTGGACAAAGCTTCCGCCTGGAAAGAGGAAGATCGGTGAAGCCTGGCCCAGGGATAAGGCGCCATTGATCTTCAGCGGATCTAAGTACCCTCTGACGATTGAAACGAGATAGGTCTATGCCTGCAAAAGTCATCCTCAACCCTTATTCAAACCGCTGGAATGCCCGGGCGCGCTGGCCAGAAGCGGAAGCCGCCCTGCGGCAGGCTGGTGTTGCTTATGAGCTGGTCATCTCTGAACGCCCGCGCCATATCATCGAACTGGCCGAGCAGGCTTCGCGCCAGGGTTATTCTCCGATCATCGCGGCGGGTGGGGATGGGACGATCGGCGAGGTGGTCAACGGTTTGGCGCGCGCCGCGCAGAACGAAGCCGCCCTTTTTGGTCCCTTGGGGATCCTGCCGCTGGGATCAGCCAACGATCTGGTGGATAACCTCGGGTTGCCCAAAGACCTGGAAGCAGCAGCCCAGGTCATTGCAGCGGGAAAAACCAAACGGATGGATGTGGGTTACGTCAACGGTTTTTACTTTGCGAATAATTCCGCTATCGGCTTGGAGGCCTACATCACCCTAGTCCAGCAGGGCATCACCTGGCTCAAGGGGATGTGGCTTTACCCTGTCGCGGCAGTGCGCGGCATCCTGGATAACCCGCAGTGGGCCGCGAAGATTGAGTGGGACGGTGGCCGCTATGAGGGTCCGGTGCTGCTCATCACGGTTGGGAATGGTCCCCGGACGGGAGGGGTATTTTACATGGCGCCCCACGCAGATCCCTTCGACGGGAAGCTCACCTTCGTCTACGGCTACCGCCGCACGCGCACCCAGATCTTCCGCATGCTGCCGCGTACGATGAAACCTGGGAAGGGCAGTTTTGTCGAGATGCAGGATATCCATGAGCAGCAGGCGACCTGGGTTAAGATTCATATGGATCGCCCCGCCCCCGCTCATGCGGACGGCGAAATCTTCTCCGAAGCGATTCAGGATCTTGAGTATCGCATTTTTCCCGAAAAGTTGAAAATCCTCCTGCCGTGAAAGGTCACCAGAGACCTGGATCGATCAAATCGGATATACAGGAAATGAAAACCGCCGGGTGGAACCGGAGGTTTTTTGTGGGGGTGGGTGCCTGTTGTCCATTGTCACGGCTTCAATTTAAATTGCCATGCCTCTCCGCACCGCAATCGTTCCCAAAACCAGCGCAGTCAGACTGGCCAAGCCTAGCACCAGCACATCCCGCCCCAGCAGGTAGGCCGAATTATAGAACAGCGCCATCTGCAGGGCATGATTACCGTACGTCAGTGGCACGAAAGCGGCAATATCTTGCAGCCACAGCGGCTCAAAGGCCAGGACGCCTACCCCACCTGCCAGGAAGAACAGGTACAGCGCCACGTTGATCGAGACCGCGATCACTGGCATGATGCGCCGTAGGGCCGCTCCGAAAGCCACCCCCAGGCTGGCCCCCAACAGGGCCACCAACCCCACGACTAGGAACATGTCCAGCCAGTAGATCCCCTGCGGGTAGATCCAGCCTAGCCCATACGCCATCAGCAACACCAGCACCCCCAGGGCAAAGCTGGTGACAAAGCCTGCCAGCACTTTGCCGGTGATGATCGCCCCACCGGAGGCCGGCGAGAGCAGCAGCTCCTTGACCGTGGACGATTCCCACTCCCGCGCTGTGGCAATTCCACCCGAGATCAATCCGCTGACGATCAGAAGCAGCACCACCGTCGGCAGGACGGCATACTGGAACATCTGGATGTCTCGCCGCCGCAGGTCGTGCTCGTCCATCGTGATTTTGATTGGGCTCTGATCGCCTTGGGCCATATAGTAGCGGGTAATGGCGTCCGGCACCGCCCGGCGGAGGTCGTTGGTGAAATCCAGATTGAGGTTGTTGACTGTGACGTCAATGGTCGTCCCCTGATGGGCCTGCAGGCTTTGGCTGAAATCGACTGGGATGGTGACCACAGCTACCACGTTCAGATTCTTCAGCAGCGCCTGAGCCCTGGCTGCATCCACCTCCTGCAGGCGGAACACATCCGCATTCCGAATGGCCCTGGCAATCTGGACGCCCTGCGGGCCTTTGTCCTGTTCGACCAATGCCACCGGGCTGCGCCCGACTGCCTCGGCCCCCAGGGCCTGCACCAGCAGGAAAACCAGTGGCGGAGCAAAGGTCGCCACGATGGTGACGGGTTGTCGCACCCACACCTGCAAATCCTTGATCAGGAGCACCCAGGCTGATTGGAGAAATTCAAAAACCTTAGTTTGTGCTTGATTCTTCGACATTGGCGATTTTCCTAAGCCCATCTGTGAACCGATCTATTAGCGCCAGATAGCTAGCTACCTAAATTTCGCCCGAAATAGTGGCAAGGTGAATCTGGGCAAAGAAGGCAAACAGAAAAAAGAGTGATGGGTTAACCTGTATAAAAGCCACCACGCTCAATACAGGAGACCCATCACCATGAACAAGTCTATCATTATCAACCGGGATGTCAAATGCTCTTTTTCGGCGCACGCCAGTTTGTGCGCAGTCGGAGTCATGATCCAAAAGCTGAAGTTGTTTGTGCCGATCGTTCAAAAGGTCAAAATCGCTCAAAAGGTCGTCAAGTACAGTCCGGTAGAAAAGCTTATGGATGGTTACATTGCCATCCTGGCCGGTGTGCACGGGATCGTGGAGATCAACAAACGCCTGCGGGCAGACCCAGGCTTGCAGCTGGCATTTGGCAGAACGGGATGTGCAGAGCAGTCGGTGGTGCAAGACACGCTGGACGCCTGCAGCGCTGAGAATGTAGCCCAAATGCATCAAGCCATGAATACGATCTTCCGCCAGAACAGCCGGAGTTACCGGCACGACTACCATCAGGAGTGGCAGGTGTTGGACGGCGACACGACCGGCAGGCCGTGCGGGAAAAAGGCGGCCTTTGCCAGTAAGGGCTACTTTGCCAAACAACGCAACCGGCGTGGGCGCCAGGAAGGATACCTCCTGGCCACCTGGTATGAGGAAATTGTGGTCGAGCGTCTTTTCGATGGGAAGACCCAGCTGAACCGAGCCTTGCAGCCCCTGGTGGAAGCGGCTGAAGAGACTTTGTAGTTGGACGAGCGGAAACGCCAGCGCACGATCCTGCGGGTCGATTCGGGCGGCGGCAGTGTGGAAGACATCAACTGGGTTCTGGCCAGAGGGTATCAGATCCACTGCAAAGACTATTCGGGTACCCGCGCCGAGCATTTGGCAGAGAGTGTGCAGGCCTGGCTCACCGATCCGGATGACCCGGGTCGCCAGATGGGCTGGGTAACGACGATCCCCGATGCGTATTGTCGGCCAGTGAAACGCATTGCCGTCCGGAGCCGCAGTAAAAATGGCCAGTGGGGGGTGGGCGTGATCCTCTCGAGCTTGTCGCCCAGGGATGTGCTCTGGTTGACCGGTCAGTCGATCCAGAATATCGACGATCCCCAGGCGGTCCTGCTGGCGTATGTCGGCTTTTACGACCAGCGCGGCGGTGGGATCGAGATCAAGGAAGATAAGCAGGGCTTGGCCACGCCAAAACGCAACAAGAAACGCTTTGAAGCCCAGCAAATGCTGACCCAATTGGAAGCCCTGGCCCATAATACCTTGATCTGGGCTCGCCGTTGGCTGGAACCGCACTGCCCCAAGATCGCTCGTTTCGGCTTGAAACGCCTGGTGCGGGATGTGTTCCGTATGAATGGATTGATCATGTTCGATCATGACGCCCAGATCTTGCAAATTATTCTCAATCAAGCGGATCCATTGGCAAACGATCTGTGTGATGGCCTTGTTTCCTTACTCGCCCGGGAGCATGTTGCCATTAGTTTGGGCGAAATCTAGGTAGCTAAAAGCAAGATACTCTTAGGGTGTTTTAGGTGGGTGTGCCATTAATGACTCACCGTGTTTCGCTGCAAGACAAGTGTCACCAGGAGGATGAGCCCCGCCGCATACCCGGCCAGGATGAGAACGTTTCCCGCCAGCCCGTAGGTGTTCAGACTAAAGCTGTGAAAAGCATGCTGCAGGACCACGATCTGGTAATAGACCGGGAAAATTTTGGCAATGCCCTGCAGCAGTGGGGTGGTAAAGGAGATGGGACCAAATGCGCCGCTCACAAAAAACAGCGGCAACGAGATGCCCATCGTCAGGGCGATCACTGGCATACGCTGCTTGACCAATGTGCCCAGCAGCGTGCCTAGGGTGTTGAAAATCAGCAGGCTCAGTAAAGTAAAACCGAACACTTCCAGCCAGTGGTCCGGCACTACCCTTAATAACAGGGTCAGCACCGTCAGCACGATCACGGTCGATCCCAGACCCACCAGGAGAGCTCCCAGCATTTTGCCAAGCATGATCGCCAGGCGGCTGGCCGGCGAGAGCAGCAGCTCTTTAATGGTTCCATTTTCCCATTCCCTGGCCGAGGCTGTGCTAGCTTGCAGCATGCCACCCATCATCAGGGCGATTACCAGGATCGAGACCGCCAGGTAAGGGATGTAATCGGTATCGTGCGGATACAAGTCGGTCTCCCGGGTCGTTACGCTGACCAGGTAGGGAAATGCATTCGTATAAAAACTGGTGATCGAGAGCGGAATGGCCCGCCGGATGTCATTCGTAAAATCGGTGTTGAGGTTGTTGATTTCCACGCCCACTTGCACCGGTCGCGCCTGTTGGAGGCTGGTGTCAAAATCGGGCGGAATCGTCACCACCGCCACTACCTGCCCGGCTGACATCAGCCGCTCGGCCTCTGCTGCCGAGGTGATCTGTAAGCTGAAGGAATGAGCCTGGCTCATGGCTTGGTAAAACGCCTGGGCATACGGCCCGCGGTCCTGCATCACAACCGCCGTCGGGGCTTTGCCGCCCGCTAGCACGAAAAGACTCATCAGGATCAACACATTGGCCGGCACAAACAGCCCCAGGATGGTAAACAGCCGGTCGGTCAGCGCCACCCGAAAGTCTTTGCGGGCGCAGGCCCAGATCACACGCAGCTGGTAAACAATCTCTCGTATCATTACACCTCTAATCCCTGAGGGCGGTTCCGGTCAGATGCAGGAAGACCTCATCCAGGTTGGGCTCGCGCACGGTGAGGTTGCGGATTTCGCAGCATTGGGCCACGATGTTAATGATCTGCGGCACAATCTGGTAGCCGGCCTGGCTGGTAACCTTCAGCAACAGGCCATCCTGCTCCACCAGCTTGACGCCTGTCATGGTGCGCATCCCGCCCAGGTCCTGAAATGGCCGTCCTGTCTCAATCTCGACCACGCTCCCGCCAAATTTCTGCTTGAGCTCGGTTAGCGGGCCTAACGACACCAGCCGGCCGTGATCGAGGATGGCGATGCGGCTGCATAGCGCTTCGGCCTCTTCCAGGTAGTTGGTGGTGATGAAGACCGTTTTGCCCTGTTTTTGCAGGTCCAGAATGTAATCCCAGAGAGCCCGGCGGGACTGGACATCCACCCCCAGGGTGGGCTCGTCCAGGTAGATCAGCTGGGGGTCATGCAGCAGCGCCCGCGCCAGTGCCAGGCGGCGCTTCATCCCGCCGGAAAATGTGCTCACCCGCGAGTCCTTCCGGTCGGAAAGCTGCACCAGATCGAGCATTTTCTCGATCCGGGCTTTCTTCTGCTGACCTGGCAGGCCGAACAGGTCGGCGTGAAAATCCAGGTTCCTCCAGGCCGACAGTTCATCATACAGGGCTGTCTCCTGGTGCACTGTCCCCAGGATCTGGCGTACCTGGCGGGTCTGAGTGCGCAGATCGTAGCCCATCACTCGCACCTCCCCGCGGGTGGGGCTGGAGAGGCCGCTCACCATGTTCACGGTGGTGGTCTTGCCCGAGCCGTTGGGCCCCAGAAGACCAAAGATCTCGCCCGTTTCCACGCTCAGGGAAAGATCGTCGATCGCCGTAAAGGTCCCAAAACGTTTCACTACGTGCTCTATTTCTATCGCGGTTGTCACAATTTGACTCGACATATTCTCTCCAAATTTAAGCCTCGAGCAATGACAGGAATAACCCTACATACATGCTCTCAAAATATGATCTTTCGATGTTCAGAAACGGCTTTACCACCATTGCCGAGAGCACAAAGTAAATTAGTCTGCTGGCAATCGTTCCAGATTCATTCATGTCTCGCTTGAGCGATAACTAGTCGTGATCTTACATAACAAGTATGCGTGGTTAAATTGAAGATGTCAATTGGATGTAATCAACGCTGCACGGTAAATAGAGAAAGTTGAAACCCAGGAATAGCATTGAAAACATTTCGATGCAGTCAAGGCGAAGGAGTGGTTCCGCGAAGAATGGTGGGGCTGAATCAGTCATAAAGATGGGGACATCTACAGGAAAAATCAAAAACCGCCTTTCTGATTGGCGGTTTTTGGTGGGCGCGGAGGGACTCGAACCCCCGACCTCATCAATGTGAGTGATGCGCTCTAACCGGCTGAGCTACGCGCCCCGAGGGACGGCGGCATTATAGCTTAGGTCAGGCCCTTTTGCAAGGATTAGGGCGGCGGCAGGTAGAGGTGCGGGTTGACCTTGCCCAATGTCGTGCTCCACAACTCGAAATGCAGGTGAGGGCCGGTCGCATGACCGGTCATTCCGGCGAGGCCGATCAGCTGACCCTGACCGACGCTCTGGCCGCACTGCACCAGAATCTTGTCCTGGTGGGCGTAAAGCGACTGCCAGCCGTTGCCGTGATCGATGATCGTCAGGTTGCCGTATCCCCAGGTGTTCCAGCCGGCATAGACGACCACGCCGGCATCCACAGCCCAGATCGCGGTGTCGAGGCCTGCTGCAATATCGATCGCCGGGTGTCCCAGTTCCGGATGAAAGTCCGTTCCTGAGATCCAGTGCTGGGGGGTCGGCCAGATGAATCTACCAAAGCCTACCGCCCCTCCATAAACTTGTCCGCAGGCGCCTGGCCCCCAGACGTTCGTAGTGGCTGGGGAATTGCGTGTGATTCCGACCGGAGCCTGCCAGCTGGTGAAATCGCGTGTGCCACCCGGGACAACCAGCCAGGTGTTTGGGGGGATATTGGGGTGACTGAGGTCCCCGATTGTGGTCAGGTCGAGGTGGTTGGCAGGGCTGTCGATGATGGCCTGGGGGTCCACGCCGAAATACTTGGCGATGGCGGTCAGGGATTCGGTCCCTGTCCACTCGTAATAGGTGCCGTCCACCGGCAGGATGTTCAGTTTCTGACCGATCTGGATCAGCTCCACATCATCCTTCAGGGTAACGTAATTGCCCCACAGGATCGTTTTGGGGTTCAGGTTGAACTTGTCGGCGATACTGAAGATTGAGTCCCCGGCCTGGACGGTATATTGGGTTACATCCTCGCGCGGTCGGCTGGGGATGATCGTATGGAACTGTGCTTGGCGTGTGATCCCGTTTAATGGCGTGGAGGCTGACGGGGCAAGCACAGCTAGACTGACCCCCGGGGTGGAGGTGGGCACAGGTGCGGCTAGCACAGCCTGGCTGCCGCCGAGGCTCGCTCCACTGTAAACTGTGTGCATGAGCCAAACGACTGCCAGGATTAGCAGCAGAGCCAGCACATTGGTCCCGATGCGCAACGACATCTCACCCAGCCCAAGATGGGCGAGGCGATCCATCCACTCTGAAAACCATCCGGATTGCTGCCTGGAGTTCTCCTCCTGTACCCCCTCACTCTCTTGAGGAGTATCTGGAAGAGGCCCTGTTTCCATGTGGGGCATCATATCACGCCCGGGAGGTGCCGTCAAGCGAAGGATGAACAGGCGAAAAATTTCACCACGGGGAGGAAGTTCAGGCGGGCAGGATGATCTCCGGCCGGTCATTTTCCGGTCGGTTGACCAGAGTCGACACCGGGAAGGCGGTCATCTTTTCCGCCGGGAAGGGGATGAGCCAATGCTTAAGTTCAGCTGCCGGTAGGGGAGAAGGATCGAGCCATTGCGCGTAGGCATCGGATTCCAGGATGACCGGCATGCGATTATGTAATTTTGCCATCAGCTCGTTCGGTGTGGTTGTAATGATTGTCGCGGATTTCACCTCTGAGCCATCCGGTGCGGACCAGTGTTCCCAGAGCCCGGCAAAAGCGAATGCTTTTCCGGACTTCAGCCGGATGAAGTGTGGGACCTTGCTTTTAGACCCGGGCTGGGCCTGCCATTCGAAGAAACCGTCCGTAAAGATCAGGCAGCGGCGGTTGCGGTAGGCGGAGCGGAAGGCGGGTTTTTCACCCAGGGTTTCGGCCCTGGCATTGATTAGGCGGCTACCGATGCTCGCGCCTTTGGCCCAGGAGGGGATCAAACCCCAGACAAATAAATCGGCCTTGTGGGTCCCATCGTTCGGCAGGGCCAGGATCGACTGGGTAGGGGCAATGTTATAACGCGGCGCATATGCCGGAGGGAATGAATACTCGGGGAAGGCTTCCTGAAGGTCAGCCGGGTCAACGGTCAGGGCGAATCGTCCGCACATGGTTTCTCCTTTCAGGGGGTGGTTACACGCGTGAAGACCGCGGGGTAATTGATCACAAAGCCATCCTGGTCCATCGTCAGCTCTGCCTCGAAACCGGTAGACAAACCCCGGTATTCATAGATGCTCCCGTTTGCATTCTTCTCCCGACAGGCATAACGTTGTGACACCTTTTTCACTTGCAGGTCGGGGATTGCTACGTAGGCCACATCAATCATGGCTGACCCGCCCGGTGGCAAATTCAGGCGGCGGATGGGCAGGGTGTTCGTGAAGGGAGTAGCCGAGATGTCAATGTCCAGGCAGCCGTTCAGTGATTCAAAAGGCTGATGCTGGCTCGACCAGTTCCCTTTCCCGTCGGCCTGGAGGGCAATTTCCTGATCCGGTCTGGAAAGGAGCTGGACAAATACCTCTCTGGTCCGCCAGTCCTTATCGCAAACGAGGCGATAATGCAGTCGGAGGGGATGTCCGTTTAACAGGCGGAGCAGGAATGCATCTGCCAAATAGCCTGACTCAGTGTCATGAAAGTGTAGATGCTCCATGCCAGACTCGTTGGCTGACGCCCAAAAGAAATGGCGGTCCAAGATAGCCTCCTGCGGCTACTTCAGTTTATGGAAATCGCCCTCGCGGACCGTCATGCCGCTGGCATCCAGGTGTTCCAGCAAGGCCTGGATGTATCGCCGGCTGGTGTGGAACAAGTCGCGTGCTTCCGCCAGGCTGATTTGACCTCGTTTCAGGATCGTTTGTCGGACCTGGTCGACCATGGCCAGGTAATCGGCCCTTCGGAAGACGATCTCTGCGGATACGGGAACGAGTTCCTCCAGTTCGACCAATGCCTTGAAGATTTCTTCTCCCACCTCAGCCTGGCATTCCTTGGCTGCCGGCGGAGCATAGGGGGCCTCGGCAAATTTGTCCAGCAACCTTCGGATGGCAGCCTGCTGCTCGTCATTGAAATGGATGGTATGGCCCGGCTTGGCCACGAGCATAGCGTGTTCTGCGAGCACCCCCTCGATGATCCATTTCTTGAGTACGGCGTGGAAAACCTGCGGGGACAGCTTCAGACGGCTTTTCAATTCTTCGCGCGGCATACCCCGCCGCAGGGGAAACTCCCGGTGATAAGCATCCAGGATCCGGCTGACTTGTCCGCTGAGCAGCGCCCATCCCTGCTGGCTGAGTACGAGAAGATCGGCAGTCGGGGTCAAGGCGCCCTCCTCGAGCGGGATCAATTGCTTGGAGGAGATGGCTGCCTCGATCGCCGCCTGTGCGGTCTGGGGATCAAGCCGGCTGCGCTGAATAACCTGTCTCAAGGGTGTGGGACCGAGCGTGAGGCTGGCCTGGAGCAGGACTTCGGCGGGGGAGCCTTGCATCAGCGACTCCAGGCGCTGGATCACAGCCTGGTCGAACCGCTTGGCCCGCGCTTTCGGCTGCGGATCCACGACCACGCCTCCCCCGAGCGTCTCGCTGGGGGACGGCCGGCGCAGGATATAGTGATCCCCCTGCAATGCCAGCACCGGCTGTTCTAATTCAAGCTGCAACCAGCCCTCCTGGCCTGGTTCGAGCGTCTCGCTGCCGATCAGTCTGATCATGGTGACTGTCTCAGAGGTGCCCAGGAAAAGTTTGGCTTGCTGTGCGTGATGCAGGGCGCTGGAAGCATCGGGCAGCAGGTGGAAGCGTACATCGATGCGCCGGGTGGGTGCGTATTGACCGGGATGGGTGACCACCTCCCCGCGCCGGACCTCCTGGAGATTGACTCCGGACAGATTGACAGCGGTCCGCGAGCCGGGAACCGCGGTCTCCTCCTTCTTCTTGTGGGTCTGCAGCCCGCGTACTCGTCCTTTCTGGCCGGAAGGCAGGATTTCGACATCATCCCCGACGCAGAGGCAGCCGTCCAGCAGGGTCCCGGTGACGACCGTGCCAAAACCAGCCATCGAGAAAACCCGATCCACCGGCAGGCGCGGTCGCCCCAGATCAGGTCGGGGAGGCCGGGTTTGCAGCAGGGTGCTCAGTTGAGAAAGCAGTTCGGGGAGCCCTTCGCGAGTGCGAGCGGAGACCCGGACGAAAGGCGCATTTTGCAAGACGGTCCCGTGCAGGAGGGTATGAATGTCCGCCTCCACCAGGTCGAGCCAGGAGGGATCGTCGATCAAATCTATCTTGGTCAGGATGACCAAGCCCGCGGGGACCTGCAGCAGGTTGAGGATGGCCAGGTGCTCACGCGTTTGCGGCATGACCCCTTCATCGGCTGCAATCACCAGCAGGACCGCGTCAATACCTCCGACGCCGGCCAGCATGTTCTCGATAAAATCGCGGTGTCCAGGGACATCGACAATGCCCACCTGCTCACCATCTGGCAGTGTCAGCCAGGCGAAGCCGAGGTCGATGGTCATCTCGCGCTCTTGTTCTTCTTTGAGACGATCTGGGTTGATACCGGTCAGCGCGGTGATGAGCGTGGATTTTCCGTGATCAACGTGTCCTGCAGTACCGATAACATACATAGGATCTCAATTCGGCCGGATCATTTCTCCGCACCCATGATCCGCTCATAGGCAGAAAGCAATTCGTGGATTTGAGCCAGCATGCCCTGGAACAGCTGTTCATTGGCTTCTTTGGTCTGCTGGAGAACATCCTGCTGGGTCTGGGTCAGATCATCCAGGGCGGTCAGGCGCTCCTCGAGCTTGGTGAAGTTGGAGCGGTCGTCCTTGTGCGCCTCTTCCTGGGAGAGCGTATAACTGGTCCAGCGTTTCTGGTCGTCGGACTTAAAGGTCACCCACTCCTGGCGAAACCGATCTTCAGCCAACCGCTGCATCTCGGTGATCTCATTGATGCGGCGGTCGAACTTCTGGACGATCTCTTCGTACGTTTCCTGGGCGCGTTTGACCGCACGCTGGGCCAGGTCCCATTCGGTCATCTGAGCATTCACGGCTTCGGTCTGAAGGTGGAAGGATTCAAACCGCTCTTCCCATTCTTTCCAGACCCGATCGCGCTCGATTTGAAGCCGTGCTTGGGTTTCGATGAAGTTGGTCTGTGCCTGACGCCGCTCCGCCTCGCTGGCCATGATCTCGTTCAGGCGCGTCTCGATCCGGCGGATGTTGTCATTGAAAAGTTCATTCTTTTCCCGGGTCTCTTCCATACGTTTACGGGCCGCGCTGATTTCCCCCTGCACGTCGGTTATCCGTTTGTTGTTCTGCTGGAGGGTATCCTCAGCCGCGCGCATACCCTGCTGGGCTTCCTCGCTGGCCTTGACCGTCGCCTTCATCCGTGCCTCCCACTCGGCCAGCTGATGGTCCCGGCGTGTCTCTTCTGTGGTATGCGTTTTCACATCGCGTTTGATCTCTGCGATGGTCTCCTTGATTTTGCGCAGATCGCTGATGGATTTGTTGATCGCATCGATCTGCATCTGATAACGCTTGTCGATCGCCTGATGGTTCTCCTTATGCTGCACTTCGATCTCATCGATGGCATTGGTCGCCTCGATCCTCTGCTGGGCAAGCGTAGCCTCGAACTGTTCCACCCGGGCGGTAATCGGGGAGATGTTGGAAATCTCATCCGCAAGCTGTTTGATCTTTTTATTGATAGCCTTGAGTTCCACCTCGATCGAACCCAGGTGATCTTCCAGGGAACTCAGGGCCTCTTTCTGTTTGCGTTGTTCTTTGTCGAGCCAATCCAGGCGTTTGACGATCTGTTCGAATTCCATAATGATTATGCAGCGGGGGCTGTCGCCTTCAGGCGATAGGGGAAGCCGCAACCTCCTTTTCCATAGAGAGCTGGTTGGCAAATGCCCAGAGAATTAATACCTTCGTTCGTTGCCGCAATCTTCCAGCAGGCTGGGACCCAGCGACGCTCGGATCCTTGAGTTCTTCCTTTGGCAGTCCCGGTGGGTCAGCAACACTGCCTTGGAACACCACATTCGGGTTTCCCGGGGAAACGGGAAGCGCATTAGCCGGCATGCCCAGTAGGCTGCCTTGCGAGACCGGCGCCCGAAGTACAAGGATGCACTGAGAAGACGCCCAACACATTATAGCATGTGAGATTTCATGATTATCGAGATTGCGCCCTAAAACCCCGACCTTCAGATCTAAGGATATCAGGTGTTCATTACTGAACAATTGTGCTATAAAAGCATGTTCCTTAACAAGTATCCGGTTCGGTGGAAAAACCCGTCCACCGATACAACTTGGACCATCGCAATACCGTAGGGTGGCAACCACCTGAACATACACGCCTAGGGCGACCATGGAAGACTTGGTCTCAGGCAATGCTCGTTGAAGGTGGAAGCCCTTGGAAAGCGGTGGGGTCGTTCACTGTATAAGGTGTTCAAACATGGCCGGGAGTTTTGTCCAGAGCAGCTGGGCCCACTGAGGGAACAATCCCAGGATGGTCAGCGCGGCCCAAGAGAGGCTCAGGAGGATGCGCTGAAACCAGTTCTCGCTGGCTTTCCAGAGTGTCCCCTCCTGCGCCTTGGAGAACGCAATCAGCGTGCGTATGGCCCCCGCAAAAAGCCCCAGGTTTCCCAGCAGGATCCAGAGGGTGAAGCCCAAGGATTGGCGGGAAAGGACTTCCCATAGTGCCTGGTGGCCGGGGAAGCCGGCGAGCAGGGGCAGGCTTGCGAAAGACAGATTGGCCAGGACCACCCCGGCTGCTGCAAAAGGATAGGTCCGTCCATGGCCCTGGATGTCGTTCAAGGTCAGGCTGGGCGTATTTTCTTTAATGATAGCTAACGCTAATGACCAGGTGATCAAGCTGAGGCAACGCGGCACTAGGAGGAAATAGAATAAACTCAATCCGGTTTTCTCACCCAATCCGATGGCCAAGAGCGAGTAACCGGTTTCTACAATGACCGCGTATCCCATGATCCGCCCCAGGTGGCGTTGAAAAGCAGCCAGCAGGCCTCCGCTCGCGACCATCAGAACCCCTGCGCCGGTCAAGATTGTCGGCAAATTGGTCAAATTGCGCAGCCAGGTGTATTGGTCAATTAACCCGAGGCCGAAAAACATGCCTGTAGTGGGAAAGATCCACAGAATAAAACCGACCGTAAGCGGCGAGGCTTCCTCGGTCAGCAGGGGGATCCAGCTGTAGAAGGGAAAGATGGCTAGCAGGAAGATAAACCCCAGCCCGAGCAGGATGCCCGCCTGCAGGATGAGCACCAGGTTGCCGGAATTCGCCTCGATACCGGTCAGCAGCCATCCCGAGAATAGGAAAAAAGGAATGGCCAGGGTTTGAAAAATCAAGAAACGCATCAGCCCCCTGCCGGGTCTCGTGCCAATTGGCGCCAGCAACGGGATGGCAAGCAGGACTGCCATCTGGATGAATAGGACGGCATAGAGGTATGGCTCGACGGCCAGCGAGGCGACCATCAAGGATGTGATGACCAACCCGAGGGGGACCAGTCGACGGCTCAGGTTCAAAGCGGCTAAGGCGATAAACCATAAAAATACCGAACCGTATACCAGGGCCAGGAACGGCCGGTCGGAGGAGGTCAGGATCAGATAGCGCCCCAGAAAGTCGATTGAGGAGCCCAACTTGAACGAGAATGAGCCGATTTGAAGCGCAGCTTCGATCGGTAGCAGCCAGGCAGCGAGGGTCAGGAAAAAAACCAACGCACATCCGAGAAGTACGACCACGCGTTGATTGCGCGGGATCCAGAGGATTCCGGAGAATAAAATCGGGAGCAGGATCCACAAGAATGGGGCACTCATCGTGTTTCTTCGAGCGGATTAGCATACAGGAAGTATGCGCCGATGAGGGCCAAACCCAGATTGACTGCCGCCAAGAGCGCAGCGACTAGCACGGATCCCTCTACCGCCGCGTACAGGATCTCGAAACCGGATAGGACGGTCAGGAGACCGAGGATGACCCGGAATGGTTGTGCGGTGATACCCAGATGGAGTAATCCCATCCCGATTAATATCAGGCTTGCCCATGCTGCTGGCAGGCTGAGTCCCAACCAGGAAGAAGCGCTGTTTGCAAGGGCATATGTGACAACCAGGATCAATCCGGCTGAGAACAGACGGAAAAGTCGGCCCTGGGGCCAGCTGGTCTCCTCGGCATCCGTCGGCCGGGATATACTCAGCTGGGTGATACCCAATGCCGCACACGCCATCCAGCCGGTGACTAATTTGACCGCGGCCATGGAGATCGGCCAGTGCGCTTGGCATAGCCAGAAAACCACCAGGTACTGAGCTGCGAGGAACCCCAGACTATAGCGCCAATCCCGATAAAGCAGCAGCCCGGTTGTGGTGAGAATGGTGAGCAGGACCGTAAAAACGTTCAGGACGACGATCATGGGTTTACCGGCCCAGTGTGGAGAGGAGGGAGAGGATCAACACCAGGATCAAGAGCGACCAGAGAATGCCTCCATCTCCTTCCAGGCTGGAGGTAATCGTATTGACAATCTGTTCTAAAAATCGATACAGGCTTTGTAAGATCCGGTAGAGCCAGTTCAGACGAAATATTTCTGTCCATCGGGTTGGGGTCGCCATCGGGGCGCGGCGATCGAGAAGCATCAATGCCAGCGCGGTGAAACCGCCTGCCACAATAAGGCTGGTGACGGCTGCCCACCATACGCCGGTCGTGCGAGCGCCGCTCCATCCCCACAGCCCGAGAAGAATCTGGATGCCAGCAGGCAGGAAAAGACCGGTAGGATAGATGACCTTTGCCCAGCGGGCCTGGGACTCGAAACTTGTCTCACCGCGCTGGAGGGCGTGGCGGAAATAGCCGGCTACGAGGAGCCCCTCTGCCAGAAGGTAGGGGATGAGCAACATGCCTGAGGTCTGGTTGCCGGTCTTCCAGCCGGTAGCGGTCGGCGAGAAGGGGAGGGCCGATATCCCCCAGATCGCCAGCAGGGGCAGGACCAGCAGGCTTCTCTGCCTGGCCGAAAACAAGAACAACACCCCCCCGTTCAGGATGAGTGCCACCCCCCAAGCCGTGCTTCCCGCCGGGTCGGCCCGCAAGCAGGCCGCGACGGCCAGGGAAGCCATCCCCAGGATCCAGAATGGACGTCCGAGCAGTTCATCGGGGGCGCGCAGCCACATCCATCCCGCATAGAGGGCTGGGATGGTGACCAGAATGAGCAGGAAAGGGAGGAGCGGATTGATCAAAGCGCTGGGGGAAATGCGGGACAGTAAAGCCAAACTGGCAGCGGCCGAAACGAGGCGCAGGCTCGTTCCAAAGCCGCGCCGCAGGACATTCTCCTGACGGTAAGGCAGGTGCAGGGGCAGTATCCCTAAGCGCAGCCCAGCCGCGAGCAGGAGGTATATGCCTGCCCTGGAAGGGACTGCCCTGAAATCCATGGGTGTGCTCAGTGAGGAGCTGACCGTACTGGCCCAGATAACCAGCCCTGTTCCGGCCAGGCGGACTGCAAAAGCGATGACCACGTTCGCGCTCTGATTTTCGCCTTCCGTCGAGCGCAGCATGCTGAGCAGCTCCGTCAGGTCCATGGCGGTCCAGGCCAGGATCAGGGTCAGAGGATTCCCTGCGGCTACTGCCAGGATCCCCATCGCAGTAACCAGGAAGGTCCCTGCCCAGGTGGCCGAATTGCTCTCGGCGCGCACAACGGAGGTCCAGACCCCCGCGGCCGCCAAGGCAGTCAGGGCTAGCGCATAAGGCCAGGAGATGTCATCGGCCAGCCAGGTGGGGGAGCTTGGGAGCAGGTTCGCTGGCTCCCAGGAAGGCAGCGAGAAGGTGAGAGGGAAGTGCAGCTGCCAAAGAAAAACGGATAGGAGTGCGGCTACCGAGCCTCCGGCAGCGATCATCCATGGAAATTTAAAATCGGGCTGGGCGAGACGCAATCCCAGCAGGCTTAAGGCGGTCAAAAGCAATAAAAACACCGGAAGCAGGATCAACATAACTCGGTGCTATTTTATCAGAAACGTTGCTTTTTTCCCGGTGTTCTCGGTTAAAATACGTTCCACAACGTATTCCCGTGGAGATACCCAATGTCCCGTTATTACATCATTGTAAACCCAGTTTCCGGCCGGGGGCTGGCTGGCCGGTCCCTGCCGTTGATCGAGGCGGAGTTGAAAAAATATCACCTCGACTACGAGCTGGTCCTGACCGAGCACCCTTGGCATGCTGCTGATTTGGCAGAAGCAGCGGCGCTTGCAGAGTGCGAAGTGGTTGTCGTTGCCAGCGGCGATGGTACCGCGAACGAAGTCCTGAATGGGTTGATGCGTGCCAAACAGGCAGGATTCGACCGAACGGCTATGGGGCAGATTGCAGTCGGTACAGGCAACGATTTTGCTTTTGGAATGGGCATCCCCCCTGGGATCGAAACGGGCTGCCGGATCCTGGCGGAGGATTACCGCCGCAGGATGGATGTTGGTCTTATTAAAGGTGGGGATTACCCTGCAGGCCGCTATTTCGGGAATGGAGTTGGGATCGGCTTCGATGCCGAAACCAGCTTGGTCGCTGCGAAGATCCGCTGGATGCGTGGGCTCCTACTCTATCTGGTTGCGGCGATCGAAACCATCTTCATTTACTATAAGGCGCCCACCGTGCATCTTGTTTATGACGATCAGGAAATCACCCAGGCTTCCCTGATGATCTCGGTCATGAACGGCCGCCGGATGGGCGGTGGCTTCTTCTTTGCCCCCCATGGAGACCCGGCGGATGCCTGGTTTGATTTGTGTATTGCGGCGAATGCCAGTCGGCCGCGCATATTCGCTCTCATCCCCTATTTTATGAAAGGGACGCAGGCTACCCAGAAGGAGGTCAAAATGGGTCGGGCTCGCAACGTGTCAGTCACCGCGGTTCAGGGCACCTTGCCGGTCCACTGCGATGGAGAGCCAGTCTGCAACCAGGGCAAGGATCTGACCATAGAATTGCTTCCAGCACAGATCGAGTTCATAACCCAGAAGCCTGATTAGTGAACGAACTGCAGTGGTTCGTTTGGGATCAGGCTGCTGTATCGGGGGAGTATCCAGCCCCGCCGCGGGTTATCAAGGGACCACCCGTTCACTTAGAACAGGATACTCGCTTTCCAGGAGCGCGGTGAAATTGACATGCCTCAGCGGTCAAGGTAAAATCACTTCCCTTAGGATTTAACCATGGTCACATTAATCCTGCGAAAAAAAGAATATGAGGTCCGTCCGGGGATGACAGTGCTGGCGGCCCTTCAAAAAATCGATGTTCTGGCCGAATCGGTGATCGCCACCCGCAACGGTGAGGTGATCGGAGAAGACGAGATCTTGCAGGATGGTGATGTGATCAAATTGATCGCGGCGATTTCCGGAGGATGAATGAAGTGCCGGATGTGTGGGCAAAAGGCAGTGGTCAATATGCGCCAGCACAAGCTGGCGTTGTGCAAGGAGCACTACCTGGAGTGGATCCCAGCCCAGGTCGAACGCTTCATCACCAAGTACAGCATGTTCACCCACGAAGAAAAGATCCTGGTGGCAGTTTCCGGTGGTAAGGATTCGCTTTCGCTCTGGGACATCCTGACCCGCCTCGGGTACCAGGCGGATGGGTTGTACCTTTGCCTGGGAATTGATGAAGGCCTCCACTACTCGAGCGAGTCCCAGCGGCTGACAGAAAAATTCGCTGTCGCACGCGGCTTGAAACTGCATGTTGTAAATATCCAGCAGGAGACCGGTGCGACGATCCCTGAGCTTGCCCATACCAGCCTGCGCGGCCGGGGAAAACCCTGTTCGGTGTGTGGCTTGGTCAAGCGCCATGAGCTGAACCGGGTGGCCAGGGATGTAGGCTACGATGTCCTGGCGACCGGTCATAATCTCGACGATGAGGCGGCCGTACTCTTCGGCAATACGCTGACCTGGTCGGTCGAATACCTGCTCCGCCAGGGGCCGGTCCTGCCGGGCACATCGGGATTAGCACGCAAGGTCAAGCCGCTCTGCCGAATCTATGAACGCGAGATGCTGGCCTATGCCCTTTTGCGCGGCATTGAATACATTTATGAGGAATGCCCCTTTGCTGAAGGGGCGACCTCGATCTACCACAAAGAACTGCTCAACCGAATGGAACATGACCACCCAGGTGCCAAGCTGACCTTTTACCTGTCCTTCCTCGAGGCCCGCCGGTCAGGATTCTTCTCTGGAGAACACGAGATCCGTCAGGAGCTGCACGCCTGTCCAAAGTGCGGTCAGCCGACCTCGGCTCCCGGATTGTGCTCGTTCTGCCGGATGGTGGAAAAAAGGAAAGAGACCACTGCTGGAGTCTCCGATCCATCTGGAAAGCGGTGTTGACAACTTGCAGCCCTAAAGGGCGCGGGTTCTGGCGATTCACTCCTGCCTGGTTGTCAACGCACTTATGCTATGGGCAGGAAGATACCTTCGATCGGGATACCTAATTCAATCTGGTTACATCCCGCTTGCTGTTTAAAAGGGTCCATCCAGGAGAGCTGTTCGCTGCATCCTGCCGCGAAGCCTCTTTGGAGAAAGCAAATATCGGGTGGTCTCCCGCTCCGAAATTAATATAATGCTCTCTGTCGATCAATAACGGAAAGGGCTTCCGCATCCATGAAGATCAAGATCTGGCTACCTTTGCTACTGGTATATGTCATCTGGGGTTCGACTTATCTGGCCATCCATTACGCGGTCAGCACAATCCCTCCGTTCTTGATGGCGGGTACACGCTTCCTCGTGGCCGGGACCATTTTATATGCCTGGAGACGGCTGGCTGGAGATCCAGCTCCGACGAAAAGGCAGTGGTTCTCTTCGGCAGTGATTGGACTGCTGCTGTTGTTCGGAGGAAATGGATTGCTTTCCTTGGCGGAACAGATGGTCCCATCGGGTGTCGCCGCGTTGATGATCGGTTCGGTGCCACTGTGGATGGCGGTCATCGAAGCGGTTCGCCCAGGAGGGGCGCGACCGAATCTGTTAGGTGCGGTCGGTCTGTTGATCGGTTTTGGAGGAATCGTCCTGCTTGTCGGCCCGTCGTTATGGGGCGGAGCCAGAGCGGAGTTCAATCCATTGGGGATCGGAATCCTGCTGGCCGCCGCGCTCTTCTGGTCATTTGGTTCGATTTACAGTCGCAGTGCAGATTTGCCGGGTTCCTCGCTGCTCGCGACCGGCATGGAAATGCTGGCGGGCGGATTGGGATTGTATCTGGCCGCCAGCCTCAAAGGCGAATGGCACCTGCTGGTTTTAACCCAGGTGGCGGCGAGTTCCTGGCTTGGCCTGGCGTACCTGATCGTTTTTGGATCCATGGTGGGATTCACTGCTTATGCCTGGTTATTGCGCAACGCCCCGCTCCCGCTGGTTTCGACTTATGCCTATGTCAATCCACTCGTGGCCATCCTGCTGGGGGGCTTGTTTGCCCATGAGCTCCTGAACGCGCGCATTCTCCTAGCGGCGCTGATCATCCTGAGTTCGGTGGTAGTGATCAATATCTCCCGGCAGGTGAAATTACCGGCACGTTCCGCAGCAACCGCGAAGTAAAACCCGTCTCGCAGGGCGTTCAAAAAGACGGGGCAGGCCCGGCAGGTTTTCGTGCCAGGGGGTAATACCAGAACGAATGGTGCGATTCGCCTTCCCCCAATCCCGGGGTTCTGGATTGCTGGGTGAGACCCAGGATCATCGCCTTCCCGCTAGGAGGATAACAAAAAGGCACGCCCGGGCGTGCCTTTGCTTTTCAGGGGATAAAGATAACCCCGCTTATGCCGTGTGCTGCAGAGTTCTGAACCTGCTTTCGCAGGTAGGGTTCCTACCCGGTAACTCCGCCTTGGCTCAGGCCTATCGCGTCGTCATCGTGAGTTGGGACCCAGTTGATGAGTGTTGGCTCAGAACGGTGGGCGCAGCATCACGCGCACAGCAGGGCACTTTGCTTATACCACAAACTCGGAGGCATGAGTAGGGAAAGATTAATTACAAATTCCCGCGGCCGATTTCTATCATGGATAGACCCGTTTGATGGTGCGAGGAAAGGCGATCGCCTCGCGGATGTGTTCGATACCGCACAGCCAGGCAACAGTGCGCTCCACACCCATGCCGAAGCCGGAGTGTTGGACGGAACCGTAGCGGCGTAATTCCAGGTACCATTTGAAGGCTGCCTCCGGCAGTTTGTTCTGCTTAAGCCTTTCTAGGAGTAGCTCTGGATCCGAGATGCGCTCTGAACCCCCGATGATCTCTCCGTAGCCTTCCGGGGCGAGCAGGTCCACGCTCTTGCAGATTTCCGGCCTGCCTGGCCAGGGTTCCATATAGAATGCCTTGACCGCCGTCGGGTAACCGTACACGAAGACCGGTCTTTCATAAAGGGCGGTCAATTCCGTCTCATGGGGAGATCCGAAGTCCATCCCCCATTCGAATTGAAGCTGCTCTTTTTTCTCGGGATCCAGGGTAGCTGCCTGGATTTCCTGGATCCGTTTAGCAGCCTCGTCGTAGGAGATGCGCGGAAATGGCGGCTCGATTTTCTCCAGCTTGGAGAGCTCCCGACCCAGGGATTTCAATTCCGGCGATCGATCCCGCAATACTCGGCGGACGATATGCGTGACGAATTGCTCCTCCACCTCCATCAGCTGGTCCAGGTCGCAGAAGGCGATTTCCGGTTCGACCATCCAGAATTCTGTCAGATGGCGGCGGGTTTTGGATTTCTCGGCGCGGAAAGTCGGTCCAAAACAGTAGACCTTCCCGAAGGCGAAGATATCGGCTTCGTTGTACAGCTGGCCGGACTGGGATAAATAGGCCTTGCCTTCGTCGAAATACTCCGTTTCGAACAGGGTGGTCGTACCCTCGACCGCTGCCGGTGTCAGGATGGGAGTATCGATATTGATAAATCCGTTCAATTCGAACCATTCGCGGATCGCGGCGATGACGGTTGCCCGGACCCGCAGGATCGCCCACTGAGACGGCATCCGGATCCAGAGATGGCGGTTGTCAAGCGAAAAATCTACGCCGTGCTCCTTGAGCGCCATCGGGTAGTCCTCGGCGGCGACCTGAATGATCGTCATTGTTTTGACGCCGATTTCGTACCCGCCCGGGATGCCAGGGGCGCGTTTGTCCTCCCGCACCGGGCCAGTGATGGAAACGGATGACTCCTGGGGAAGCCGGGTCAGCTGGTCAAAGAGCACCTCTGGCAGATCGCCCTTGAACGCCACGCACTGGACGAAGCCAGTACCGTCCCGCACCAGCAGAAAGACCAGTTTGCCCTTGTCCGTGCGGTTGTAAACCCAACCCTGAACGGTCACCTCCTGGCCGAGATATTTGGCGATTTCTTCGACGCGTATGATTGGGGCCATCCTCCGCCTCCTATGAATCCAGTTTAATGTGAAGTTCTTTCAACTGCTTCGGGTCCGCCGGGGAAGGAGCATCCGCCATCAAATCCCGTGCCGCTTGATTCTTGGGAAAAGCGATCACTTCCCGGAGGTTTGGCTCGTCGGCGAGCAGCATCACCAATCGGTCAATGCCGGGGGCAATGCCCCCGTGAGGCGGAGCCCCATACTCGAAGGCTTCCAGCATATGACCAAATTTGCGCATGGCTTCTTCCTCGCTGATTCCCAGCAGCCTGAACACTTTAGACTGGATCTCACGCTGATGGATGCGGATCGACCCGGAGGCCATTTCGTACCCGTTGCAGACCATGTCGTAGGCCTCTGAGAGGATCGAGGCCGGGTCGGTTTCGAACTTGGGGAGGTCGGCCAGGTGCGGCATGGTGAAGGGGTGGTGCGCCGCGTCCCACTTCTGCAGCTCCGCGTTCCACTCGAACATCGGAAAATCCAGGATGAAGGCAAAGGCCATGACGTTGGGGTCGGCCAGATGAAGGGCGTCACGGAACCGGATGCGGAGTGCGCCGAGCACCTTCTGCGCCAGTTTGGCTTGGTCAGCGACGATCAGGATGAGATCCCCGTTCTTGGCACCGGTCTCTTGGATGAGCTCCGCCTTTTGCTGATTTTCAATGAATTTGGCAGCTGAACCTTTCAGGCCCTCCTCCGTGAGAGCCAGGTTGACCAGCCCTTTCGCTCCGAGGCTTTTGGCATAAGCGGTCAGTTCGTCCAGCTCCTTGCGGGTGTAGCGCGCGCAGCCCGGTGCAACGATAGAAATGAGTCTGCCGCCGCTTTCCAGGGTTGCCTTGAAAACTTGGAACTCGCTTTTAGCAAAGACCTGGCTTACCTCCTTCAGTTCCACGCCAAAGCGTAGGTCAGGCTTATCCGTGCCGAAGCGCTCGAACGACTCGGCGTAGGTCAGGCGAGGCCAGGGGGAGGCGATCAGCCGTTTGTGGGGTGTAACGACCGGAAGCATTGCCGTGAAGAGCTTCTCGACCATATTCAAGATGTCGTCCCGATGAACGAAGGACATTTCAAGGTCAAGCTGCGTGAATTCCGGCTGCCGATCGACGCGTTGGTCCTCATCGCGAAAGCAACGGGCGATCTGGAAGTAGCGCTCGATGCCTGCTACCATCAGCAGTTGCTTGAGCTGCTGCGGGGATTGGGGCAAGGCATAGAATTGACCAGGGTAGAGGCGGGATGGCACCAGATAATCGCGTGCACCTTCAGGTGTGGTCTTGAACAGGTTGGGTGTCTCGACCTCCAGGAAGCCCTGATCGGAGAGATAATCGCGGATGAACTTGACGACCTTATGGCGTAGTTCCAGGTTACGGAGCATGCGCTCGCGCCGTAGGTCGAGGTAGCGATATTTCAACCGAATATTCTCATCGATCGGCTCATCATCCCGATTGACTACAAAAGGCAGCGGTTTGGCGGGATTAAGGATGGTCACTCGCCGGGCTTGTACTTCGATCTCTCCTGTTGGCATTTTTGGGTTGAATTGATCCGGCGGACGCATTCGCACTGCGCCCTCGATCTGGACGACATATTCTCCGTGCAAGCCCTCGATCGTCTGATGCGCCTGGGCGTACCCATCCGGATCCGTCACCACCTGGACGGTACCAAAGCGATCCCGCAGGACCAGGAAAACCACGCCACCAAATGGGCGAATATTGTGCACCCACCCGGCCAGGGTGACGGTTTGACCAGCATGAGAGGCGCGCAATTCGCCACAAGTATGGGTTTTGAACATGCCCTTCCTCCACAAAACAAATCGCCCTCCGCAGATGCGTTGGGCGATTGGTAGGATTACCGGCTCTTTTAGCCTGACAAGCTTCGCCCAACGGCCGGAGGCCGATTGTCATCATCATTCTCTGGGTTGGCAAAGCAGCTGCCGATCATTGGATTCTCAATTGCGGTAAATTATAGCATAAAACGGGGTTGGTTGACCCTTCTTCGGATTACGGTTAGAATAACTTTGACCCACGGAGATCTGCTTGTCTCGCAATTTCACCTTCCTTTCCATTTTGGCCGTGCTCCTGATTGCTTTGGCGGTCCTCACCGGGCTGATTTGGGCGAACATGCGGTTTGCACGGACTTATCCAGGAGAGAAGGACTTCCTTGTCCCATGGTTAGGGGCGCGTACCTTCCTCCAGTACGGGATCAGCCCATATGACCCATCAGCTGCTGAACGCGCCCAGATCATCTATTATGGGCGGCTGTCCCTCGCCGGTGAAGACCCTCTCCGGCTCGGCGTCCCATTCCCGGTCCTGCTGATTTACCTTCCCCTTGCGCTGATGTCGAATTACGCCCTGGCGCGCGGCGTCTGGATGACGATCCTTGAACTCGCCCTGACGGCTCTGGCCTTTATCACCCTGCGCTTGATTTCCTGGAAGGCCGGCCGTTTTTTGCTCATCTCAGCGGTACTTTTTTCCATCCTGGGAGTCTGTGGAGCTTTGTCGGTGGTGATCGGGACCTGGACTGCACTGGTCGCTCTTGCCATTGCCGGGATCCTGCTTGCTTTACGCAGCCATAACGATGAACTGGCAGGAGTGCTATTCGTTGTGCCGCTGTTCAAACCGGATATCGGCGGCGTATTCATCCTTTTCCTGCTCTGGTGGGCGATAGACCAACGCCGTGGCCGCCTGTTGGGCAGCTTCTTGGTTACATTGGCGCTGGTGATGATCGCCTCCTTCTTACTCCTGCCGTCCTGGGTGGTGCCTTTTCTGCGAGGGGCTATATCCCAGACACAGTATAATCTGGGGGTAACTCCAGGACAGATATTGACTGGCTGGTGGCCTGCCATTGGCGCCAAGATTGGTTGGGTTTTGAGCGCGGCGGTCATTATCCTTTTGTTGTTGGAATGGCGTGCGGTGCGGGGTAAGACCTTCCGTCATCTGCTCTGGGTGATTTGTCTGACCCTGGCGGTTTCACCCTTAATTGGAATTCCTGTCCTGCCCCTGGATGTGGTGATCCTGTTTATCCCGCTGATCCTGTTCCTCTCTATTTTGATCGAGCGCTGGTCTTTACTGAACCGCCCGGGCGCGGTCGGAGCCCTGCTAGGGGTGATGTTCTTCGGGTTGTGGGCGATCGCTTTCCTCCTACCGGGTTCGATTCTGAAGGACATGCTGATACTATGGCTTCCGCTCCTCTTGCTACTCGGTTTGTATTGGATGCGCTGGTGGGCTATCCACCCACCGCGCACCTGGCTCGAGTCCCCCATGGATAACGAAGGGTGAGATGACCTGGCGGCAATCCCTCTTACTCGCCATGCTGGGGATTTTGGCTGCCGGGGTGGTAGCCGCTTTTCAACCTGCGCCCGGTTATATGGATGCCGATTATTATGCCGCCGGTGGATTTCAGCTGGCCGCCGGTCGCGGTTTCACGGAACCCTATCTCTGGAATTATCTGGACGAACCCGCCGGTTTGCCGCATCCATCGAACGCATACTGGATGCCGTTGGCCGCCATGCTGGCGGCCGCTGGAGCGGTCTTATTCGGGCCCTCGTCCTGGACAGCTGCTCGGATCGGTTTCCTGATAGTCGCCGGAAGCCTCCCACCGCTTTGCGCGGCTCTGGCCTATGCTCTGACCTCCCGCCGTGATCTAGCCTTGACGAGCGGCCTGCTGGCGGCCTTTTCCGGCTTCTACCTTCAGTACCTGCCAGTCACGGACACCTTCGGACCTTACATGCTTCTGGGTTGTCTTTTTTTCTTGACCTTCAGCCGCCAGAAGCTGGGGAGTAGCTGGAAGGGATTCCTGCTGGGTCTGCTGGCCGGTCTCCTGCACTTGACCCGTGCGGACGGGTTGTTATGGTTGTTCATCGCCTGCCTGGCTCTGGTTCTGCCAGCCTTCCCGACGCGAGGCAAGTCCCTTTTCCGAGTCGTCATTTCCCTCTTGCTCTGCCTGGCTGGTTACCTGATGGTCATGGGCCCATGGCTCTTGCGCGACTGGTCGGTGTTCGGCACGCTGCTGGCTCCGGGGGGATCCCGTTCCCTCTGGCTGACTACTTATAATCAATTGTTTGCATATCCGGCCAGCGGAATTACCTTTTCCACCTGGTGGCAATCGGGCCTGCGTGCCATTTTGGAGGCCCGCCTGTGGTCCCTAGGGATGAATTTAGCCAATGCTCTCGCGGTGCAGGGGGAGGTCTACCTGCTCCCGTTGATCGGGATTGGCCTTTGGGCTCTGCGCAAAGACCGCCGGGTGCAGATTGCAGGTGTGGCGTGGTTGGTGACCTTCGGGGTGATGACCGTGGTTTTCCCTTTTGCTGGCGCCCGCGGAGGGTTCCTGCACTCCGGGGCGGCTGTCCAGACGGTGTGGTGGGCTATGGCGCCAATCGGTTTGGACCGCGTGGTCCTCTGGGGAGAAGAACAGCGCGGTTGGAAAGCCTCCCAGGCCCGACCTGTCTTTCAAACCGCAATTGTCACAGCTGCACTGTTCCTGACCGCCTTCGTTGTCTGGGCGCGCGTGATCGGTGGATTGAACCGCGTGTCGGTCTGGGGTCAGGAGAACGTTTCGTATAGCAGGATCGGTCAGTTCTTGTCCAGTCAAGGAGCTCCCCGGGCATCGGTGGTGATGGTTGCCAACCCACCCGGGTTTTATTTGGCTTCCGGCCATCCCGCCATCGCCGTTCCGGATGGGAATGCGGCGACGGTCCAATCCGCCGCGAAGCGGTACAGCGCGCAATACCTGGTCCTGGAGAAAGACAGCACGCCGAGCGGGTTGGCATCACTTTATGCCCAACCGGTCGGGAATGCAGGCCTGAGCTATCTTGGAACGGTCGGGGAGGCGCGTGTCTTCTTCATCCAACACTGATGTTCGGTTAAATCGGTCTGCGGGGTGGATCCTGGCCGGAACGGTCCTCCTATCGGTATTCGTTTACCTGATGGCCAGTCAACAGTACTTTCGCATCGGATTTCCCCTTGACGATGCTTGGATTCACCAAACCTATGCTCGCAACCTGGTTTTGTACCGGGAATGGGCTTTCCTGCCCGGTCACCCTTCCGGCGGTTCGACTTCGCCATTGTGGTCTGGGTTGCTGGCTATTGGCTATCTGTTGCATTTAGCCCCCTATCTGTGGACCTATGCCTTGGGGGCCGGAGGTTTATGGGTAAGCGCCATTTTGGCAGAGAAAACCGTGCGCGTTCTCGCCCCCGGCTATCGATCGCGTTTGCCGTGGGTCGGGATGCTGCTGGCCCTGGAGTGGCATCTGGTTTGGGCTGCACTTTCAGGGATGGAGACCATGCTGTATGCGTTGCTGGTTGTCTCCGTTATGGCCCTGCTGGTGAGAGGGGAACGCAAACCGTTGGCCTTGGGCGTCCTGATCGGTCTGAGCGTCTGGGTTCGCCCGGACGGGATTACCCTTCTCGCTCCTGCGGGAGTCGCCGTGCTGCTCGGCGAGGATTCCTGGCGTAAGCGCCTCCGGGTGCTCTTGGTTTTGGGGGTCGGATGCGGCGGGTTGGTAGCGCTCTACTTGTTTTTCAACTTGAGCGTGGCTGGTTCACCGTTGCCCAATACCTTTTTTGCCAAACAGGCTGAATACGCGGCCTATCAGCAGATACCCTTTTGGCGCCGCCTGGCAGAAGAGGCGCTGCCACCGCTGGTGGGTGTCGGCGTGGCCCTATTGCCTGGAGCCTTCCTGGCATTGATCGCGGCGATCCGCAAACGTACCTGGGGAGTTCTGGCTTGCCTTGCCTGGTTTGTGGGCGATATCGGGATGTATGCCTGGCGGCTGCCCGTCACATACCAGCACGGACGTTACATCATCCCTGCCATGCCGGTCCTGTTTATTCTCGGGATGGCTGGCTTGGTTGAGTTCATTGGGCAGCAAGGTTCATCGACCCATTGGGGGGTATCCCGGGGGTGGGGATTGGCGGCAAGCCTGATCCTTTTGATATTCTGGACGCGGGGTGCCATTGCATACGCCCAGGATGTGGCGGTGATTGAAAGTGAAATGGTGACCACTGCAAAGTGGGTTGCTAAGAATGTACCCCCGGATGCCCTGGTCGCCGCGCATGACATCGGCGCGCTGGGTTACTTCGGTGGACATAACCTGGTCGATCTTGCCGGGCTGGTCAACCCCGAAGTAATCCCCTTCATTACTGACCAGAAACGCATTGCGGTGTACCTTTCCGAACGCAAGGTGGATTACCTCGTCACGTTCCCATCTTGGTACCCCGCTCTGACCCATGGCCTTCACCCGGTCTTCACCACGGGTGCCCCCTATGCTCCCTCCCAGGGGGGTGAAAACATGGCGGTGTATTTATGGACAGGTCAGTAGGCCGCGCCCAAAAATTGTCGGCTGGGATGAGCTGTGCTATACTCATAAGGGTAAAGCCAGCGGCCCGCGCTGACTGGACTGGATGGTCCGGATAGGCGAAGGTGCCTCCGCGGGGGAACGAGCGGTTCTTGCAGGTCAGGCCGTATGGCTCTGCCCGGCCCATAACCCGGGGCTGGCGATCATTTTTTCCGGCCTGGCAAGCGCAGGAGTGAATCATGGAATCAGCTGAACCGAATAAGACCGATACCCCGATTGAAGATGCGCAGCAGATGATTCAATTTGAGTTGGATGAGGCCAATCGCTCTCTGAAGGAGATCACGTTGATGCTGGATCAAAGTCGGGGGGAGGTGGGCAAATTGACGCAACGCAATGCAGCCGTGACCGCTCACCTCCAGCAGATCCGAACCCAGGTCGGGAAGATCTCCGTCGAAGAGGTCCGCGCTGCCTATGATTCTGCCATGGATGCGCAGCAGAGACTCTTTGTGATGCGCGGCCAGCTTGAAAAACTTCAAAGTGACCAATCCAACCTGGAGCGCTACAAAGGCATGCTCACCAGGTTGCAGGAGGCCGGTCAGGCGGGCGGGGCCAACACCGGCACGAAGAACGATAAAGGCGCTCTTGCGAGCGTGGAAATGCTGGTCAACGCACAGGAGGCGGAACGCCAGCGCCTCTCCCGTCAAATGCATGATGGTCCTGCGCAGGCCCTTTCCAACTTTATCCTGCAGACAGAGATCGCCATGCGCCTGTTGGATATCGATCCAGCCAAAGCGCGGGACGAGTTGAGTAATCTCAAAGTGGCAGCGATGAGCACGTTCCAGAAGATCCGGAACTTCATCTTTGAACTGCGTCCGATGATGCTTGACGATCTGGGCCTGGCGCCGACGATCCGCCGCTACGCCGACACATTCAAGGAGCAGTCCGGGGTCGAGCTCAGTGTGACGATCACGGGTAATGATCGCCGCCTGGAGCCCTACCTGGAGGTGATGGTCTTCCGGGCCATGCAGGAGCTGCTCTCCAACGCGGTTCACCAGAACCAGGCTACGCTGGTGAAGATCCAGGCGGACATGGGGGATTCGGCCGTCAAGCTGTCAATGGACGATAATGGGAAGGGATTTGACCCGGAGGCACTCGAGAAAGAGGTAAACCTCGGGTTGAAGATTATTAAGGAACGCACCGAAATGCTGGGCGGTACGTTTGAGATCGATAGCGCTCCAGGGAAGGGTGCCCGCGTCACTTTGATGCTCCCGGCCCACGACTGACATATTTGTAAAGAGATTGCAACGATAATTCCTTGTTTTTAGCCCGGCTCTTGTATATAATAAAAGCATCTCTGGATTGGCCTTCAGAGAAAACCAACAAAGGAAGGAGGTGAATCCGCCATGTTGTTTGCCCCGAAGGAAAAAGGCCAGGGTCTCGTCGAGTATGCGTTAATCCTTGTTTTGGTCGCTGTCGTCGTAATTGCTGTTTTATTGCTGCTCGGCCCGATCATCGGCAACGTGTTTACCAAGATCAACTCGAACCTAGTAGGACACTAGTGTACAAACGCCGAACAGGCTGGTGGGACTCTGTAAATACGTCAGAGTCCCACTTTTTTTAGGAAAAATATACTAAAAAGATGGGGTATGTACCATTTGAGATCTTAGAAGATATTTTTACTGTATAATGCTCTTATCCAAACCTATAAAGAAGGAGTTGCATATGCGTCGCGGAAGAATATTCATTTACTTGGCATTGATCATCGTGATTGCCGTTGCAGCGGGGGCATTCTACTATCTGAGGCAAGCAAAGCCTAGGCAACCGACTCCTGTGGCGACGCTGGCGACCCCCCAGGTGGCATTTGTCCAGATCGTCACCGCCGGTCAGAACATCTATCCGGGAGCTCCCATCTCGGATAGCATGTTGAGTTCCATCCAAATTCCTCAGGACAAACTTGTCCAAGGGGAAATTGTAGATAAGACCACCGTGACCGGTAAGTATGCCAAGTACATGCTGGCCCAAGGCCAGCCGATCATGGATTCCAGTATTACGGAGACGCCTGGCAATGTCTATCTTCCCGGATCCAACTGGGCGCCTTTCATCCCCCAGGGCCTGACCGCGGTCGCCATCCCCGTCACCCGGCTTTCGGCAGTGGGCTACGGGATCCGCGATGGTGATTATGTGGATGTCATTGTTACCATGCTGCTGGTGGACATCGACCCCACTTTCCAGAGCATTCTGCCGGATCTCACCTCCAGCGTCATCCAGCCGGGTCCGACCGACAAGGGTGTCCTCTTGACCGGGGCAATCAGTTCCGGGGGGACCGGCTCAGCGACCGGTCAAACGGTGGTCGACGACACGCTCAAGCAGCCGATTTATGAAGTCCCCTCCGAGAACCAACGACCGCGCATGGTTACGCAGATGATCATGCAGAACCTCCAGGTGCTGCATGTAGGCACTTTCCCCCTGGCTGCAGAATCGACGGCCAATCAGCTGGTTGCCCAGCCTGCGGCCGCCGCAGCAACCCCGACGCCGGCACCTGCCGGCGCACAGCCCTCCGCGGCGACACCTGTCAACCCGGATATCATCACGGTGATGGTGACCCCCCAGGACGCCGTGACCTTGACCTATTTGATCTTCAACGGGGCTCAAATCACATTGACCCTCCGTAATCCGAACGACCAGCAAGCGATCAAACAGCCCAGTGCTGCGAATCTGGAATATCTCTTGACGCAATACAATATCCCGATCCCCGCCAAGCTGCCCTATTCCCTCGAGCCGCGCGTCGATGTGCTGGCATCCCCGAAGCTGCCGAACGACGTCACTCCTATCACCTCCAAATAGACCGCCCGAATGCCGTATAGGAGCATCGAGAAATCATTGCAATGCCTGGAATGAGAAAACCTACATGGAGACCCTGAATGGCTGAAGGTGAAAAGATCCGCGTTCTGATTGTCGACGATGTTGCTGAGACTCGCGAGAATGTCCGCAAACTCTTGCAGTTTGAGCCGGATCTTGAGGTTGTTTCTGCGGCGCGCACGGGACGGGAGGCGATCCAACTTTCCCAGGAAACCAAGCCGGATGTCGTCCTGATGGACATCAACATGCCGGACATGGACGGCATCGCGGCCACCGAGGCAATCCGGCAGAAGATGCCGTTTGTCCAAGTGGTCATCCTTTCAGTCCAGGGGGATCAAAACTACATGCGGCGGGCGATGCTGGTCGGGGCGCGGGATTTCCTGACCAAGCCGCCCATGCCGGACGAATTAATCACGGCGATTCGCGGGGCCGGGAAAGTTGCCCGGGAGGAGCGTCACAAAGCCAGCCAGGCGCTGGTGGCCGCGGAGGGCAGCTCCGGTCCATCCAGGGTGACCGGCATTGCCACCCAGGGCAAGATTATCATGATATACAGCCCCAAGGGGGGGACCGGTTGCACGACTCTGGCGGTCAACCTTGCCATCGCGTTGCACAACGAAGAGACTCGGACCGCTCTGATCGATGCAAACCTCCAGTTTGGGGATGTCGCCGTTTTTTTGAACGAGCAAGGCAAAAACTCAGTCCTGGATCTTGCCCCTCGGGCCGACGAGCTGGACCCGGAGATCGTCGAAGAGGTCATGATCAAACACGCCGCCTCCGGCCTGCATGTCCTGGCTGCTCCGCCGCGACCGGAAAATGCCGAGAAGGTCAATTCGGATCAATTCACCAAGCTGCTGCGCTACCTGCGCCAGATGTATGCCTATGTCGTGGTAGATACGTGTTCGTATTTGAATGACATCACCCTCTCCGTCCTGGATCTGGCCGATGTGGTCGTCTTGGTCGCCACGCAGGACATCCCGTCGATCAAGGATGGCAAATTGTTCCTGGATCTCATGCTGACCTTGAACATCCCGGTCGAGAAAATCGCGTTCATCATGAACCGTTTTGATAAGCGCATCGCCATCACTGCCGATAAAGTCGGTGAGAACCTCAAACAAGAGGTCCTGGCGGTGATCCCCCTGGATGAACTCACTGTCATCCCGGCGGTCAATCGCGGGGTGCCCTTTATGCTGGATAACAAAACCAAGCCAGCAGGCCGAGGGATTTACGCCCTCGCCGAGGCGCTGCGTGCCAAGATTCTCAAGAAGGAAGCGGAAGAATCCGTGAGGACGGGCAAACGCTGAGGTGATATACTTTTAGGAGGTATTTATGTCTTTGCTGAAACGGATTGAACAGGGCCAGGGAAAGCCACCGGATCAGACTCCGGGTACTCCGGCAGGATCGACACCCGGAGACGCCTCGCGCCTATCCTCTCTCCAGGCGCGCCGGGTTAGCGCGCCCAGTGCGGCGCCGCAAGCCGGTACGTACTTTGACCTGAAAACCCGCGTCCAGAACCGGCTGCTTGCCGAGTTGGACCCTTCCATGGACATCACCAAAACGGAGGATGTCCGCAAAACCATCCAGGAACTCTTTGAGCAGATCCTCAGCGAGGAGAACATCGTCCTCTCGAGGCCTGAGCGCGCCCGCCTCTTCGAACAAATCTCGGCCGAAATCCTTGGCCTGGGACCTCTCCAGCCGTTACTGGAGGACGAGTCTGTTACAGAAATCATGGTCAATGGAGCGAAGAATATCTATATTGAACGTAAGGGCAAGATTCACCGGGTTCCGGTCACGTTCGAAAGCAATGACCATGTCATGCGCATCATCGACCGCATCGTTGCTCCACTCGGACGCCGGATCGATGAGTCCAGTCCCTATGTGGATGCCCGCCTGGCGGATGGCTCCCGCGTGAATGCTGTCATTCCCCCGATTTCCCTCGTCGGCCCAGCCCTGACCATTCGTAAATTCTTTAAAATTCCTCTGACCATCGAGCAGCTGGTCCAGTTCGGGACGCTGACCCCGGAAGCGCTCCAGTTCCTCAAAGCCTGTGTCGAATCGCGTTTGAACATCGTGATCTCAGGTGGTACGGGTTCGGGGAAAACCACATTGCTGAACATCCTCTCCGGTTTCATCCCCGGCGATGAGCGCATCATCACGATCGAAAACGCGGCAGAATTGCAGCTCCGTCAGGAACACGTGGTCACGCTCGAGTCGCGCCCTCCGAACATTGAAGGCCGGGGAGAGATCACCATCCGCCAGCTTGTGATCAACGCACTGCGGATGCGTCCCGACCGGATTATCGTTGGCGAGATCCGTGACGATGCTGCCCTGGATATGTTGCAGGCCATGAACACCGGTCATGATGGTTCAATGACCACCCTGCACTCAAATTCCCCACGAGATACGCTTTCCCGTCTGGAGACCATGGTCCTGATGGCCGGGATGGAGCTCCCGGTGCGTGCCATCCGCGAGCAGGTCACCTCGGCCATCGACATGGTGATCCACCAGGAACGCATGCGGGACGGCTCTCGTAAAGTGACGAACATCACCGAAGTGACCGGGATGGAAGGCGATGTCATCACGATGACGGATATCTTCATTTTTGAACAGACAGGTTTTGAGAATGGGAAGGTGCTCGGCCGATTGCGACCGACCGGCTTGCGCCCCAAATTTATGGAGAAGATCGAAGCGTCCGGTATTCACATGCCGCCATCCATTTTTGGAGTCGGCAGCCGACAGCGATACTAAGTGGATCGGTGGATGATAGGTAGGCAGGTGATCGCATGAGCATGATAACCATCTTGGTAGTTGGCGGTGGTGTTGCTCTGGCGTTGATGATCATTGGGATCGTGGTTTCGACCACTGGTGATCGGACCCTGGTCGATGATCGCCTGAACAAGTACCTGGACGAAGAGCAAAAAAACGAAGGCAAGGAAGCTTCGAAGGGGGCCTTAATCGAATTTGTCAACCGGCGCGTTGAGAAGTCCACCTTTGGAGAACGCATCTCCCGGGATCTGGCTCGGGCCGACTTGAAATTAAAGCCCGGCGAGTACATGGCGATCTATGTCGTTGCGGTGGTCGGCGTAGGCCTCGTCGCATTTCTTCTGGGAGGCCGCATCTGGTTCTCGGGCTTGATCGGGGCGGTGATCGGCGCCTTTTTGCCGGGAATATATGTGAAAAACCAGCAGGCCAAACGGCTGCTCCGTTTCAACGACCAGCTGCCGGATATGCTCAACTTGATGGTCAACGGTCTGCGGGCGGGCTATTCGACCCTGCAGGCGATGGAAGCGGTCAGCAAAGAGCTTCCGCCACCCATCTGCGATGAATTTCGGCGGGTGGTCCAGGAAATGCAGCTTGGAATCCCGATGGAGCGGGCACTGGACAACCTGCTGCGGCGCATTCCCAGCCCGGACCTGGATTTCCTGGTGACAGCCATCAACGTTCAACGAGAGGTGGGTGGCAACCTGGCAGAGATCATGGATGTCATCTCCTACACCATCCGGGAGCGCATCCGCATCAAGGGCGAGATCCGGGTCATGACTTCGCAGGCTATGTACTCAGGCCGTATCCTGGCGTTGATGCCGGTCGCACTGATGGGCATTCTGTGGTTCCTCAACCGCTCCTACATCATGGAGTTCTTTAATAAGGATAATCTCCTGTGTGGATCGATTGCTTTGGGGGCAGCTGCGATCTTGATCGCAGTCGGATACTTTACGATGACCCGAATTGCCAATATCGAGGTGTAAGATGGGAGCCGTAATCACCATTGTAATCGTCTTGGTAGTGCTAGTCGGGGCGGCGGTGTTGGTGTTGACCGGTGTGCGCCGGTTCAAGACGCCCGATTCAGACCCCTTGGAGGCCCGCTTGGCCGAGTTCAGCCAGCGAGGCGAGATCGTGAGTCTGGAAGAGATCGAAATGTCCCAACCGTTCGCGGAGCGGGTCGTTTACCCCCTGGTACGTAAAATTGGCGAAATGTCCTCCCACTTCACCCCGCAGAATGTGCTGGAGCAAACCCGCCAGCGGTTGGAGCTGGCTGGCAATCCCGGTCATATGGATGCTTCTACATTCCTATCCCTGCATTTTGTGACGGCGGTCGGTCTCGGCGGGGTCATGGCCCTTATCTCTGTCCTGGCAAAATCCGTCTCTGCGCCCGAGAAATTTCTTCTGGTCCTGGTCTTCGCGGTGCTGGGATATTTCCTCCCTGATTTATATGTGAAGAGCATCATCGACCGGAGGCAGAAATCCGTCCGCAAAGCCATGCCGGATGCGCTCGATCTGCTGACCATCTGTGTAGAAGCCGGTTTAGGTTTTGATGCTGCCATGGCCAAAGTGAACGAAAAGTGGGACAATGAACTTGCCCTCGCCTTCGGCCGCGTGATCCGCGAAATTCAACTCGGCAAACTGAGACGAGATGCGTTGAAGGACATGTCAGAACGCATCGGCCTGGCGGAGATGACCAGTTTCGTAGCGGCGGTCATTCAGAGCGAGCAGCTGGGCGTCAGCATGGCCAAGGTTCTGCGAATCCAGTCCGATCAGATGCGCATGAAGAGGCGCCAGCGGGCCGAGGAGGAAGCGCATAAGGCCCCCATCAAGATGATTATCCCGATGGGTGTCTTTATCTTCCCTTCGTTGATGATCGTACTGCTGACCCCTGCCGGCTTGCGCTTGTGGAGATCCTTACGTTTCTTCCAGTAAAGAAAGTCGAACGCCCGACCCTGAAAAAAGCGGGTTGAACCGCGGGTCCGGGTATACTTGGACCGGCATTTTCTGACCAAATCCCGAGATCGGGCAGGATAGAACTGGTTTCCAGGTCGTTTTTTTCTTTCTTGTGAATTGATTGCGACCAGTCCGGAGTATCGACCGTCATTCCTTTTCCGAGGAAGGCAGATGCCTTGCCGCAGGCAGGGCTTTTCTTGCTTAAAGTGACAGTCGTAAGCTTTCCAAATCGAATGAGGAGGAACCGATGACTGCTGATGTAGAAATCAATGCACACAACCTGGAGGTTACAGACCGCATCAAGGAATACGTCACAAAGAAAGCTTCCAAGCTGGACCGCTATTTGAATGAAATCGAGGAAATCAAGGTCGACCTCTCCTACATCAAATCGGCACGCAGCGCGAGCGACCGGCAGGTGGCCCAGATCACCGTGCGGGCTCGTCGGGCGTTGCTTCGGACAGAAGAAAGGTCTGACGATCTTTTTGCTGCCTTCGACGCCGCCCATGACAAAATGCACCGCCAATTGGAGCGTTTCAAAGGCAGGCGCCATCGCGGCCGTGGAGATGGACGAACGGCTGCCGAGGTTGTGGAAGCCGTGGTCGGAAAAACTTCCCGGCCAAAGCCTTCACCAATCATCCGTCGTAAAACCTTCAAACTGCTGCCCATGGACGAAACCGTTGCCCTGGAGCAGATGAGAATGCTCGGGCATGAAAATTTCTTCATCTTTTTTAATGTTGATACCAATGCCATCAACGTGCTTTATCAACGACGGGATGGCACTTACGGCTTGATAGAGCCACAAATCGATTGATCTTCAGGGACTAATTTAGAGCTGGCCCGGGAAGAAAACCCGGGCCAGTTTACAGGCGAGCGAATCATGGAATCCATTGAGTTTGATGACAATCCGGTCGAGAATATGTTCCAACGGAGCAAAATTAATGCCGCGGAGGTGCAGGAAGCCGTCGTGGCCATATTAAAAGGTGTCGGTGAAGACCCGGAACGCGACGGCCTCAAGCGCACCCCCGAGCGCGTGGCGCGCATGTACGCCGAACTGCTCGCCGGGTATCACACCGATCCGAACCAGTTGGTGAACGATGCTTTGTTCGAGGTCAGGTACGATGAAATGGTCATTGTTCGCGATATCGAGTTCTATAGTTTGTGTGAGCATCACCTGCTGCCGTTCATCGGGAGAGTGCATGTTGCTTATATCCCGGATGGGAAGGTCATTGGACTCTCGAAAATTCCGCGCATTGTCGAGCTGTATGCCCGCCGTCTCCAAGTCCAGGAACGGATGACCCGCCAAATTGCCGACTTTGTCCGGGATCTGCTGCATCCGCAGGGGGTTGGGGTCGTTGTTGAAGCACTTCACTTGTGTATGATGATGCGCGGGGTCCAGAAGCATAATGCCCGAATGACCACTTCTGCCATGCACGGCGCCTTTCGTGCAAATCTGGCGACCCGCCAGGAATTCCTTGACAACATCTCGCGCGGCGCTTCGCCTCTGCAAATCTAACGGATCATCAGTAAGACCCCTGATCGAAATCTGGCTCTACCCTCCGTTAACCAATTTTTCTGTATTCCGTTTTGGATGCTCCAGGCCGGTTGCCTAACCGGCTTTTTTGTTCTAAACTAAGGATATACAGCTATTTTGCCACCTTGTTCATGTCCTTTGACACCTATGCTTTTTTCAGCAAAGACCTACATCGGCATCGACCCGACTGCCAGCCGCCATCCGTTCACCTACGCCGCTCTGGACCAGGAGTGTAAACTCCTGTCCCTGGCCGCAGGCGAACTTGAGGAAGTGCTTGCGTTTCTCGGTGGCCAGCAATCCGCCTGGGTTGCCGTTAATGCCCCGCCCCGACCCAACCATGGGCTGGTCAAAAAAATACTCGAAAAACAGAGCCTGACCCCTGGCCACCTGCGGGGGGCCGACATCCGCCTGGCCGAGCACGAATTGCGTGGTCGAGGGATCAGCGTATCACCAACCCCTTCCCGAGCCGAAGCCTGTCCAGCGTGGGCCCAGATGGGGTTTGATTTTTACCGGCGGCTGGAAGGGATGGGATATCGACCCTATCCATCCGACCAAGCAACCCACCAGTGGCTGGAGACCCACCCGCACGCAGCTTTTTGCGCGATGCTGGAGCAAATCCCGCTTCCCAAGCCTACCTTGGAAGGACGGCTCCAAAGGCAGCTTGTACTCTATGAGCAGAATGTCGGTATTCAGGATCCCATGGATCTTTTTGAAGAGATCACCCGTCATCGCCTGTTGAAAGGGATCCTGCCAGCAAAACTGATCTATGCGGCCGAAGAATTGGATGCCTTGGTGGCTGCTTATACTGCCTATCTAGCGGCAGAACACCCTGGGGATGTTGTCATGCTCGGAGACCCGCAGGAGGGACAAATCGTTCTACCGGTGCGGGCTTTGAAAGAGCATTACACCTGAAGGGCGGCTTGGCCGGGCACAGGCCGCTATCGTCCTTGAGATCAGTTTCAGGCACTTCATCCTGCACAGCCCATCAGGTTCCCCTCCACGATTTCAGGAACTGACCCAGATTAGCCTGACTCTCACCAGAGTCGGGTTTGAGTTGCGCGTATATTAAGGGTTAATCACTTTCTCGTAGTGAATCGCCCTGCTTGTTGATAACGGGTCTACCAGAGCCAGGGGATGGCCGGCCAAGATTCTTCGATCGGTACCCATTCAGGTGAGGATCATATGACGGTTGGGCCAAACCTGCGGAGCGACCTCCCAGGCCCTTCCCAAAACGCAGCCTCTCCGGTACAGCCAGGCAAGCAGTTGGGTTGGCCCGGGAACTCGATCAGGCGGATGCCTACCTGAAGATCGCCGATCCCGGCTTGCTGTTCGCCGAGACCTTCATCAAGTTGCTGGCTGGGAAAGGCATGGTCGGTATGGTCGTTCAAGAATAGAACGGAATTCTGCATGGTAAAATAACGGGAAGGTCAATCTATTTCTTGGGAGCATACCATGAATGTCGCGGTTGCCTGTGATCACGGGGGATTCCCCCTCAAGGAAGCAGTTTTGGCAGCTGTACGCGCCGCTGGTCATAGTGCTATCGACCTGGGGGCAGAGAGCCCTGCCCCTTCGGATTACCCCGACTTCGCTGAAAAAGTCGGCCGTGCTATCCTGGAGGGGCAGGCCGAACGGGGCATTTTGTTATGTGGGTCTGGCGTCGGAGCCAGTATCGCCGCTAATAAAATCCGGGGGGTATACGCAGCAGTCTGTCATGATACCTATTCGGCTCACCAGGGCGTCGAGCACGATGACATGAATGTGCTCTGTCTCGGGGGGCGTGTGATCGGCCCCGACCTTGCGAAGGACCTGGTGGCCACCTTCCTGGCCGCCCGGTTCATCGGCAATGATCCTGGACAGGAACGTCATGCCCGGCGGGTTGCGAAAGTGCGCAAGATTGAAGCCCGCACGCCATAGAGCCATCCGCTCCGATCTTCATTCACCTGAATTTAAAAAAAACGGAGGCCCGATGCAAAATCCAGTTGAGCAGCTGTCCGGCCTCGGTCAGTCACTTTGGCTGGATTATATCCAGCGTCATCAACTCGAAGATGGCCAGGTGGCCGAAATGATCCGTCGTGGGGATATCCGCGGCATGACCTCCAACCCCACCATTTTTCTCCACGCGATTGCCAGATCCCATGATTATGATTCAGCTCTGCAACCGCTGGCCTGGAGTGGCTGGAATGCTGAGCAGATCTTCTGGCAGCTGGCGATTGAAGATGTACGTGCGGCTTGCGACCTATTTCTGCCGCTCTACCGCGCAACCGCGGGTAGCGATGGATACGTTTCATTAGAGGTCAGCCCGGCTTTGGCTCATCGCACGGATCCTACGCTCGCCCAGGTGAAACAGTTATGGGATGTGGTCGGTCGGCCGAATTTGATGGTCAAGATCCCGGCAACGAAGGCGGGCGTGCCTGCCGTTCGCGCCGCGATCGCCGCAGGGATCAATGTAAACGCGACTCTCATTTTCTCGCTTAAGCGCTACCGGGAGGTGATGGAAGCCTACCTGGCCGGCCTTGACGATCGCCTACAGGCAGGTATGCCTGTCGAGGCCATCGCTTCAGTGGCCTCTTTCTTCGTTTCGCGCATGGATACCAAGGTGGATCAGCTCCTGGAGCAGATCGATCCAGTCCGGGCTAGTAGCCTGTTAGGGAAATCTGCCATTGCGAATGCCAGACTGGCCTATGCTGAGTTCGTCCAGGTCTTCGGCGGGACGCGCTTCGCTCGTTTCCAGGCTGCCGGCTGCCGACCCCAGCGTCCGCTGTGGGCCTCTACCGGCACGAAGAATCCAGCCTACCCGGATACCCTCTATATCGATAGTCTAATTGGTCCGGCGACTGTGAACACCATGCCACCCCAGACCCTGGAGGCCTTCCGCGACCACGGCAAGGCAGAGCAATCCCTACCGTCTGATCCGGAGCCCTCCCGTCAAGTGCTGGCCGAATTAGAAGCGGTAGGGATCTCGATTGACAAGGTTACACGCGAACTGGAAGCGGAAGGGGTCAAAGCTTTTGCCGATGCCTTCCGCGCCTTGCTGAAGACCATCGATGATCGTCGCAGGGAGGCCTTGCGTGCGATCGGACCCCTGGCTGCCCGGGTTGGAAGGCGGGTAGCACAGCTTGAAGCGCAGGCAGTCCCCACTCGCCTCCAGGCGGGCGATCCAACCCTCTGGACTTTCGACCCGGAAGGACAGAATGAGATCCGAAATCGAATGGGATGGCTGAGGCTGCCGGAGAGTGCGCAGCGGCTAGTCAAAGACATTCGGGCCTTCAGTGCGGAGATCCGCCAAGATGGATTCACCCATGTCCTACTCCTTGGCATGGGCGGTTCCTCTCTGGCGCCCGAAGTAATGTCGTTATCGTTTTCTAGCTTCCAGAAGGAAGCTGTGCATTTCGCTATCCTCGATTCAACCGATCCTGACCAGATCCTGGAATGTGCGAGCGCTTTTCCGGTGGATAAAACCCTGGTGATCGTCTCCAGCAAGTCAGGCGGTACTGCCGAGGTCAACGCCATGCTCGACTTCTTCTGGGAGCGTTCCGGCCAGGACGGCGGTCGTTTCATCGCCATCACAGATCCGGGCACCAGCTTGGAAGGGCTGGCCAATGCACGCGGTTTCCGCAAGATATTCTTGGCAGATGCTTCGGTGGGCGGACGCTATTCAGCCTTGTCGGCTTTTGGGCTGGTTCCGGCCGGATTGATGGGAATCGACCTGGAACGCCTGCTCGGTCGGGCGGCGTGGATGGCGCGTCAATGCGACGGGTCGATACAGGCAGTCCGCAATCCGGGTCTGGTGCTGGGAGCAATCCTTGGACAGGCAGCGCTGGAAGGCCGTGATAAAGTAACCCTGATCGCCGATCCGGAGACTGCCTCGTTCGGTTCCTGGCTGGAACAGTTGATTGCCGAGTCCAGCGGGAAGCAGGGCAAGGGCATTGTCCCGGTCGACGGCGAGCCGGTGGGCAGGCCACAAAGTTACGGCGATGACCGTCTGTTTATCTATTTACGTCAGGGTGGGGGGTACGATGCTGAGGTCAAAGCTCTCCAGGAGGCCTCGCAGCCCGTGATTGTCTTCGAGCTGCCGAACCCTTATGAACTGGGGGCGGAGTTTTTTCGATGGGAGATGGCAACCGCCGTCGGCTGTTCGATTTTGGGCGTAAATGCCTTTGATCAACCGGATGTCCAGGACAGCAAGGACCGCACAAAAACCAAGCTGAATGCGTATAGCAATACAGGACGCCTGGAGGAGGGCGACCCAGTCTGGGAAAAGGATGGTCTAAAGATATATGCCCCAGGACCGGTCTCCGGCGCGAATATCAGAGAGGTCATCGAATCCTTCCTGGACATCGCGAGCAGAGGGGACTATGTGGCGATCAACGCCTATCTACCCCGCAATCCTGCCATGCGGGATGCCCTGCAGGAATTGCGCCTCACCTTCCGGGAGCACACCGGCTGTGCCACGACGGTCGGTTTTGGGCCTCGCTTTCAGCACTCCACCGGTCAACTTCATAAAGGAGGCCCTAACCGCGGATTGTTCTTACAGATCACCACTGAGCATGATCAGAAGGTGGAAATTCCAAACCAACATTTAACCTTCGCAACTTTAGAACGCGCCCAGGCGCTGGGTGATTATGAGGCGCTCATGGCCCGGGAAAGGCGCCTATTGCGGATTCACTTACCATCCACCCGCGCCCTTGCGCAACTGGTCCAGGCCTTGAAGTGATCCAGATCGGCAGCCGCGGATTCGGACTTTTCAAATTTGTAAACGGAGGCGGATGACTCTTGAGCTATGATGTTCCGTAAGGAACTTGCCCGCTGCGATGAAACTTGATTTTAAATCCTTGATACTGGTGGGGGTCATCGCCCTCGTTTCTCTAGGCGTATCAGGGTGTGATGTTTCGGGACCCTACAGCCTCCTGGATGCTGCGTTTCCCCTACCGCCCAGCTTGACACCGCAGCCGATATCCATAATTGTTAATGAAATAACCGCCTCATCAACGGTTGATATTGTCTCTCCAACGCCTTCGGATTCAGCTACCTCCACGGATACACCAACGATAACGGGCACTGCCAGTTACACCTTGCGCCCTCCGTCCACTGCGACGACGACCGCTACGGAAACGGCAAGTGTGACAGGCACCCTGACGATCCCGACGACGACGGAAACTCCCACGCCCTCCCGCACGACCATACAGACGAAGACTTTTACAGCGATTATTTCCTGGACACCCACGCGGCTGCCGACGTTGATTTCGGCAACCCCCAGTTGGACGCGTACCTACACACCCTCGCGTACAGCAACGCGGATACCCTCTCTGACGGCAACCAGGACGAGAACAGCCACTCCTTCCATCACCATTACGAGCATTTCAGCAACACCCAGCCCGCTGCCACCCGTGAGTCCAACCTTGACACCCACCCCCACCTGGACTCCCACCTTCCTTCCGTCAGGCAGCCAAACGAGCACCGAGACCTGGACCCCTTCGTTCACGAAGACCAAGACCCCTCTCTCTCCCACCTCGACCGCGACGAAATCGCCCCTGCCTCCCAGCCCGACGGCTACCGGATGCAGCCTGATCTATAACAGCAGTTTTGAAGCGCGGGTGATTGTGTTGATCAATAACGAGCGCATGCAGGCGGGCTTGGTACCGCTTACCGAGAACGCTGCCTTGGATTCATCCGCGCGGACCCATTCCATCGACATGGCGCTCCACGATTTCATCTCCCACACTGGATCGGATGGATCCTCTTACTGGGACCGCGAGGTCCGGGCGGGATATCCCGGTCGATGGGGAGGCGAAATTATCTACGCGGGGTCGGGCTCATACAACTCTCCCGACCAAGCAGTCACCTGGTGGATGAACGACCCACCGCACAAGGCGATCATCCTGGCGGATTACAATGATCTCGGAGCGGGATATGCCTATTGTCCCAGCGACATGTATGGGGGTTTCTTCACTGCTGATTTTGGTCATCGGTGAACTACTCCACCGCTCAAGCGGGGGCTTCCTACTTCAACGAGCGTTGCCTGAAATCAGGTCTTACATGCTCTTCATAGGCGTGTATGTTCGGGTGTTTCCCACCCGACGGCATTACGACTGTCCAAGTTTAACCACTGGATAGGCTTTTCCACCGAACCCGCTGCTTGTTAAGGTTCCAAGCCTAATGTAGTACGTTTGTTCGGTTTTGTGCGCCTTATATCCAAGACCTGAAGGTCCGGGTTTTACGACGCGATCTTGATAAAAATCACGCCTGGGCTTTCTCCACCCAGGCATGTTTCGGTGTTGATTCCGCATCCTGTCGAACAGCGGTTTCGACTCCACTACCGTGGGGATCAGGGATTCTGAGCCAGAACTTTTTGGAGCGACTTCCGACCGCTCCTGTCCAGCAAGCGCAGGATCAGCGGTAGATTTCCCAGCCCGCCGACGACCCAACCGAGCAGGTTGTTGAGCACAGAAAAGCGTGGCAGCTGAATGTACGCTTCAAAATCTACCAGGCGCTCATCGATGCGGTAAGAAGTGGGTCCGACACGCTCGACTTTGGGGTTGGCCTCCAGGAACCCACGAAGGGCATGACGTTCTGTATCGCTCAGCCAGGAGGGAGGGTCGGAGGTCGCCTTGAATTCTGAGATCTGGGCCAGGTCCTGCAGCAGACTTTTCTGAGCAGGGGTCAGCTGGTTTTGAGTAGAACGGAAATAAACCACATCGGGGTCCGTATTCACCAGGGGCTTTAACCACAGACGGTTGAGGGAGGTGCGCAGGGCATTCTGGGCCCCAGGGGTGGCGAAGTTCATCAGCAATTGGCTATCCCGGAAACTGATCCAATAGGGGGCAACGTCCGTCCCGATGCGCATTCCATCGCACAGGCCGAGCGAAGGCAGGATGGGTGCGCCGCAGGTTAAGAGATAAGCATCGCCCAGCGCCTCCCGTATGACTTTAAGTCCGTTGCGGTAGGCGGCCTCACGGGGCATGTTCACATGGCGTTTTCCGGGGAGTGCGCCGGCGTACAGAAAGTCCAATTTAGCGTAATCGTATCCCCAGGAGCGCACGGTTTTCATCAGGGCGGCCAGCCATTCCAGCACCTGAGGATGAGTGGTATCGAGGGCGTAGCAAGGTTCCCCCCAGTTGAATCCGGCCGAGACTAGTCCTCCTTGGGTATCGTGGAGCAACCAATCCGGATGCTGCTGGTATAGGGGGGCAGATGGGACAACCAGCAAGGGAGCCAGCCATAAGCCCGCCTTTCGGTGGGTGGCACATATCCTGGACGCAAGCGTGTCCATCCCAGCCTGGAATTTCTCATTTGGTCGCCAATCGCCGATGCAGTTTTGCCAGCCGTCGTCGATCTGGAACACCTCGAACGGCAGCTCACCCAGCTCATCCAGGATCTTGGCCAGGCGTGCTTCGTCGATTCCGGTGTAGAGGCTGTACCAGGAACACCAGACGCGCGGCGCTCGGCGAACCGGAGTCCTACCGAACCGCTCTGCCAGAAGTCCGGCATAACGAACCTGGATTTCGGCCAGCTCTCCTGCAGCGCAGAACCACTCCCCGCCTCCCTCCTCATAGTGGCCGGTCAGCACCCCTCCATCCAATTCCACGCGCCCCTCCAGATCAAGGGAGCCCAGGAAGATGACCTCCCCGTCAGGCGCTTCGACTGCCCCATACCAGGCGCCGTTGGGATTCCGCTTGCGAACGTAAGCTGGGTCGGTCTGCATCGAGTGCAGGAGGGTGGGGCGCATGGTGGGGAGTGGGTGAGCGGTGGGGATCCAGCCGGTCAGGCTCCCGGACTGCCAGCCGTGCTGGAGATAACGTTCGGGGCGGAAAGGCAGGGTGATTCGGACAGGTGAACCGGAGAGCAGGTATCCACCCCCTGTCAATGAGCGGGATTTGGTGGCTTCCATGGTGAATTGATCGCGGGGATGTTCTTTCATATGGATCTCCAGGTATTAGGCTTGAGATTTGCCCGATATTGTGCCTCTCGGTACAAACCCCTTTCGAGTATACCAGACGTGCTTGAAATGCATCCGACTCGGGCTTGAATCTCTCTCAGTTCTATGGCATAATGCCTGCAGTTACACTCAACGGCGATGATGGGAACGAGTAAGCCTGTGAAGGCCGTCAGCGAGTCCGGGGGCAGTGAGAGCCGGACCAACCAGGCAGGCAGAAAATCCTCCCGGAGCTGCAATCCGAAAGTCCCGCATTGGACGCAGGATCGAGTTGTGCGGACGATTAAGAAAGCCGGTGGCGTCCTCCGTTATCCGGACCCGAGTATAAGCTGGAAGGACGGCCGTACTCCCAAAGTGCCTGCAGAAAAGCAGGAATCAGAGTGGTACCACGTGGGCAATCATCGCTCTCGTCTCTGGTCTGAGACGAGATTTTTTAATCTTTTGTGGAGGCAAGTATGTTTAAACCTGTTTCTCCCAAACTGGACGTCGTGGCCATGGAAGAGGGCGTTTTGAAGTTCTGGAAAGCCCAGGATATATTCAAGAAAACCACCCAACACCGCAGGAACGCCCCCGAATATGTATTCTTTGAAGGGCCGCCGACTGCGAACGGACGTCCGGGAGTGCATCATGTTGAGGCGCGCGCATTCAAGGACATTTTCCCGCGCTACAAAATTATGAGGGGATTCCATGTTTCCAGGCGTGGAGGCTGGGATACCCACGGTCTGCCAGTGGAGATCGAGATCGAGAAGCGGCATGGTTTCAACAACAAGCAGCAGATCGAGAGTTATGGAATTGCCAAATTTAACGAAGAATGCCGCAAGTCCGTGTTTGATTACATCCAGGACTGGGAGAAGGTGACCGATCGGATCGCCTTCTGGGTTGACCTGAATGATGCGTATGTCACCTACACCAACGATTACATCGAGTCGGTCTGGTGGATCCTGAAACGCTTCTGGGATAGGGATCTGCTCTTCAAACGTTACAAGATCGTCCCCTATTGCCCGCGCTGCGGGACGCCCCTCTCGGACCACGAGGTGGCTCAAGGTTATGCGGATGCTACCGACCCATCGGTCTTTGTCCGGCTGCCCCTGGTGGACAAGCCCGGTACGTCCCTGCTGGTGTGGACGACCACACCCTGGACATTGCCTGCCAATGTGGCTGTGGCAGTCCATCCCGATATCGAGTATGTAACCGTCGAACGGGTTTTGCCGGAAGGCGGGACGGAACGGTTGATCCTGGCTGAAGCCCTGCTGGAGAAAGTATTCCGGGGTGAGCAGGTAAAAGTGGTGGAAAAGTACAAAGGAAAAAAACTTAAAAATGTGCGCTACCAGCCGCTCTTTACCTTCCTGCCGCTTGAAAAGCCTGCCCATTATGTTGTGTTGGGAAATTTCGTCACCACCGAGGATGGAACGGGTTTGGTGCATATTGCGCCTGCCTTCGGGGCGGATGATATGGAGGTGGCCAATCGGGAGGACCTGCCGCTTCTGATGACCGTCAAGCCCGATGGCACCTTTCTGCCCTCGGTCACCCCCTGGCGGGGTATCTTCGTCAAGGACGCAGATCCTTCGATCGTTCAGGACCTCGAGTCGCGTGGCTTGATGTTCCGGGCAGAGACCTATACCCATACTTACCCCTTCTGCTGGCGCTGCGATACGCCATTGCTCTATTATGCGCGCGAATCCTGGTATATTCGCACCAGCCAGTTCAGAGATCGGCTGGTGGAGCTCAATAACCGCATCCACTGGGTCCCAGACCATATTCGGGAAGGCCGCTTTGGCAATTGGCTGGCCAACAACATCGACTGGGCCTTGAGTCGGGAACGCTATTGGGGCACCCCTCTGCCGGTCTGGGAATGCGAGGCTTGTAAACACCGGGAGTGTCTCGGGTCGGTGGCGGAGCTCTCCGAGAAGGCGGGTCAGGACCTTTCCCAGCTCGACCTGCACCGCCCATACATCGATGCAGTGACCTGGACCTGCCCGGAATGCGGCGGGAAAATGGCGAGGGTACCGGACCTGATCGATGTGTGGTTCGATTCAGGGGCCATGCCAGTCGCGCAATGGCACTATCCTTTCGAGAACCAGGAGCTGTTCCGCAAACAATTCCCAGCCGATTATATCTGTGAAGCGGTCGACCAGACCCGGGGCTGGTTTTACACGCTGCATGCGATCAGCACCTTGTTATTTGACACGGAATGCTTTAAAAATGTGATCTGTCTGGGGTTGGTCCTGGATCGCAACGGACAGGCGATGCGCAAGAGCCGCGGCAATGCGATCGATCCATTTGACGTGATCAATGTGAGTGGGGCGGATGCCTTCCGCTGGTATTTCTACACCTCAGGGCCGCCCCACGCAGAACGTCGTTTCTCCACCGACCTGGTCGCTGAGGTGGTGCGCAACTTCACCCTGACATTGTGGAACGTGTATTCCTTCTTTGTGACCTATGCCAACCTGGACCAGTGGACCCCCCCAAAGAAGATCAAGGACAGCCAGCTGACCTCCCTGGACCGCTGGATCCTCTCGGAGTTGAACACCTTGGTGAGGGAAGTGACCCAGGCCTACGAGGTTTACGATGTCCCGGCCGCGACAAGACCGGTCGAGATATTCGTTGAACACCTGTCGACCTGGTATCTGCGGCGCTCGCGCCGGCGCTTCTGGAAGTCCGAATCGGACAGTGACAAACAGGCTGCCTACAGCACCCTCTTTACCTCGCTGGTTACCGTAGCGAAGCTGCTCGCTCCGGCCATGCCCTTCCTGGCTGATGAACTCTACCAGAACCTGGTCCGTTCGGTGGATAAAAAGGCGCCCGAATCGGTCCATTTGGCGGATTGGCCAAAAGTGGACGAGACCCGTATCGACGGAGCCCTCAACCGGGACATGGCCCTGGTGATGAAAATGGTCTCCCTGGGGCATGCCGCCCGGCAAAAAGCTAACCGGAAGGTCCGCCAGCCCTTGGCTGAGGTGGCTTTTGCCGTAGGTAATGTGGAAGAGCGAGGTGTCCTGCAATCCTACGCCGATCTGATCTCGGACGAATTGAATGTGAAACATGTTCGCCTTCTGGATACCGGCGGCGAGGCGGCTTCATTTACATTGAAGCCGCTGCCCAAGCAGCTGGGGCAGAAATATGGGAACAAATTCCCGGCCCTGGCAAAAACGATCACTCAAATGGATGCCGAGACCGCGGCTAGGAGTCTCCTGGCTGGCCAGACGTTAAAAGTAGCCGTCGGTGGAGAGAAATTCGAAATCCTACCGGAGGAAGTGGAGGTGCGCACCCAGGCCAAGCAGGGCTTCGCGGTGGCTAACGACGGAGCCTATCTGGTAGCGCTGGTCACCGAATTAACTCCGGAGTTGGTCCAGGAGGGAATGGCGCGCGAATTCATCCGGCGACTGCAGGACCTGCGCAAGACAGCCAACCTGGAAGTGGCCGACCGCATCAAGGTTTACGTGAATGCCACTCCCAACCTGGCGAAGGCAATTGAAGCGAACCGGGACTACGTCAACGCGGAGACGCTGACCGTTGAATTGAACTTTGGAACTCCACCGGCCGGTTACGTCGTTGCAGAAGACACCTTCGATCAAGAAAAAGTGATCGTAGGATTGGTCAAAGCCTGAGCCCCATGATGGAATTTTTTCCGTTGACACCGGACCGCTGGAGCGACTTTGAGCGCCTCTTCGGGCCGCGCGGGGCGTGTGCCGGTTGCTGGTGTATGTTTTGGAAGCTGCCGCGCCGCGATTTCGACGCCGGGAAGTATGAAGGGAATCACCTGGCACAGAAAGCCATTGTCGTCGCGGGAGGAACACCGGGCCTGCTGGCGTATGTGGACGGAAACCCTGCCGGTTGGTGTGCGGTGGAATCCCGGGAACATTACCCGGGCCTGGCCCGTTCCCGCATCCTGGCGCCCATCGATACAAGCCCGGTCTGGTCGGTGACGTGCTTCTATATCGATAAATCCTTCCGCAGGCGAGGCCTCACCCCAAAACTTCTCCGTGCGGTAGTGGACTTTGTCTCCAGCCGAGGGGGCAAGATCGTAGAAGGGTATCCGACCGAACCGCACCCGGGGACAAAGTTCGTGCCCGCGTTTGTATATACCGGATTAGCACATGCCTTTCGAGAGGCGGGCTTTGAGGAAGTTGGTCGAAGGTCCGAAACCCGGCCGATCATGCGTTTTTATATACGGTGAACAACTCGTTGCGGGATTCGTTTAAAAAGACCGGGAGCGGACGATCCGCTCCCGGTTGGCTTGTCAGCCCTGGCCTAATGAATATCTTCGACCAGCTCGATCGGTACCACCGCGGCTCCGACGATCCCCGGGCCTGTGTGGACGCCCAAAACCGGGGAGATGCGCAGGATTTCCAGCTTCTTGATGTTCAGCTGTTCGTTCATCGACTTCGCCAGCAGTTCGGCGCTGCCCGACAGGCGACCGTGCAGGACGGTTGCCCACAGCGGGATGGAGCCATACATTTTAATAATATGGTCTACGATCGTGCCCAGGTTCTGAGTAACGGTGCGACCTTTGGCGACGGTGGTGTACTTGCCGTCGTCGTGATCGACACGGATGATCGGCTTGATTTTTAAAAGCGACCCCATCAGCGCCTGGACGCGTCCGATGCGCCCACCACGCGCCAAATAATCCAGTGTTTCAAGGGTGTAGACCACCTCGGTATTTTCCTGGATTTTTTGCAGGCGCTCCAGGATCGATTTCAGATTCCAGCCGGCCCGCGCGGCCCAGGCAGCAGCCAGCACCTGGAAGCGCTCTCCGCCGGAGAGGGTCATGGCATCCACCGCAACCACCTCGGCTTCACGGATCTGCTGACCGCCCAACCGTGCCGAATGGACGGTGCCGCTCAAGCCTGAAGAGAGGTGTATCGACAAGATCTGCTGGCTGGCGGCTGCGAGCCTGTGGTAGATCTCTTCAAAGACTCCGCTGGAGGGGAGGGCAGTGGTCGGAATGGCCGGCTGCATGGCCTCCAGTTTGTCATAGAACTGGTCGGGGGTCAGATCCGCGGAATTGACCTCACCTTCCGGGAACTGAATGTAGAGCGGGGCCTGGGTGATGTCGAGGGCTTTTAATTCCTCCGCCGGCAGGTCTGCGGCGCAATCTGTGACTATTTTCACAAGGATCCCTCTTTCCATTTAGACAATATTTGTTAACATTATACTTGGGGTTGAATGAATATGGCCCTCCTTTTTAGGAAACTCGCAGTGGGAATGAGTAGCCCGACCTTGGGTTGCATTTTCCTCGGTGCCCTGCAGGAGCATGATCTGTGCATCTCGCGACTTGAGCGTATGGTCACAGCTGAAACCACTTTATATGACCGACATCTCTGGAGGGCTCGAGCAAAGACCGGCCAACCGAATAGCTTGTCCGAAAAGATGATGTCGATTAGCGAAATTTAAAATCGGTCAATTTCGGTTAGAATAGCTCCCATGCAGATCAATCAAGCGATCATCATGACCTCCGCCGGCTTGCGAGCGACCTGGGCTGAAGTTAACCTGGCGCGCTTGAAATCCAACCTGCAGGCCATCCGCAAAATGGTCGCTCCTGCAAAAGTCATGCTGGTGGTTAAGGCCAATGCCTATGGCCACGGGCTGGCAGAGGTCTCCAAGGCGATGGCGCCGCTGGCAGACTATATAGGCGTGGCGGTGCTGGAGGAGGGCATCCTTCTGCGTGAAATGGGCATCTCAGAACCGATTATCGTCCTAGGGGGGATCTGGGGGGACCAGATTCCGCAGTACCTCCAGTATCATCTCACCCTGACAGCCTCCTCCGTCGAACGACTCGAGCAGTTGAATGAAGCTGCTGGGGAGAAGGGGGTCAAGGCGAAAGTCCACCTCAAGATCGATACCGGCATGGAACGGATCGGCGTCCACTATTACAGCGCCGCGACCTTGCAGGAGGCGGCCCTCAAGTGCCGGAATGTCGAGGTCGAGGGGATCTATTCCCATTTCGCCAACGCAGATTCGGTTGACCTCACCCATGCCCGTCTGCAGATGGAAAGATTTAACGAAGTGCTCCGTTTCTATGAACGTCATAGCCTCCCCATGCCTTTACGGCACATGGCGAACTCGGCTGCAGTGCTGCAGCTCCCGGAAAGCTACTTCGATATGGTTCGTCCGGGTATCCTCTTTTACGGGGTTTATCCCTCGCCCGACGTGGCGCACACCATCGCGGTTCGGCCAGCCCTAGTGTGGAAATCGCGGGTGGTCTACTTTAAAGTGGTCCGGCCTGGACACCCGGTCAGTTACGGCTCGACCTGGCAATCCGACCATCCAGTCAGGGTCGTGACCGTGCCGGTTGGATACGGCGATGGCTACTTCCGACGGATGTCCAACCAGGCCTGGGTGATCATCCGTGGGAAGAAATACTCTCAGGTGGGGCGGATCTGCATGGATCAGATGATGATCAACATCGAAAACGATTCGGCCTATAACGGGGACGAGGTCGTTCTTCTGGGCGAATCTGGAGATCAGAAAGTCCTTGCTGAAGATCTGGCGGAATGGGCCGGAACGATCCCCTACGAGATCCTTACGAATATCAATACGCGCGTCCCGCGCATTTACACATCTGAGGAGAAAGATTAATGGGTACTCCAACACCTGCCATGAATTCCAAGCAGATTAATCTGGATTCGATGTTCACCTTTCTGAAGAATACCTGGCGGGATTACTTGTTCCTGTTTTTCGTGGCGGGGGTCATCATTGCCGTGGACCAATGGACGAAAGCTCTGGTGCGGGAGGATGTCCCGCTCGGAGGGGACTGGCTGCCTGGGCCGCTCGCCTGGTTGCTCCCGTATGCCCGCATTGTTCACTGGAATAATTCAGGAGCAGCCTTCGGCTTCTTTCAAAACGGGGGCTTGCTCTTCACGGTTTTGGCGGTCATCGTCGCGGGCGTGATTCTATCTTATTACCCCACGGTGCCGCGCCGGGATGTCTTACTGCGCCTGTCATTGGGCATGCTTTTGGGAGGGTCAATCGGCAATTTGGTCGATCGTTTGGCCTTTGGGCATATCACCCAGCTCGTCTTTGGTTCGGTCACCGACTTCATATCACTTGGAAATTTTGCGGTTTTTAACGTCGCGGATGCCAGCATTACTGTTGGCGTATTTTTCCTGATCCTGTCAGCATGGCTCAATGACCGAAATATGAAGAACAAGGTGAAGGCGGGCTCCGAAGCCGGCCGACCTGAGGAACCCGGTGGGTGACCGGCTGGAGACCTTCCGGGTCGATCAAACCTTAGGACAGCGATTGGACCTTTTCCTGGTCTCGAGGCTGCCGGAGTTCTCGCGCTCCCGGCTGCAAGGGCTCATCAAGGATGGTTGTGTCTGCATCGACGGGCAGGTGATCACCAGATCCGGCCGGGAGCTAGAGGCGGGGGAGGAGGTGCAGCTGCGTATTCCGCCGCCAGTGCCTTCTGGACTGGAAGGCGAAGATATCCAGCTCGATATTGTTTTTGAGAACGATGACCTGCTGGTTGTGAATAAGCCAGCCGGGATGGTGGTCCACCCTTCACCAGGTCATGCCCGGGGTACACTTGTTCAAGCTGCTCTCGGCCATGCCCCTGATATCGCTGGGATCGGCGGGGAAGAGCGACCGGGCATCGTTCATCGCCTGGATAAAGAAACCTCCGGCTTGATCGTGATCGCTAAGAATGACCAGGCACACCACGCTCTCCAGGACCAATTTCGAAACCGGAGTGTGGAAAAAATATACCTGACGCTCGTGGATAGCAATCCTCCGACTCCAGCAGGCCGAGTGGAGACGCCCATTGGCCGGAACACATCCCATCGCAAGTTGATGGCGGTCGTACCTCCCGATAAGGGTCGGCAGGCGGTGACCGAATACCGCACCCTGGAGCGCTTCCCGGCCCATACCCTCCTGGAAGTCCACCCGCTGACCGGCCGGACGCACCAGATCCGGGTTCATATGGCTTTTCTGGGCTGCCCGGTGGTCGGAGATGTGGTTTATGGGAAAAAGCACCCGAGCGTGGAGATCGGACGGCATTTCCTCCATGCTGCCCGTTTGAAGATTACCTTGCCCGGGGAGGAAAAACCCAGGGAATTTGAAGCGCGCCTGCCGGACGATTTACTTCATGTGTTGGAGACCTTGCGCAGGTGACAGCAGGAGGTGAAAAACTGGCCCGAAAGCAAGTCGCTGGTCACACGGCCTTCGAGGAGACAGGCCTCTGTACCCCGAGTGGAGACAAGGCCGGACATTGCTCATCGTTCTGAACCTTTTTGTAGATTGAGGAAATCGATATGTTAAATGTTGATCTGCGTTCTGATACTGTCACCCAGCCCACCCCTGCCATGCGTCAGGCGATGGCCGAGGCTCCGGTTGGAGATGATGTGTACGGCGAAGACCCGACCGTTAACCGCCTGCAGGCGATGGCCGCGGAGCTGATGGGCATGCAAGCAGGATTGTTTGTCGCCTCTGGCACCATGGGCAATCTGACGGCCATCCTTTCACACTGCCAGCGGGGGCACGAGGTCATGCTGGGCAACAAAGCACATACCTTCCTATTCGAGGCCGGGGGTATTTCAGCGCTGGGAGGAGTGCATTCCTGCCAGCTTCCCAACCAGGCGGACGGCTCGCTGGCCTTGGAAGATATCCAGACCGCGATCCGACCGGATGACCCACACGAACCAGTGTCCCGGCTGATCTGCCTCGAAAACACACACAATCGTTGCGGGGGGACTTACCAGAGCGCGGAGTACATGCAGCAGGTGGTGGCATACGCCCATGCACACGGCTTGTTCGTTCATCTGGACGGGGCGCGCATTTTCAATGCCGCCGTGGCTCAGAAGGTCACGGCGAAGGATCTGGTGGCGGGCGCAGATTCGGTCACGTTTTGTATCAGTAAAGGTCTGTGCGCTCCGGTCGGTTCGGTCCTATGCGGTACGAATGAGTTCATTGCCAGGGCTTCGCGATACCGCAAGATGCTCGGCGGTGGTATGCGCCAGGCCGGAATCCTGGCCGCAGCCGGCATCGTATCCCTGGAAACCATGATCGATCGGCTGAACGAGGACCATGCCCGGGCAAGACGGCTCGCCGAGGGCTTGCGCGCCATTCCCGGCCTTGTGCTGGAGCTAGGCATGCCCACCACCAATATGGTGTTTGTCTCGCTGGCCGCCGAAGTGCCCTTGTCCTCAGAGCAGGTCATCCAGGAGTTGAACGCGCGCGGGGTGCGCGTCGGCGCGACCAGCGCTCGGCAGTTCCGGCTGGTGACGCATTACTGGGTGGATGATGCAGGTGTTGAGAAGGCCATCCAGGCGTTCAGCGAGGTCCTGCAATAGATTGTGGTTCATTGGGGGATTTGAGAACCACGATTCCCAAATGCCACTGTCAAGGCCCCTCGCCTTTAGCGGGGGAATTTCAGCCAGCCCCCCGGGGTGAAATCCTGGCTGAAAGGTGATTGTCCACCCGACTGGCATGGTTGGGAACGCCGTTCTCTTGGGTTCAGTCCACTTGCGATATAATTCCAATGCGCCTACGGGTTTTAAGGTTGCAGGAGCGGAAGCTATGAAGATCGACCTGGAAGTGATCGATCGCGTCACAGAGGTGGTGCGAGCGCGCCTTAAAGTCCGACCCCGGTTGGGATTGATCCTCGGAACAGGGTTGGGGGGCCTGGCACAATCCGTTCAAAGGCCCATTGTGATTCCCTACCACGAGCTTCCGGACTGGCCGGTCTCTACGGTGGCCGGACATGTCGGTCAGCTCGTTGCGGGTGAATTAGAAGGTCAGGCTGTGATTGTGATGCAGGGGCGGGTTCATTATTATGAAGGTTACACCATGGCGGAGGTTACTCTGCCGGTGCGTATCCTGCAGCGTTTGGGGATCGAGATCCTGATAGTGACCAACGCCGTCGGGGCGATCAATCCGGCATTCCAGCCTGGGGAAGTGATGCTCATCGTGGATAATTTAAATCTGGCGGCCATGGCGGGTTTGAACCCGCTCATCGGGCCGAATCTGGACGAATTCGGGCCTCGCTTTCCGGATATGAGTCAGGCCTATGACCGCGCTCTTTGTGATTTAGCCCGTCGGGTAGCCGGGCAGAAGCAGATACTCCTCCGAGAAGGTGTTTATGCCGGTTTGAGCGGGCCGTCTTTCGAAAGCCCGGCCGATCTGCGCTTCCTGCGCATAGCTGGGGCGGATGCGGTGGGGATGTCCACGGTTCCTGAGGTGATCGTGGCCCGTCATGGGGGGACGCGTGTGCTCGGTTTTTCCGGCATCAGCAACAAAGCCAACCTCGACGGAACTACCATGACGTCCCATGAAGAAGTCCTGGAGGCGGGGAAGGTCATCCTCCCTAAACTGGAAACGTTAATCCGCGGAGTACTGCGGTCTCTTTGAACGAACTCCGATGGCAACCGTTCTCCGTTTTTTTGTCACATACGCACCTTTAATCTACCTAATCCTGGCGCTCGGCTTGCTTCTGGCTCTGCGCCGGTTGTGGCTGGCGCAGCGTGAAACACGCCAATCCGTTTATGGTCTGGAACGGGAATTATCTCGCCGGCACATGGGTCAGGCGATAGCGGCGTTAGTGATCATTGGCTTTCTGGCATTTGCTGAACTGATCCTGGCGGTTTTTCTCATGCCCGTCCTTCCCGCAGCGATAGTGCTTTCGACCCCGACGATCAACCCGCTTTCCACCCCGACCTCCCTGCTGGGCCCGGATTTGCTCCTGACTACCCTGACCCCCGGGACGACGACCACGGCCGTGGCATCGGGATGCATTCCGGGGCAGATCATGATCACCTCTCCGAAGCCGGGAGATGTGCTCAAGGGTCTAGTGACCCTGACGGGTACTGCGGATATCCCGAATATCGGCTATTATAAATATGAGTTCTCCCCCTTGGGAACGGAGAACTGGTCGACCATCCAGGCAGCCCATAAGGTGGTCCAGGATAATCAGCTGGGCACATGGGATACCACCGGATTAGTAAGTGGTGATTATCTGCTACGCCTGGTGGTCACCGATAACCAAGGGCAGGAACTCCCGGCCTGTGTCCTTCAGGTCAGGGTGACTGCCCCATGAGGATCGAAAATGCCTGAAGTCCGTTTGCGTCCGGCCGTTGCGACAGATCTGCCGATATTGATGAAGATCGATCATACCTGCATGACGGAATACGTCTGGCAGATGGATCTCCAGCATGAAGCGGGACAGGCGGGGGCCATTTTTCGTGAAATCCGTCTGCCTCGCTCGGTTACGGTCCTCTATCCACGACCCGTCGAGGCAATCTCGGAGACCTGGAACCGCCGTTCGGGGATGCTGGTTGCGGTCATCGGGGAACAGCTGGTCGGATATATCCGTATGAATGACCGCATCCTGCCTCAAACCGCCTGGATTACGGACGTGGTCGTCGCACCGTCCTATCGCCGTCAGGGGGTTGCCACCACGCTCATCCTGGCGGTTCACTCTTGGGCGGTCGATCGTAAGAAAAGCCGGGCGATCCTGGAAATGCCCTCGAAGAACAACCTGGCCGTCCGGTTGGCACAAAAGCTCGGATATGAATTCTGCGGGTATAATGATCAATACTACGAAAGTCAAGATATTGCCTTGTTCTATGGCCGTTTAATCAGGTAGGTGCACGGAAGGTCGTAATGCTTAACGGTTGGATGCAAGCCGTATTGGTGGGGACCAAAGTCGTTAATTCTATCCTTACAGCCGGGATCGCGATCACGGCTTTTTCCCTATTCCTGTACTCCTTATCATTCAATTTGCGGGACCGGGTAGCGCGTTCGTTCGCGATCATCTTGCTATGCATAGTAGTGGTTTTCACTTCCGAAGCCCTCGAGAGTTCATCAACCACTCCCCCTTTCATCGATTTGTTTCTGCGTTTGGAATGGTTCGGAATCATCTTCCTGCCGCCGGCCTACCTTCACCTTTCTGATGCACTTCTTGTGATCACCGGCCGCCCTTCGCGTGGCCGTCGGCGGTTGATCGTCCGTGCAATCTACGCACTTTCTGGGGGATTCTTGATCTTGTTAGCCTTGGGAAAATTGCTCGGACCGTTGGTGATGGACGTGGGTCAGCCAGCCCCGCATTTGCAGCGCACCATCTGGACAGAGGTCTTCACGGTCTTTTACAGCGCTATCATGATCCTGGCCTGGATCAATTTTTGGCGGGCCTTCCGTCATACCCTGACCCGGTCGGGCCGGCGCCGGTTGATCTACCTGCTGGCCGGTGCGACCGCACCGGCGCTGGGATGCTTCCCGTACTTGTTGTACGGTTCCACAATCGCTGCCCAACACCCATTCCTGTTTTGGGGGGTGGCGACGACGGTCAAGCTCCTGGTGGGCGGTTTGATCGTGATAATGGCCTATGCGGTGGCTTTTTTTGGCGTATCCTGGCCGGATCGGGTCGTACGCAGCCGCCTCTTCAAGTGGATGATGCGCGGGCCTGTGACTGCATCGGTAGCATTGGCGGTGATGACCCTCGTCCGCCGCGGGGGGGAATACTTTGGAACGATCTATTCGGTCGCTGTCCCAGCTGCCATGGTGGTGACAGTGCTCTTGATGGAGCACGTGATCACCCTGGTCGCTCCAATCTGGGAGCGCCTGATCTTTTATGGCCACGATCGGGCCGACCTCGCCCTCCTGCAGAGTCTGGAGGACCGGATTATCACCCAGAACGATCTTCGTCAGTTCCTGGAGGCTGTCCTGGCAGCCGTCCGGGATCATCTACAATCTCCGTCCGCCTTTGTGGCCGCTTTAGATGACCAGGATCTGTCGCTGATCGTCACCACAGGCAGTTCATTCCTGGTGAAGGAGACGAGTTTAACCGAAGCCTTGGAGATCGTACAACAGAACGGCAATGGCAACGAAAACGGCAATGGCGACGAGGAGGAATACACCTGGGGAGATTACTGGCTGTTCCCCTTACACCAGCGTCCCGAGACGCTGGAAGGCGAACCGGTTCTGCTCGGCTTATTGGGCGTGGCCCGGCGGCCTAATCAGGTCATCCAGAAGGATCAGCGTCAAGCCCTGGCCCTGCTAATCCAGCGGGCGGGCTTGGCGCTTCAGGACCGTCGCCTCCAGCAGGTCGTGTTCCGGAGCCTGGAGGATTTGAGTCCGCAGGTTGATATGTTCCAGCGCATCCGCGCCATTGGCCGCTATGACAGCAAGACAGCCCTGCTGGAGGAGTCTGTACCCAAGGATGCAGATCTGTCCAACTGGGTTAAGGAAGCGTTGACCCATTATTGGGGTGGTCCAAAATTGACCCAAAGCCCTTTGCTCCGTTTGCAGATTGTCCAAGAGGCTTTTCAAGAACACAACGACAACCCGGCCAACGCACTGCGCTCGATCCTGAGGCAGGCGGTGGATAATGTTAAACCGGAAGGCGAACGACGGTTCACTGCTGAGTGGATCCTGTACAATATTCTGGAGATGAAGTTCATCGAGGGTCGCAAGGTGCGGGACGTAGCGGCGCGCCTTGCTATGTCGGAAGCGGACCTCTATCGCAAGCAGCGTGTAGCCATCGAGGAGGTTGCTCACAATATCCTCGAAATGGAACGACAGGTGCAGACGAGAATGAATGGGAAGGAGGCTGTAAAAAATTAATGGTGCGCGACGATTATTCTGAATCAGATATACCTGCCTTTGACGAGGGGTGGTGGGCCTCCGTTTTGGCGGAAGAGGAGAGTCGGGCAGGGTCGACCGCGCCGAAGCCTACCAAGACAGAGGAACGCGTGAAACCGCCTCTAAATTGGGAGAGGGCGATGATGCTTTTTCGCCAGGATGAGATTGTGAGGCTGAAAGTTACGGGTTATAACCGCGGAGGCCTGCTGGTGGAGGGGGAGGACCTATATGGATTCGTCCCTTGCTCCCACCTGGTGGAAATGCCTTCCCAGGAGGTGGAAGTGTCGCGCGACAGCAGCCTGGCAGCCTATATCGGTGAGAGCTTGCGGTTGAAAATCATCGAATGCGTCCCAGCCGAAGGCCGCATGGTATTTTCGGAGCGGGCGGCACGGGCTGAGGCTGGAAAACGTCCCGCGCTTTTCAGCGCACTTCAACCTGGCCAGCGTGTGTCCGGGGATGTCACCAATGTCACCGAATTCGGGGCGTTTGTGGATCTGGGCGGCGTGGAGGGTCTGATTCACATCTCAGAGCTCTCCTGGGGACGGGTGGCTCACCCGAACCAGATTGTCCAGGTAGGTGATCACGTGGAGGTCCTGGTCCTGGAGGTAGCCCCAGAACGGTGCCGAATTGCGCTCAGCCTCAAACGGTTGTCTGCCAATCCATGGGAGACGGTCGCCATGCACTACCCGGTCAATTCGATCACATCTGCTGTGATTACCGCGATTGTCCCCTATGGTGCATTCGCCCGCCTCGAAGAGGGCTTGGAAGGGCTGATCCACACCTCGGAGATTCCTCTGCCTGCCAATGCCACTGCGAAGGATACGCTCTCAACCGGCCAGAGCGTACAAGTGCGCATCTTGCAGGTGGATGTGGCCCGCCAGCGGCTGGGCCTGAGCATGCGCCTGAATGTCTGATATGTCCTCTCCACCCCGCCCCTCTGCGCCGGCGCGCAATAAAAATAACTCTACTCCAGCACCGCCCGGAGAATGGATGGACCGCCTGGCTCGATTGGAAAGCCACTTCGGCCGCTTTTTATGGGATATTCTAGGGGTCTTTCTCTTGGCCTTCGCCCTTATGACCCTGCTGGGATGGCTGGGTCTGTCGAAGGGTAGTTTGCTGGGTGCATGGGTGACCCTGCTGAAGGTTTGGCTGGGTTGGGGGAGCTTGTTGGTCATCCTGTTTGCCGGTTGGGGGGGATTGATGGCCTTCCAACGCAGCCGTCACTCCGTCCAGATGCGCTGGGGACAGGTGATTGCGGTCGAATTGGCAGCGTTTCTGACGCTGGCGATGCTTTCATTGATCAGTGGAAATGGGCTTGCTCAAGCCGAGGAAGGCATGTGGGGCGGGCGGATCGGCTGGGGGCTGTCGATACTGGCAGCCGAGTTCCTCGGCCCGGTGTGGGGTGGTTTTATTATTTTCTTGGCATGGGGACTCGCGTGTGTGACTGCCCTGCGGTTCTGGCATTATTTGGAGATTTGGCTGTTCCGGCAAGCTGGAGAGATGCCCGTGGTTCCATCCCAGGTGACCAACGCCGAATCGCCCAACATCTCGCCGCTGCCGGGGGATCGTCCTGCCGCCGCGGTGGACAAAGGGCCGAAGAAGACCGCTGGAAGGATTCCGGCGGAATTCCGCAAGTCGTTTAAAATCCCAGCGCGGCAGGACAGCCGGCCGGCGGGACCACTGCCACGCAGCGACCGATTGCCTCCACTTAATGTCTTGATCACCGAGCAAAACGTACGACCGGACGAGCAGAACATCAACCAGACCGCTGGATTGATCGAAAAAACTTTATCGGAATTCGGCATCCCGGCCAAGGTAGTCGGCTTCCGCATCGGTCCCGCGGTCACCCAGTTCGCGGTGCAGCCGGGCTTCATCAAGAAAGGCACCGAAGAAGACGCGCAGCAGATGAAGGTCCGGGTGGCACAGATCGCTGCTCTCCAGAAAGACCTGGCCTTGGCGCTCTCCGCGGAGCGGCTGCGCATCGAGGCGCCGGTACCGGGCAGGTCCTTCGTTGGGATCGAGGTACCGAATCCTCGCTCGACGGTTGTTCGCCTGCGGCCGCTCCTAGAAATGGAAGCATATTACAAGGTCGGTTCCCCTCTGACGCTAGTTCTTGGCCGGGATGTCTCTGGGAATCCGGTTATCGCAGACCTTGCCCGCATGCCGCATTTGCTTATCGCCGGGACGACTGGCTCCGGAAAGTCGGTCTGTATTGCCGCAATTGCCACTTGTTTGGCCATGAACAATGCTCCTGAGGACTTGCGCCTGGTAATGATCGACTCCAAGATGGTGGAGCTGATCCGTTTTAACGGCCTGCCGCACCTGTATGGCAAAGTCGAAACCGATATTCAGCGGATCCTGGGTGTGCTGCGCTGGGTGGTGGTCGAGATGGAGCACCGCTACAAGCTGCTGGAGACCGCGAAGACCCGTGATATCGACGCCTACAATCGCCGTTTACAGCGTCGCAAGGACGGTCAGACCCTTCCGCGCATTGTGGTCCTGATCGATGAGATGGCTGACCTGATGATGTCCGCACCGGATCAGACCGAGCACAATCTGGTCCGGCTGGCGCAGATGGCACGGGCTACTGGCATTCACCTGGTGATCGCGACCCAACGCCCCAGTACCGATGTGGTCACCGGCTTGATCAAGGCCAACTTCCCGGCGCGCCTTTCATTTGCGGTTGCCTCCCAGGTGGATTCGCGTGTGATCCTCGACCTGCCTGGGGCAGAAACCCTGCTGGGCAGGGGGGATATGCTTTTTCTGAATCCGGAAGTGGGTACCCCCGTGCGGTCCCAAGGGGTGATGGTGACCGATCAAGAGATTGAACGAGTCATTGCCCACTGGCAGAAGATGGTTCCCGAGAAGGAGGATCGCCCGCCTTGGGAAAGCCTCCTCTCGCAGGCCGATGAGGACGAAAGTGATGAGCTGCTGGTCGAACAGGCGATCGCCCTGGTGAAAAAAGAGCAACACGCCAGCGCATCCATGCTCCAGCGGCGTCTGCGCATCGGATATCCGCGGGCAGCACGCCTGCTGGATCAACTCGAGGAGATGGGGGTGGTTGGCCCGTCCCAGGGAGGCGGGCGAGAGCGAGAGGTGTTGCTCGATTCCGAGGATGGCGACGAGGATGGCCAGGCCGAGGCGTAACGCCTGTCCATGATATGATTACAACGCTAATTTAACTTTACCGAAGAAAGAGGTTGATTCCTTGGAAAAAACCATCAATCGAAAACCCCTTACATTCACGGACCGCTTGCGCGCCTGGTTCAAGTGGCTGTTGGATCCGCTTGGCGCTTTTTTTAATCGGATCGGCATCCATCCGATTTTAATGACCCTCCTAGGATTCATCGGCACGGCTGCCGGTGCGCTGCTGCTTGCCTTAGGTCACATGACCTGGGGTGGGTTGCTCATCCTGTTCACCGTCCCTTTTGATGCCTTGGATGGCACCATGGCGCGCCTGCGGCATGAAGCCACGGATTGGGGAGCCTTTGTCGACTCGGTCACGGATCGCTACTCCGAATTGGTGATCTACCTTGGTTTGCTGATTTATTATTTGAACCATGCGAACAAAATTGCCTGCGCCCTGGTCTTCTTGTCAGCAGCCGGGACGATGCTTGTCCCGTACACCAAGGCCAAAGCCGATTCCCTTAAGATCGATGCTAACGTAGGCCTGCTGACGCGGGCGGAACGCTACCTTGTGCTGGCGCCCTGCCTGGTATTCGGGATCCCGCTGGTAGCTCTGTGGCTCCTGGCTGTACTGACGAATTTCACGGCCTTGCAGCGCATTATGCATGTGCGCCAGGAGGCCAGGCGCCGTCCACCCCAGTCGAAGCTAGGAGCGTAATATGCCTGACGGTTTTGACATTCCGTTGCCTTTCCTTCATACCTCATACCACATTTATTTTTACGGGATCCTGATCACCATCGGTGTCATTGCAGCAGCTTTCCTGGCTCAATCTGAGGCGAAGCGGCGCAACCTGAATCCGGAGATCATCTGGGATGTCGTATTCTGGGTCGTCCTGGCGGGGATCGTTGGTGCACGCATTTGGCATGTCTTTACGCCGCCGCCATCCATGGTCGCACAGGGTATCACTACCCAGTATTACCTGACCCACCCCCTGGATCTAATCGACATCCGCAAGGGTGGTCTGGGGATCCCCGGCGCGATTATCGCCGGCGCGCTGGCTCTTTACCTGTATTGTCGCAGCCGCAAGCTCGCGTTTTTGACCTGGGCGGATATCGCCATACCAGGGGTGGCGCTCGCGCAGGCGATCGGCCGTTGGGGTAATTTCTTCAATCAGGAGCTGTACGGTAAACCAACGAATCTGCCCTGGAAGATCTATATCGATCCTCTGCACCGCATCCCCCAGTATGCAAATGTAGCCTATTATCAGCCCCTATTCCTGTACGAATCCCTTTGGGATTTGATGAATATGGCCGTTCTGCTCTGGCTGGGGAGGCGCTTCGAAAAATGGCTCAAACCGGGCGATATTTTCTTCATATACATGATCCTGTATTCCATCGGGCGCTTCTTTCTTGAGTTCTTGCGCGTCGATGCCTCCCAGGTTGCTGGCATCAATTTCAACCAGACCTTCGTAGCGGTGGTTGTCGTAGTCGCCGGGCTGGTGCTCTTTTTCCGGCATCGCCAGTCCCCGCGGGAGCTAGCTTGACAATGCAGGATTTCTATCAAAGTGGGGTTGCCCCGGCCATTCGAGGGGTGCGATGATTCAGACCGAAGATCTGAGCAAACAATTTGGCGGATACTGGGCGGTAGACGGAGTGACCCTGGAGGTCCAGCCCGGACATGTGCTTGCCCTCTTGGGCCAGAACGGCGCCGGAAAGACGACCACTGTACGCCTGCTGACCGCAGTACTTGCTCCGAGCCGTGGCCGGGCATATGTGGCAGGTCTGGATGTGACCCAATTCCCGGATCAGGTGCGTTCTCTGGTGGGGGTCCTGACCGAGCAGCATGGCCTGTACCTGCGCATGACGGCGACGGAATATCTGGATTTCTATGGACAGGTCTATGGCCTGGCCGCCGGAAAGCGACTGGAGCGCAGCCGGGAACTGCTGGAATATTTTGGTCTGTCTTACGCGACCGATCAACCCATAGGCCATTATTCCAAAGGCATGCGTCAGAAACTGGCCCTGGCGCGCACCCTCCTGCATGAACCGCCCGTCCTGCTGTTGGACGAGCCGACCTCTGCCATGGATCCGGAGTCGGCTCGCTTGGTGCGGGAGGCGATCGCCAGCCTGCGTTCAGCTCAGCGTACGATTGTCATCTGTACGCACAACCTGGTCGAAGCGGAATTGCTGGCGGACCAGATCGCCATCATCTATCGGGGCCGTATCCTGGTGCAAGGCACCGTCCCCGAGTTGAAAAAAAACCTGTTGGGCGCCTCTGAATATGAGCTCCGTCTATCCCCTGGAGAAGAGCTGGGTCCTGTGCAGCTGCCCCCGGGGGTTACCGTTCTTCCCGAACGTGATTCCGTTCCGCGTTTGCGGGTCGAGGATCCACAGACCGCCAATCCGATCTTACTGGAAGAGTTGATCAGGCACGGCACCCATGTGGTTGCCCTACAGGAAGTCCCCCGCACTCTAGAACAGGTCTATCTCGCTGCCATGGCCCAGGTGGAACATGGCTAAGGGCAATGGGCAGCTGAAGCTGGTCTGGTTGGTGGCTTATCGCGAGCTGCGCGATCAACTGCGGGACTGGCGCATCATCTTTCCGATGTTGATTTTAACGGTGTTCCTGCCTTTCCTGGCTGATTTTGGCGCTGAGGCTGCCATGAACTTCACCGCCCAGTATGGAACCCCCCTCATCGCCGAGCGCTTGGTCCCATTTCTATTAATGGTGGTCGGATTCTTTCCGGTGACGGTGTCACTGGTCATTGCCCTGGAAGCTTTCGTGGGCGAGAAGGAACGAGGTACGATCGAGCCTTTGTTGAGCAGCCCGCTTAAAGACTGGCAGTTGTATCTCGGTAAACTGATCGCCTCGACCGCTATCCCGCTGGCGACCGCCTACTTGGGAATCACAGTTTACATGGTCGGCCTGTATTTCCGACATATCCCATTCCCGGACGCTAACCGTATGGTGCAGACCCTCATCCTGACCACTATCCAGGCGCTGCTCATGGTCAGTGGCGCAATCCTCATCTCCACGCAGGCGACCTCAGTCCGGGCGGCAAATTTGATGGCCTCCTTTGTGGTCATTCCGATCGCCTTGCTGATTCAGGGTGAGAGCATTCTCCTATTTTGGGGCAACGCCCAGCTCCTTTGGCTGGCAGTGGCTGGGGTGGCGATTCTGACCATACTCCTGATACGGGTTGGGCTGGCGCATTTCCAGCGGGAGGCCCTGCTCGGGCGTGAGATTGACGTGCTCAATCTGCGCTGGATCGGCCAAACCTTCTGGCATGCGTTCCGGGGGGAGGCCACGACCCTCTTTGGCTGGTACCGAACCGAACTGCGCCATACCCTCGCCCGTCAGCTTCCAGCCACCCTGCTGACGCTGATCATCGGCGTGGGAGCGGCCTGGGGGGGCTTCCACTGGCTGTCCAGCAATGCAGCCAAAGTGACCTCTCAATTCTCATCGAACGATATCTCCAGCCTACTGGCGCCAGGTGTGGGGATTCCCCAGCGCCTGGATACGTTGATTTCCTTCCCTCTGATCTGGGGGCACAACCTGCAGGCGGTCCTCATCATTTTCCTGCTCGGGCTGGCATCCTTCGGTGTGCTGGGAGCTGTCATCTATCTTTTGAACATGGGGATTGTTGGGGCCGCGCTGGCCCTGGTGCGGATCATGGGCCAGGATCCGGTGCGGGTGGGGTTGACTGGCATTCTCCCTCACGGGATCTTTGAATTGCCAGCTTTGATCTTGGCATGCGGCGCCCTGATCTATATTGGGGCGCGCCTGGTAACACCTCGCACCCAGAAGACTTTGGGCGAGGTCTTCATCGAATCCCTGGCCGATTGGATGAAGGTCGGGATCGGAGTTGTCCTGCCCCTCTTGACGATTGCTGCTGCGATCGAGACCTGGGTAACCCCTGTCCTTTTAAAAGCTGCGATCAGATAATGGCTGAATCCCGCATGGGAATAGGGATATGGCGAAGCTGATCATCCTGGGTTCATCGAACGCAGTTCCCGACCGCCAGCATGAAAACACGCATCTTCTCGTGGTCGGAAGCACCCGCACTGTTATGGTCGACTGCGCAGGGAATCCGATTGTGCGCCTGGAAGAAGCCGGCGTCGATCCTCACCGCTTGACCGATCTGCTCCTGACCCACTTCCACCCGGACCATGTCTCCGGAACACCGCAATTGCTCCTGAATCTGTGGTTGTTGGGGCATCGGAACCGACTTAACATCTACGGCCTGGCGTATACCCTTGACCGCCTCGAGACGCTGATGGGGTTATATGGCTGGTCCACCTGGCCGGAATTCTTCCCGGTCACATTCCTGCGCCTGTCCGAGGCGGAGGCCACCCCAGTGCTCGAGGATCAGGAATTCAAAATCAGCGTATCCCCGGTGCAGCATTTCATACCCACTCTTGGGGTGCGGTTTGATTTCCTGCGAAGCCGGAAGAGCGTGGTGTATTCCTCGGATACGGAGCCTTGTGCATCCCTGGTACGCCTGGCCTCAGGTGCGGACATTCTATTTCACGAAGCTTCCGGTTATCTTCCCGGGCATTCGTCCGCGGAACAAGCCGGGGATACAGCCCGTCAGGCGGAGGTAGGCACACTGTACCTGATCCATTATCCGACCGGAAAATTTGCAAGCCGGGATCCGGTGGTGGAGGCGAAGCGGACCTTTACGGGTCCGGTCGGCCTGGCCACGGATTTGATGTCCATCGAATTTTAAGAGCGGGCACTTGATTCCGTCTTCCCGTCGAGCCAGGGGTGTCACAACGGGAACTACCGCAAAATAGACCTGGGGCTGGCGGAATTTGAATGGGACCGTCCCTAGTGACCTGCGCACCATGACCGGGATGTGAATACGGCCCTGAACATCCTGCGCGAGGGGTGCGCTCAATCAGCGATGAAACGTAGGGCTGCAACGGCCCGAACGGACCGTTAGGGCCGATACTTACGGCACCCAAAGTGCTGGTGCTTAGAGCAAATGCCTGGGGTGACGCGTGCAGGCGAGGCGGGTCTGTGACCAGGAAGCTCCCCGCTCCAGCGGGGGTGTAATTCACCACTTCTCCCAATGAACGATTTCATCAAATGGTTTTCGCCCACCTTTTTTCGGCGCGGCGGTGATCTTTTCCTCATCCACAGGAAAACCGAAAGAGATACAAATGCGCACCTGCCACCCTTGTGGAAAACCTAAGATCTCGCGGGCCAGGTCGGGTTCATAAATCGACGCCAAACACGAACCTACACCCAGTTCCCAGGCGGCGAGCTGCATATAAGCTGCAGCCTGGCCGGCGTCGAACAAAGTCTGAAATCTATCATCGGGGTTAGGGATGAGGATCGCCACCCCAAGTGCCGCTCCGGCCAAATGGCCGGCGTACGTCCCTGCCCCCGACAGGGCTCTGAGAGTGCTCTTTTCCCGTATGGCAATGAATTGCCAGGGCTGGTTGTTTTTGGAAGATTGCGAGCGCCGTCCGGCGTTCAGGATCATATACGCCACTTCGTCGGGCAACGGTTTCTCCTGAAACTGGCGTATGGCTCGTTTGGTACGGATGGCATCTGCAACATTCATGAGTCCTCCTCGAACACGCCTGAAATGATGCTCCCACGCGGAAGGCTGACGAGGATTCGTCGAGGCAGGATATTCCGGCTTCTGAGAGTCCAAATTTAGCCTCTCCGGCGTAATCCCACGCCTGCTGGGCCGTGGTCGCTCATGAGATGCGAACGACTGATCAACCTATCGGGATTGTAACATGCCCTGTGCGATAACCGACCGGGCATTCTTTTATTGAATTTGTGAGATAAACCCCTAAACCGTCGCGGGCTGTCCGTATAACTGCTGCCGGATCTGCACCACCTGACGCCGTAGATGGTCATCCTGTTCGAGCAAACCGGCGACCTTCTCGCAAGCATACATAACGGTCGTGTGGTCACGTCCACCCAGCACCTGCCCGATCTGCTGCAGGGAGGCAGATGCCTCGCGCATCAGATACATGGCGATCTGGCGCGGCAGGGCTACAGCATGAGAACGGTCCGGGCTGAGCAGCCGCTCAATGGGCAGGTTGAAGGCTTTGGCTACCGCGTTCAGTATGGTCTCCGGTTGGACATCGCTGCGTTGGGCCAGCAGGTCTGCCAGAGCAACTTCGACCAGCTGGGGGGTCAATTCCATGCCGCTGAGCTCCGCAAAGGCGACCACCCGGTTCAGGGCTCCCTCCAGCTCGCGGATATTGGATTGGACACGGTGGGCAATGAGCTCCAGGATCTCGATCGGCACGTCTCGAGCGGCACCCTCCGCTTTGCTCCGCAGGATCGCCAAGCGGGTTTCCAGGTCCGGCGGCTGAATGTCGGCCGCCAAGCCCCACTCGAACCGGCTGCGCAGCCGCTCCTCAAGGGTCACCAGGGCCCTGGGAGGGCGGTCGGAAGAGATGATCAGCTGCTTGTTCTGACCATGCAGGGTATTGAAGGTATGGAAGAACTCCTCCTGGGTGGATTCTTTGCCGGCGATGAACTGGATATCGTCGACCAGCAGGACGTCGATGGTGCGGTATTTATCCCGGAAGGCCTGGGTGGTGTGGCTGCGGATGGAGTTGATCAGGTCGTTGGTGAACTCTTCGCTGGAGACGTAAAGGACGTTGCGGCCGTTTGCCTGGCAGTGATTTCCGATGGCGTGCAGCAGGTGGGTTTTGCCCAGGCCGACGCCTCCGTACAGGAAGAGCGGGTTGTAGGCACAGGCGGGATTCTCGGCGACCGCTTGCGCAGCGGCCGTTGCCAGGCGGTTGTTCGAGCCGACCACGAAATTCTTGAAAGTGTAACGGGGGTTGAGGCTGAGACTGCGTGGGCGAGGGGTCTCAATAGAGGCATCCTCCTCCGGGATCAGATCCGGAGTCGTTTCAATACTACACTGGTCGACGACGAACTGCACCTCCACAGTGCGGTTCATGATCCCCATCAACGTTCGTTCTGCCGTAGTGGATAGACGGCTTTCCAACCAATCACGGGCATAGGCGTTAGGAACGGCAACCGTGAAGACCCCCTCATCATAGGCGACCAGGCTGGTATCGCGTAGCCAGGTGTCGAAGGAGGCTTTAGGCATCTCCATTTGCAACTGCCCTAGGGCAGACTGCCAGGCTTGTTCGGCTTCCATGAATTTCCTCCGTTGACGAACGTACCGATGATAACGTGTAGGAAAACAAACCCACTGCACCTGCAGTGAGGGGTCCCTAAAAATATTCCTCTATGTTTACACAGCTATTTGAGGGATGGATCCTGCCTGCTGTCCCAAGATTGTATAAAAAGTGTGTACATGATTGTAGCAGAGAAAGGGGCGATTTCCAATACGCCTGACCTACGCATATCTAAATAAATCAAGAAATTTAAGGATGTTCGAATCTTAATAAATCCTGTGGATATTCTGAAAAGGCGCGAATGCCGTGATTGGCAGGTTGCCACCACAGTCACGGATGGTTGTCTCTCCTCCCGCCACAGATGGGGAGAAAAATCGAGAGATTGCTTTTTTTTCAGGGGTTTCCTTGCAATCTTAAGAAACCGATTGCGAACCGGACATGCCTAGCCAGGGACCTGAGACACAAAATCTTGAGCTTCGTTCTGCTTCGGAACCCTTTTTTCCTGACAAGCCTGTCCCGGTCAAGCGGCAAGTCGGCGGGGTTGGTCGTGAGGGCACAGATCCTTTGAATATTGGGTGTGAAATGGATAGAGCTAAACCGAGAGGCATCCAAGAAGAAGAGCCACCATTTCCTGATCCCAGGAAGGAGGCAGTCTATGATCAACGGGGACACCCCTCTTCACGATGCGGTGGGTGATGAATTCTTGTTGAAACCTTGATTTTGCCAACCCGGATGAAGCCGGATACCTTATGGTCGGCCGTAATGGCGGGAGCTTTAAAACGACCCTGATATGGGTGCGTAACCGGTTCTTCCTAAAAATCGCGGTTGCGTTCCCGAAACTCAGACTCTTCTTCGATAGCAATTTCTTCTCGTTCGCGCCAATCAATCCTGCGGCTTGATGGAGACAGATGGCATAGCTGCGGACCTTTCTTGGACCAACCGGGCGGTTGTTCCATTTCAAGGATTCGGTGGAAGCTTGCCTCACCGCCACCCCAAATACTTACACAATGTCTACACGAGTTTTTAAGCTTGTGCTTACCCCCACCGGCTAGACTTAGCCCTGGTGAAATACAGACCATGAAAGGTGGAACCATGAAATCTCTCTTTTCCTTCTTCACTCGCTGGCCAAAATGGGTGCGCATCCTAATTCTGGCCGTTATCGTCATCGCCATCGCATACGGCGGGTATGCCTATTACCAGAACCGCCAGGCGCAGACTGCCGCAGCCGCGCAGCCCACCCTGCAGACCGCGGTGGCGCGCACGGGGAGCATATCCCTGATCGCCAGCGGGACGGGGACGCTGGTGGCGGCCAACGAGATCAGCTTCGGCTTCCAAACCAGCGGGGTCCTGACCAAGCTGAACGTCAGCGTCGGGGACCAGGTCAAGACCGGCGACGTGCTGGCCCAGCTGGACGATA
>Ga0187877_1000031_pt1 | contig 164101 bp, 165 predicted proteins | sample June2016WEW_17_1_3_FD_132430 | JGI IMG/M metagenome (GOLD analysis project Ga0187877, IMG submission 132430) | Peatland microbial communities from SPRUCE experiment site at the Marcell Experimental Forest, Minnesota, USA - June2016WEW_17_100 | ecosystem: Environmental > Terrestrial > Soil >...
AATGGAGATATCTTCCCTTCTGAGCGTATATCGGACATATTAAAGGCAAAGAAGGGGATAATTCGACCCGTTTTCAGAGCGTTGGCTCTTTGTAAACAAGGGTTTCCGGATGGGCACTAACTAGTCCATATTTATGCACTTCAATGGAAGCTCACGCTAATGCTAAAAAACCATGGACAATGAAGTTTAAAGGCCAAATTGAAAACGATTTTCTTTTTGGTACACTTTTGGCGAAAGATGTTTTGCCCTTTGCAATAAAGCAATATAGTCTTGTTGTTCTGCCAATAAGAATAACACAAGACGAAAAAACGAAAATGATTGATTCAGACGAAGCTTTAGCAACTGGGTTTACAAAAGCATATGATTGGTTCAAACTTGCTGAAGAGACATGGGATAAGTATCGAAATAAAGACGATTATACGATTTACCAAAGATTAAACTACGATAGTCTATTGACTAAACAACCTGTTAAAACACATTATTATGTTTTATATAACCAATCTGGGAAAAACTTATCAGCTGCTGTTCTTGATACAACTAGAATAAACGATATCAATGGTATTCCTATACAAGGTTTTGTAGTTGATTCAAAATGCTATTGGTATGCAACTGAATCACTGGAGGAAGCTCATTATCTAGTAGGTATACTTAATTCTAATGTAGTAAATAATTCTATAAAGCCTCTACAAACACATGGGTTGAAAGGCGAACGTGATATTCATCGCCGCCCATTTGAAGCATGCAATATTCCCACTTACAATTCTGAAAACATAGTACATAAAAAAATAAGTAACATCGCCATTGAGTGTCACGATCTTCTCTCGCTATATTCAACAAAAATGAAGGGGTTAACCGGCAAAATGCGTACAGAGTCTAGGGAGATTGTAGTAGAAAAACTCCATAAACTTAATGAACTAGTTGAAGAACTCTTAAAGAAAAATCCCATGAAAATGAAAAGAAAAAAGGGAGATGATGCTCAAATCAGTTTATTTTAAGGTTTAATCATAAATAATTTAGAAATTGAGAACTGTTTAAGGAGATAAGGAGATCATTACTAGCGGAAAAAAAGTCACAGCATAGATTCCTATAGGTTCACCTCACTCAGGCATAATCAGAGATTACTGCGATAAATAGTCGCTCTCAAAAGATTTGGATAAGCTGATGATCTTGAAAATAACTCTATGCAATGTGCCATAGAAAGGGATTATTCAGTTAGAAACGAATGGCGCGGTGTCTTGTAAAAGCCTTGTGATATATGCTATATTAAAAGCATGGAAAGGCAACTATCCAGGGAAAGAAATAGAGATATCGCTGTAAAGGTTGCCTCTGGATGCTCACAGACACAGGTAGCACAGGAATATGGCATTTCTCAACAGCGTGTTGATCAGATCACAAGAAAACCTGATATAAAAGTCCTTATAGAGACAATCCGGGAACGAACTATTGTCGAATGTGCAGAGCAGGCCCTTGTTAATATAAAGGAGATAATCAATTCAAAAGAGAAAGATGACAGGCCGCTCAAGCTCAAATACTCAGCCAAGATACTGGAAAGCATCGGGGCTCTAGCCTCATATACACAGAGTATATTTGTTCAAAACATCTATCAGCAAAATAATGACGTTTATCTAGAACAAGCCGCAGAACTGGCATTTAAGCATCTAGGCATAGATTCTATCAAGGTTATCGACCTTGAAGAGGACTTGTAAGGATAAATGAGAAATATGGGGGTTCAATGAACACACACACAAGAGGGATTTATCCATGAAATAATAATTATTGGTAAGTAATGGCAGGGGATAGACTCGGTGTCATGAACCGGGTTGAAAACGGAACCCTCAACCGCTTCCCCTGATATACTTTTGGGGGACCTTGTGAGGGCAGGGATTGAAGTATAAACCATCAGTCCAAATCAACCTATCTGATTATGACTACTTGGAAAACCTTGATGCTGATGGTTGGCATTGGGAAATTACACGGAGAAATGAGGGTTATCGACAAGCATATGATGAAATGTTACAGTTACAAATAAATGCCGAGGATACGTGTAAAAACCTGGATTGCTTTTCATGTAAAGTCAAATCGCAAGGCCCAATGAAATGTCCGCTGAGTCAATGCTACTATGTTGAAGAAATATTTCAGATAAAGCCATTTTATAAAGCAAAAGAATATGGATTAAACATTCCAGACCCAAAACTAAAATATATTAAATTTCCGGATCAAGCAAAACCTTTAACTACTAGAAGGCCTGTTTCACCTATAAAGGCATTGACTAGCTTTGAACTTGAACGAGCAATTAAAAACACTTGGAAAGTAAAGAAAATTTTGTATGATCAAATTTGGCACTCTCATGATCCAGAATATGCAATGTATGACTTTGTTCATGACATTCTCGCACCTGATCCTCGTTCAAGTGAACCAAGGGAAAAAGAACAACAGACTTTGTTTATTGGTATTTCTCTGACTGCCACACGTGATGATCTAAGAGCGAATTTTGAAAAACTATTGAAAAGACATGTAAGGCCAAAAACAAACCGAGGTGATTCAAAGCAAGCCCCTGAGAAATGGAAATCTCACATAATCATATGGGATCTTCGTGCAGAGAGGATACCGTATACTGGGATTAAATCTATTACAGGCATTGCAGCGGCCACAGCAAGAAAGCAATTTTACCGTGCTTATGAACTTATTTATGGTGAAAAATATAACTCAGCAACCTACCTGCAACCTGAGATTAAAAAAGAATACTTAAAACGTCACTGTAACACATGTGAAGTAAGACTGTATTGCCGTGATCTATGTCCTGATGTTTTGGGATATGTAAATCAAGATAAAATAGGCATGAGGCAAGGAACGTCAATGCATGAAGAATATCGTAAAGATTCACTCCAAGGCTATTTATCGGAATTAGCTCAAATAGACGAATCATAGATCCGAATAAAAAAAGCATCCCCCCTTATTTTCCCCTTTTTCATATTTAGAGAAACAACAACAAAAAGGGGGTTATATATGCTTTCACAGAAATTCTTTCAAAAATTAAGAACTACTGGAAAACCTCTTCATGAAATTGCCTGGGCATGTGGTTTATCACCGAACCGACTTTATAAGATTACGGCTGGGATAGACCACCCAGGACCTGATGATCCGCGAGTAAAAGCACTCTGTGATTACATTGGGATGACCATAGAAGAGGCCTTCTCTGATGATCCAGCAAGTAGTGAGTAGGAAATCCTATGAAAATCATATCCAAACCCAAGCAGGTAAAAAGACTATTAGCATCAACAGGCGGCGATCTATTCGTTATCGCTGCACAGATTGCAGTGCAGGGAACATGAAAGAAGTTAAAGAATGTATATTTAAGGATTGCCCTCTCTACCCATTCAGAATGGGACGAGGAAAACAGGACCCTAAAGACCGGAACAAATCTATACGTCGATATTGCTTATGGTGCTGTTGTAATAAACCTGGAGAGGTTCGTCTGTGTCCTACTACTTCATGTCCACTTTATCCTTACCGTGGAGCAGTTGAGAAGACTACCAAGAATGTGCCTCTTTTGCAAAAATCGCTCACCGGCGAGGGTGTTTTGAATGTGAGACAGCTGAAGACATCTACTATGGGTAAAGTTAATAAAACACCCAAAATCCTGACTCAGGAATGAAAATGAAACATATCATTAACGTGAAAGAGTTCAAGAACAAGCATCTTGAACTTAAACGCCATGTAAATCTTACCTCCGAACTGATGTATTCAGATGCATACAGAACCTTAACAGCATCATCTATTCACATCCTTCACCGCTTCATGCAGAAGCGGACATGGACTGATAGGAGGGGGAGGAAGAAGGATTGGGATTACAATGATTATAAGAATGGTGGACTAAGATTCCCATATAGTGAAGCCAAAATCATGGGCATTCCAGGATCGACATTTGACCGTTCTCTTGAGCAGCTTTGCAATCTTGGGTTTATTACCGTTGAACACCAAGGCGGAACACTCGGAGATAAGCAAGACTATACACAGTTCATGTATATTGAGAATTGGAAGGAATATGGAAAGCCTGGATTTGAGCCGGGTGTGAGGCCGAAAACGATAAGGTATAGTTCAGGATTTGATGAATTCAATAAGACTAGAAATGAGAAAAAGCAAAAAATGCCAGTCAATAATGACTGTGGTTAATAGTCAAAAATGACTGTGAGACCACAGTCAATAATGGAGGGGAGGGGTGTCAAAAATGACTGTGGGGATATTGAAGAGGCAATGGTTAAAAAACCTTTATTGATGCCGTATGAGAGTAAACGGGACATGATGATAGATAGAAACCTTCACCGTAAGTCAAGAATGACTGACAAGTATATATGTACCATATCTAGCAGGGTAACCCAGGGGTAAGGGTATGGTGATTCTCTAGTAGGTAGAACATGAGAACAGAGCTTGAAGCCCAAGACATTGAAGCGATAGCCCGACGGGTTTATGATCTTCTAAGGCCCGCTCTAAGTAACAACGGGAAAAGGTATGAAGATACAATCTTTGATGTCCATGGGCTTGCTGATTATCTCCGGGTTGATACATCATGGATCTATAAACAGGTTCAGTATGGAGCACTTCCTCATACCAAGCTGGGCAAGTATCTGAGGTTTTCCAAAGCGGCAATAGACAAGCATCTTGAAAGAAGCTCTATACAAGTCACTTCTCCCATAAAACTGGCAAGGTGACCCGTTGACTACTAATCAAACATACAGAGAAAAACCATATGATAAAGCAATTAGTTACTAACCCATGTGCAGTAAATTGTGCAGTTGATTTCATCGGATTTTACTTGAATTTTGTTTTTGATGGTGTATTATTAAAAGCGGTTCAGCGCAGTGCTGATAACACCACGCCGAACCTAACCACACACCTGAGGATGGCAGGCATATGGCTGGTATTGAACTTACATCATTTTTTAATCTTCAATCAAGATCTGTATCTTCCTTCTATACCCTCCCCATACCTCTACCCTTCCGGTGTGTTCCCTGTGCAAATAAACCGTGGAGAACACGGATATAAGGGGGATAACCAATGAAAGGGATCTATAAAAGAGGCAATGTTTACTGGGTAAGATACGCGGGCCTGGATGGGCATATCATTCGTGAAAGCTCTAGCTCTGAGAAGTACCGAGCGGCAGAGACCCTACTAATCAGGCGAAGGCAGGGAATCAAGGAAGGGAAAGCACCTGAGATCAAACAGATCAAGAATTGCACCTTCTCGGAGCTCACAGAGCAATATCTGGTATGGGCAGAGCGGCAACGAAGTTTCAGAAGCAAACAAGGTTTTGTGAACCAGCTTAATGAGAAGTATGGTCCCCTACCCCTTAGGCGGTTTAATACAATGCTTGTGGAGCAGTTACAGACCGAGAGACTTCAAAAGGGGAACAAACCCTCCACGGTCAACCGGCTACTTGCAACCCTTAAGCATATGTTCAGCAAGGCGGTTGAATGGGACATGGTTGAGGAAGAGACACTTAAGAGGATTAGAAGGGCAAGGCTACTACAAGAAAATAACCGACGATTGCGTTACCTTAACCGGGATGAGTGCCTGAACCTGATTAATGCTTGTGATGCACATCTGAAGCCCGTGGTGATCACTGCACTTAACACGGGTATGAGGAAAGGCGAGATCCTAGGCTTAAGGTGGGATCAAGTTGATCTGAAGCATGGTTTCATCTTACTTGAGATCACTAAAAATGGTGATCGGCGAGAGCTTCCCATTAATAGCACCTTGAGAGCAGCACTACAGAGCATTATCCCACGGCTTGACGTTCCCTATATATTCTATGATCCGAGAACCGGGAAGGCCCTACAGGATGTAAAACGCAGTTTCGCGGGGGCACTCCGGCGGTCTAAGATCCACGACTTTCACTTCCACGACCTCAGGCACACCTTTGCAAGTCACCTTGTCATGGCAGGGGTTGACATCACAACAGTGAAAGAGCTCCTAGGACATAAGACACTCACAATGACTTTAAGATATGCACATCTTGCCCCTAGTCATAAGGTGAACGCAGTGGATATACTTGATGGTGTCTTGAATGAAAAATCAACTGCACAAAAAGTGCACAGTTTAATGAAAAAGGACCTAGCAATATCTGCTAAGTCCTTAATTTAATTGGTGGGCCATCCTGGGCTCGAACCAGGGACCTACTGATTAAGAGTCAGTTGCTCTACCAGTTGAGCTAATGGCCCATACCATTTTGGTACGCCCGGGGCGACTCGAACGCCCGACCTGCGGATTCGAAGTCCGACGCTCTATCCTGCTGAGCTACGGGCGCTTCCCTTCAATAATGGGGTGAGTGAAGGGGATCGAACCCTCGGCCACAGGAGCCACAATCCTGCGCTCTACCATCTGAGCTACACTCACCATATATGCTCTGGCACGCCTGAGAGGATTCGAACCTCCGACCTACGGATTAGAAGTCCGTTGCTCTATCCAACTGAGCTACAGGCGCCCACTTCGCCCCTGCTATGGTCGGGGCGAGAGGATTTGAACCTCCGACCCCCTGCTCCCAAGGCAGGTGCGCTAGCCAGACTGCGCTACGCCCCGTAGTGGAGCCTTATAGCAGAGGGTCTCATGGCATGGCAAGCACTTTTTCCGCAGCCTGTATTGCAAATAACCAACTATAATTATTAAAGTTATTTCGCTTCGTCCGTGATGATAAAGCCAGGCTAACTCTCTACAGAATCTCCATTGAGAAGGGAAAGCACCTGCTCTTCAACGGCCTCCATCTCGCGTACCATCTCTTCGGAGACCCCTTCATGGTCATACCCGCAAAGGTGGCATATCCCGTGGACGAGAAGCTGTTTGAGGCGATCAACCAAGTCCATACCGGCATCATGGGCCTCTTGTGCAGCCTTCTCCACCGAGATGATTATATCCCCAAGGTGGCTGCCTTCAGGGCCTTCACCCTCCTGCTGGGGAAAGGATATGACGTTGGTGGGCTTGTCCCTGCCCAAGTATTCTTTGTTCAATTCCTTTATGTGCTTGTTATCGGTGAGCACCACACACAGCTCCACGTCCTGCCTGCCGAGGATTTCGAGGATTCTCACCGCCCAGGGCCCGATGAGGTCGCTATCGACTTCGAAGGCCTCCTGCTCTTTGATGATGTCAATGAGGTTCATCTGCCGCTCTTATCATAGGCCCTAATAATCTTTGCCACGACCTTGTGCCTAACCACATCATCTTCAGAGAAATACACGAAGCCCAGCTCATCGATTTCCTTGAGGATTTGAGAAGCCTCCACAAGGCCCGATATCGAGCCCTGGGGCAGGTCGATCTGGGTGATATCTCCCGTGACCACGGCCTTCGAGTTGTAACCAAGCCGGGTGAGGAACATCTTCATCTGCTCTGAAGTGGTGTTCTGGGCCTCATCTAAAATAATGAAGGCGTCGTTCAGCGTCCTGCCGCGCATAAAGGCAAGCGGAGCGACCTCGATATGATCCCTGGCCATGAGCCTCAGGACATGGTCGCGCTCCAGCATGTCGTACAACGCGTCATAGAGCGGCCTTAAGTAGGGGTTTACCTTTTCCTGCAGATCGCCGGGCAGAAAGCCGAGCCTTTCTCCGGCCTCCACCGCAGGCCGGGTCAGCACGATGCGTTCCACCTTCTTTTTCAGCAGGTAGTGTACACCCATGGCAAGGGCAAGGTAGGTTTTGCCTGTGCCTGCAGGGCCTATGCCGAAGAGGATGTCCTTGAACCGCATGGCATCGATATAGCGTTTCTGCTGGAGGCTCTTGGGGAAGATGACCTTCTTGGTGGAGGAAATGTATATATTGTCCTTGAACACGTCCTCCAGGTCGACATTGTGGTCCTTGGCGATCATCCGCACCGCATACCACACGTCATCCGGATAGATGGGGAACCCGCCTTTTATGAGTTTGTAGAGATCTTTCAGGGCGTGCTCTGCGAGCTCCACGTCGAAGCTCTCGCCCGAAAGCTCGATGGTGTTGCCCTTGAGCGCGCATTTAACGCCGATGGATTCCTCGAGGATCTTCAGGTGGGAACAGCTGTCGCCGGCGAGCTGCCGCAGGATATGCGTGTCTGCAAAATCGATCGTGGGCATTTTAGGTTGTGTAGCGCCTCTTTTCTTCTTACTGATTTCGGAATATACCAATTCAACCCATCTGACAAGGGCATTCCCCTTACGGCTTTCTCGCCTCGCTGGGGGTTTATCAGGCCGTTATCCATGTTCTGATACTATCATCCGTGATGATGTGCAGGTGGACCTTCTCATCAATAAACGGCATCGAATTGAACAACGGGACCAAGGCCGCATTGAGCGCTTCAACTTCATTTGCCACAACTACATATCGGAACCGGTTGAAGCCCCTGCGGTCCCTTATTTCTTTGCCCTGCCGGATGATCTCTTTAAGGCTCTCCTTGAGTACCTGGATATCATCTTTAAACGTGATATAGATCAGAAGACGGCCGCCAACCTCCAGGGAACCGTCAACAGGGAGACCGGGACAGGGGTTAAGAGGATTGACAGCTATATGCTCAAACACCTCATCAGGGCAGGCGCACCCCAGTGTACCCCGCACAAAACGTTTCACTTCCTGTCTGCCCATGAGTCTTAACCTTCCCCCATTCATTTCCGGATGATCCCGCAACACCCTCTCATGTCATTCTGCGTGTAAGTTAAGAATATCATATCATGAAAAGATCTTCTTTGCTAATGCCCCTCTTGCAGATCGTATGACATTGTATTATGTACTCCACATGTTCACGGCAAAGGTCATAGAGGGCTTCAGCGCGGCACACAGCCTCAGGGGTTACCAGGGCGACTGTGAGAGGCTGCACGGTCACAACTACCGCGTGGAAATTGCGGTGGAGTCATCCACGCTCGATACGTGCGGCATCGTCGCGGATTTCCGCGACCTCAAGCAGCACCTCAAGAAGGTGCTTGCCGGGCTGGACCATCAGTACCTGAACGAGATCGAGCCCTTCACAACGCTAAACCCTTCAGCCGAGAACATCGCCAAATATGTTTTCCATTCCATCTCCGGTGCGGTTGTGCCCCCTGTGCGGCTGAAAGAAGTCACTGTCTGGGAGAACGATTCCTCCTGTGTGACCTATTCCGGCTCGGTTGGACCTAAACCATGAAGGATGTGCAAAAGCAAAGACCCGACAATCCCCTCTATATAGAAAAGGTAGGAGTCAAGGGCGTTTCATACCCCATCGTGGTATCGGACAAGAAAAAGGGCACGCAGCACACCGTTGCCTCCATCAACCTCTACGTGGATCTGCCCCGGGAATTCAAGGGCACCCACATGAGCCGCTTTATCGAGGTGCTCAACGAGCACAAGGAAGAGATCCATATCAAGAACTTTGAACACATCCTCAATGACATCAAACGGTCTCTTGAGGCCGAGAGTGCCCACCTGGAAGTGGAGTTCCCCTATTTCATCGAGAAGACGGCGCCGGTGACGGGTTCGGTAGGGCTCATGGAATATCGCTGTTCACTCATGGGCATGGTGGGTCAACGCCGTGAATTCAAGGTCGGCGTCAAGGTGCCCATCCAGACCCTGTGCCCCTGCTCGAGAGAGATAAGCGACTTCGGGGCGCACAATCAGCGGGGCATCGTGACGGCGGTGGTTCGCTATGAAAAGTTTTTCTGGATGGAGGATCTCATCGAGCTCATCGAACAGTGCGGCTCCAGTCCGGTCTATCCAGTCCTTAAGAGACCTGATGAGAAGTTTGTCACGGAATCGGCCTACCGGAATCCCAAGTTCGTTGAGGATGTCGTGAGGCAGGCGGCCTCCCTTTTAAGCCGGCGCAGCGAGTTCTCCTGGTTTTCGGTGGAGGCGGAAAATATCGAGAGCATCCACAACCACAGTGCCTACGCATATATCGAGAGCGAGCTGCCGCATGGCTGAAGACAAGCTGCCCATCGGCAAGCTGCCCGTCGAGCTTCTCAGTCAATTTCTGAAAGAGCTTGCCACCACCGACCCGGACGTGATCGTGGGGCCCGGCATCGGCATGGATGCCGCGGTTATCCGTTTCGGACAAGAACAGCTCGTCTTCAAGACCGACCCCATTACCTTTGCAACGGACGATATAGCCTGGTATCTCGTCACGGTAAATGCCAACGACATCGCCTGCATGGGCGGCATTCCCAAATACCTGCTGGTGACCTTCCTCCTGCCCCAGGGAGCCACGACCAGGGATGGTGCACATGCCGTCTTCTCAAGGCTTAAAGAGGCATGTACGGCAAACGGCATTACCTTGGTCGGAGGCCATACCGAGATAACCTACGGAATCGAAAGACCGATCGCCATCGGATTTATGATAGGCACAGTCTCCGGTCACGGCATCATACGCTCCTCCGGCGCGAAACCGGGTGATGCCGTCCTCCTGAGCAAGGGCATTCCCATTGAGGCAACAGCGCTCCTTGCACGTGAGTTTGCCGGCAAGCTGGGCCTTGATGAAGTAACCTTGAAGCAGGCGCAAAACCTGATCTATGACCCCGGGATCGGCGTTACCCGCGATGCACGGATCGCCCTGGAAACAGGCGGGGTAACTGCCATGCATGACCCTACGGAGGGAGGCCTTGCCACCGGGCTCTTCGAGCTGGCAGGCGCAAGCGGCTGCGGCATGGAGGTCCATCTGGAGCACATTCCCCTCATAGCCCTTGCCGAGAAAATTCTTCCTGTCTTTTCCATAGACCCATTGGGGGCCCTGGCATCGGGGTCGCTCATCGTGTGCTGCAGGCCGGAATATGCTCAGGCAATCCTGGCGGCCTGGAGCCAGGCCGGCATCTGCGGCGCCAATATCGGGACCATAACCTCATCGCAGGGTCTTATCCTCTACCGGGACGGGAAACAAACCCCCCTGCCCCAGTTCAGAACAGATGAGATCACCAAGGCCTTTTCCGTATAGTCATGGGTAATACTTTCGTAAACGACTAGAGGAGTAAAGATTCCCGGCCGTTCCTGATGAAGCATTCCTTCATGCCCTGGTACTTTTCCGGCGTCAGAAGGGTGTAGGTGGCATCGCTCTTGGTCCTGAAATAAACCACCATATCGGGGTTGCACTCGATATTGTAATGCTCCCGCTTATAGGGACGCACCACGATCTTGTGGGTGTCGGTCACGGGGAAGCTCTCGATGATACGGATAAAGTCGGGCATCCATTTGGGGTCCATACCGCCCTCTTTCTGCTGCCGGATCAGCCAGGCATGTACCGCATCCGGATCGAATCGAGCGTCTTTCTTGAGCTGGATTGTCACCATAACCCTTTCATCCGATACGTCACACGGCGCGCCGTAGGCGATCGCGCAGTCCACACAGGGCATCTGCTGGGCAAACTGCAGGACATTCTCGGCAGAGAAGTTCTCGCCGTCCTTGCGGATCCAGTCATCGGTACGCCCGTTGAAATACAGGTACCGCTTGCCGTTCACGATCCGGATATGGCCCAGATCGCCTGAATGGTAGATTCCGTTGCGGAACTTTTGCGTGGTGGCTTTGGCATTGTCAAGGTAGCCTTCGAATCTGAGGTTGTCATCGCCGACCTTGGCGCAGATCTCACCCACGGCCTGATCGTAGTTTTTGAGCCGCCCGCCCGCATCCACGATCCCCGGGGGGCACTCGCTGTCCTGCTCATTAAGGATCATAACCGAATCCTGCGCTTGGCCGACGGATTCGATCGGATCGCCGGGCCGGTTTGCTGTGGTGATGACCGCCTCTGTTGATCCATAGATTTCAAAGATGTGTTCCATGCCGAGGTAGCGCATCAGTTTCTTGCGGTCCACGACCGAGGCCCCGTTCCCATAGGCGATCCGGAACCGGTTTTTCGGATGCCCTGCCAGGGCCTTCTCGACCGCTTCGCCGCTTCCGTATTTCTTTTCCAGGGCATCAATGATGTAGTGAAGCGGCTGGCCGACATAATTCAGGAAGGTCACACCGTAGGCCAGCATGTCATCCTCAAAGGCCCGTGCGCTGAAGCGGCGCTTGAGCACAAAGCTGCTTCCCGCGACCATCTGCGTGAGGATGCCGATGTACCAGGCATTCGAGTGAAAGAGCGGCATGGAAATGTAGCCGCGGTCCTTTTTGGTGAGGCGGACATCTTTCTCAACGACAACACCCGCGCCCACGAGCTTGATGTGCGTACAGGGCACCGCTTTGGGAAGGCTGGTCGTACCGGAGGTATAGATGACGATGACCGGGCTGAAATTGTCAATGGGCACCATGCTTTGCTGCGCGGCCTTGGACGTGGCGCCGGCAACGGAGAGCTCCAGCAGCCGGTAGCCCGTGCCGACAATCTCGCCTTCCTCTCCGGCATACAAAATATCTTCACGGCCGAGTACGGTCAGATCCGGGATGATGCTCTCCACCTCCGCGGCCACGCTCGCGTTCGTGATCAGGCGGGCGATCTTCGCCTGGTTGATGACCTTTGCCAGCGTTTCGCCGCGGAACCCGGTGTTGATCGCAAAGAGGATCGAATTGCTCAATCCGGCCCCGAGGGCCGCAAAGATGAATTCCGGGGTGTTGTCCATATAAATCCCCAGCGCCAACCGCTCATCCTTGCCCAATTTCCCGCTTACAACCAGTTTATGCCGCTCGGAGAGAAAGAAACCGGCATAGCGCTGAGATTGCTGATAGACCTCGCGATAGGTATATTCCCTGCCTTCAAAGATGAAGAAGGTCCGCTTGCGCCGCGGCCACAGCCACCACATGTTCAGTTTGATCATGGTCCTGAAATTGACGAACCACAGAAAGTTTCGAATGATGGTTTTCAGATTGATACGCCCCATACAACTCCCTCCCCTGGTTGAAAAGCCCATCCCCGATCCCCGAATCTTCAGGGAGGCGCGCCCATGGACACGGCGTTCGAACCGACTCACCGGTTTATGGACTCTGCGCCGGCGGCCCTCTCAGGCCGGAATTCCCGGCAACACATACTAGCATTCAATGCCGAAGCAGTGAACAGTTTTCTTCCCCGGTATTTAAGAGACACCCGAGAACCCGGTGAGCTTCACCTTAAGGCAATTTTTCAGGGGTGCATCCCCTGGAGGAACCTTCTGATCTTGATGTACCGGTCAAAGGGCTTCATCTTGATGTGGATTACTTCGCCGATACGAAAATTCTCATACAATTCCATATACTGGCCGGGGTTTCGTGCGCCGGGAGTCCTGATCCAGTTGCCCCGCCCCTTTGTGCCGATACACCAGAAGATGATCGTGGTAGCGAATACAGGATGAGGGACCAGTCCGCCGTAGGGAGAGTTCTTTGCATATGATTCATCCCTCATGAGGGGATTGTCATCCATGACGGCTTCTGCAAAATACTTAACATCCTCAGCTTTGATCTCAAAGGTCTGTTCACCATCCACCTCTTCGATGTTTGAAAAATCGATCTCATCCCATACTTCATAGCTCTGTGCATCCTTGAAGAAGTTTGTATCGAACTGCTTCTGCTTTTCAGTCGTTATATATTTTGAAAAGAGATCTTTGCCCATTATGCTTCTCCTTCGTATATTCGGGGCGAACCTTTTTCAAAGGGTTTCATCTCCTCAGTCAGGGAAGACGACCTCTGCTTTACATACACCAAGTAACTGTCCATCCTGGTTTTTTGCCTCAAGATCTATCACCACAAAATTTTTACCGGGGCATATGAGGTGCTTTTCCGCAATGATACCGGTACAGGTAACGGTCCATCCTGCCAGGACAGGAAAGATAAGCTTTGACTCGCTTTTTCTGATCATCAGCATTGATGGATAGGCCCAGTTGGAAACCACACTCATCATAAAAGCAATCGTCATCATGCCGTGGCCTACCGTCTGATCAATGCCGAAAGGTTGTGCGGTTTTCACCCATTCCAGGTCGTTGTGAACCGGATTATAGTCAAGAGATGCAGCCGAGAATTTCCAAAACGTCTCCTGTGTCACGCTTCGAACTACCGGTTCAAGTGCATCACCCACCACGATGGAGTCAAAGGCTATTGTTTTCATTATGAACACCTCCTCATGTTACTGAACGAACCTTGCATACTATTGGCACACAAAAGCTAAAATGGCCTCAACAATCCGCTGCGCCCCTTCACCGAAGAGCATGGTCATATGGTTGCCGGGGATTTCTCCGTATCGCCCATCAGAGAGCATATTGACCGTATCCATTGCCTGTTCACGAGGCAGAACCGGCGGAGTCCCCGGCGGGCCGAAGGGGCCGGGGGCGTTGAGCAGCAGCACCGGCTGCCCGACTGCTCTCAAGAGTTGAGCCCAATCCTCAGCCAGGGACTTTTCCACCGCTTCGATGATCGCTTCGGGACGCGAGCGGGGCTTGACCGTGCCGTCGCCGCGGATTTCTACGTCTGCCCGGTAGTAGCTTTCGATTGTCGGGTCCCACCAGCCCTGGTAGAAAGGCATCTGCTTCATGGCCTCAAGGTAAGCCTCCCACGAGGGCAGCACTTTACCAAGGCGGTCAACAGAGGGTTTGATCAACTCCCGCACCCGGGGGTGCATCGATCCGGCAGCATCGATGATCACCAGTTTACTGACCCGCTCAGGATTTTTGGCAGCCATATAGATGGACAGCAAGCCCCCGAACGAGTGGCCGCCCAGCACGACCTGCCGGAGCTCCAACGTATCCAGCAGGCCGAGCACGTCGGCGGCATGGTCGGCCATGCTGTAGCCGCTGTCAGGTTTGTGGCTCAGGCCGCGTCCCCTAAGATCAAGGGCCAACACCCTCAGCGCCGGACTTAGCCCGGCCTTGATGAGGCCGTCAAACGAACAGGCATTTGCCGTCAAGCCCGGCATGAGCACCAGGGGCGGGTCGCCACCCTGGTGATCGAGATAGTGCAATTGAATATTGTTTACCCGCACAAACTGATCCATTGTCTATCTCCTGTTATACGGAGCAGTGAAAGATGGAGTATGCATGGAAAGCCCCCATCGTTCCCCTTCCGGGAGAAATCGTACTGGAGAATGATAACACATGTGGTATAAACATATCACTGTGCATCGATGAGGGCCTGGCATTCTTTGACCGCTCCTATTCTGCAGCAGTGAACCATACAAATCAAATAATAAGCACCAATTGCAAAAGTCCCATTATGTCATCCCTACGAAACTCGTTTCATTGCTGACTCTCCACGCAACGAGAGTTCATGATGTTGTGTAGGAGTCAATATTAAGGGTACCTCTAATAATGCAGGGGATTTCATACGAATTTATTTTTATTGTCACCCCCGCGAAAGCGGGGGTCCAGAACTACTCAAAATAACTGGATTCCCGCTTCCGCGGGAACGACACTGAGGGTGAAATCGCTCATTCTTTTTCGAGATCATCAAATTTTAGAGGTACCTTTAATAAAACAATAAAAGAATTCGATAAAGTTATAATAATGAATGAAACTAGGAAAGGGTTCGATCATGGCACGAAGAAATACCTCATTCGCCGATGACCTGATTGAAGCATCGTGGTGGATTATCGTCATTCTTGCTGTTCTCAGCTATGGATTATTGAAGTATGCGATTCCGGCAATGTGGGGTAATTCCCATGCAGCACCAGGTCCCAACGGCATTCCACCCGATGTCTTTTTGAGAAACCTGGCGCAAGCAGGACCAACATTCGCCAACTCGGCCTTGTTCTTTTTTCTCGTGATAGCAGGCCTCTCCTTCGTGAATTCAGTCTTCAACCGCAAAGAGAGGATCGTTCTTTTCAAGAGCCAGAAGAACAGGGAAACGATTCGATCGTTGAGCTGGCAGGATTTCGAGTGGCTCGTGGGCGAGGCATACAGAAGAAGAGGATACACCATCATCGAGACAGGAGGAGGCGGGGCAGACGGCGGGGTGGACCTTGTGCTGAAGAAGAACGGCGAGACCATCTTTGTCCAGTGCAAGCACTGGAAGATGGAGAGCGTGGGCGTCGTCATCGTCAGGCAACTGCTCGGTGTGGTCTATGACAAGAAGGCATCGGGAGGGATCGTCATTACCTCGGGCACCTTTACCCAGGAGGCGATAGATTTTGCCAGAGGCAACCCCATCCAGCTCGTCAACGGCAAAGAGCTGTATGCAATGATCGGCAGAATCAAAAACACGGCAATACCAATCCATAAAGTTAAACCGGCAGTCATTAAGATGCCTGTCCACGACAACCCCACCCCTATTCTTTGCCCCTTATGCGGCAGCGCTATGGTGTTGCGTACTGCAAAGAAGGGACCCACAGCTGGGAGCTTGTTTTACGGCTGTTCCACCTTTCCCAAATGCAAAGGGACACGGCCTCATGAGTCATGATTCGGTGATAGCTTCAAGAAGGGTGTTAATTGTTGGGACCTGACCCTCATCTCTTTAAGGTAATGGTATCTTTAATTATCATGATCCATAATTTTATGTATCAGATAGTGCCTCCCTTGGAACCCACATGAGCACCATGAGGACAAGCAGCACAAATAAGCACTATAAGCACATAGAGCACAGTGCAAAATCGCAATCATTTTGAATTTATAGGAGCAATTGATTTTTATAACGCCTTTTTATTCCTATTGAATATTGAGTTGACATGTATTTGCCTACTGATATATCGAGATAACAGTTAACACGGGCATGCTTATTTTATTTGTATTACATAAGTCCTTGTTATTGCTTGCTTAATAATATATTAGTCAGCAATATAATACTTGAAAGAAAGGAGAAAACAATGTCACAGAAAAGATCACAAAGAATTCATAAGAAAAAAATGGACCTCAGAGATCAGCTTTGGAATGAGATTCCTGAAGATAAGCTGTGGAACAGAAAAACCAGTGATGGTTATACAACAATTCCGAGGACATTGACGTACTTCTGCCTCATAATGAACCATCTCTCTTCAGGCAAACCCTTATCATCGACCTATATGGCCTTGTGGCACCATGTTTTTGATGAGGCAATGGTGACAATCGATAATCCAAGAATGTTTGCCCTTGAATCCGGCTTTACAGGAGAAAGAGCAGAAAGGACATGGAAAGATCGAATGAAAATATTAACAGAACTTGGATTTATTGAGGCGAAACCAGGTGCATCAGGTGATTACAATTACATACTGATTTTAAACCCGTATTACGTCGTAAAAGGATTGCTTAAGAAATACAAGGAAATTCCTCAAGATATTATAAATGCTCTTAAACAAAGGATAATCGATATTGGTGCTCAAGAATCTATATAGCTCTTCCCATTGGAAAGAAAGGGCGGGGGCGTACATATGGAAAAGCTGAAAATGTTTGTAGCTATCTTGACTGCAATAACGGGTTTTCTTTTTGTGATATACAAGTATCTTGAATTGTTCCTGATGAGGCATTAGGCATCGGGTGATAACTTGAAACGGTATATATCAGCATCACAAGCAATGGTGTCCCCGGATTTCATCGGCTTGTTCGCCTTGCATCAAGCCTTGTTCTGTGAATGCATAAGGGAGATAGCGACGGCCGCCTCTATTTAAGGTCACAATTTGTGACCTCAAGTTTTCAAATTCTTCTCTGGAAAGTTGAAACATAAAATCATCAGAAAACGGTCGATATTACGTTTTACTGCCTGGATAAGCACCTTCAAATATAAGGGGACGTTTCTATCTGAAATAAAGAACTCTCCCTACTCTCATTGTCAATCCATTTTTATTTTTGTATTGTAACATAAATAAGGAGGTGAAGCCTATGAAGGTCATGGCAATAAACGGAAGTCCGAGAAAGAAATGGAATACGGCAACTCTGCTTGAAAAGGCCCTGGAAGGGGCTTCGTCACAGGGGGCTGAAACCGAGCTCATTCATCTCTACGATCTGAACTATAAAGGCTGCATAAGCTGTTTTGCCTGCAAGACCATAGGTGGAAAGAGTTACGGCAGGTGCGCGGTAAAAGATGATCTGGCTCCTGTGTTCAAAAAAGTCGAAGAAGCCGATGCCGTCATCCTTGGCTCCCCGATTTATTTCGGAACGGTTACCGGAGAGATGAAATCGTTCATGGAGCGCCTGATGTTCCCCTTCACCGCGTATACGGATCCATACCAGGCGATCTTCCCGAGAAAGATTCATACCGGGTTGATCTATACGATGAATATCAAGGAAGAGGAGCTGAAAGAATGGGGCTACGCCCTGCACCTGGGCATACAGGAGATGGTTCTGCAGATGATATTCGGCGCGTCCGAGTCGCTCTTCTGTTTCGATACCTATCAGTTCGAGGATTATGCAAAAGTGGTTTCATCCCGGTTTGATCCCGTGAAAAAGGCTAAAAGGCGCAGAGAGGTGTTTCCGGAAGATTGCAGAAAGGCCTTTGAAATGGGAGCCCGGTTTGCAGGGAAAGATGTGCGATAAGATCGGGCAAATGAAGCTGCGGGGAAGCGAAGGGTTATTCGGTTCCCCCTCTCCTCGGTCCACAATTCGTCAGGATAGACGAATTGGACGCACTTTACGTGCGCCCTTCAGGGTGAGGGACATGGATGTCCCGAATCACTCCCTCGAGGGGCGAGGAAGTTAAGGACCCTGCAGCAGGCTGCAGGGAACCATCTGAAATATAGGGAAAGAGATGAGCAGAGAAGACCAGCACAGCCCCGACAGTCAGAACATTCAACAACCTTCGCTTGCGATCAGCCATCTCATGCGCCGGGAGATTCAAGCGCCGATAGCAGCGTGTCTCATAAGGGGATTCGGAAGTGTTCTGGGTCATGATAAAGCCATGGAAGCCGCAACTGCGGCTATTCAGGCCGATGCGCTGGCCTCAGGCAGGATGATGGCCGATAAGTACGGCGGGAATTCCCTGAGAGAATTGAGCCGCGTGGTAAAGGAAATATGGTCCGAAGATGATGCCATTGTGATTCGTATGCGTGAAGAGTCCGAGCTGAAGCTGAGCTTCGATGTGATCCGCTGTGGCTATGTCGAGCTGTATGACAGGATGGGCTTGAGGGAGTTCGGCTTCTGCCTTTCCTGCAGCCGGGATGAACCATTTGCGAGGGGCTTCAACCCTCGGATAAGGCTGTTGCGAACTCAGACCATCATGCAGGGAGCACCACATTGCGATTTCCGGTTCATCCTGGAGCAGGGGTAAAAAGGGGACGTTTCTAACGGGTCGTACCGAGTGATCCTCCCCATAGATCTCCTTTTCCAAAATAATCATCAATCATGAAATTGATACCACATAGATACACATTTCACAGACAACCAACTCTTGACAAGACCATAAATTAATCTTATTCTATTGACGATATTATAATGGAAAAGATAAGAATATCTTATCTATCAAAGGGTGCTTATGACACAAGAAAAGCAGAAGATCCTCGTAGACCGGCTCGTAACGGCCAGGGATACCGCAGGGTACAACCTCAAAGAAGCTTCAAAAGAGCTCGGATTCAACAATTACCAGACCCTCTCGGACATCGAGAAGGGCAAGCGCAGCATCAATGCTCACGAGCTCATCTCAATGGCCCGTCTGTACCGACGCGACATCCTGTACTTCTTCGATCAGGACATAAGGCCCGACCCCAAGCCGTTGTGGAGAAAATCGCCCGATACGGATGTGAAAAAGCAGGAGCGTACCTTCCTTGAGCACCTGGAGCATTATACCGAGCTCGAACGACTCCTGCAGATAAAGCCCCAGATACGGAGGCTTCCGGTCAACTGCGAGCGTACCAACTTCGACAGCCATGGATATGAGTGTGCGGCTAACCTTGCACACGATATCCACCGCATTCTCGATCTGGGGAGCAGGCCTGCATCTAAATTACGGAACATTCTTGAACAGACACTCAGATACCGGATCTTTCATATGCAGTTCGATAAATCCATATCCGGGGCTTGTGTCGTGGATGATGCCCTGGGGGTGGGCATCCTCATCAACAGCAGCGATAAGCCATGGAGAAGGAACTACGACCTGGCACATGAGTTTTTTCATGTACTCACCTGGGAGTTATTCAGCCACAAAGAGATCGGCGAAGGGAAGAAGACGAGACCGGAACAGTACGCGGATATCTTTGCTTCATACCTGCTCCTGCCCGAGACAGCTCTTCTGGAAGCGCTCAGGGAAATCTCTGTTGGAGGCGAGATACGCATCATAGACCTCATCGAGCTTGCCCTTGAGTTTGAGGTATCAATGGAAGCCATTCTGTGGAGGCTGGTCAATCTTGGAAAACTGAAGAAAAAGGATGTGGAGGCCCATCTTGCAGACCCCGAGGTTCGCGAGTTGGACCGGTCTCTCAGGCAGGAAGCGCAGGATGAGGAGACGCCTCCGGTGTTCCCACAGAGATATGTATCACTGGCATGCCGCTGCCTGATGGAAGGACGGATCTCACGGGGGTTGTTCGCACAATACCTAAGCATCGAGCGCCACGAGGTAGATTCCTATTTAGCAGGGAAAGGCTTTGTGGAAGAGCACTATGAAAAAATTGGTGTTGCTTGATGCGGATGTGATCATCGACCTTCACTCGCTTCAGCTCTTTGATGCTATTACCAGAGGTTATGATGTTTACGTTGTCCGTACAGTCTTTCGGGAAGCACGATTTTATCCATATAAAGATCAGGCCCTCCCGATTGATATCAAGGACAAAGTTACGATTGTAGATGTTCTTGATGAGCAGTTGCTGAAGAAGGTGAAGCTGGAAGCACGGGAAGCCTTCCTCGGAATTGATCCCGGAGAAACGGAATCCATTGCCTACCTGAGCACATCAGTGAAGAACATACTGTTCTGCACATGTGATCATTCCGCCATCCAGCTAATCTCATATATGGAACTTGAACATACATCCATCAGCGTGGAGAAGGCATTGGAGGGGATAGGAAGACATGGCAAGAATCTCTATCCCAGACACCGTGAAAAGGTGTTTAGAGACAATATCAATAAGGGAAAGATTTTGAGGATTCAATACAAGAAAATGTTTTAGCTTCATCCCATGATTCACTGAAATGAAATCGCTATGAGGATAGATATAGATTATCGGGAAAAAGACTCCGGCCTCATTGACCAGCTTGCACGAGATGATATCCAGATTCGGGTCAAGGCTCTGCCGTATGGCGACTATGTGATCAACGATTCCATAACCATCGAGAGAAAGACCGCAAAGGATTTCCTCATCTCTTTAGTTGACACGCGGTTATTCAGGCAACTCTCGAATTTGAAAAAGTATTGCCGCCGTCCGATCCTTCTCATAGAAGGCGATCCATACATGACAGACCTTGATTTCAACAGCAATGCCATAAGAGGGTCAATCATATCGGTTCAGACGATCTGGCATACCCCGGTGATATTTTCCCGCTCAAAGGAACACACCAGAGACATTTTGATTATGATAGGATCACAGTATGATAAAGACATGGACGTTGTTCCTTTGCGAGGCGGATATCGGCCCAGGAGGCTCAGGTCACGGCAGTTGTATCTCCTTCAGGGGCTTCCGCTGATAGGGCCAAGGCTTGCAAAGAGATTGATGGGGCATTTCGGGTCGATATCAAGGGTCATGAATGCCTCTGTTGAGGAGCTTCAGAAAGTCGAGGGTATAGGATTAACCAGGGCTGAGGGTATCAGGATACTCCTGGACTCGGGCTGGGACGGCACTTGAACAACCCCGTTCTATTTCCATGAAATTCCCGCTTTACATGCAGCAATATCATGGTATTCGGCAGTGCATCCAGGCAATGGCTCCGGCAGTCATCTGAGTCTCTTACAGGGCGAATGGAAACCATCACGTTGAGCGGGTTCTCACTGTCTGAAGTCGGCATTGAAAACCAGGCCAGACATTGGCTCAGAGGAGGTCTGCCTCTTTCATTCCTTGCTGAAAGCGAATCAGAAAGCTTCTCCTGGAGGAGCGCATTCATCCGGACTTTTTTAGAGCGTGACCTGCCTATCATGGGGATAGGGGCATCGACAACAACGCTCATGAGATTCTGGACCATTCTTGCCCACTATCATGGGCAGATCTGGAATGCTGCCGAGCCCGCTCGGACGCTCGGTGTTAATGAGTCCACAGCAAGGCGATACCTCGATCTTCTCGATGGTGTGTTTATGATCCGGCAGCTGATGCCGTGGCACGCAAACCTAAAAAAACGCCAGGTTAAGGCACCCAAGATCTACTTCACGGATATGGGCCTTTTACACAGTTTGCTCGGCATACGAACAGAAAAGAAACTCCTCACCCACCCCAAGTGCGGTGCATCCTGGGAAGGCTATGTGATAGAAGAATCCATTAAGGCATTTCATCCCAGGGAATTCTATTTCTGGGCCACACATAACGGGGCTGAACTTGATCTCCTGATGATCATAGACGGCCGAAAGATCGGTCTTGAATGCAAACGCATGGATGCCCCCCGGTTAACTCCCTCGATGAAGATCGCACTTGCGGATCTGGATCTTGATCGTCTGATCGTGGTCTATCCAGGCGAAAAGACCTATCGATTGTCGAATCAGGTCGAAGTGATTCCCTTGAGTAGAATCACCTCTCAAAGGTTAAAAGGCACCTCAAAAAATTGATGATCTCGAAAAAGAATGAGCGATCTCACCCCCAGTGTCATTCCCGCGGAAGCTTCGAATCCAGTTATTTTGAGTAGTTCTGGACCCCCGCTGGAGTTTATCCCCACGAAAGTGGGGACCAGGGTGACAATAAAAATAAATTCATATGAAATCCCCTGCATTATTAGAGGTACCCTAAAATTATTGTCAGGTTCAGGGTCGGACCAAGCTAACCAATTATCCTCATTTCACCTCGGCCAGCGCTGCCCGGTAGAACTCAAAGCCCTTCAGGTGGCGGCCTTTCTCCCCCATGTAACGTACCCGGTACTCGGTGGAGCCGATGTCTGTAACAAGCGAGAACCCACGCCCGTCAAGATAACCCGGGAGTTCCTCCGGACGAAGTCCGAATGTCCACGTCTCGCCGGTCTTCCGCAGTGTGGCAGGTACACGGCCCATGTCTCCGAAGCGGACCGAGCCGTCGAGCAGGCCGCTGTGGATGTAGGTGAAGACGAGGCGGCTCCCGGGTGCGGACAAGGACGCGATCGAGCGTATAGTCATGTCGACGGCCTCGGCTTTAAGATAGTGCATGACCCCTTCCCAGAGAAAGAATGTGGGAACGAAGCGATCGAATCCCGAAGTTTCAAGCAGTAAAGCAAAGTCCTGCCGGTCGAAATCCACTTCCACGAAGCTCACATGCTTTGGGATAGCGCCCAAGAGATATTTCAGGCGCTTTACTTTCACAGCCAGGGTACTTGGATGGTCGAGCTCAAACACCCGGGTCCGTTCGATGCCTGAGAGCCTGTAGGCGCGGCAATCGTAACCGGCTCCGAGTATTACGACCTGTCTAATGCCGCCCTCGAGCGCAACGCGAAGCTGCTCATCTATCCAGCATGTCCGGCCGATGGCCGAGGCCCTGACCCCGGTCCAGTTCCAGTCGATAAATAAGGGTATGAGCCGGCCGACCAACGGCAATCGTGATATAAAATAGGCGCACTTCAATCTATCGAGGAAGCCGGGGGCAAGAGGGTCCTCAAAAAGCCGCTTGCTCCGAGGGCGGCGTGATGATTCGATAGCACGGAACAGCGCATTAAACTCGGCAGTTCGGCTGGCTTCTCCGGATTTCAAGTGGCATCACCCCTGCGCGCTTTTAAGAAAACACTTCATTCCAATTCCTTCAGATCATATAAAGCCGATTATGACATAATGCAACACGGGTGCTTTGCGCAAGGTGGGTGGAGTCATTTATGAGGATTATACTAAGAGGACCTGGCGGGCTGTGCTCCACTTACCCTGCATGCTATTTCTCCGGATTCCCGCCTCTGCGGGTATGACGGAAAGATTGATTTTCGTAGTTCCTGCCGGAACATCATGATGTATAATCTCTCAAGGAGATGGAATAGTCCGGGACATGAGCGGTGCTGAGAAACCCTCACAGAAGAACGGCGCAGCGAATACTCCTGTGGTCCTGTCAGGGGAGATCGAGCAGGTGCGCTTTCACCGCTCTGATACGGGCTACACCATCGCACGGGTCAGGCTCCAGGGGCATGATGATTCAAAAGTAAACGTCGTGGCCTTCCTTCCCTCTCCTCGCATCGGGGACCTTTACCAGTTCAAGGGATCCTGGGTGGAGCACCCGAAGTACGGCCTGCAATTTAAGGCTGTAGAGTTCGAGGCCAAGCCCCCGGTGACCGTGGAGGGCATAAAGGCTTATCTTACCTCCGAGATCGACGAGATAGGCCCGGAGCTCGCAAAGCGCATCGTTGACGCCTTCGGCATGGACACATTTACGATCATCGACCTGGAGCCGTATCGCCTCAGGGAGGTAAGCGGCATAGGCAGAAAGCGCGCCGAGGCCATCCTCAGGGCTTGGAAGGACCATACGAACCTGCGCGATACGTTTGTCTTCCTCTACAGCCAGGGCATTACGGCCGGCCTCGCTGCCAAGGTCTTCAAGAAGTACCGGAACAATACGATTGACGTGATCAGAAACAACCCGTACCGTCTCGCCGTCGATATCCCGGGCGTGGGCTTTATGACCGCCGACCGGATCGCCGAGAAGACAGGCATTGCCAGGGATGCCCCTGAGAGAATCTGCGGAGGCATCATCTATGTACTCGAGCTTGCCGCAACACAGGGCCATACCTATTTTCCCCGCCGTCTCCTGCTGCAGGAGGCGTCGAGACTCCTTGGGGTCGACAGGAGGCTGATCTCGGAGAATATCACAGAACTCGAGTCGATGAACTACGTGTACACAGAGAAGGTCCAGGGCAAGACGGATTCCGAAGACGCAATATACCTTGCTTCACTTCACCAGGCAGAGAAGCATGCGGCTGCGAACCTGTCGAGGATGAACGAGGCCGATAAAAGCACTTCCGATATAGACCCGAATGGGGCGACCAGATGGATGGAAGACAGCTATAACATCAACCTGTCCGAACTGCAGAGAGAAGCGGTAAGGTGTGCGGCAAAGAACACGTGCATGGTCCTCACGGGTGGGCCCGGCACGGGGAAGACATATACGATCACCGCCATTATCCACATGTTTGAGGAGGTGGATGCACAGATCCTCCTGTGTGCCCCGACGGGTCGTGCTGCCAAGCGCATGACCGAGGCTACCGGCAAGGAGGCATGCACGATCCACAGGCTGCTCGAGTTCAATCCTATCCAAGGTGTTTTCCAGCGCAATGCTGAAACCCCCCTGGAGGCAGATCTTATTATTGTGGATGAGTTTTCCATGGTGGATATCTTACTCCTCCACCATCTTCTCGGCGCAATTACCCCCGGGACCACCCTTGTATGTGTGGGCGATGTCGATCAGCTCCCATCAGTAGGCCCGGGCAACTGCCTGAGGGACATCATCGCATCCGGGATCATCCCTGTGGTGAGGCTTGACACGATCTTCAGGCAGGGTCTGGAGAGCCGGATCATCGTCAACAGCCACCGCATCAATCAGGGCAAGATGCCGGAGGTTAGCCAAGACGGCAACGGAGAATATCGCTTCATTTCAGAGGAAGACCCTGAAAAGATCCTGGCCGAGATCATCCGCCAGGTGAGGGAGGAGCTGCCTCAAAAATACGGTCTGGATCCCTTGTGGGACGTACAGGTGTTGAGCCCCATGCATAAAGGCATCCTGGGGGTTGAAAACTTAAATAAGCATTTGCAGCAGGCCCTCAATCCGGACGGCAGGCCTTACAGGAGGGGCAATACTGAATTCCGGGTTGGTGACAAGGTTATGCAGACCCGCAATAATTATGAGCTGGAGGTCTTTAATGGTGATATCGGGTATCTGATGGACATCAACGAGAAGGACGGCTCATTCCAGGTCGGGTATGACGATCGTGTCGTTTTATACAGTTCCTCCGAAGCGGATGATCTGGTTATCGCCTATGCAACGACCATCCATAAGGCTCAAGGGTCTGAATATACTTCGGTGATCCTGCCTGTCCACACGCAGCACTATGTCATGCTGGCAAGAAACCTGCTCTATACCGCAGTGACAAGAGGCAAGCGACTGGTTTTGACTATTGGCTCTGCCCGGGCGGTCAAGCTCAGCGTGGAGAACAGCCGGAGCAAAACACGCTTCACCAGGTTTACCCAGCGTCTTGTCGGATCAGCCCGCCAAGGTCAATAGGAAAGAGAACTATTATAATGGTGCTGAATTTTTAAACGTATTGATACATGAAGTTGGTTTTAATCAAGCACCTTCCGGATGGTTTCAGCCATCACCCTCATTTCTACCGGCTTCATGATAAACTCTCGAATGCCGATACTCTTTGCCTTCTCCTCAGTGATATCTTTACTATATCCGGTGCACAGGATGATGGGGATATCGCTGCGCAGACCAAGGATATTTTGAGCCAGACTATCTCCTGTCATGGCCGGCATGGACATATCGGTAATGATCAGGTCAAATTTGTCAGGGTTTTCTTGAAATAACGCAAGGGCCTCGACGCTGCTTGTTTTGGCAACGACATCATATCCCAGCTTACTCAGCATCTCTTCTGCCAGATTCACAATAACCTGCTCATCATCTATAAAAAGAATCCGCTCGGTTCCCGTGGGGAGAGACGTTTCCTCGATGGTTCCGATGGTCTCTTTCCCGGATTCAATCTCAGGGAGATATATGACAAAGGAAGTCCCTTCTCCTGGTGTGCTCATACAGGTGATCGCGCCTCCATGACTTTTCACGATCCCATGAACGACCGATAAACCCAGGCCTCTGCCGCGTCCTAATTCTTTTTCTTTTGTGGTGAAATAAGGATCAAAGATCCGTTTCATGACCTCGGGGGGCATGCCCTGCCCGGTATCACTGATGGTAAGCTTTACATAGGACCCTGCGGGCAGATCCGGATCATGGGCATTCGTATCACCATAAATAATCGATTTTTCCAACCTTACATCCAACTCACCCCCATCCTCGACCATGGCATGGACCGCATTGGAACAGAGGTTCATCATGACCTGGTGAATCTGGGTGGGATCAGCCATGACCATAGCAGGGACCTTAAGATTCTGTCTGATCTTGATGTTCGAGGGTATCATTGGACGTAACATCCAGAGTGATTCTATTATGGCAAAGTTAAACTTTATAGGGGTGAACTTTTTATCGGCCTGACGGCTGAAGGTTATGATCTGGCTCACAAGGTCTCTTGCCCGGGTGCTCGCCATGAGTGCCTTCTTCAGATTCTGCTTTACCTTATCCGGTTCTGAGGCATTATCTATTGCAAGCTCTGTATACCCCATAATGGCTGTGAGGATGTTATTGAAATCATGGGCAATACCACCTTTTTCGATAGACTCAATTTCCCGGGTCTGGATAAATTTATTCTCAAGCCTCTCTTTTTGCGCCGCATCGGCAGGCTTATGATCTGTGAAATCGGCGGCTGTGGCATAAATCAGGTTTTCGGCAGGGGTAGCGCACCATTTAATCCATCGACACTTCTTAAGCTTACAGGATTCCGGTACCTTATCAAATTTACCGATCGTGTATCTTGCGCCTGCCGACTTTTCTCTCTTCTCATAGAATAATTTTTCATTTTTCATGATGATATCCCCCTTATCCGATAGGGTTTTTAAGCTTGGCCTCATACGATTGTTTCCAGTAGTTCCATTGTACTGATTTGATGGACGCAAAATATGAGCCATTTTTTATCAGTCTATTTTATCAGCCAGTTACATATCACCATCAGAGGTTCCGCCTACAGATTTGTACATGGGGAATCATTTTTCGTAACCAAATCCGTGGAAGGTTGTGAAAATCCGGACAAGGATGTTCATGGTAATACCTGAGGAGAAGGTACTATTCGAGTGCCTTATACCAATTATCAGTGAACCACTTTCAGGAACTTGACCAGCAAAAGACCAATCAGAAAGATTAGGTAGAATCGTAAGAAATACAAAGCAATCCTGCTCATCTTTGTTATCTTCACGCGCGGCATAATCGTCTCTCCATAACTGTTTGCATGCCTTTACCCCTTGAGAAACTGTTATTGTGATATGAGATTATCAATGTCATTGTGATAGAGCACCCCAAGGATCCGGTCATTCCTGTCTACAACAGGGATCATGTGGTATTGATACTTCACAAACATTTCCACCAGATCATCCTGTACATCATCCTCTTCTGCTGAAACCACCGGCGAGACCATGACATCGCTCATGGTCAGATGCTCCTGTGCGAGAACCAGGTCACGGAGATCAACCACCCCGAGCAGGGTCTTGCCGTCACCATTGACCACATAGATGTATGAGATGCTCTTGGGATCTCTGCCGGAACCCCTGATCGCGGTGAGGACATCACCGGCCTTGTCTGATTTTTGTGCAACGACATAATCGGAAGACATGATATTTCTCGCCTGAATTTCACGCTGGGAAAGGATATTGCGGACTCGCTCGGCCTGCTCCTTGCTCAGGAAAGCCATGAGCTCGGTGACATCGTCGTGCGGCAGGACCGTGAACAGGCCTGCCAGCTGCGGGGTCGACATCTCCGAAAGGATCTTGCGGGCCTTTTCCTCCCGCAGATTGGCGATGATCTGGCGCTGAGCCCTGGGCTCAGCCTCCATGAGGGTCTCGGCGGCCTTTTCCGTATCAAGGGCCGAGAAAAGAACCTGCTGCTCCTCATTGGGCAGCTCTTCCAGGAAATCGGCCAGATCCTCGCTGGGGAGCTCCAGCATCTGGTTCTTGGTTACGGAGAGGGTCACCTTGTCGGTGGAAACCGCATCCTCGACAGAAAGCGGCTGGATATATTTCCAGGAGATGAGGTTGCTGTTGACCAGTTCGAACTTACCCAGGCCCCATCTGCGAAAGAAGCCGCCAAATGAGATATCCACATGGACCAGGAGCAAAAGACCCCGTGTCTCGATGAAATGGACATCATTGACCACCTCAACCTGCCTGCCGTCTATATCGAGGACAGTCTTACCCATGAGATGCTTGTCCATGAGGATCCAGCCCGGCTGATCGACAAAGGGCGGATACACGTCCCCGCTGTCCGGCGGCCTGACAAAGATTGCATCATCCTCAATCTTGATCACCTTTGACCAGGGAATGAACTCGGTGGGTTTTCCCCAGCCGTGCTCTATATAGATGCCTACCGCTTCCGGATACGGCTCTTTATGGAGAAAGACAAGGTCGCTCAGTTTTCCGATGCGGTTCTTGATCTTTTCCCTGCACACAGGCAGTTTGAGCAGCTCGGAGAAGAAGAGAAATCGAAACTGTTCAAAACCGGGGTGCTGATCGTTTGTCTTCATTTTAAAATTTTTATCCGCGATCATGCTGTTACCTCCCTGGTACTCATGTGAATAACCCCGGGAACAGGGTACCTATTCCCAGCAGCGAGGACATAATAACGACAAAGAGGACAATCATCCAATTCATGATGTTCTGTGAGCGCGTATTAACGTGCTCGCCCATAAGGGGTTTATCATTCAGGAGGAGCAGGAGAAATACCAGGGCGGCCGGTAGAAGGGTGACCGCCACCACCTGGACAAACATGGTGATAGTAATAAGAGGAGCTCCTGGTATTAAGACCACGGCACCTGAAGTGATCAGCATCACGAGGTAAACGATGTAAAACCACGGGGCGTCCTTGACTTTTTGATTTAAGGAGTGTGCCCAGCCAAAAACCTCTCCTACGGCCCAAGAACTGGCCAGAGAGATACAGAGTGCACCAAGGAATCCGGCATCAAAGAGACCGATGGCGAAGAGCTTCCTGGCGAGTTCTCCATAACCAAAAGGCAGAAGAGGCACTATAGCCTCGGCGGTCTGCTTGGCGTCTTCAATCGTGATCGGTGGATGGTGATAGAAAAAGGCTGCACCTGTTGCGATAATAATAAAGACGGCAACGAGGCAGGTGAAAAAAGAACCGACAAATGTCTCGATTTTCCCGTAGGTCACGTCGTGTATGTCAAGACCCTTGTCCACAACGGCACTCTGTTGGAAGAAGAGCATCCATGGGGCAATCGTAGTGCCGATGTTGGCGAGAAGAATGAAGATGAGATCCATGGTGAAACCGCCCATCTTCGGATTGTAGAATCCTTGAAAGACGTGGTTCCATGCCGGTGCCGAGGGCATATCCATAGCCCAGATAGCAGCCGGAATGTATACGAAATTAAAGCAGCAAAAGAAAAGGGTGATCTTTTCAAAGGTCCAGTATTGCCCTGATAGAACAATGCTGAACAAGATTGCTGTTACGACAATGATTGTCAACCAAGGAGGAACGCCCAAGAGACTCATGCCAGCCGTCATTCCCACATATTCCGTGACCAGGGTGAGCCAGTTGGTAATGATCAGGTCCACAATGGAGAACCAGCCCCAGAAAGGCCCGAAGCCGTCAAAGATAGCCTCTGCGTGGCCGCGTTTTGTCACAGCGCCAAGACGGACGGTCATTTCCTGTACATAATAGGCCATGGGCAGGAGGATGACAAACATCCAGAGAAGATTGAACCCGTATTTTGAGCCGGTAACCGCATAGGTGGAAATACCGCCTGCATCGTTGTCGGCGATCATCACGATGATTCCCGGGCCGAGGACCGCAAGAAAGACGAAGAGCCTTTTTTTAAAGCGATCGATGCGATGAAAAGATTTACTCAGCCAATACATGCTGAAATCCTCTTTTCGCTTTCACATACATGTTCGCACACAGGTCCGATAAAGCTAGCTTCTTGCAAGCAGGGGAAATCACTTCTCTGAACAGGGCATGGATGTGCCGTGGTGTTTGAAAACCATCCTTTCATCCCGCAAAAAGAGACTCGGTGATGTCTCAGCATACATCCGCACCCTGCTCGTATCTATTGACAGGATCGTCCGGTTATCTGAAAATTGCAAACGGTACATGTCCGGCACGATCATCTCTCCCTTGCCCATGGACAGACGATCTATACCGGGACAAGGGTATTAAAATCTATGACTACTGCTGCTCTCGTCACTACTCATGATAGCCTCTCCCTAACACAGTGAAAAGGCACAGTCAAAGCCCAAAATTCTTTAAAACTTATCCGAACAAGTCCGATCTTTTGTGACACCCCAAGGGCTTCTTTATATCTGGAGGAAAGGCTTCGAGCCTGGGAATTGGCTATCTTACAGGGAGTGTGTTCGAGAAGAATGGGTGATCATGATGCTGAAGATGAGATGAGATGAGTGGGTGATGATGAGCAAAATTACAAAAAACGAGAGAGGGTCATCTTGATACCCTCCCTCAAGAGTTATGGGGGTTATAGCTTTGTTTCTTATGGCTAGTTGGCTCAGTTACCTTAAGGGTATTGTAGAGACAACATCTGGCTGACCCTTGTAATCATGTGCAAGTATCTTATTGAGCTCATGTCTCAACGCCAATTTTACCTCCATGACCTTGCTTGCTTCATCATAATCCTGCCTGCTTAACTCCTTTTTATTTTCCATTATCTGGAAGTGATTTGCTGCGCAGCAGAACGGACATATGACATCGACGGTGATGAGGTCATAGTCTCTCTCAATGGCTTGTCTTTTCAGATAGATACTCCCTGCTGAAAAGGCATATTGAGAGATGAAAGATATTACCGGTATAGTTTCATTGCATTCATGGTCTCGACACTTGAAAATATAATATCTGGTCTCGGTCTGAGTAGCATTCATGATAACCTCCTGCTGAATTTCTCCAAGTATTCAATGTATCATTGCCCGGGTATTAATCTTTTCGCTTAAGTCATAGTGCTGTAGTGACGCATTAACACAGAATGTGAGTCATTCTTTGTGTTGCCTGTATCTTTTGCTGAAACCAACGGAGAAAATAATTCCACAACCAAGAAGAAAAAGGGTTGAGGGCTTGGGTAGAGGGGCGGGAGCAGAAGTATTCTTGAGTTCACTCATAGAAAACGCGAGTGTGTTTTTAATGTTATGCACCCCGACAGAGAAGGCCTTACCCACTTGGGCCGAAGGCTGTCTCAAGGTTATGGGGGTATAGCCAAGGATTACATGCCGATTTTTAAATTCAATGGGTGTAGCCCCTGAAAGGACCGAGAATCCGAAAAACATAATTACTGACAACAGCAAAATCTTATTTTCCATATCGTTCAGTACCTTTCTCTCTGGGATGCCTTCGTACAAGGATACTCAATTACCATGCCATTGTTGAAGATTAAGAGACAGCATGTAATATTAGTTTGTTACATGATTTCATGATACGCATATCTTTCAAGAGTGAATGCTGATTGTCCTGTGTGGGAGGACTAGTCTCTTCCGGCAGGAATGCACGTATGAAATATCGATTCAAGAATACTATGATATGTTGTACTTCTTCAGCAAGGCGTAGAGACGCGAGCGGGATAGCCCGGATATTCTGCAGGCTGTCTCAATATGGGCTTTTGTCCGGATCATCAACTCCTTAAGATACTGCTGTTCTATCTCAGCGATAGCCTCTTCCCGCACCTCATTGAGGCTGGAAAGGCTGTTGTTTGTCGCAATGCGCAGCGGTTTCTTTTTTTTAGCTGCAACAGTATTTTGCTTCACCTGCACATGAATATGGTGTGGAAGATGTTTTGGGACCAGGATGGCACTATCATGTGCAACCGTAAGCGAGCTCTCCAGTGCGTGAATCAATTCACGTACATTACCGGGCCAGGCATACTGCATGATGGTATCTCTAAATGCAGTACTGAGGCGCTTTGGTTTCATGCCATATTTCTTGCAGAGTTTTTGCAGGTAGTGATTTGTCAATTCCAGGATATCCTCGGGTCGATCTCTGAGTGCAGGGAGATGGATGGTGATGGATTTGAGTCTGAAGAGGAGATCTTTTCGGAATCTTTTTATCTCTGCTAAATTGTCCAGATTCTGGTTTGTGGCAGATATGATTCTGAAATCGCTTTCAATCTCAGTGGGTTTTCCGACAGGACGGAAGCGACCCTCCTGGAGGATACGCAGGAACTTTTGCTGGATGGACAGGGGGAGTTCACCCACTTCATCCAGAAACAGTGTCCCCCTGTGGGCCTGTATGACCAGACCTTGCTGCGCTTTATCCGCACTGGTATATGATCCCTTCTCGTGACCGAAAAGAATGCTTTCCACCAGATTCGGGGGCAAGGAGGCACAGTCGACCACAATAAAGTTATTCTTGGCGCGGCTGGAGTTATTGTGGATTGCCAGCGCAAAGAGATCTTTACCCGTTCCTGTTTCGCCGGTAAGCAGCACATTGGCATCACTGTTTAATGTCTTGCTTAGTAATGCCAGGCATTCTCTCATCTGGGAACTCTTACCAATGATCCCCTCTTTCTCAAAATCTACGCTGATCAATGGTTGCTTATTGCTTTCATGAAAGAGAATTGCATCTTTTAACAGATGGACAAGATCGTTCTTCGAAAAGGGTTTTTCAATGTAATCCCAGGCCCCCCGGGAAAGGGCTGTCTCGACTGATTCCGGATCTCCATAGGCGGTTATGACGATAACTTCAGGTCGGCCGCCACTCTGGCAGATTTTGGGAAGCATTTCGATCCCGTTCCCATCAGGCATATGCACATCAAGAAACACTACATCATACGGTTCCTTGTTAACCGACTCGATGCCTTCTTTCAGGGTAAGGGCTGTCGTAGCATTGTATCCCAAGGCTTTAGCAACGTTTGCTATGGAACTGCAGACAAGATTGTCATCATCGATAACAAGTATCTTTTCCTGATTACCTATGGGCACTTGAACATGATAAAGTCTTTTCTCCAAGATGTAAAGAAATCTTAGATCAAAACATGCCAGAGTGTTTCAGTAAAGAGGGATACTTCAGTTTTGATATTCTCCTCTCCGTATAAACCCCAGTTGATTGATCTCGGTGAGTGGATGGGAATCATGGGTTGTTGACTCCCAAAGGCCCTTTACCTGATCTTCTAAAATTTGTTTTAATTTTTCCATGGATCTTGTCTGGATTTGTCTGACACGTTCTCTGCTTACACCAAGTTGCATCCCTATTTCCTTAAGCTTAACAGGCGGATCAGAATAAAATCGTTGTTTCAGGACAGATATTTCCCTTGGAGAGAGGAAGGTGAAGCAATGATGGAGTACGGATGAAATATTTTGAGATGACTCCCTGCCATTATACATTTTCTCCGGATCAGCACCATCTGTGAGAAAATCAATCCATCGGTCTTTATCGTCATCGTTTCCAAGGTGTTCATCCAATGAGTGCAATTTCTTGGCATGACTCAGACTCCCCGTGTTCACCTTTCCGCTCTTGTGCATGAAAGCCTTGATGAAGGCTTCAACCCACCAAACTGCATAGTAGACAAAAGGTATCCCTCGCTCAGGGTCAAAACGATTAAGGGCTCTGATGAGACCAAGGTTTCCTTCCTGAATGATCTCGAGGCAATGGTGACCGCAATAAAAATATTTCCTGCTCACCCTCACCACAAACCTGAGGTTCGCCTGGATTAATTGCTGTCCGGCAGCTTCGTCGCCCTTTTGATATTGTTTTGCCAGTTCATACTCTTTCTCATGGGTTAGAGTTGGGTATTGCTGAATTTCCCTGTAGTATTGTTGAAAATCCATATAATCATAAGAGTTGTCCATAGGTATTTCCTTCCCCATAGAATTACCATGCCGTCAGGCGTGGCATTTATTGCCGAATTTAACCTTGGTGTTCATGACTGATGTCAGAATAGCCACCCAGCATATTTTCTTTTGACATCCTGGAGATTCTTGAACCTGATTTGTCCCGATTCAAACATCTGAAAAACCTTCTCTGCCGCCGGACTGAATCGACCATTCCCCGCAGGGTCCTGGATACTGTAACTGCCTGGATCCCTTTGTGGGCTGATCTGTTCTGCATTGATCTCTTCCATAAGATCGTAGAGTGTGGTTATTCTCGTAGTGTTCGATCCATCCTTGCCTAAGCTTGATTCCGTATATGAATTCATGACTAACCTCCACGTGATTAATCTTCATAACCCGAGTCCTGCCTTTGATTACATGGCTGGCACTCATATCTCTTATCATCTGATGTATTCAATAGGCGTGCCATCGCGGTAGAATATTTAATGTTAAATAATTTCATTATATTATTAGCATCTACGGGTTTCCTCATTCCTTGTGGTTTATCGCTGATTGTCTTGTGGGACAGGACAAATCCTTTTTCGCAGGAATATCGAATCTTAGGATGAAGATCGGTGTTGATATGATTTAAAAAAGGAGTACTTGCTAAATATTCGGCTCGCTTGGTTTCCATCCGAGAGTACGGTAGTATTTCGTGGTTCCGATATGACCTGTCATATCCCCTGAATCGGATGATGCAAGAAATGCCGCGAGATCCGCTATGTCTCTGGGGTCTTTTAATATACCCTGCTCCTTATACCCGATCATCTGGTTGTACAGGCCCTGGCCAAGTGCGTCAGGGCCCATAGCGCGAATTTCATTTCCCATAGTTGTATCCATCAGGCCGGGATCGATGGCATTAACCTGAATATTGAAGGGGTTCAATTCTTCAGAGAGCGACCGAGTAAGCTGGATGAGACCGGCTTTGGATACCGAATATGCACAGAAACGCGGGAACGGCATCTGCCCGAGTCCGGAAACGATATTGATGATTTTACCGCCTCCCTGTTTGATCATGTAAGGAATCACCTCCCGGCAAAAGAGATAGCTTCCGGTAAGATTCACATCTAATGTCTGCTTCCATTCTGACGGCACGGCATCCTCAAGGAACCGCGCCGGCCCGATGATGCCTGCATTGTTCACAAGGATGTCTATTCTGCTGAACCGTGCAAAAGTTTCAGCAACCACAGAAGCCGCATCATGCTCATCCGACACATCTCCGGTATGCAGGAGATATTCTCCGCCGAGCTTTTCAAGGTCGGCGGCGATATCTTTCAGTTCATCCTCCAACAGGCTGAACAAAGTAACATTGGCACCTGATAGTTCAAAAGCAAGGGCTATAGCCTTGCCAAGACCTCGTCCTGCACCGGTTATGACGGCTACCCTGCCTGTAAGGTTCATTCTCATATCCTCTTTGCATTCAGCAAGGATTCGATCTTTTCACGGCTCGCCATATGTTGATAGAGCGGCCGGGGATCGGTCTTATAGACATCCTGACACTCGGAGAAGGTGGGTATTCCTGAACCGATATAAATCAGTCCCAGGGCAAACCTGTCCGATCGGGTTGCTGCTGAGAAGGCGGCATCCCTGTCGGATGGATTGTGGGAATCATCGAGATAATACGTATGATCCTTGTACCACTGGTAGGTGTTAACCCTGTTGAATGATACGCAGGGTTGCAATATGTCAACGATTGCGAATCCTTTATGAGTGATGGCCTTTTTCAGGATTTCCTTTGTCTGCTCCTCGTCCCCTGCATTGGCCCTCGCAACAAACGATGCATTCAGGGCAATGGCAAGGGCCAGAGGATTGAAGGGCTCCATGCATACCCCACCCACCTGTATGGGTGTAACAAAGCCCCGCATGCTCGTGGGAGATGCCTGTCCCTTGGTAAGCCCGTACACCATATTGTTGTGGATGATCACCGTGATGTCCGGGTTTCTTCGAATGGCATGGAGGAAATGGTTGCCCCCTTCGCCGTACATGCATCCATCACCACTCTGAGCAATGACCGTAAGCTCCGGATTCGTCACCTTGACCGCCGTGGCAACAGGCAGAGATCTCCCATGGAGGCCGTTAAAGTAGTTGGTCTTCAGATATTGAGGGGTCTTGGCCGCCTGTCCGATTCCGGATACGAAGACGAGCGATGCCGGATGGAGTGCCAGCTCCGAAAGAGCGGCCTTGAGCGCCGTGAGGATATGATAGTTTCCGCATCCGGGGCACCACGCAATATCCGCAGGGTAATCAATGTCGAATTCCGTTCCCATTCCTCACCTTCCCATCAGGGCATCCAGCTGCTCTACGACTTCTTCGAGCATGAACGGCATGCCGTCGAACTTGAGAATCTTCCCATCAAGCTCGATTCCTGTATGCAGTCTGATCAATTTTCCGAACTGGGCCGTGGCATTGTTCTCGATGATGAACCTTTTTTTTGCCCGATTGATGAGTTCACGGGCCTTCGGGTGGAGTGGATACACCTGGGAGAAGTGCAGGAAGGAGAGGTCTTTTCGTTGGAGGATTTCCAGGGCCTCCTTGACGACGTTATAGGTCGAACCCCACCCGACGACAAGATGCCGATAGTCATCCCCTCCGGTGAGTGTCGGCGCTATCGTGTCGGTTTCCATGGCCTTAAGTTTCCGAAGCCGCTTCTCAACCATGGAAGATCGCACCGAACAGTCTTCCGTGATATATCCGTTCTCATCATGTTCGTCGCTGTCCACGCAAACCAGCCCCTGGCCGAAGCCGGGTATGCCCCTTGGTGAGATGCCGCTTTCCGTGAACAAATAGCGTTTATATGCGGTGTCTGTCTCTTTGATAAAGCTCTCGTTTAACGGCTCCGGGATATCCAGGCGGTTCAAGGTATGATTGGATTCGAGATAGTGCTGATCCGTAAGGATAAAAACAGGGATATGGTACTTATCTGCCATCCGGAAGGCATGGCGTGTAAGCCAGAACCCCTCTTCTATGGTACCGGGCGCCAGGATCAGCCTGGGGAATTCACCATGGCCGGAGTAGAGGGCATGCTCCAGGTCAGCCTGTTCGGTGCGGGTAGGAAGGCCTGTTGCAGGGCCGGGGCGCTGGCCGATATGGATGACCAGGGGAGACTCGATGCATCCGGCAAGGCTCACCCCCTCCACCATCAGCGCAAATCCTCCCCCTGAGGTAGTCACCAAAGCCCTCCCCCCGGCATACCAGGAACCAAGTGCCATGTTGACGGCGCTTATTTCATCTTCCGCCTGTTCCACCACCAGCCCGAAATCGTGTGCATTCCTGGCATAAAACACCAGGACATCGGTTGATGGAGACATGGGGTAGGATGAGACGAACGTGCATCCTCCGGCAAGACCTCCTATGCCTATTGCATCGACACCGTTCATGAGGAGCTCATTCTTCACTTCTTCCGATTTTGTGATGACGGGAAGGACCTGGCCCGATTTAAGCACGTGAGAGCCTGTGTCGAAGCCCTTCCTTACCGCATCAATGTTCTTGCCGGTACGTTCATCTCCGGCTTTGCTGAAGAATTGCCTCACCTGATTTTCAAGCAGACCCATTTCAAGCCCTAAGAGCCCTGCAAATATCCCGAGCACGAGGATATTCGTATAAACCGGTCCGCCGATCCCCCTGGCAATTTCTCCAATGGGTACCTCCCCAATGGGATAGCCCTCATCGAAGTACTGTTTGTCAATGAATGTACGATCGCCCAGGATGACCGTTTCACGGGTTATCCGGTCGTGAAACCGTTCCATGGCGCCGGCATTGAGCGGAACGAATATATCGATCCTTCTGAGGTAAGACGCAACCCTCTTTGCAGAGATCCGTATCTGGGTGGAGTTGTTCCCACCCCTGATCCTCGACATGAATTCGCTATAGGAAAAGACATGGTATCCTGAGAGCTTGAAGACCTTCAGCATCAGCTGTTCCAAGGTCTGCAGGCCCTGTCCTGCTTCACCGGAAAGCACAATGGATAGATCTTCCCTCGGGTATGCCTTCATGGTCACGGAGAAAGATAATTAGTATCCAGAATCGAGTAGTCAACCCCTATCCCGGCCCCTCTAAACAGCCGTGCTCTTTTAGCGTGTTTTGATCTTCTGATTGCTTGACACCCCACGTACCATACGATAAATCCCCTAGCAGGAGCACCGATTATCATTTTGGATCGGCGGCTAAAGTAATCACGTGCGGCAGGGGTATATGCAAAAGGTAAAGATTCATGACATCACTATCGGTTCCGGCGATCTGGTGCTGGTCGCGGGCCCGTGCGTCATTGAATCGCAGGACCATGCCCTGTTCATGGCGGAAAGTATTCGCGATATCACCTCCCGCATGGGGATCCCCTATATCTTCAAGGCATCCTTTGATAAGGCGAACCGCTCATCCATCGATTCATACCGGGGGCCCGGTCTCGAGATGGGCCTTCATATCCTTCTGGATATCAAGAAACGTCTTTCCATCCCCGTCACCTCGGACATCCACGACCCTTTGCAGGCAGGTCCTGCCGCTCATGTCCTGGACATGCTCCAGATCCCTGCCTTTCTGTGCAGGCAGACCGATCTCCTCGTTGCAGCAGGCAAGACGGGCCTGCCGGTAAACATCAAGAAGGGACAGTTCATGGCACCCTGGGACATGGGCAATGTAACAGCAAAGGTGCAAAGCACCGGGAACAATGCTATTATCCTTACCGAACGCGGAGTGAGTCTGGGCTACAACAACCTGGTGTGCGATTTGAGGAGCCTTGCCGTCATGCGTTCGCTCGGCTTTCCCGTAATCCTCGATGTGACCCACAGTCTCCAACTCCCCGGAGGACAGGGCTCATCATCGGGTGGCAATGCCGAGTATATCGTTCAGCTTGCCCGGGCCGGTGTGGCCTTCGGGCTTGACGGTATCTTCCTGGAGGTGCACGACAACCCGGATCAGGCACTCAGCGACGGCCCGAACAGCCTGAGGCTCGATCGGCTGGAACCTCTTTTAGTACAGCTGAAAAAGATCCACGAGGTAACCTCATGAACAAGATCTCGTGCCTGGTGCTCGATGTGGATGGCGTACTGACAGACTCTTCCATCTACTTCACCGATGAAGGTATCCAGATCAAGGCCTTCAACAGCAAGGACGGACACGGGCTGAGGATGCTCCTGCGGGCCGGTATCGAGGTGGTCATTATCACCGGCAGGACATCAAAGGCACTGGAGTACAGGGCGCATGAGCTCGGTATTACGCACGTCTTCCAGGGGGCAATAGACAAGAAGCCGGCACTGTTGGAAGCGGCGCAGAAACTCGGCATAAGCACGACCAATATGGCCTACATGGGGGACGATGTGGTGGACATTCCCCCCATGGCCCTGTGCGGTATGACCTTTGCCCCGGCCGATGCCATGGATATGGTCAAGGAGAGGGCCGAAGTGGTTACCACGAGGCCGGGCGGTCACGGCGCCGTCAGGGAGGCCATAGAGATCATCCTGAAGCGCGAGGGGCTTTTCGACAAGATCATGGAACGCTATGTGGAATAAGCTGATTCTATTGACGGGTGTGATCGTCGTACTGGCTTTCATCATCTCCGTTTCCCGCGATAATCAAATGGCGCCATCCCTGAATAAGGGCACGCAGCCAAGGCGACAGGCCATGAATGTAGTCATGTACGAACGCAATCGCCAAAATAACAAGACCATGGAAGTGTCCGCCCGGGAGGTGGATGAGACAGGGGATCAAGACGTGCGTCTCAAAGACTTTGTCCTTACACAGACCGGCGGGCTAAAGCTGAGCGGTGTAGATGCCTTCTACGATCGCGCCAAATCCATCCTTGAGGTTAAGGGACCGGTGAACATTGAAACACAAAACGGGTCCCGCGCCAGGCTCAATAACCTCACCTGGGATAGGGTAAAGAATTTTGCCCATACGGATAACCCAATAGTTATCGAGGGGGAAAGTGGAGTCATCACGGCCGACAGGGCGGAATTTTCCGACCAATTCACCAATATCGCTTGTATCGGAAGGGTCCATGCAAAGGTTATGCAGAATATTCTTAATCTTTAGCCTTCTCTGGCCGTATGCCCTTCATGCGGAAGGCCTCAAGACACCGCCTAAGGTATCCGATATGGTTGACATCGAGGCGGACAGACTGGACGTGAACACCAAGAACGGTACAGCGATATTCAAAGGCAGAGTGAAGGCTACGAAACCCGATATCACGGTCAAGGGAAATACCCTGACGTTGGTCTACGACCAGAAATCACACAAGGTCAACATGTTAACCGCTGAAGGTGATGTGGATATCTTATGGAAAGACAAAGAGGCAACATGTGCCAAGGCGGTGTATGATCTTGTCAGTGATGTAATGGTAATGACGGGTGATGTCGTCATCACCAGAGGCCAGGAGAAAATCATCGGCCAGAAGGTGACACTGGATAAGAAAAACGACACTCAGGTGGTTGAAGGTGCCGGCCGCAGGGTGAAAGTTCGGGTGAATGCCGGAGAGAGTACGGGGATCATGCAATGGGGGAAATGACGCTGAAGGCCGATGGCCTTGAGAAGAGCTTTGGGAAGGTGTACGTCATCAGAGGCCTCTCCATTGCCTGCAACAAGGGCGAGATCATCGGACTGCTCGGCCCGAACGGAGCGGGGAAGACCACGACATTCTACATGATCGTGGGTCTCATCCGCCCGGACAAGGGCAAGGTATTTCTCGGTACTGACGACATCACCGGCATCGATCTCGCGGGTCGCGCCATGCGAGGCATCGGCTACCTGCCCCAGGAGCCCTCTGTGTTCAGGGGGTTGAGCGTGGAAGACAACATCTCTGTCCCCTTGGAGGCCAGGGGGTTGAAAGGGATTGAGCTGAAACAGCACCGTGATGAGATCGTGGCAAGCTTCGGTCTTGATCAAGTGCGTACTCAAAAAGGCGTCTCTCTCTCCGGAGGTGAGAGGCGCCGGGTGGAGATCGCCAGGGCCATGGCCCTGAGCCCCGCATACATGCTCCTGGATGAGCCTTTTGCAGGGATTGACCCCATCACGGTCAATGACATTCAGGATATGATAGTAAACTTGAAAAAATTGGGAATTGGTGTCATTATTACGGATCATAATGTAAAAGAAACCCTGAAGATATGTGACAGGGCATATATTATCCATCAGGGTCTTGTAATTGAGGAAGGAACCCCGGAACAGGTTGTGGCGAATGAGAAGGTCAAGCAGATCTATGTGGGTAAGGACTTTTCTCTCTAGGAGGAGTTAAGGATGGCCTTGGAGCTTAAGCAACATCTCAAGCTGGCGCAGCAGCTCATAATGACGCCACAGCTCCAGCAGGCTATCAAACTCCTGCAGCTTAGCAGGCTCGAGCTGCAGGAATATATCGACAGCGAGCTCGAACAAAACCCGCTGCTCGATGTGGAAATTGCCCGTGTACGCGAGGACACCCCCGAATCCGTCAAGGAGAAGGAACAGCTCAGGCAAAGGTGGGATGCCTACCTGGAGACATACGGCCAGGACAATATCCCCTACTATGAAGACGATGAGCGGCCCTCCATCGAGTCCACTACCTGCAAACCCGAAGGGCTCATGGACCATCTCCTCTGGCAGTTGAGACTGAATGATTTTACCGATAAAGAACAGGAAGTGGGCCTCTTCATCATCGGCAACCTCGATCATAACGGCTACATGGGGCTTGATACCGAGACCATATGCCAGGAAACCGGGTCAACACCCGACATAGTTGAGTCGGTACTTGTCAAGGTTCAGCGGTTCGACCCTCCCGGCATCGCGGCGCGTGACCTGAAGGACTGCCTCAGGATCCAGGCGAGAATACTGGACCTGGAGAACACCCTGGTGTGGAGGATAATCGATTCCCACCTGGAGGACCTCCAGACCAAAAACTACAACAAGATCGCCCAGGAGCTTTCTGCAACCGTGGATGATGTGGCACAGGCCGCCCAGATCATCGTCAACATGGAACCCCGTCCCGCCCGTGATTACTCAGACGATCCCCCCCAGTACATCGTCCCGGATGTGTATGTGGTGAAAATGGAGGGGGAGTATATGATCCTGCTCAATGAGGAGGATCTGCCCATGCTCAAGCTCAACAAAGAATACCAGATCATGATGAAGTCCGACAATATGGGCAAGATGGCCAAGGACTACCTCTCCGACTGCTACAAGTCTGCCCAGTGGCTTTTAAAGAGCATCCAGCAGAGGCAGAATACCCTGTGCAAGGTCACAGAGAGCATCGTCAAGTTCCAGAAAGATTTTCTCGACCACGGTATCACGAACCTGAAACCATTAGTCCTCAGAGACGTTGCCGATGATGTGGGCATGCATGAATCCACCATCAGCAGGGTTACATCTAATAAATATGTGCATACGACCCAGGGCACATTCGAGCTCAAGTATTTCTTCAACAGCGGTATATCCAAGAGCGACGGAAGTTTTATCGCATCCCAGAGCGTTAAGAATGAAATTGAAAATATCATCAAGGCGGAGGATGCCAAACATCCCCTGAGCGACCAGGCCATAGCCCATAAACTGAAAGGGAAAGGGGTGAGGATAGCACGCAGGACCGTTGCCAAGTACCGTGAGCTGCTTGGTATTCTTCCTTCAAACCGGAGGAAGAAACACTTTTAAATCATTGTTTAACCACGAGAGGAGGATTTATGCAGACCGACATTACCTTTAAGAACATTGACTCTTCCGATGCGCTGAAAGACTACGCGTTCAAAAGGCTCTCGAAGATGGACAGATACATCGACCGCACCGCTGAAGCGCATGTCGTCCTTTCTGTGGAAAAGCGCCGGCACAAGGCTGATGTCACCCTCACCGCGGACGGCACGGTCATCAACGCCGTAGAGATCACCGAGGACTTGTATGCAGCCATCGACATGGTGATGGATAAGCTTGAAAGGCAGCTCAAGAAGTACAAGGAGAAGCTCCAGGGTAAGAAGACCCAGCAGGGTAAGGCGGCAACAGTGGCAGCTGCGCCCCCGGTCAGCAAAAAGGCAAAACAGCGCCTCATCTATGAGAAGAACTATCCCGTCAGGCCCATGAGTGTTGACGAGGCCGTCATGGAGATGGGTGAAGCACCACAAAACTTTATTATCTTCCAGAACACGGATTCAAAGCAGCTCAATCTTATCTACAAACGCCAGGACGGAGAGCTTGCTTTGGTAGAACCCCAAATCTGAAGATCACTCATCGTCTCTAGGCATATCGCGCCGCGCTGTTACGACCTCATTCATGACAGTGCGGCGTTCCTTTTTCTTAAAAATAATGTATAAAGGTAACTATGACAAAGACAGAACATGCCATGCAATTGTTCTCAACCAAACACTCCTGCGCCCAGGCAGTGCTCATGGCCTTTGCCGGGGACTTCGGCATGGACCAGCTTACGGCATCGAAGGTTGCATGTGCATTCGGCGGCGGCATCTCGCACCTGGGTCTCACCTGCGGTGCCGTTACAGGCGCTCTTATGGCTATCGGGCTGAAGCACGGCGGCGGGCCCGAGATGAAGGAAGGGACCTATGAGGTCGTGCGGGAGTTCGTTGACCGGTTCACCAGGCTCCACGGCTCCATCAACTGCACCGAGCTTATCGGGTACGACCTGGGCAAACCCGAGCAACTGGCCGAGGCCCGGGAAAAGGCCATCTTTGCCGTCCGGTGCGTTAAATATGTGCAAGATGCAGTAAAAATCCTCGAAGAGCTCGTGTAAGGGAAAAGATCAATCACGGTTTGTTTCCATAATAATTCCTCTTGAAACTTGAAAAACAAAGGTATATGTGGGCACCAACTTGTAACAAGCCCATCCATGAAGGAGAAGTTGATGAGAATGTTATTTGCAATAAGCATTCTGGTATACTCTATCCTGGTATTTATCTCCTGGACCTAGCCGAGCAGAATTACCGACCCCCTTATCCTTTTACTCAAGCAAAGCGTTTTTAGAATTTCTCTGTGTTGAACTGACGTATTGTCATGCACTTGTGTGCTTCCCTGCTTTCAGGATAATACAGGCGACCTCTGTTCCGTCGTCTACCGATACCCTTCGTCCACCTTGACCCATTAATTGAAGGGCCATTGCAGCAATCGTTTCAGGGGAATTATTGCGAAGAGTCACTATCTTTCCCACCCCGTAGTGGTCCAAACGGTGAGCCATCACGTATTCCTGCTCAAAGTGAAAATCCAGGGGAACAGCGATGAAGGGCGTTCCTGTTGCAGCAAGCTCCGCAACCTTCCCATATCCTGATTGGGTCAAAACGAAATCCGCTGCTGCAAAGTATTTATACAGCTCATCAAGGTATCCATGGTATTGAATCCAGTCTTTCCTACCTGCCTCCGGGCTGACCATAACAAAATGGGCATCCGGGTAATCAGACCGCAAGAGCTCCAGAACCGACTCTATGTCTGTTGTTCGTTTATAAGCGTCTCCTTCCGGGCCTACTGTTGCAATGAACAATGTTTTATGAACCGGCAATCCGAGATTTTCGCGCAGCGTTGATTTATTAGGGAGGGCCTCAGGATCAAAGCTGACAATGGGTCTTACAAAACGGCAGTGGCGCCGCGCCCAGGATCTCCTGCCCGGAAGCAGAAAACCCATCGGCTCGTCAGGGATTTCTTCTGCGTATCCAATGTAGATGTAGATATCCGGTCCTAAAAAACTCATGGTGAACTTGAGATTGTTATACCAGGCAAAGAGAATATCATTCATGTCGGGCTGCATTGACTTTACACCGATAAAATCCGTGAGGAAAATAAAAGGGGCAGGCTTAGCTGCCCATCTTGAAGCAAATCCGGTGAGGAGCCAGAAGGCCTCGTCACCGATGATTACATTATATACCTTATCTTCCCATGCCTTCTTACTCACAAAAAAATCATGCTTGTGAAGTCTCGTATCGGCCTTTGTATACCTCATCAGGTTGATCTCGTTTGAACTGCCATCAAAAACCTGGGCATAGACCTTTCCGCTGCCGGACAAGAGCCCTGAATGATCAAGGACGGTATAACCCCTGTTGCGCATGAATTCTCCGCCGGGATCAGGGACAAGCCAGTCAACTTCTACATCTGTCAACCTCTGAAGTTGGTTGACTATTGCAATGTCACGCATGATGTGACCTTTGCCGAGTGAGCTGACTGCCCACAAAATCCGCATTTCTATTGCCACTCGTATCCCAGGGCGTGGGACGCTTTTAAAAGCAATTGATGGAGTGTCTTTTGTTCCTTTTCACTCAGTGAGGATATGAAATCTCTAGTGTATACAATCGCTTTTGAGACTGTTTCCTGATAGATGGCCTGCCCTTTTTTCGTAAGACTCAACCACCATTTACGCCGGTCATTTTCATCTTGTTTTTTTTCGACCAGCCCTTTCTTGACAAGGCTATGGACATACTGAGAAATCGTGCCGGGATTGATGGTCATCAAGTTCGATAATTGGCGGGAGTTGATCGGCGCCAGCTGGCCCAAAACCATGAGCACCGCCCGATCAGAAAAGGCAAGACCGGTCGGATTCTTTTTTTCATATTTTGCAGTACGCAAATGGTAGGCGTGTGACATGCTGAACAATGCCTGATTCAATTGCAGGGATTCCTTATCTGTAAGAGGCATTATAGTTTCTTCCTTTCACAATAATAGTTGCATTCTCTATTTGTATTATAATACAATGGTTGGGTATTACAACATTATAATGCTGCTGTTCATTTTATTTTTAAATGAGGTCGGGACGTAATAACCGACCATAACAAGGAATTGTCTATAACATGAAGCGCCCAAGACTGGTCCTGATCAACCCTGTGAACCCTGCGCGTGTTGGTCTCACGGTCAACAGGTCTTCCCGGTTTCCCCCTATCGGCTTGGGAATTGTCGCAGCAGTCACACCATCTTCCTGGAAGGTAAAGCTGCTTGATGAGAACTGGGAGTCTTTCTCATATCAAGATGCGGATTTAGTGGGCATCACAGCCTTTACCGCTTCTGCCAATCGGGCATATGAAATTGCCTCGATCTATCGACAGCGGAGGGTACCTGTGGTCATAGGCGGGATTCATGCGTCAATCCGACCGGAAGAAGCCCTTCAATATGTTGATGCTGTTGTCATAGGCGAAGCAGAGGCCGTCTGGCTGCACGTAATATCGGATGTTGAGGCAGGACATCTGCAAAAGATATACAAGGGAGGATGGACCGACCTGTCAGGTGCACCGAACCCGCGACGTGACTTATTTCATCCACGCTATATGTTCGCCTCCGTGCAGACCTCGCGGGGTTGTCCCATGGACTGCGAATTCTGCTCGGTTACAGCCTTTAATGGGAAGCGATACCGGCGGCGTCCCCCCGGGGAAGTACTGGCTGAACTGGAGACTATCCCTGAGAAAAGGATATTCTTTGTGGATGACAATATCATCGGGTACGGCAAAGAGTCACGGGATCAGGCATTGGCGATCTTCAAGGGTATGGTGGAGCGTAAGTTGAACAAATGGTGGTTCTGCCAGGCCTCGCTTAACTTCGGGGATGATGAGGAAGTGCTTTTCTGGGCGAGGCGTGCCGGTTGCAGGATGGTCTTCCTTGGGCTTGAAGCAGAGGATGAGGGTGCCTTGGAAGAGGTTCACAAACAACTCAATATCAAGCGGGGAGTAGATTACTACTCCCAGGCATTCCGTCGCATCAACAAGGCAGGGATTGCTGTTTTAGGGGCCTTCATCTTCGGAATGGATGGTGATACGGCTGATAAACTGCAGCAACGTGCCGACTTTATGATCCGAAGTCAAATAGATGTGATGCAAACCACATTTCTTACGCCGCTTGCCGGCACTCGGGTTTTCGACAGGTATTATAAAGAGAATCGGTTGCTCTATACTAACTTCCCCATAGATTGGAATCATTATGACATGACCGAGGTGATCCATCGTCCCGGCAGCATGGAGCCTGAGCAGCTTTCCCAAAAAATGATCGAGATCCACCGGCAGATTTACGCCTGGCCGGTGTTGCTTCGCAAAGCCGTTTCTACCTTGAAGAATACGCGGAGTTTCACCTCGATGATGTTTGCACTGATGTCAAATATGAACTACCGAAGAGTTGCACCTCGGAAATAAAGGAGTGAGCCCATGACAAACCCAAGGCGGGATTTTGACTAGGATGCATCCACCTGGGACAAAGCACCCGGACCTCTTCTGGATCGGTTCTATAAGACCACAACGAAAAAATAATGTTACTCATCTGGGTGATTATTACCCTGTGATCATTCAAGAGCAGAAGGTATCATGGCATGGTACTGCGCACTCAATACCATAGAGTTCAAGGATTGTGATCAAGAGTACTACCCGGTCCTACTCACCTTCCGAGAGTTCCTCCAGGGCCTTGTGGTTCAGGATAGTGATTACCCTTCCCTGAACTTCCAATACTCCATCGTTCTGCATTTTTCTCAACGCACGGGAGAGGGCCTCGGGTGTTGACCCGAGTATCTTCGACAGCTCGCGATGGGTAATTGACAACTCGATCCGGCCGCCTTTGTCCTTATTTTCCCTTAGCTGGGTGAGGATGATGAATGAGGCCAGGCGCTGGGGGATCTCCTTGAGCGCCAGGGACTCGATGAGGCTCATGGATTCCTTGAGCCTGTTGGATAGCACCTTCAGGATGTTCAGGAGGAGTGCCGGCTCTTTCATGACGATCTCCTCCACGGCTGCTCCGGGAATGGTGAGGATATCGGACTTTTTGAGCGCCAGGGCCTCGGCGGGAAAGTCATGGGTGGCAAAGGCGGTGCACAGGCCGAAAGGTTCCCCTTGTCCTAAAAGGTACAGGGTCTGTTCCTTGCCCTCTATCGAGCTCTTGGAAAGTTTCACCTGCCCCGTAATAACGACAAAGAACTGCTTGACCAGGTCCGTCTCGGCAACAATCACCTCTCCCGGCTGGTACGTCCCGATCAGGACACGCAGGGAAAGGGCCTCCAATACATCATTGGAGAGCCCCTGGAAGAGAGGGATGTCCTGAATCTGTTTCAGTATATCCATAAATTTCTATTTCCGTTGATCTAGATCAATGACCGCGCCACTGAGCTGGTTTATGCTTAACCTCACGGGATGAGACCTTGTTATCATAAGCAAGAATCCCGGTGCAAAAGAAATCAACACTTTTAAGGAGCGAAGAATGGAGAGCAAGCAATATGTAACCCATGCCGATGATAACACGTTTGATGCCATTGTTATAAAGTCTGAAAGCCCTGCCCTGGTGGATTTCTGGGCACCATGGTGCGGACCCTGCCGGGCTATCGGACCGGTTCTGGAAGACATAGCCAAGGAATATGACGGACGGGTGAATATGGTGAAGGTGAATGTTGATGAGAGTCCTGAGACATCGAGAAAATACGGAGTCCGGAGCATACCCACATTATTGTTCATAAAAGGAGGACTGGTCCGGGGGACGCAGATTGGTTCACTCCCCAAGGCCAAACTCGCTGCTTTTATAGACAGAAACTTAAAGTAACACCATGTAAAAGGAGATTCTTATCCAGAGTACCCACTGCATGAGCCAGGTATCGATATCTTAAGAAACACAAGGAGGAAGTTATGAAAAGAAGTTCAATAAGTTCGGCGATCATATTGCTGGTCATTATGGCGTTTGGTTCAGGAGCCTTTGCCACGAACGGCGATAACCTGATCGGCATCGGACCCAATGCCCGTGCAATGGGAGGGACAGGCATTGCCGCCCCGCAGGATGCGATCAGTGCCGTGTTCGCCAACCCTGCCGCCATGTGCGTCGGCCCGTACTGCCCGTCATCATCCTTTGATTTTGCAGGTACGCTCTTCATGCCCCATGTGAAGGCAGAGGTCGTACATGCAGGGTCAGTTGCAGAGGACTCATCTGCGAGTTCTGTCTATGCCATTCCTGCCATAGGCCTGTCCGTGCCTATCACGGATAAGCTTCCTGTGTGGAGGTTCGGGATTGCAGCGTATGGCGTGACGGGTCTCGGCGTAGATTATCGTGGTGGGGCACTTGATAATTCTTCATATTATAATTTCGGGGGAGGGAAAACCGCACCTCTCATCCAGGGAGATTATACCTCACTGCAGGTCATGAAGTTCGCACCGGCTTTAAGTGTGCTTCTCACGGACAAACTCTCCCTTGGTATGGCAGTTCACATCGACTATGCAATGCTCGATCTGAGGAACGGCACTTCACCGGCCTATTCCGCCGGGGGCCAGTTGGGTCTTATCTTCATGCCCACGGATTCAATCAACCTGGGATTGAGCTATACTTCTCCCCAGGAGACAATCCATGACAACATCAACCTGCCCAACCTGAATAGATTGAAGCTGGAGTCACCCACTCAGCTTGGGGTCGGTGCTTCATATGAGATCCCCTCTGCAATGAATCTTCTTGTGGAGACAGATGTCAAATGGCTGAACTGGGCGAATGCCGCCGGCTATAAAGATTTTGACTGGAAAAATCAGTTGGTCTATGCCATCGGGCTGAAGGCGGAGCCGATCAAGAAATTCACTGTCAGGGCCGGATTCAACTATGCGAAAAACCCTGTTGAGGAGCACAACGGATTTAATGGGAGCTTCAATCCATCAACCGGCATGCCCAACAGCGCTGTCAATGTCCAGGGAACCATATTCCCTGCCTATTACTATGAGACCTTCCGGATCATCGGTTTCCCGGCCGTTGCTGAAAAGCATGTGACCTGCGGTGTTGGATACAATTTCACCAAGCAGTTCTCCATGAACCTTGGCTACATGCATGCCTTCGAGAAGACCATCTCTGAGTCCGGCACCGACCCGTTCGGACAGGCAGTCTCCCTCAAGTCCACGCTGAGCGAGGACAGCCTTGACTTCGGACTCACATGGTATTTTTAATGCAGGAACAGCTCCGATTAACTCAGCGGGATAGCACACAGGAGGCATGAGCATGTCGAATCTCAGCAAAGCCCATAAAGAATATCTCAAGGAAAAATTCAAGGACCGTGTGACCTTTGATGACGTGGAGCGAATGCTCTATGGGCATGACATAGCCGCCATGCCGAGCCTTATCAAGCCCTTGATCGGCGATACCACCCCCGATGCCGTGGTGCAGCCCCAGAGCGAAGAGGAGCTGAAAGAACTGGTGATGTGGGCCGCCAAAAACCATATCCCGCTCACCCCGAGGGGCAAGGCTTCTTCGGGCTACGGCGGAGTTTTGCCCGTTGAGAACGGCATCGTGGTGGATTTCTACCGCATGAAGAAGGTGCTTTCTATCGATAAAGATAAGCTTACAGCCACTGTCCAGCCTGGTATTGTTTGGGAAGGGCTTGACCGCGAGCTGAAGAAGAAAGGCCTCACGCTGCTTACCTATCCTTCCAGCTACCCGAGCTCAACAGCAGGAGGCTGGCTTGCCCAGGGAGGTGCAGGCTTCGGTTCGTTTGAAGCCGGCTGGTTCAGGGACATCGTGCTGAGTGCCCGCGTCGTGCTTCCCGATGGTACGGTCAGCGTGTTCGAGGGGAAAGATCTCGATATGATCAGTGATGCGGAAGGCATAACCGGGCTGATCGGCGAGATCACCATTAAGGTACAGCTTGATGAGCCCATGGATCTGGTCTCCATCGGCTGTCCGAACCCCCATGACCTCCAGAAGCTCATGGAGGCAATGATATCCGAAGGCCTGCCCATATGGTCCATCGTGTTCATCAACCCGAAGATGGCGGAGATGAAGAACCAGGCACCTATGATGGAGCACTGGGGCCACCCGGCAGAGGAGCGGGTGCTCCTGCCTGCATCCTACATCATCACGCTCACCTTCCGTAAGAAGGACGCAGGGCAGGTTATGAGCGGCCTCGGCAAGATCATCAAACTGTGCGAGGCAGAGATCCTGAGTGATAAAATTGCGTACCATGAATGGAAGCACCGATTCAAGCTCATGGTGGTGAAGCGCTTGGGTCCAAGTCTTGTACCCGCCGAAGTGGTCATCCCGCTGTCTTCCTTCGGCGACTTCATGAAGAAGGTGGAGAGCACCATCCAGCAGCCCGTGGTCAAGGAGGGGGTGGTCATCAGGAAATCGGCATCCGGCAAGCCCGAGGTGGTCATCCTCGGATTCATCCCGAGCGATGAGCGGAAGTTCAGCTACAACTTCGTCTTCCCTCTGTCGCTCACGGTCATGAAGATTGCTGAAAAATATGGCGGACGAGCGTATGCCACAGGGCTCTATTTCAAGAACAAGGCAAAGGCGGTCCTCGGAAAAGACCGCCTTGCCCGGATGAAGTCATTCAAAAAGAAGGTCGACCCCAAGGGGATACTGAACCCCGGCAAGGTGCTCGGAGGAGGACTCATCGGGACTGCCGTCAGACTGGGGAGCATATTCGAGCCGCTCATCAGGCCTTTCAGTTATGCCATTATCACGGAAGTGGGGGAGAGGCCTGAAAAAGATGTTCGGGATATCCCGCCTGATGTGGCCTGGTATGCCTACAGCTGCTCCCAGTGCGGCTACTGTGTGGATGAGTGTGATCAGTTCTACGGCCGCGGATGGGAGAGCCAGAGCCCAAGGGGCAAGTGGTACTGGTTGCGGGAGTATATGAAAGGCAAGCAGGAGTGGAACCAGAAGATGGTGGACACCATACTGGTCTGCACCACCTGCGAGCTCTGCAATTTCCGTTGCTCTGCAGCGCTTCCCATAGAGCCTTCCTGGATGAAGCTCAGGGGCAAGCTCGTAGATGAGGAAAAGAAGATGACCTTCCCTCCCTTTGAGATCATGTCGGCGGCAGCCATGAAGGAAGGCAACATATGGGCCGGCTACCGTAAGGACCGAGCCAAGTGGTTCCCAGAAGACCTCAAGGAGAAGCACGGCCCCGGCACAAAGGCCAAGAACGTCTATTTCGCAGGGTGTACCGCGAGCTATGTGGAAGAGGACATCGGCATGGCGAGTGTGCGGCTGCTGGATAAGGCAGGGGTGGATTTCACCTATGTTGGCAACAAGGAAAACTGCTGCGGCACGCCCATGCTGGTTGCCGGCAAGTGGGATGTGTTTGAAGCGATCATGAGGAGGAACATTAAGGCTGTCAAAGAAGCCGGCAGTGACACCGTTATTACATCCTGCCCTGCATGCAATATGATGTGGCGACATGTCTACCCGACATGGGCTAAAAAGCTGGGTATCGATTATGACATAACGGCACGCCACTACAGCGAGATCCTCTCGGAAAAGATCAGATCGGGCGAGTTCACCTTCCCGGATACGGGGCAGGAAGAGGTTACGGTAACCTGGCATGACTCGTGCCACATGGGCCGTGTATCGGGTGTTTATGAAGAGCCACGGGACCTCATCAAGGCGATCCCCCATGTGAAATTCGTGGAGATGGATTATCATCATGCCGAGGCGCACTGCTGCGGGAGCGTGCTCAACCTCCTCAAGGAGCCCCTGGTAGCCGCCGATATCGGGGAGACGCGTCTGAACGAGGCATTGGATGCCGGAGCCCAGAAGGTCCTGGCCCTGTGCCCGTGCTGCGAGTTCCAGTTCCGGGTCACTGCGGAAAAAAAGAAGATGCCGCTCGAAATAGTGGACTTGGCGCGATTCGCCTCTTCCGCCCTGGGGTATGATTTCCCTGATCCCAATCCCGAAGTGCAGAAGCAGTGGGCCGTGTTCGAGGCCATGATAGCACTCATGACACCGCAGGGGTTCGCCGACCTCATGGGTACCATGTGGTCCGAGCTCATCTCTGCCATGCCGTTCGGCATGGGGCCCATGATGCGCATTATGGGCAAAATTCCGGGTGCGCTCGACCTCATGAAGCCCATGTTCCCGGTCCTGTTCCCGAGGCTGCTGCCCATGATGATGCCCAAGGTCATGCCTACTATGCTCAAGAAGGTCTCCGAGCGCATCCCCATGCCCGACTACATGCGCGAGCAGATGCCTGAGCTCATGCCAAAGGTCGTTGCCAACCTCATGCCCCACATGATAGGAGAGGTGGTGCCGCTGGTCACTCAGCCCATGATTAATTATCTGAAGGGGAAGAGTGCTTGAAGAAAGTGGATATCGGGGCGAACACGTTTGTCTTTCCCATGCCGGTCACCCTCCTGGGAACCCAGGTGAACGCCAAGCCCAACTTCATGGCCCTGGGGTGGATCACCCGGGTCAATGCGAATCCGCCGATGATCGGCGTGGGTGTGGGCAGGCACCACTACACCTGTCCAGGCATAGCCGAGACTAAGACTTTCAGCATAAATTTCCCCAACGCCGAGATGATGGAGATCACCGACTACTGCGGTATAGTATCAGGCGAGAAGGCCGATAAAGCCGGCCTCTTTCATGTATTCTACGGCAAGCTCAAAACTGCACCCATGATCGAGGAATGCCCTTTGTGTTTGGAGTGCGAGCTCAATAAGACCATGGAGTTCCCTACCAATACCTTCTACATAGGTGAGATTGTCGGGGCTTATGCCGGTGAGGGATGCCTTACGGAGGGCAGGCCCGATATCAAGAAGATGGACCCCCTGCTTTTAACCATGCCTGACAACCAATACTGGAAAGTTGGAGACTATGCAGGCAAGGCCTTCTGCTCGGGAAAGGATTATAAGAAAAGAAGGTAAGCCGCAAGATACAAAAACTTTTTGTCTCCATTGCCGTTGTTATAATCAAGTCCTCCTGTCCTGTTTTGCTGCAACGTAATATGTTCAACACTTGCGCTTCATACATCGGCTGTATTATTCTCGTATCATCACCAAGGCCAGTGTGGATGCTGGACTAGATTTTTTTATGCATCATGAAGTATCTCATAAGGGGGGCAAACATGGAAACCACGAGGCACACCTTTCTGTTCCACCCGGGAACATGGCATGCGTTAGGCACGTACATAGATAATCAGGGTAAAGCTGTTGCGGCTGAAGGAACAGTGAGCATCATTCACCAGGGCGATCTATGGGTGAATGAAGGTACCATGAAGATGCTCGGAGAGAACCGCTTGGAATTTACGAATCACTATGAGATTGTCCCCTTTGAAAGAGACGGCCTTACGACTACCTGGTGCTCGCGGAACCCCACCCTTGGGACGCTGTATGGCGTTTATGCCGTTGTAGGAGATTCCATTCTATCCGCATTCAGCTCAGAGGACGGGGCCTCTACAGGGATGGAATACCTTCGGCAGCTTGAACCGGAACAGTACGAAAACCGAGGAGTGCTGTTTCACGAAGGGTTAATGGTATCCTCATGGGCAATGGAGTTAAGAAGGCATGATGGGGATAAACGATGAATTCCTTTCGCAAGGAACTCTGGTTCAACACGGACAAACGTGTCGAGTTCATCAACATCACACCTCAAGTAAGGCAGTGCCTGAAAGAAAGCGGCGTAAAGGAAGGTCTCGTGCTGGTGAATGCAATGCACATCACAGCCAGTGTGTTCATCAATGATGACGAGGGTGGTTTGCACCATGACTTTGAAGTATGGCTCGAAAAGCTCGCTCCTCACGGCCCTGTTTCTCAGTACCACCATAATGTAGGTGAGGATAATGCGGACGGACATTTGAAACGCCAGATCATGGGACGTGAAGCGGTCGTGGCAGTCACTGATGGTAAACTCGATTTTGGACCTTGGGAACAGATCTTCTATGGTGAGTTCGACGGGAGGCGGAAAAAGCGGGTGCTGGTGAAAATCATCGGTGAGTAAGAGAGGAATTCTATCTCAATCTCAAAGTGGCCGGCATGTATAGAAGCCATGCAAGCCCGCATATGGATGCGATCATTCCTTCCAATGGATGCATTCGACAGGGCATGAATCGATGGCCTCCTGGATGAGGTCTTCAGGGCCTCCTTCAGGCTTGATGACCTCGGCAACGTTGGTTTCCTCGTTAAGCTTGAACACCTCCGGGCATGTATCCTGACACATTCCGCATCCGATACATTCTTCTTCCACAAGATAGACAACCCTGCTCATAAAGTCTCCCTCAGCGTTCAAACCTTCCCACACTGACATTTTCCCACTCGTTGATCGGGCATCTGAGCTGGAACTTGCCTGTCATAAGGAATTCAGCTATCGCTTCGACGATCAGGCGGTCCTGGCAGGGTTGTTTATAGCTACCTATTTGTTCTCTTGATTTCTCCCTGTGCTCATAAACTCGAACGAGATGGTCACCCATGATCTCGATGAGATCGTACAACGGGTCGATAGCAGTGAATTCCTTTGTTTTTGAAACCTCATCGCGGTTCTTCTTCCTGTACATATATGAGCTCCTCATCAAAAATAAAGATTATTGACATGGGGTGGGTACTTACAATTCCTATACCAACTTTTCGAAAGATTAATTCCACAATAATTTCATTAGATTATTAAAATATGTGTACCATGGTATTTCGAAGTGGTTTCCTGTGTTGCAGGATTAGTCTTATCCGACAGGACTCGGCATCGTTTTGGCATACGTAACAATCTGATCAAATAATTCCCTTCGAGAGGTTATGCAGGCTTGTTTTGCATCCAAAGGGGTGTATAAAGATATGCTGATTCAGGGCATGAGTTACCCAAGTGTCGGTTTGCATAATGATAACGAGGAGGCTCTATGGACTTTAAGACCATCATTCTCGATCAATCGGATGACCTTGCCATTATCCGAATGAACCGGCTCAAGGAAATGAACACGCTGAACTTCGAACTCACGGCAGATCTCCTGAAGGCCCTTGAGGTGTGCTGGGATGATGACACAACCAAGGCGGTCATAATCACCGGCTCGGGTAAAGCCTTCTGTGCAGGTGGTGATGTTGCGGCCTTCAGGGAGTCGGAGGACATCGGCGATACCACCAGGCAGATGACCAAGCTCTTCAACCCCCTCATCTCGGGTATCAGACGGATGGATAAGCCGGTGATCGCCATGATCAACGGGGTATGTATGGGCGCGGGCCTGTCCATTGCGGCAGCCTGCGACCTGCGGATCTGCGGCGCATCGGCCGTTTTCCGCCAGGCATATACCTCGGTGGGCCTGACGCCCGACGGGGCCTGGAGCCTGAACGTGCCGCTCCTCATCGGGTTCGGAAGGGCATCCGAGCTCATCTTCACAGACCCCATGATTGATGCCAAGAAGGCGTATGAGATCGGCCTGGTGGGCGAGGTGGTAGATGATGCCGACCTGGAGAAGAAGACCATTGAGAAGGTTCAGCGCATCGTGAAGGGACCCCTTGCGGCCTTTGCCATTGCCAAGGAGAACCTGAACCGTGCCATGCTCCCCCTCCTGGAAAACCAGCTCGAGCAGGAAAGGCTCGGGATCATGGAGGCAGGCAGGACACATGATGCCCGTGAAGGGATCGATGCCATGCTGGAGAGACGTAAGCCGAGCTTTTCCGGCCGGTGAAACCTAGGATAGAACATGGGAAATAAGTCCAAATATCTCCTGAAAGGGTACCGCCCCTTCCCTCAGGCATAAAGGCGGCCAGACCGTGAGGTCGATGAGGGTAGAGGGTTTTCCTCCTGGTGTCCGGCCCCCGTCCAGGATAGCGTCGGTATCTAACCCTTGTTTCGCCACTTCTTCTGCTGTCTGTGCTGGCGGCTCGCCGGATCTATTTGCAGAGGTGGAAGTAATGGGGCCGGCCAGCTCTACAAGCGATGTAGCCAGGCTCAAGGGGGAGATCCTGAGGGCTATTTTCCCCTGGGAGACTATGAGCGGGTCCACATCATCGAGTGCGTAAAGCACGACACTGATAGGTCCGGGCCAGAATTTCTCCAGTATCGATTTCCAGGGGTCGCTGATCCGCGCGATGCTGCATGCCATCCTCAGATCGGACACAAGCACGATCATGCCTTTTGTCGCATCCCTCCCTTTAACGCGCAGCAGCCTATTAAGCGCACTATGATCGGCGATCCGTGCACCAAGCCCGTAAAAGGTTTCGGTGGGGTAAGCGACCAGTGAGCCCGGCTGCCCGGTGAGTAGGGAGGCGATGGCTGAGGCATCTTTCGTGACGATCATGGCTCAGGAGTTCTTGATGCTGTCGTCTTCTTCCAGGACGGTCTTTCTCATGTCGGAGCGGTACTGGGCCAGTCTTTTCTGGAGCCTTTCATTGTTGAGCGCAAGGATCTCCACGGCAAGCAGTGCCGCGTTCTTCGCACCTGCCTTGCCGACGCTCACCGTAGCAACCGGCACGCCTGGAGGCATCTGCACCATGGCGAGCAGGGCATCCATGCCGTTCAGCGAAGAGGAGGCAATGGGTACGCCGATGACAGGCAGGGTTGTATGCGCTGCAATGACTCCAGCCAAATGCGCTGCCATGCCCGCACCTGCTATGATCACCGAGAACCCGTTTGCCTTTGCATCCCTGCTGAAGGCCAGGACCTCATCAGGCGTACGGTGCGCAGACATGATGCGCATCTCGCAATCGATGCCGAACTGCTTGAGTACGACCGATGCCTCCTCCATGATCGAAAGGTCCGACTTGCTTCCCATGAGAACGGCTACTTTCATGACAACCTCTTCAGGGCCTTGTGCCCGATATCTTTGCGAAAGTGCATCCTGTCGAAGGAGATCAAGGATATCGCCTGGTATGCCTTGTCGATGGCGGCCTTCAACTCATGGGCCTTTGCAGTCACGCCCAGTACCCTGCCGCCTATGGTGACAAAGGCATCTCCCTGGAGCCTTGTGCCGGCATGAAAGACCTTCACACCGGCGATCTTGTCAGCCTGAGCGATGCCGCTTATCACCTTGCCCTTCTCGATGGAGCCCGGGTAACCCCCTGAGGCTACGACCACGCATACACTGGGACCTTCTTCCCAATCGAGAGTATAGTTTCTTATGACCCCGCCATTCGCAACTTCCAGGAGCACCGGCACAATGTCGCTCTTGCACCGCATGAGCAAGGGCTGTGTCTCAGGGTCCCCCAAGCGCACATTGAACTCAAGCACGGATGGGCCGGTCTTGGTGATCATGAGCCCTGCATAAATGACACCCCGATATGTGATGCCCTGTTTCTTCAGGCCCCTGGCGAGGGGGTTCAGGATCTTTTCCATCACCGCAGCCGTGACTGTATCATCCACCACGGGAGCAGGCGAGTATGCGCCCATGCCGCCCGTGTTGGGCCCTTCATCGTTGTCAAAGACCCGCTTGTGGTCCTGGGACGAGGCCAGCGGCAGGACGTTCTCGCCGTCGCAGATGGCAATGAACGAGGCCTCCTCTCCATCGAGGAGCTCCTCTACTAAAGCCCGGTCTCCTGCCGCGCCGAAGGACTTCTTCACCATGACCTCATCGATGGCTGCATAGGCCTCTTCCTTGGACGAGGTGACGAGCACTCCCTTGCCCGCTGCCAGGCCGTCTGCTTTGACCACCACGTTGTAGGGGGCCTCTTTAATAAAAGTCCTGGCGGCATGCACATCCGAGAATACCCGATAGGTTGCAGTAGGGATGCCGCAGGCCTTCATCACATCCTTGGCAAAGGCCTTTGAGCCCTCGAGTGCTGCGGCCGCCTTGTCCGGCCCGAAGACGGCAAGGCCTTCTGAGCGGAAGGCATCCACAATGCCTGCTGTCAGTGGCGCCTCGGGGCCCACGACAGTGAGATCGAAACGGTTGTTCTTTGCAAACTTCAGCAGGCCTGCGATGTCATCCGCCCCGATGTCTACGCAAACTGCGTCCTGGGCGATGCCGCCGTTGCCGGGGGCGCAGAACACCTCGTCCACGAGGCTGCTCTGTGCGATCTTCCAGCACAGGGTATGCTCCCTGCCGCCCGAGCCTACCACCAGCACCCGCATGAAATACCTCCTAGTGCCTGAAATGACGCATGCCGGTAAAGATCATGGCCATGTCATGCTCATCGGCTGCCTGGATGACCTCCGCGTCCCGCACCGAACCGCCCGGTTGCACCACGGCCGTTGCGCCTGCCTTGGCGGCCTCGTCGATACCGTCCCTGAAGGGAAAGAAGGCATCCGATGCCACTACCGTACCCTTGGTGGAAAGCCCTGCATTGGCAGCCTTGATGATAGCCAGTTTCGAGGAGTCCACCCTGCTCATCTGGCCTGCACCCACACCGATGAGCTGGTCCTTTGTTGCATAAATGACCGCGTTGGACTTGACATATTTAACGATCCTCCATGCAAACTTCAACGCCTCCATTTCCTCACTGGTGGGCTTGCGCCTGGTAACCACCTGGGCCTTTGTAAGGTCGATGTCGCCCAGATCGCGTTCCTGGAGGAGCAGGCCGCCGGTGACCCTGCGTGAAGAGAGCATCTGCTTCTTTGCCTTGATACCCTGGGCAATTCCCGGAACCTTCAGGAGGCGTACATTCTTCTTCTCCTCGAGGATGGCCAAGGCCTCTGGGGTGTAATCGGGCGCCACAACCACCTCGGTAAAGATCTCGCCGATAGCCCTGGCCGTCTCGGCATCCACGACCCGGTTCAGGCCCACGATGCCGCCGAAGGCGCTCGTAGTATCAACGGCCAGGGCCTTGCGGTATGCCTCGGCCAAAGAGCTTGTAGATTGGGCTGCCCCGCAGGGGTTGGAATGCTTGAGTATCACGCATGCGGGCTTGTCGAACTCCATGATGAGGTCAAGGGCCGCATCGGAATCCATGATATTATTGTACGAGAGCTCCTTGCCCCAGAGCTTCTCGGCGCTTGATATTGCGGGCTGGTCTATGTTGGGTTCGCTGTAGAATGCAGCCTTCTGGTGTGGGTTCTCGCCATATCGCATGATCTGGGAGCGCTTGTACTGGACCGTATACGTGAGAGGGAACTGCCCCTCCTCCACATCGATACCCTGGAGGTAGTTGGATATGGCGGCATCATAGCGCGCGGTGAGAGAGAATGCATCCCGGGCAAGCTCGAAGTTGGTCTTTTCACTCACCGTGCCGCCGGTCTGCTTCATCTCATCAATAATCTTGGGATACTGGGAAGTATCGGTCACCACGGACACGTACTTGTAGTTCTTGGATGCGGCCCTTACCATGGCGGGGCCGCCGATGTCGATATTCTCGATGGCCTCTTTAAGAGATGCACCCTTGGCAATGGTCTCTTCAAACCGGTAGAGATTTACTACGAGCATATCAATGGGCTTGATGCCATGCTTTTTCATGGCCTCGACGTGCTCGGGATTGTCACGCACGGCAAGCATCCCGCCGTGTACCAGGGGGTGCAGGGTCTTGAGCCTGCCGTCCATCATCTCGGGGAAGCCTGTATACTCGGAGATGTCCACCACCTTAATGCCGTTATCCTTCAGTGCCTTGGCGGTGCCGCCCGTTGAGATGATCTCCACCCCGAATGAAGCGAGCTCTTTGATGAATTCCGTAATGTCTTTTTTATCAGTAACGCTCACAAGGGCCCTTGTGATCTTCGGCATGTAAACTCCTTTCCTTAGGAATAATGAATGTATAAGGGAGGTGTGATATGGGTTAGTTGTTGTGTGCCCCTTTAAACCCCGCCCCCTGAATATAATACCATGTCAGGAGCGGGACTATGCGCTCGTAGAGCCCGGAATCAAGGCAGCCGATGTGCTCCATGTGGTAGCGCACCTCATCACCTGAGATCTCGCCTGACATCATGCCGTTTCTCAGCCTTGTGATCCGGTTGTGGAGGCTGCTGCGCATACCCGGGTCTCCCACTCGGGCGAGGACATAACGGTTCATCTCGGCGAACAGGCTCTCCATGTCCATGAGGCCGGGTGTACAGTTGTGTTCGCTCTCAAGCTCGTCGATGAGAGAGATGAGGAATGATCTGGCATCCTCCAGGGCGAGCCGGAAGGTATCCTCCTCCATAAACTCATCAAAGTCGTCGAAGAAAGGGGTGCAGAACTCTATCCCAGCGAATTGTTTGACATAGGTGTGATCCTTGCCGAGGATCTTACCCAGGATGAGTGTTGCATGCTCCTTCCACCTGTGCGAAGAATCGTGCTCAATGTCGTCATCCAGGAGGAGTTCCACATCACTCACCAGATCTCTGATGAGGACGATGTAGTTCTTGATTGCACCTTTGCTTCTCATGAGTGGTATAATATACAGCAAGACCTCATGCGGTCAAGCCTGTTCATGGCAAGCTCTTTGTGGTAATAGAAGCATCCATGCAAGGTTCCAGAATCCATGAGCTTCTTGGTAGTGAGCAGGCCTTGAAGGATTATATCCGTACCCTGCTGGCCGCCCACAAGAGGAGGATCATCCCCCGGGAGGACCTCCGGGAATCTGCCGTCCTGCTCCCCCTGTGCTGGAGTGACGGTGATCCCCAGGTGATTGTCACCATGCGGTCCATGGACGTTGAGCACCACAAGGGAGAGATCTGCTTCCCGGGCGGAGGGGTGGAGACCGGCGATAAGGGCCTGGTGGAGACGGCTCTGCGGGAGGCCCACGAGGAGATCGGGCTCTGCCGGGATGACGTGGAAGTCCTGGGCCTACTGGATGACCATATATCCATTGTGGGATATCACATCACGCCGGTGGTGGGTGCCATCCCTTATCCGTACGACTTTAAGATCAACAGCGAGTCCGAGATCCTGCTGCTGGTCCCCTTGAGAAAGGCGCTGAGTGATTCGGCCTGGATGGCTGAGCGGTCTCATTTCCGGGGCAGGGGCGTCAACATCTATTTCCTTGAGATCGAGGGGGGCGTAGTCTGGGGTGCCACGGCACGCATGCTGAAGCATCTTGTGGATCTGATCGTCGGGTCCCCGATACCTTTCGGTGCGGTATCAGACTCCGCCCGGAGCTGGGTGAACAATCTCTTGTCTGCACAGGGGGGCCATAAAAACCTGAGATGATAGGCGAGGAATACCCAGATTGAACCGCTGGTCGTCATGAAATTTTCTTTCAAGAAATACGCTTAAGCAATCGACATCGCTGCCGATACATTTCTTAGGGAGAAGAGCTGGGGTATTCGAAAAACCGATCCCTAGGCGGGCTAACCGACCATAAGGTTAAATGAAGAAACTATAAAAAATAGAGCCGCGCAGACCTGTTATTCGGTACCCCCGGCATCTCCTTATTGAGATCGGAAAGAACCCTGCATCTTGAGAAAGTGTCATCCTCGTTCCTAAAAAACCACCGCCTTCTTGAGTGGTGGTTTTTTTTATAGAGCTCCTGCATCATGAAAGACCATTCTAAAAAAGCAGCAGGGGCGGATTCTATGCCCGTTCTTGTGCGAATATTCTTCCCGTAAGCAGCTCATAGGCGGCAATATACTTCTCAGAGGTCTTCTTAATGATGTCCTGCGGCAGATTGGGCCCCGGTGCTGTCTTGTTCCAATCCAGAGTTTCCAGGTAGTCGCGGACAAACTGTTTATCAAAGCTCTTCTGCGGCCCTCCCGGCATGTACCCTTCAAGCGGCCAGAACCTGGAGGAATCGGGAGTGAGGGCCTCGTCGATCCAGATGAGCTCTCCCTCTAAAAGCCCGAACTCGAATTTCGTGTCGGCAATGATGATACCCTTTCCCAGCGCATGGGCCGCCGCCATGGAGTAGATTGAAAGTGAGATACTCTTTACCTCTTCGATAAGGGACTGACCCACGAGGTCTCCTGCGGTCTTCATATCGATATTGATGTCGTGATGCCCGATCTGTGCCTTGGTGGAGGGAGTAAATATAGGTTCAGGAAGGCGGTCTGATTCCCTTAGTCCGGTAGGGAGCTTCACCCCGGAGACGGAGCCGAGTTTAAGGTATTCTTTCCAGCCCGAGCCCGAGATGTACCCTCTTACAATACACTCCACGGGCAGAGGGTTGGTTTTTTTTACCAGCATGGACCTCCCGGCTAGGCGGCTGTCTCCCTTAAATGGCTCCGTGTAGGCGTTCACGGCTGAAGTTACCACATGATTCTTGATGATGGATGATCCTTTTTCAAACCAAAACAGGGAGAGTAGGTTTAAGACACAGCCTTTGGAAGGGATTGGATCGGGCAGGATCACATCAAAGGCTGAGATGCGATCGGTAGTGACAATAAGAAGATGCTCGGAGCCGGCATCAAATATCTCTCTGACCTTGCCGCTCCCCAACTTTTTTACAGCAGGAAATTCTATATTTGTGAAGGTTTCCATATGTTCTCCCAGGCTGAAGAAATAAGCCGTTAAGATGCCAAAAAAGTATTGAAAAAGTCAATAGTCTATTATACAGTGTGGGGCCTTTATAGGTTGAAGGGGAAGTGATGCCGGAAAAGTCCGAACCATACATGCCTAAGAAAAGAGGGAACCTGGTTTATGCATGCATCGGATGCGGACAGCGCTATGATATCTACGAATTCATCTACACATGCCCGACCTGCAAGTCTCTTTTGAGGATTGAGAACACGGCCTTCGACGAACTGAAGGCCACACCGCCCGGAACTTGGAAGAATATCTTTGATGCCCGTAGGAACAGTAATGTCCTGGAGATCCAGGGCATCTTCCGTTTCCATGAGCTGATTTTGCCCATCATACCGCTTCAAGACGTTATCTACCTGGGTGAAGGTCAAACGCCTATGGTCAGGGCAAACCCTGAATTAAGCACGTGGGTGGGTGCATCGTTTTTCGTAAAGAACGACGGGTTGAACCCTTCCGCCAGCTTCAAGGACCGGGGCATGGCATCGGCGATATCCTTTCTTAATCACATCATCAGGGTTAAAAACTTAAGTAGCGTCCTCGGCATCTGCGCCTCCACGGGCGACACCTCGGCCGCTGCCGCTCTTTATTTGAGCTATCTCCCAAAATCCAAGGTCAGGGCCGTGGTCCTCCTGCCCAAGGGCAAGGTAACTGCTCAACAGTTATCCCAACCGCTCGGCTCCGGCGCACAGGTCATCGAGATGCCCGGTGTGTTCGACGACTGCATGCGTGTGGTGGAGGAGCTGGCGCGGGATTATCATGTATTCCTTCTGAACTCGAAGAATCCGGTTCGGATTCTGGGGCAGAAGACCTATGCCTATGAGATAGCCCAACAACTGGGATGGGATACGGCGGGCCTCACCGTGGTTGTCCCCATAGGGAACGCAGGCAACATCACCGCCGTCATGGAGGGGTTTGTAGACCTTCATGAACTCGGCATCATATCCGAGCTGCCTCAAATCCTTGGTGTTCAGAGCAATCATGCCGACCCTATAGCCCGCTGGCGGACAACCGGCCGGTTTGTCCCCTTGAAGGTAACCCCATCGGTGGCCCAGGCCGCCATGATCGGGGACCCGGTGTCTTTCCCCAAGGTCTCTCAGCTCGTTGAGAAGCATTTTAACGACAGGTTTTATGTCATCTCGGTCACCGAGAATGAGATCATGGAAGGCATGTTGACGGCCAACAGGCACGGTCACGTGGTCTGCACCCAGGGTGGGGAGTCTGTTGCAGGCCTCAAGAAGGCACTGCATGAAAAGCTGATCCCGGCTACAGGACGGTTCGTGGTGGATTCCACTTCCCACCAGCTCAAGTTTGCCTCGTTCCAGCAGCTGTATTTTGATGATGCCTTTGACCCTGAATACGGCATCTCCACAAAAGAGGAACTGAAAAATACACCGGTGACACTTAAGGGAAGCGCCCCCGAGATTGCCGAATACCTCGGACTCAAGAGAAAGGTCTAGCATGATCCCAAAGGATTTTGCCTTAAACTTAAAAGTTTTGCGGATAACATATCGCACCAGGTCTTCAAACAAATATAAGAATACTCATGAAACAGGAGGATTATTGAATGGGTGACAGAAATTTCTTATTCTCATCCGAGTCAGTTACGGAAGGGCATCCCGACAAGGTAGCGGACAATATCTCCGATGCCATCTTAGATGAGATCATTGCCAATGACAAAAATGCACATGTTGCATGCGAAACCCTGGTTACCACAGGACTGATTATCGTATCCGGCGAGATAACCACGACCCACCATCTGGATGTGCAGCGTGTTGCACGCCAAACCGTTAAAGAGATCGGCTATACGGAGGCCGTCATGGGCTTCAGCTGGAACACCTGCGGCGTGCTCGTGACCCTTGACAAGCAGTCCCCGGACATCAATCAGGGCGTCCAGGAGGGCGAGGGCCTCTTCAAGGAGCAGGGCGCAGGAGACCAGGGTATGATGTTCGGTTTTGCCTGCGATGATACGGACATGCTTATGCCCGCCCCCATACACTATGCCCATCTGCTGACCAAAGGACTTGCCGATACCAGGAAAAACGGGATCCTGGAATTCTTAAGACCCGACGGCAAATCCCAGGTGACGGTGCAGTATGAGAATGGAAAACCTAAAAGGGTTACTAGTGTCGTCATTGCCGCACAGCACGACGAAGATGCGAGCTATGAGGCAGTCCGCGACGGCATCATGGAAGAGGTCATCAAGAAACAGATTCCTGCTTCTCTGCTGGACAAGGACACGAAATATTATATCAATGCCACAGGGCGGTTTGTCCTGGGCGGCCCGCATGCCGACACTGGGCTCACAGGACGCAAGATCATCGTGGATACCTACGGCGGTTTTGCCAGCCACGGAGGCGGCGCGTTTTCCGGCAAAGACCCCTCGAAGGTCGATCGCTCCGCTGCATATATGTCCCGCTACATAGCCAAGAACATTGTTGCAGCAGGTCTTGCGAAACGGTGTGTAGTGCAGCTCGCCTATGCCATCGGTGTGGCCGAGCCGGTTTCCGTTATGATCGACACTGCAGGCACAGGCAAGATCTCGGACGATAAGCTGAGCAAGCTTGTCAGGGATGTCTTCCCGATGAAACCCAAGGGCATCATTGACCATCTCGATCTGCTGCGGCCCATCTACAAGAAGACCGCTGCCTATGGGCACTTCGGCAGGAACGAGCCGGAGTTCACCTGGGAAAAGACCGATAAGGTGGCTATTTTAAAAGACAAGGCAGGTAAATAATGGCTGAAAAGGTGAAAAAGCTGGACGCGAATGGGCTGCCTGATTTTTCCAGCCTCAAGTATAAAGTGGCGGATATTGCCCAGGCAGACTTCGGCAGGAAGGAGATCACCGTATCCGAGCATGAAATGCCCGGCCTGATGGCAGTAAGGGAAAAATATATCCCGAAGCAGCCGCTGAAGGGGTCACGGATATCGGGCTCCCTGCACATGACCATCCAGACTGCAGTACTCATCGAGACCTTAAAGGCCCTGGGCGCGGATGTCAGGTGGGCTTCATGCAATATCTTCTCCACCCAGGACCATGCCGCAGCAGCCATAGCCGCAAGCGGGATACCGGTATACGCATGGAAGGGCGAGAGCCTTGAAGATTACTGGGCATGCACACTGGAAGCCCTCACCTTTCCTGGCGGCAAGGGACCCAACCTCATTGTCGATGATGGCGGAGATGCCACACTCATGGTGCACAGGGGCTACCGTGCAGAGGAAGACCCGTCCACCCTGGATGCGAAGACGGATAACAAAGAGCTCGCCATCATCAATATGGTGCTCAAACGCAGACTCAAGGATGACCCGAGCTTCTGGCACCGGGTGGTCAACGAGATCAAGGGCGTATCCGAGGAGACCACCACCGGGGTGCACCGGCTCTATCAGATGCTGGAAAACGGCACACTCCTTTTCCCTGCCATCAATGTGAATGACTCCGTTACCAAGAGCAAGTTCGACAACCTCTACGGATGCCGTGAATCGCTGGCCGACGGCATCAAGCGCGCCACCGACGTCATGGTGGCTGGCAAGGTGGTGTGCGTATGCGGATATGGGGATGTAGGTAAGGGATGCGCCCAGTCCATGCGCGGATTCGGCGCGCGGGTGCTGGTCACCGAGATCGACCCCATTTGCGCTCTGCAGGCCGCAATGGAGGGCTTTGAGGTCGTAACGGTCGAAGATGCGCTCCGTGAGGCCAACATCTTTGTTACCGCGACGGGGAACTGCAAGATCATCCGGATAGAGCACATGCAAAAGATGCTTGACCAGGCCATCGTATGCAACATCGGGCATTTCGATGATGAGATAGAGGTGGATAAGCTTGAGAAATTCCCGGGCATCAAGAGGCTTAACATCAAGCCCCAGGTTGACAAGTTCACCTTCCCCGACGGCCATTGCATCTATCTGCTCGCAGAAGGAAGGCTTGTGAACCTTGGTTGCGCAACAGGTCATCCTTCGTTCGTCATGTCCAACTCGTTCACCAACCAGGTGCTCGCCCAGATGGACCTGTGGGCGAACTTAAGAGAGATCAGCGTGAAGACGCTGCCGAAGATCCTCGACGAGGAAGTAGCCAGGCTGCACCTCGGCAAGCTTGGGGTGAAGCTCACCAGGCTCACCAAGGAGCAGGCGGATTATATCGGAGTGAGTGTCGGCGGGCCGTTCAAGCCGGAGCATTACAGATATTAATACTATTAATATAATACACTGATCTGTGAGTGAGGGTAATGTCTTGTAGGAGCGACTTCAGTCGCGACTGATGGTATCACCCTCGCGGCTAAAGCCGCTCCTACAGGGTATCCTTACATGAACAACTCATGGTAGCGATGATGAGCCTAAGGCCCCTTTCCGTCACGGACGGTGAGGGCCTTTTCCCATTTTATAAGTGAGCGTCAAGCCATGTATGCAGATCGGAGAGCACCTTGGCCCTATCGTTGGGCAGCTCGTTATACACCTCGTGTTTGAGGCCGTCATAGAGTTTGAAGCTCTTGTCTTTGGCGCCGATCTTCTCATAGAGCTCCTTCTGGCCTGAGAATGCCGTGTCCTGCGAACCAAGCTGGATGAGCACCGGGGTTTTGATCATGAAGGCTTTTTCCGCCCCCAGAACCACATACCTGTTCATCTCGTGTGCGAGCCTCGGGGTTATGACATTATAGACCAGGGGATCATCCACATACGCCTTCACTACATCCGGGTCCCTGGATATGAACTCCGGAGGTAGAGGCGACTTCACGTGAATGGCCGGTAGGATCTTTGAGAGAATCTTCGTTAAGGTTATGAGGATTTTTGGGATATCCGTACCCGGTTGTGATCCTGTACCTGACAACACAAGCCCCTTCAGTTCGTCTGGGTTCTGTTCCACATAGTTCATGGCAATGAGGCTTCCCATGGAATGACCCAGCACAAAGTACGGGGTGTCGGGGAGCTCTTTCCGGATCACCTGGGTATAGAACTGTCTTTCGTCCTCGATGAAATCCTGGAATCTCTTTACGTGGCCCCGGCGACCCTGGCTCCTGCCATGGCCGCGATGATCGTTGCCGAAAACGGCATAGCCTGCCGGAACCAGCTCATTCACTACATTGCCATAGCGTTCGATATGCTCGGCATAGCCGTGGATAAGATGTATTACTGCCCTGGGGATTCCATTGGGAAGCCAAGCCTTCCAGCACAGGGTGGTTCCGTCCTGGGTGGTGAATGTTCCGCTTAATGTATTCATTCTCTCGTCCTCCTGTTATTCCAATTCAACCAATTCCGCATGGAAATTATGACATAAACGATTATCTAGGACAACCATTTATTCAAACTTATTCGCTACCCAAAAAGAAGATATGTTGACATGAATTTATAGAAAGGATATAAGAATGAATGCTCATTCAGGACAGGAAGGTAAAACAATCAAAGATAATCTTGTAAGGAGGGTAATATGGCAAGTCAATGGGTAGACGAGAGGGATCTCAAGTTCATATTGCACGAAGTATTCCGCATTAGCGATGAGATCCTCGGCAAAGGTCCTTTTGCAGACCACGATGCCGACATGGTGAACATGGTTCTCGAACAGGCGGCAAAATTCACAGAGAATGATATCGCACCTACGTATCCGGACGAGGTTCAGAGAAAGCCTGTTGAGGCAGTATTCAAGGATGGCAAGGTGTATGCCCCCGAATCATACCATAAGGTATACAAGCTCTACTGCGAGGGCGGTTGGATGAGCGTTTCCGACAACCCCGAGGTGGGCGGCCAGGGTTTCCCAGCCATGATCGCCGCTGCATGTGCACAGATGTTCCTTGCAGGCAACCAGGCTTTTCTCATGTATCCGGGTCTTACCCATGGCGCAGCCAGACTCATTGAGGATCACTTCCAGCATCCGTTGAGAAATATCATCCTTGAGAAGATGTTCAGCGGCGAGTGGGCCGGAACCATGTGCCTCACCGAGCCGGGTGCAGGCTCCGACGTGGGAGCGCTGAAGTCAACGGCGAAGAGGAATCCCGATGGAACATTCTCCATCACGGGGACCAAGTGCTTCATATCTGCAGGCGACCATGATCTGACCCCGAACATCATTCACCCGGTACTCGCAAGGATCGAGGGCGATCCGGCCGGTACCAAGGGCATCTCCATATTTGTAGTACCCAAGATCATGATCAACCCGGACGGTTCATTGGGCAAGCCCAATGACATGAACTGCGGCGGCATCGAGAGCAAAATGGGTATCCACGGCAATGCCACCGCTACGCTCAACTTCGGCGAAAACGGCAAGTGCATCGGCTACCTCATGGGCGAGGAGCGCCAGGGCATGCCGATCATGTTCCAGATGATGAACGAAGAACGCCAGGGTGTGGGCACCATGGGTGTCGCCCTGTCGACCACCGCATACCTCCATGCCCTTGCCTATGCGAAAGAGCGTATGCAGGGTGTGAACATCATGCAGATGAAAGACCCGAATGCAAAGCAGTGCCCTATCATCCAGCACCCGGACATCCGCAGGATGCTCTTAAAGATGAAGTCCATCACCGAGGCCCTCAAGATCCTGGCCCTGTACTGCTACTATGCCATGGACAGGCTGAAGGTTGCCACTACGGATGAAGAGAAGGTCAAGTGGCAGGGCATGATCGAGATGTATACCCCCATCGTGAAGGCCTACGGCACCGATATGGGCGATGTGGTCACTTCCCTGGCGGTCCAGACCTACGGCGGCTACGGCTTCTGCCGTGAGTACCCGGTCGAGCAGATGATGAGGGACAACAGGATCAACGGCATCTACGAAGGCACCAACGGCATCCAGGCACTCGACCTCTTGGGCAGGAAACTCGGCATGAAGAAAGGCCTGTACTTCATGAACATGCTCGGCGAAACAGCCGCCCAGGTTGCCAAGGCCAAGGCTAACGACAACCTCAAGGCCGAGGCCGAGATCGTGGAAAAGGCGTTGAATGCATGTGCCGGAACCGCCATGCAGTTCAGCCAGCTTATCAGGTCAAACCCGTTCATCCCGCTCATCGCAGCGTGTGATTTCCTCAACTGTCTTGCCGAGGCCATCTGCGGCTGGTTCCACATCTGGATGGCAAACGTCGCCGCCGAGAAGCTTGCAGCCAATCCCATCGACAAGGAAAAGATGTTCTACACGGGCAAGATCGAAGGCGCCAAGTTCTACATCAACAGGATCACGGCGCTGGTCCCTTCCAAGTGTGAGACACTCACCAAGGACGAGATCAGCTGCGTGAGGATCCCGGACGAGGCATTCGCCATCTAAACCGTCTCCTATTCGAAACACCAAGGGAGGGAATCTTAAGTTCCCTCCCTTTTTTATTATCTGATTTGATGGATGGAGCAGATTTCACAGAATGAAGATTTATGGTTGTTTTACCTATGTTTATAGACTGTACCATTTTTATTTTCTTGTCCTTTCTTTTGGTGCCAAAAGAAAGGACGAAAGAAAAGGCACCCCATGAACCCGCCCTGAAGGGTGCGCTCGCTCGCTTGAAAAATCCGGGCCGCGTCGAAACTCGCTCCGTTTCACTCCGCTCAAACAGACGACGCTTTCCCCCCAGATTTTCCAGCGCTCGCTCACCGGGTTCAGAGGGGATGAAAAAAGACCTCTGCTCACATTATTATTAATCGTCTCCGACACCATGTAGACCGTTTTATCTGTTTAATGGAAGGATAGAGATTTCATCTCAAAACCTTTGGTTTAAAGGCTGGTGGGGAATGTTGATTTTCAAGGGAATCATCACTCTGAATTAACCATAAGAGATGGCACGATCTATACAATATTTCCATGTTTATAAAACCGATGCTTCTTTTGCGTAATCAGCGGTATGACATCAAGGATTGAGGAACACCGAATTTCTTATTAGATAACAAAAGGCAATCGTTATCAGTTTCTACTTTAAGCCTGTCCACTCGCTAGCTATGTGATATGCCTCTACAGCAAATGATAGCGCACGATCTAGAGACGTTTTATCGACAATTCTATGGGGTTGGCTACCAAGGTTATCTTCGAGATGTAACCAATTCCTTTTACCTATACCAGCGATACTACTCTTTCCTGTAAAGAAGTGAGTTGTTATAAATTGCTGTCTTACATCGAGAAATAAAAAGGCCTTACGATCATTGCAGAGGTAAGAGATTCCTGCGATGTGTGTCCTGGCCATCCAATGCAGGTTATTCTCATCCAGTCGCTGAACAAGCTGATGGTGGAATTCCTCCAGAAGCCTTTGAACAGAGGGACTAGGATTTTGTTTCTCGTAAACTTCTTGGAGGGAATACTTAGACTCGTTTAATCCCTTCATAAGACACGCTCCGTTTCTTACCTGTAGTCCTTCAGGTTTATTATAAACATTGATTGATTGTGTTGACTCTGAAACATGCCTTTGTTTCCTCATCAAAGGAGCATCCTCATTAAATTCTAAATTTTCATTATTAAAAAACTGAAGGAACTCATAATCATTCTGTTCCTTGAGAAAGCTGATCAAATATTGGTAAGAGATTTCTTTCCATTCTATTCCATGATGTTCCAAAGATCTTCGAAGATTGGGAGGAACACGGTTACCCACGATCATTATTCTAATTGTGGGATCATCTGGACTAAGAAGTTCACCTTCATAATCTATGAGTTGACCAATATGGTTGCGAACAATTGTACCTATTTTCAGTTCTATAATTAACTTCTGACCATGCTTATCTATATAAAGCAAATCAATATACTTCCCTTTTATTGAGACCTGCCGTCCTTTGAGTAGTAGGCCATGCTCGATTAACTCAGGATACCTCTCCAGAATGCTCTCGAATTGTTTTTCATTCATTATTTTCACCTACTAAGTTTATTCTAATAAGCATAATCCATTAAACATTAATGTCTAACAATAAATATACTTCTCTTTTACAGCTTAGCACTATAAAAGTTCAAAGCAAAATGCAGTATACTAAAATCCTCGCAATACTATTATCAAGTACTGAGAAACCGATGATCATGTGACTATTCCTAAGCTAAGTTTGAATAGGCCTACTGTTGATTATAACTCATTAGCATCACTTTTTCCAAAGTGAACATTACTGCGATAACTGATCAGTTCCACAAGACCTGGGAAATTGATGATAATGTACATTCTTATCGCTACTTGATTATCAGAGATTTCATAACAAGATCTAAACGTATTGATTTGGAAAAGATTTAATGGATTTTATTCTGCAGCTCGCATGGAAAATGGTACACCGTCATCTTCCCATTACGGGGGAATACAAATTCAGTCGCTTGACACTGTTCCTATTGATTCCTGCCCAGTTGCTACTTATCGCCCCTGTACCTGCCAGGATACTGGATCGTAGAAAGCGTATCTGCCTCATTCTTCAATGCACCCCCTGTTATACGGCCTATGAACAGGGTATGGTCTCCCGTATCGACGGCCCGCTCAACGTTACAGTCAAGGTACCCCAGGGCACCTTTGAGGACGGGATTGCCGCCGGGTGAGAGTTCGTAATCAATGCCGTCGAATTTTTGTTTCCAGTCCGGGACTTTGAATTTGCTAAGGATAGGCAGGGCATCCTTGGGCAGGACATTGAGGGTGAATTTGCCCGTTTGCATAATCTGGCCCTGCGAAAGCCTGTTCTTTCTGATGGCGAGTGTAATGAGCGGCGGGTCGTGTGAGCATTGCGACACCCATGAGGCAATCATCCCGTTATAAAGACCGTCTGCCGCTATAGAAATGAGGTATATGCCGTAATGGAATCTGTCCAGTACATCCTGCCATGATTTTTCCATAGAAAAATCCTCCCTGTGTAAAGTTGCACTTTACGTAGTGAAGCCGACTCAAAAAGGAAAGAGGGTTATCTTATGTTTGCAAACTGTTATGAGAGGGATCAGGCAGGGTGTGTGTTTACAGCAATTCTTCTTAAGAGTATGAATGAACATCAGCGCAGTCCCAGCTTACCTCTTCCCAGGAGATCATGCAGATGAATGACGCCGGTCATTGTGTCGGACTCGTCGGTTACTACGAGAGAAGTGATCTGGAATTTCTCCATGATATCCAACGCATCGATGGCCAGCTTGTTGCCGTTGATGCACTTGGGTTTCGGTGACATGATATCTTTGGCCCTAAGCCCTGCAAGCTGATCCCCATACTTAAGGAGCACCCTCCTCAGGTCACCGTCCGTAATCATTCCCTCCACGGAAGCCCCCTTTTTTACAAGGGTGAAACCCAGTTTTTTCTGTGTCATCTCTATTACGACATCAGGCAGAGGCATATCGAGGCTAACCACAGGGATACGTTCATCGGTGATCATCATCTGGGAGATGCCCACCATGAGTTGTTTCCCAAGCTCGCCTGCAGGGTGGAGGATATGAAAGGAATCCTTATCAAAGCCCTTGATCCGGGAGACTACTACGGCAATGGCATCACCCAGTGCGAGTTGGGCAGTGGTTGAGGCGGTGGGTGCGAGCCCAAGGTTGCAGGCCTCGCGGCTCACGCTGCATTTCAATACCACGTCGGATGCCCTTGCTACCGTAGAGTCCGTATCCGAGGTGATGGTGATGATAGGGATACAGAGTTTTTTTAATGAAGGGATGAGATTGATGACCTCTGTCGTCATGCCGCTGTTGGTGATAATGATGGCGGCATCTTCGGCTACGATGGAGCCGAGATCGCCGTGCAGCCCGTCCACGGGATGCATGAAGATGGCGGGTGTACCGATGCTCATCATGGTGGAGGCGATCTTCTTGGCTATGATGCCCGACTTCCCGACCCCTGTGAGCACTACCTTGCCCTTGAGGTCAGCGATGATCTTCACTGCCAGTGCAAATCCCTCTCCTATCTGAGAAGCAAGCTCCTCGAGACCTTCGATCTCAATACGCACGGCTTCTTTTCCAAGCTCTATGATTCGGGATGCATTCATACGACCCTTCCGATCAGATCATATTCCCAAGAACCGGTAATCTCAACCTCCACGATGGTCCCGGCATCAGCCCCACCCTCGTTGATGATCACCATGCCGTCCACCTCCGGGGCCTGGAATGGTGCCCTGCCTCTCAGGAGGAGCTTGGTTTCAGGGTGGTATCCCTCGATGAGTACTTTTATCCTGTTCCCTCTGAGCTTGTGAAGTCTTTTTTTCGAGAGGCGCTGTTGGAGGGCCATGAGCCTGCGCTTCCTCTTCAGGGCGACACTGCCTTCAGCCCTGTTATGCCGGCAGGAGCTTTTCGTGCCAGGCTCCGGTGAATAGGCAAAGACACCGAGATGGTCAATGTTCCCTTGTGCAACAAAGTGTTCCAGCTCGCTGAAGGCCTCATCGTCTTCGCCCGGATGGCCCACCATGAGGCTTGTTCTTACCCAGATATCCTTATGGGTCTTTTGAATGAGATCAAAGGCCCTGCGAACAGCCTTTGAGCCGCCCCGCCTTCCCATGGCCTTAAGAACCGTATCGGAGACATGCTGGATGGGCAGGTCGATATACGGGCACACCTTGGGGTTGCTGTCGAACTGTCTCATCAGAGCCTTGGTGAGCGATGCCGGATGGATGTACATGAGGCGGATCCACTCGACGGCATCGATGGCGGATATCTTCTCGACAAGTCTATTAAGGCCGTCCTTCAAGGCCAGGTCCTTTCCATAGCCGCCCAGGTCCTGGGCCACCAGGATGATCTCCTTTGCCCCACTGCCGGCAAGGTCCAGGCATTCGGCAACCACCTCTTCCACTGACTTGCTTACAAGCCTCCCCCTGATCGATGGGATAAGACAGTAGTTGCAGCGGTTGTCGCACCCCTCGCTCACCTTTACATAAGCACTTGCCGTACCGGAGAAGAATGATCTCTTCACAACGGAGTCAAAGGACGGTTCGAGGTATTTCCTGCCGGACTCATACGCATCCACGATCCCTTCATAACTACCGGGCCCTGCAAACAGGCGGATCTCAGGGAGTTCCTTGGCAATCTCATGGCCGTACCTGCTTACCAGGCAGCCGGTGCAAAGCACCTCCTTGCCGCTTTTGACAAGGTCCAGCAGGGTATTGACGGATTCCTCCACTGCAGAAGTGAGGAAAGAACAGGTGTTCACGACGACCAGATCGGCGTCTTCAAGGTTTTGGACAAGGGTATAATCTGCCTTTATGAACCTCTCACATATATATTCCGAGTCCACAAGATTCTTGGGGCAGCCGAGGCTCACCAGGGCGATACGTTTCATGAGCCTGATCAATCGAACATGGTGTTCTTGGAAACAACAACAATCCCGCCGGGAGAGACATCGAACCTTTTCTTGTCGTCCTCCGGATCATAACCGATTATTGTTCGGGGCGGTATCTTGACGTATTTGTCTATAATGGTACGCCTGATCTTGCAATTCCTCCCGATCTCAACACCTTCCATGAGCATGGAATCCTCAATCTCGGAATAACTGTGGACCCTGACATTGGGCGAGATGATGGAACGTTCGACCTTCCCGCCCGAGACAATGGCACCGTCACAGATAATGGAGTCCAGCACCATGCCGATGCGCTTGCCGTCCTTACCTCCGGAGAAGACCATCTTTGCCGGCGGGAAGGGACTATAGACCGTATGCACCGGCCAGTTGGGATGATAAAGGTTACATTGGGGTGTGACGGATACCAGGTCCATGTTGGCCTCGTAGTAGGCATCGAGCGTGCCGATGTCGCGCCAGTAGCCATTTCCCATGATGCCCTTAAATGGATATACCATGATCTTGTTGTGCTTAACCATGCGCGGGATAATGTCCTTGCCGAAATCATGTGAGCTCGACTTCAGCTTTGCATCCTCCACGAGCTTGCGGATGAGTGTCTTGGTGTCGAACACATAGATCCCCATGGAGACCATGACCTTGCTTGCATCGCCCTGCATGGTGAAGGGTTCCTTCTTGGGTTTTTCCTGGAAACCCACTACGTTCATGCCCTTATCCGCTTTGATCACACCGAACTGAGAGGCAGTTTCAACGGGCATCGGGACAACCCCTATGGTCACATCCGCCTTTCTCCGCACGTGGGACTGTATCATCTCCATATAGTTCATCTGGTAGATGTGGTCACCTGAGAGAATCAGGGTATAACCGGGCATGTCATGCTGGAGGGAATAGATGTTCTGGAAAACCGCATCGGCCGTGCCCTCGTACCAACTGTTCCCGATCCGCTGCTGTGCCGGGATGTCATAGATAAACTCACCCATGGGATATGAGAAGAACGAGAGCCATCCCTGCTGGATATGGCGGTTTAAAGAGTGGGACTTGTATTGTGAGAGTACATAAATTTTCTTGAGGTCGGAATTCACACAGTTGGACAGGGTAAAGTCAATGATGCGGTACATCCCGGCGAAAGGCACCGCGGGCTTGGCGCGGTCTTTGGTCAGAGGATAGAGCCGTTCGCCCTTTCCGCCCGCGAGTATAACCACTTCAATGTCGTGGGGGTTTACAAAAGGCATTATTTCCCAATCAATTCAAAGATTGCATTCTTTAACTTGGTTAAATCATGTGACTTCACGACAAACGCGTCAGCCGCAATGGCCAGTGCATCATCCTTGTAGCTGGGGTATGCCGTGTGGATGATCACCGGGGTCTCATCTTTAAGCTTCAGGATGTGCCCCATGGTCTCAAAACCATCCATGGCCGGCATTCTCAGGTCAAGGATAATAAGATCCGGCTTCTCATTATCTTTGCCTTTCAAGACAGACAAGGCCTCTTTCCCGTTTGAGGCAATAGTGATGGCATAACCTTCATCGTTGAGCTCTTGGCGGAGTAGCTCCTGGATATTCTTGTCGTCTTCTATGATGAGGATTCGCTTCATTTTCAATAATATTAATGAGATAATACTACTAAGTCAAACCTTTTGATACAAGATAGAAAAAAAGCGAGCCCTTAGTCCTTTACGGGTCTTGTTGAGAGTGAAAGCCGTGTGTGTCCGGATGTTCTCAGGACATCCAGGACACTACTTACTTTGAAATAGGGGATATTCCGAGATGCAAGTATAAGGATATCCCTGTTATGTGGAAGCCCCGGCAGGACCTGTTCGCTCACTGGTTTGCCATCAATAAGAACTTTATCAGGCATGACAATGATGGTCATTGGACCGGTAGCGGGAGTTCCGCTAGCCCCTGCCATAGACCCCGATTTCAGTCCGTACGGTACGCCTATCGAGAGCAGGAAAAAAATCAGGAGCAGAAATACAACATTCACGACAGGTGTGGTGTCGATAAATGCAATTCTTCTTTTGTGTTTATTCCGTCTGAACCTCATATGTTTCACCCTTCAGGCATTCGAGGATTCTTGCAGAGGTCATTTCCATCTCCATGAGGAGGTAGTCGCTGCGTGCAATGAGAAGCCGATAAAATATGTATACCGGTATTGCGATTGCTAGACCCATAACCGTTGTAATGAGGGACTCTGAGATGCCTGAGGCGAAGAGCCGGCTGGAGTGCTCAAGGGTTGTGCTCATTGCCTTAAACGAGGTGAACATGCCCGCGACGGTACCCAAAAATCCGAGCAGAGGAGCGATCGCTGCAATGATGCCCAAGATGTCGATATACCGCTCCATGGTATATCCTTCCGTCGCACCTGCTTCCTCCATGTATTCCTTGATGACCTCGCGGCGGAGGCCGGCATTCTTGACGGCGGTCATGATGATGGGGCACATGGGGGAGGAGCTCTTCTTCAGGAGCTGCTCAATATCACCAAGCCTCCCCAAACGGATGAGCCTCTCCACCTCTTCGACAAGTTCCTTGGGGATGATCTGGTCGTGTCGTAGGGCGAACAGCCGTTCTATAATAATGGTAAAAGCGATGATGGAGCATGCAAACAGAGGCCACATCAAGGGGCCGCCTTTTATAAAAAACTCCCAAAGTGTCATATTATCTCCGTAAAGGACGCGCTGACTAGTCCACTTATCACATAAATATCCTCAATGATCAACTTCTCTCAAAGATGCACTTGAAATATATGATGTATGGTTGCTAACATGGTATTGATGGAAAATAGAGAAAAACCAAGACGACTCGTGTGTGTGAGATTCGATAGTATACCGACCCCATACATCTTTGATGCTCTGGACCTTGAGCTCAACCAGGGGGAGATGGTCATCGTGAGCACTGAGGCGGGGCTCTGTGCGGCACGGGTCATGGGATACACAAGAGAGGATGAAGCCTCCGGGCTGGAAGAGATCAAACCGGTCATCCGCAAGATGACGGTAGAGGATACAGAAAAGCTCGAGCGGATTCATGCCAAGGAAAAAGAATGCTATGCATTCTGTCTTGAGCGGATCAGTGCCCGGGGATTGCCCATGAAGCTCATATGGGTAGAGCAGCTCTTTGATGAGAATAAGATCACCTTCTCCTTCGTTTCAGAGGGAAGGGTGGATTTCAGGGAACTGCTCAAAGACCTGGTGGAGCATTACCACACCAGGATCGAGCTGAGGCAGGTAGGAACCAGACAGGAGTCCGCTATGCTCGGCGGAATCGGGAGCTGCGGCAGGGAGCTCTGCTGCGCCACCTTCCTGACGAACTTCCAGCGGATATCCGTGAAGATGGCGAAGAACCAGAACATGACGCTGAACCCAACCAAGATCTCTGGGTTGTGCGGTAAGCTCAAGTGCTGCCTGGCCTACGAAAAGGAGTCCTATGCAAACCTTATCGAGAATCTCCCCAAGCCGGGCAAAAAGGTCTATCTCGATGAGGGTGAAGCTACCGTGGTGAGCATCAATGTCATCAACCAGACCTTTGTGGCAAAACTTACGGACAGGCGATTCGTCAAGGCCAATGTCTCGGATATCCTCACCGAGGAAGAATTTCAGCAACTCGGCGACCAGAAATCCCCGGCCCAGGATAAGGAGAGGGAGGTCCTCATGGAAGAAGAACGGGCGGCAGAAGAGCTTCCCATGCAGCCCATGATCGCCATCAAGCCCAAACCGAAGAGAAAGAGGTCACGCAACCGCAACGCACGGAAAAAAAGGAGCAAGGGCTCATGAAGCAGTATTTCTATGTTACCACTCCCATCTATTATGTGAATGCGAAGCCTCACCTCGGCCATGTCTACACTACGGTCATTGCCGATGTCCTCGCCCGCTTTCACAAGCTCCTGGGGGAAGATGTCTTCTTTCTCACCGGCACGGACGAGCATGGCGACAAGATCATGGAGACCGCCAAGGAACTCGGCACCACGCCGAAAGCCCTCGCGGATGAAAACAGCCAGCGCTTTCGCGACCTCTGGCCCCAGATCCAGGTGGAGAACAACCGTTTTATCCGCACCACAGAGCCTGATCACGTGAAAACCGTTCAACGGATCCTTCAGGATGTATACGACAAAGGAGACATCTACTTCGGGGAATACGGCGGCCACTACTGTACAGGCTGCGAGCGCTTCATGACCGAGACCGAGATGGTGGACGGCAAATGCCCCATCCACCTGACGCCTTTAACGTTTGTCCAGGAGCAGAACTACTTCTTCAAGATGGAGAAATACCGGCCCTGGCTCATCGAGTACATCAAGACCAACCCAGACTTCATCAGACCCGATCGCTATAAGAATGAAGTGCTCGGCATGCTCCGCGAGCCGATTGATGACCTATGTATATCCAGGCCCAAGAAGAGGCTCTCCTGGGGGATCGAATTGCCCTTTGACACCAATTTTGTCTGTTATGTATGGTTTGATGCGCTCATCAACTACCTCACCGGCATCGGCTACCCTGATGGTGAACAATTCAAGGACTTCTGGAAGGAAACCCAGCATCTCGTTGGTAAAGACATCCTCAAACCCCATGCCGTGTACTGGCCAACTATGTTGAAGGCCATAGGGGTCGAGCCCTACAAGCATCTCAATGTACACGGCTTCTGGAACGTTGATGCCACCAAGATGTCCAAGAGCCTGGGCAATGTGGTGGACCCGCTCGAGATGAAGAACAAATACGGGGTGGATGCCTTCCGTTACTTTTTGGTCCGCGACATGGTCTTCGGGCTCGACTCCAACTTCTCGGAAGAGGCCCTCATCGAGCGCTACAACGCGGACCTGGCCAATGACCTTGGCAACCTGGTGAGCAGGAGTACGATGATGGTGTCCAAGTACTTTGGCGGCATCCTTCCGGCTGCAGATGGAGCCGCCCAGGATATGGACAGAGAGCTCAGTGAGCTTGCCGAGAAGGTCAGGGACGACTACATGGTAAAGATGGTATCCTTGGAGCTCCACACGGCACTCATGTCCGTGTGGTCTCTGGTCTCGGCCCTGAATAAGTACATCGACCGCACCGCGCCCTGGGAATTGGCCAAGAATAATATGCAGCGGCTAGCTACGGTCATGTACCATATCATGGAATCCATACGGTTTGTCTCGGTGCTTGTCTTCCCGGTGATGCCCGGGATATCAAGGAAAATCCTTAAGCTCATCGGGACAAACGGCGATGTTTCTCTTGCCGGCCTGAGCACATTCGGGCAGCTTATGCCGGGGGTGAAGATCGGCCAGGTCCAGGCCCTGTTCCCCAGGGTGGGAAAAATGGGTGAGCAGAAAGAGGAACCAAAGGTCAAGACCGGCAAGAAGGCGGACCATGCACCGGAGAACCTCATCGACATCAGCGAGTTCGGCCGTGTCGAGATCAAGGCCGGCAGGATCATGGAGGCTCAGGCAGTGGAGAAGTCCGATAAGCTCATAATCCTTAAGGTGGATGTGGGAAGGACCATCCAGATCGTTGCCGGTATCGGGAAGTCATATAAGCCCGAAGAACTTGCAGGCAAGCATATTGCGGTAGTGACAAACCTGAAACCTGCAAAACTCATGGGGCTTGCAAGCGAAGGCATGTTACTCGCTACCGACGGAGCAGGCGGGTCTTTGACGCTTTTAAGCTTTGATCAGGCACCCAAGGTTGGTGCGCGGGTTAAGTAAGTACTTTAAGGAGGCGCTTATGCAGAAGGTTCCCATAGAACTGGTGAAACCCGGTATGGTGCTGGCCAGGCCTATTACCAACGAGGCCGGCATGGCGCTGTGCGCCGAGGGCACCGAGCTGAGCGACACCATCATCGAACGGCTCAAGCGGATGAATGTCTCACATGTTACCCTGAAAGGGCATCCTGTGGATCTCGGGTGTGAAACCAAGACCAAGGAGCAGAAGATCGAAGAGCTGAAGATGAGGTTCTCCCGGGTTCAGGACGACCCCCTCATGCAGAAGATCCAATCAGCCATTGAGAGCGCCATCTTGTCCCTGGAGGCCGAAAAGGAAGCTGAGTGCGCTACGGAAGGAGGCCGACCATGAGCACCAAGGTCCAGCACCTGAAGGTACTCGCCCGGAAAATCCAGAGCCTGCCAACGCTTCCCAAGGTGGTGGAGAAGCTCATGACCATGGTGGAAAGCCCCGATGTCTCACCCAAGGATGTGGGCAAGCTCATCTCGTCGGACCAGGTCCTGGGTGCCCGGGTGCTCAAGCTGGTGAATTCACCTTTTTACGGGTTCCCGGGCAGGATTTCTTCCATCAGTCATGCCATCATCCTCTTGGGATTCAACGTGATCAAGGGCGTGGTCCTGTCGGCATCGGTATTTGACCTCATGGAGCGCACCATGGTAGGGCTCTGGGAGCACTCGCTGGGAGCGGCCATTGTTTCCGGCACCATCAGCAGGACTTTAGGCTTGAGTGAGCCGGAGGAGATATCCACTGCTGCCCTGCTCCATGATATCGGCAAGGTCCTGGTGAGGGTCTCCCTGACGGCGGACTATGACAAGATTGTGGATGTGGTGAATGCCAAGCAGATCTCTTTCCGCGAGGCCGAGATCGAGATCTTAGGCGTTGACCACTCCGAGATAGGCCAGTGGCTTTCAAGGGAATGGAACCTGCCGGAAAAGCTTGCTATCCCCATTGCAGGACACCACGATCCGGACGCCGCCGTGAGATTCAAGGACAGGGTAGCAGTGGTACACATCGCAGACGCAATCGTGAGGGCCTGCGGCATCGGCAACGGAGGGGATCCGTGGGTGGGACAAATTTCTCACAAGGCATGGGACACTATAGGGATGGATAACGTGGATCTGCCAAAGCTCATGAAACGGATAATGGATGATCTTGAGGAAGTGGAAATGTATCAACAGGGGCCTGTGGAGTGATAATGTGAGGGCCGTTTTTATCGTACAGGAAAGTGCTGACAACCATTTCAGTGAGCTCATAGACTCCATGTTCGACTCTTTTCAGGTCATGACAGGGAACCAGGATGTTATCTCCATGATCTACATGGACCCCCCGGACCTCATACTCATCGATGGCGGGTATTTGTTGTCCAAGGGGGGAGGGATCGTACGGGAATTCAGGAGCAACACCATTTTCGGACACGTCCCCATCGTGGCCTTTCTGGGCAAGTCTGAGCTCGAGGCCGCTCCCTGGCAGGACATCTCCATTGATGATTATCTCGACACAGACGAGAGTGATCTTTCCATCAAGCGGCGCATCCAGTTCATATTCAAGCGGGCCATACGGGAAGTGGATATGAACCCGCTCACCAGGCTGCCCGGGAATGAGTCCATCATCCGGTATATCCAGGGCATGTTTGATGCGGGCGAGGAAATTGCCATTGCATGGGTGGACATAGACAACTTCAAGCCCTTCAATGATCGCTATGGTTATTCCCGGGGGGATGAGGTCATTATCGCCACCGGCAGGATCATCGCGAATGCCCTCAAAGAGATCAATGAGGAGAAGACTTTCGTGGGCCATATCGGCGGGGACGATTTCGTATTCATCTGCCCTGGTGATCGTGTCAGGTCTTTGTGTGAAGAGATGATCTCCAGGTTCGATATGGTCATCAGGAACTTCTACGATGACGAAGACCTGGACCAGGGAGTCATTGTATCTTCAGAAAGGGACGGCAAAGTGCGGGAATACTCCGTTATGACCATATCCATTGCGGTTATTCACAATGAAGGCGCACACTACACCCATTATGGTCAGGCCTCACAGGATGCAACTGACATCAAAAAGTATCTCAAGGGGCTTGAGGGAAGCAATTACATGATCGACCGGAGGGTAATGAAGAAGTGATACCACGATATACCAGGAAACAGCTTCAAGTGATCTGGTCCGATGAGAACCGTTACCAGAAATGGCTCGATGTGGAGATGGCCGCGTGCGAGGCTTGGGCAAAACTCGGTAGGATCCCCAAGAAAAGTCTTGCGACCATCAAGAAAAAGGCACGCTTTACCATGGTGCGCATCGAAGAGATTGAGGCCGTAACCCGCCATGATGTCATCGCATTCGTAAGCTGCGTGGGTGAATACGTGGGCGAGGATGCCCGGTTCATCCATATGGGGCTCACCTCTTCCGATGTGCTGGACACGGCCTATGCCCTGCAGCTCAAAGAGAGCAGCATTGTTATCCTCGAAGACATCAAAGGTCTCATGGCGGCGCTCAAGAAGAGGGCTTATGAATTCAGGGATACCCCTGCCATGGGCAGGTCCCATGGGATCCATGCAGAACCCATCACATTCGGTCTCAAGTTCGCCTTATGGTATGCTGAGATGGAGCGGAACCTCAAACGTATGGAGGATGCCCTTGATATAATCGCCTACGGAAAGATATCCGGTGTTGTGGGCACCTTCGCCAACGTGCCCCCAAGTGTGGAAGCATATGTATGCAAGAGGCTGGGCTTGAAGCCTGCACCCATCAGCACCCAGGTACTTCAGCGTGACAGGCATGCGCAGTTCTTTGCCACGCTCGCCATCATTGGGGCAAGCCTGGAGAAGATCGCCACCGAGATCAGACACCTCCAGCGTACCGAAGTGCTGGAGGCCATGGAGCCATTCGGCAAAGGCCAGAAGGGCTCATCCGCCATGCCGCACAAAAAGAACCCTATAGGCTCTGAGAATATCACCGGGCTTGCACGCCTGCTGCGAGGTTACTGCGTCTCGGCCCTGGAAGACGTGGCGTTGTGGCACGAACGCGACATCAGCCACTCAAGCGTTGAACGGGTCATCGGCCCGGATGCAACAACCGTTCTTGATTTTATGCTCACAAGGCTAACAGCCATCATTGAAGGACTTAGAGTCTTCCCTGAGAATATCAAAAAGAACCTGGAGCTCACCAAGGGCCTGTGGCACTCACAGAACGTGCTTCTGGCGCTGGTTGAAAAGGGGATACAGCGAGATGAGGCCTATGCATGGGTTCAGCGCAATGCCTTAAAGGTCTGGGAGGGCGATACAGATTTCAAAACACTACTTAAGAAGGATAAAGACATCATGAAGGTGCTTGGGAAAAAGGAGATCGAAGACCTCTTTGACCTCTCCCACCACCTTGCCCATATACACACCATCTTTGAAAGGGTCTTCCATGAATAAGATCGACCAGCTTAAAGAAATCATCAGGCACGATGCAGTGAAGTTCGGCAAGTTCACGCTTTCATCGGGTAAGGAATCCGACCTCTATGTGGACCTTCGCAAGGTGACGCTGAATCCTGTCGGTGCATCCATTATCGGCTCGCTCATCTCCGACATCATCAAAAACAGGAAGGTGGATGCGGTGGGCGGCATGTCCGTCGGCGCAGACCCGATTGCTGTTGCAACAAGCCTGGCTGCTTATCAGGAGGGGAGGGAGATCATGGCCTTCCTCGTACGCAAGAACCAAAAGACACATGGAACGGGAAATGTGATAGAGGGGCCCATCAAGCCCGGTCAGCGAGCCATCGTTGTAGAGGATGTCATCACCACCGGTGCCAGCACCATCTCAGCCATAGAGCGCATCAAGGAGGCAGGCCTTGAGATCGAGCTGGTGGTGGCGATTTTCGACCGGTGCGAGGGCGGGAGAGAGGCTATTGAGGCCCTGGGCTATGAAGTCCGCTCACTCCTGACGCGTCACGATCTGTGACCAGGCTCCCCGGTGGGAGGGCCTCAACATCACCAATGAGAAGATGCCATGTATATCCTTGCCATTGAGACCTCCTGTGATGAGACTGCTGCCGCTGTGGTAACAGGCGAAGGCAAGGTCCTTTCCGATGTGGTGGCCAGCCAGGTGGCTGACCATGCCGTGTTCGGCGGTGTTGTTCCGGAGATTGCATCCCGAAGGCACATTGAGCTCATCGTACCCGTGGTTGATGAGGCCATGAAGCTCTCCGGTATCACTCTCAAAGCCCTTGGCGGCATTGCCGTCACGCAAGGGCCGGGGCTCATCGGCGCGCTGCTGGTGGGGATCTCCTATGGCAAGGCCCTTGCCTACGGCCTGGGCATTCCTCTGTGCGGTATCAACCATCTCGAAGGCCACCTGTGTGCAGCCAAGATAGGCCATGAGCTGACTTATCCACATATGGGCATGGTGGTCTCCGGCGGTCATACGTCGCTCTATAACGTCCAAAGTGAAACCAATATCACCCAGATCGGTCAGACCATCGATGATGCAGCCGGAGAGGCCTTTGACAAGGTGGCAAAGCTCCTGAACCTGGGCTACCCGGGCGGTGTGATGATCGAGAAGATTGCAACAGGCGTGGACCACAGCGGCATTGACCTGCCGCGGCCCATGATGAACGACAACAGTTATGACTTCAGCTTCTCCGGGCTCAAGACTGCGGTCCTGAATCTCGTGATCAAGTCCGAGATCTTTGACGGACTCGATCTTCGGTTTTCAGGACTGCCTGAACCGAAGAAGCCCAGGCCCGGCAAAGAGCAGCTCATACCCGTGATCGCTGCAGCCTTTCAAGCGGCAGTGGTGGATGTGCTCGTGACCAAGGCCATCAAGGCTGCAAAGGATCACGGCATGGAACTCATCGTAGTATCGGGTGGGGTGGCGAGCAACACGGCCTTGCGCGAGGCACTGCAACAGAAGACCGCAGAAGAGGGGATACGCCTCGTCATCCCTGAGAGGAAGTATTGTACCGATAACGCAGTCATGATAGGGATCGCGAGCCTTAGACATTTCAGGGATGGTCATTATGCAACCCTGGATATGAATGCCGTGTCGAGGTGGTCAAGCATTACTGGTTAAAAGAGTCACTATGAGGCCAAAACGTTCACTGGGTCAGAACTTCCTGAAAAATATAGGGATCGCTGGAAAGATGGCATCCCTCGCTGACATCAGCAAAGATGACACAGTGGTGGAGGTCGGGCCGGGCAGGGGCATGCTTACGAGAGTACTCCTGAAGCATGCATCTTATGTCATTGCAATAGAAAAGGACGACCATCTTTATGAGAGCCTCCTCGATGCTTTCAATAACTCTGATGGCATTGCGCTAATTCATCAGGATATCCTGGAAAGTGACCTGGGGCAGATAATTCCTGACAGGGCGAAAATAGTGGCCAATTTGCCGTACAATATTGCCACGCAGCTTATTATAAGGCTGGTTGATCAAGCTCATCGCATTGATTCAGTCGTTGTCATGCTCCAGAAGGAGGTTGCACAGAGGATCTGTGCGCATGTCGGTGATAAGGCATATTCATACTTGAGCGTGGTGGTAGCCGCAGGATTTGATGCATCCCCCGGGTTTCTTGTCGGGCCGAACAACTTCTTCCCCAAGCCCAAGGTCGATTCCCTGGTGATCAAGCTGAGCCCGAAGATGTCTCCTATACCCCCCACAGATACGGATGTGTACAGAAGCGTAGCGGCATGCGCCTTCGGTCAGAGGAGGAAGACCCTCAAGAACACCCTTGCCCGGTTGCCCGATATGGATGAGGACACCCTGGATAAGCTCGCCGAATATGCAGGCATCCATCTTGGGTCACGGCCTCAGGATATTACACCTGAGCAATATTATTTATTCAGCAAAAGGTATAAGAAATTTCTCCGAGGGGCTTTATGAGACTGCGATTACAGCCAAAGACTTGACCTATACGGAAGTGCGCTGATCATCAAATCCAGTTACGTCCAGTTACAAACCAGATACCACGGATTGTAATTCGGATTACAAGGATGCACCGAGTGTAACTGCCCTAAAGTAGTCATAAGTATGACTATTGCTTTATAACATACTGATTTATATGATTAATAAATAATAATCGCTATCGACAATACTTTGGCATTCACCTTGCCTTAGTAACCCCAGATCGTACTCGATCTGGGGGGTATAAGGTGAAAGACTACAGAACATTTTCTATCGGTCTCCTGGTTTTCGTCCTGATGGCCTTCTCGCTGAATGCAGCCGGATACCGCACGGATGAAGTAATCGTGAAGTTCAAGACAAAGAATCCACAAGGCCTTTCATCCGAGGTTGCCTCGGTAGAACGGCCGGTTACCATGGCTGTGGACGATGCGGACAAGGCCATCGAAGAGCTCTCTGCAAGTGAGGATGTAGAATATGTTGAACCGAACTATATCATCGAGGCAGAGACTGTTCCTGATGACTGGCCGTATACGGGCGAGTGGAGCGAACTAGGTATCGAAAGTGCATGGGACCTTATTACCCAGCAAGGTGCTGGCCAGCAGGTTGTCATTGCCGTCATCGACTCCGGTGTGGATATGAATCATCCGGATCTGCAGGGCCGGATTATCCCCGGGTATGATTTTGCAAATAATGACGGTACCCCGGAAGACGACTCGGGGCATGGCACCAAGGTGTGCGGCATCTTCGGAGCTGTCGGCAATAACGGCATTGGTATCGCAGGGGTGGACTGGGATATAAACATTGCAATCATGCCGGTCAAGTTCATGAAGCTGAACAATGATGGCCAGACTACAGGGAATCTCTCGGATGCAGTGAATGCCATCTACTATGCAGTAGACCACGGGGCACAGATCATCAATGCAAGCTGGGGCTTTTATGAACAATCCAAGTCATTAGATGATGCTATTGCATACGCGAAAAGCAAGGGGGTGCTGTTCGTTGCATCCGCAGGGAACAACGGGCAGGACAATGACACGAGCGTCCACTATCCTTCGAACTGTCCTTATGACAACGTAATCGCAGTAGCTGCCATGGACACTGACGGCAGCATTGCATCGTTCTCCAATTACGGATCAAAGACCGTTCAAATCATGGCGCCCGGGGTCGGTATCACGACTACCACGATTAACGACGGTTATGTCTCCAATGCGGCAGGCACTTCGTTTGCCACCCCCTTTGTCACCGGTGTAGCAGCAATGGTACTCTCCCAGTCACCAAATATGAATTACGTGACGCTCCGGCAAATCATCCTGAGTTCAGCGACCAAAACTCCGAGCACAGGGTCTAGCATGGTTGCAACCGGCGGTTGTGTGAATGCCTATGAGGCGCTCGTTGCCGAGGGAAATACCGATACATCGACAAGTTCGACTCAGGATTCTTCGCAGACCAGTGATACGAGCAATGCCGTGAGTTCTGCCGAATCAGGCGGCGGTGGTGGTGGCGGATGTCTCATCGAGACGGCTCACACTGCACCAACCCCCATCGCAGCTGTCCTGCTCATGATCATGATAGTCTTGTTCCAGGTCAGTCGGAGTAAGGATCTGGAATAGCCTATACCCCTGCCCCCCCGCAAAGGGGGGGCAACCCCTTTTTTTGTAAAGGGGACAGGGAATTAGTCAGACCAGTTCGATGGACATTGCCATACCCATACCGCCGCCGATGCAGAGCGATGCCATGCCGAGCCCCACGCCGCGCCGCTTCATTTCGTTGGCCAGTGCGATCATGAGACGGGCGCCCGTGCAGCCTATGGGGTGGCCGATGGAGATGCCTGAGCCGTTCACGTTGGTGATGCTCCAGTCCATATTCAATTCCCGCATGCATGCAATAGCCTGGGATGCGAAGGCCTCGTTCACCTCGAAGAGGCCGTAGTCCTTCACCGAGGTCTTGGTGATCTTCAGCAGTTTCCTAACCGCCGGGATAGGACCAAGCCCCATGTATGACGGGTCCACGCCTCCTGTTGCATAGCCCTTTATCCGGGCAATGGGCTTGAGCCCCAACTCCTTGGCCTTGTCTTCATTCATGACCAGGCACGCAGCGGCAGCGTCATTTATGCCTGAAGCATTGCCTGCAGTAACCGTACCGTCCTTCTTGAACACGGTGGCAAGCTTGCCCATCTTTTCTAATGTGGTGTCCATCGGCCTTTCGTCTGTATCGAAGATGAGAGGGTCGCCCTTTTTCTGCGGGATCTTCACGGGCACGATCTCCCCCTTCAAGATACCGGATTTGATTGCAGCAAGCGCGCGTTTGTGACTGTCGAGCCCCATCTTGTCTTGATCGGCCCTGGTGATGCCGTATTTCTCGGCGATGTTCTCGGCCGTTATGCCCATGTGGTAGCCGTAAAAGATCTCATAGAGGCCGTCGAATACCATGAGGTCCATGGTCTTGCCGTAGGGCATGTCCATGCGGTAGCCCCAGCGGGCCTTGGGCAGTGCTATGGGCACGTCGCTCATGTTCTCCATGCCGCCTGCAATGACCACGTTGTTGTCGCCTGATTTGATGGATGCCGCAGCCAGGGCAATGGCCTTCATGCCCGAGGCGCAGACCTTGTTGATGGTGAACGCGCCGGTCTCCTTGGGCAGCCCTGCCATGATCATTGCCTGCCTGGCAGGGTTTTGTCCCTGGCCTGACGAGAGCACGTTGCCCATGATCACCTCATCGATGGTGATGCCCTTGAGGTCCTTGGGCCAGCCGGAGTATTTCTCTTCAATGGCCGACAGGCCTGCATTCTTGAAAACATCAGGTGCTGCTTCTTTGCTCGAAGCGGAGACCTCCGGCTTGAGTCCGTTCTTGACAAGGAGTTCGTGTATTACAAGGGAGCCCAGCTCTTTGGCGGGGACATCCTTCAGCGTCCCTCCGAAGCCGCCCACAGCCGTCCTTACTCCGTCGACAATGACCACGTTCGCCATGTTGCCACCTCCAGTTTGGGATGTCTTTAAAGGGTAACATTAACTACTATTTCATAATACCATTGCCTTGACAAGACAGGATTACACCGACCTTTGCAACCCATCACGGCCTTGATAAAAACACATCCAGGGTGTAAAAAACGCACTATGGATCTGGACTACGAGGCCCTGCTGAACCGCTATGCCCTCGTGCTGTTGGACAGTAGAGGATTTTCCAGGGAAACCTACCGGGCGTACGTAAACGATATCAGGGATTTCATCACATTCATTACCGAGCACCAGGCCGGCATCCCAGACCGTCGTATGGTGCGCTCGTATATGCTCAGGCTCAGGACCCGCTACAACCGCACCTCGGTCAACCGCAAGCTGAGCGCCATCAAGGGATTTTTCTCCTTCGTGATGCGTTCCACCGGCCTTCCCATGAACCCTTTCGGCCATGTGAGGTCTCTCAAGCAACGGGACAGCCTGCCGAAGTTCTTAAGCCACGACGAGATGTTCGACCTTATCGATGCGGTAGATGATCCCCGTGACAGGGCTATCCTCGAGCTGTTCTACTCTACGGGTATACGGGTGGGAGAGGCAGAGACCATGAAGTGCTGTGATGTGGATGTGAACGAAGGTTTTATCATGGTCATAGGAAAGGGTTCCAAGCAGCGGCATGTGCCCATCGGTACCCGGGCGATCAATGCCATCGGCAGTTATCTGAAAACAAGGGGCATCAATGACCCGATATACTGCACCGAGCCCTTGTTTTTAAACAGCAGGGGAGGCCCTATGCGATCGAGGAGCATCAGGCGGATAATCTCCCAGTGGTCTTTGCATGCCGCGCTCGCCAAGCATGTGAGCCCCCATGTAATACGGCACACCTTTGCAAGCCACATGCTGGATGCGGGTGCCGACCTCAGATCCATCCAGGAGATGCTGGGGCATGTAAGCCTCTCCACCACCCAGCGCTACACCCACTTGAGTGTGGACAAACTCATGGATGTGTATGATAAAGCTCATCCGAAGGCAAAGGAGGGATGATGGAGATCCACGGGACCACCATATTATGCGTAAGAAAGGAAGGGAAAGTGGTGATGGCCGGCGACGGCCAGGTGACCATGAATAATGTGATCCTTAAAGGCAAGGCAAAGAAGGTGAGGAAGATCTATGACGACAAAGTCCTGGCAGGCTTTGCCGGTTCCACCTCGGATGCATTTACGCTCTTTGAGCGCTTCGAAGAAAAACTGAAGGAGTACCGCGGCAACCTCACCAGGGCCGCTGTTGAAATGGGAAAAGACTGGAGGACCGACCGGGTGCTCAGGAGGCTGGAGGCCCTCATGATCGTGGCCGATACCTTAAACACCTTCATCCTTTCAGGAACCGGCGATGTGGTGGAGCCGGATGGCGATGTCTGCGGTATCGGCTCCGGCGGCCAGTACGCCTTTGCCGCAGCCAAGGCCCTCTTGAAGCATACCGACCTGTCTGCAAAGGACATTGCGGCCAATGCCATGGAGATTGCATCCGATATCTGCATCTATACGAATAAAGCCATACACTATGAGGAACTGTGATGAGCAACCTCACACCCAAACAGATCGTTGCCGAGCTCGACCGCTACATCGTCGGCCAGGACAAGGCCAAGCGCGCAGTGGCTATAGCACTGAGGAACCGATGGAGGCGCCAGATGGTAGCCCCCGAGATGAAGGATGACATATACCCGAAGAATATCATCCTCATCGGACCCACCGGCGTGGGAAAGACCGAGATTGCCCGAAGGCTTGCAAAACTCTCGGGTGCACCCTTTATAAAAGTTGAGGCATCCAAGTTCACCGAGGTGGGCTATGTAGGCAGGGATGTGGAGTCCATTATCCGTGATCTCATGAGGATGGGCATCCAGATGGTCCAGGCCGAAGAGAGCGAAAAGGTCAGGGACAAGGCCGCCGATATCGCCAGGGAGCGGGTGCTGGATTATCTGCTGCCGCCCCAGAAAGATGCGGAGCTCCATATGGAGAGCAGGGACAAAATGAAGAAGATGCTCGAGGATGGGGCACTTGACGATCGGTTCATCGAGGTGGAGTCACGCGAGACCCAGATGCCCACCGTTGAGATCTTCTCGGGCCAGGGGCTGGAAGAGATGGGCATCGACTTCAAGGAGATGTTCTCGTCCATCCTCCCCAAGCGCACCCGCCGAAGACGCATGAGCGTGAAAGAGGCCCTCGAGTTCATCACCAGCCAGGAAGTGGGCCGCCTCATCGACATGGACAAGGTAAACCAGGAGGCTAGGGTCCGGGTGGAGAACTCCGGTATCGTGTTCATAGACGAGCTGGACAAGATTGCAGGCAGGGAATCGGGCCGTGGCCCCGACGTGTCACGTGAAGGGGTGCAGCGCGACCTGCTGCCCATCGTGGAGGGGACCACGGTGAACACCAAGTTCGGGCCCGTAAACACGGACCATATCCTGTTCATCGGTTCAGGGGCCTTCCATGTGAGCAAGCCCTCCGACCTCATACCCGAGCTTCAGGGCCGCTTCCCCATTCGGGAGGAGCTCAATCACCTGAGCAAAGAAGATTTTGTCCGCATCCTCATGGAGCCCAAGAATGCCCTCATCAAGCAGTATCAGGCCCTGCTGGCCACCGAGGGGGTCGACCTTGTCTTCACGGACGATGCCGTCAAAGAGATCGCTGCCATCGCCCAGTACATCAATGACCATACCGAGAACATCGGGGCCCGCAGACTTCATACCGTGCTTGAGAAACTGCTGGAGGACATCTCCTTTGCATCGAAAGAGCTCGAGGGCTCTGTTGTGGTCGATGAAGCATATGTCAAGCAGCGTCTGGGGCCGCTTATGAGCAGGGAAGACCTAAGCAGATACATTCTGTAGGAATAGTATAATTCCGGCTGTTAAAACTTCGCGTATATGATACAAAAATCCCTACAAAGGGAGACACATGATTTCAAAGGGACGTTTTATCAGTGAGATCGGGGACGGCGACCGTGTAAAGGCGGTGTTTTTGGTCTCCGAACGCAGGCTGCTCACAGCCCGCAATGGCAAGCCCTATGGTAAAATCATCCTCTCCGACAAGACCGGTGACATCCTCGGAATGGTCTGGGATGAAGCACAGGAGCAGGTTTCAAGCATTGCCCCTGGTGACGTAGTAGGGGTAAGGGCAAGTGCCGAGTCATACGAAAACCGCCTGCAACTCAGGATCGAGAAGATCACAAAACTCTCCGACCAGGATGTGGAAATAGCAAGTCTTGTGCCTTCCACCGGCCGGGATATGACATCCATGATGGATGAGTTCGAGCAGTCCTGCTCCGGCATCAAAAACAATCACCTGCGCCACCTCATCGAGCGGATCTTTGCCAGGGAAGGGGTAAGGGAAGGGTTCATGAAGGCCCCTGCCGCCAAAGGGATACACCATAACTACATAGGGGGCCTGCTGGAGCATACAATCTTTGTCTTAAGGGCTATCGATGCATTATTGCCCGTCTATGTCCATGTGGGCTTCAACCGGGATATGCTGGTTGTCGGCGCTATGCTCCACGACCTCGGCAAGATATATGAGTACACCTACACCAAGATCATAGACATTACCCCGATGGGCAGGCTCCTGGGGCATATCTACCTTTCCGCAAATATGGTGGACCAGGAGGCATCATCCATTGAGGGCTTTCCGAAGGAACTCAAGCTCCAGCTCCTTCATATGATCCTGGGCCATCACGGTCAGCTTGAATTCGGCTCGCCCAAGCTGCCCATGACCAAAGAGGCCATCTTCCTCCATATGATGGACGACCTCGATGCAAAGCTGACCGGCATATGCTCCATCATAGAGGCAACGCCCGAAGAAGAATCTTTCTCCGCCTTCTCCAGCATCTACAACCGCCACCTCTATACGAGGAGCTATCAGGACGAGGAGTAATTCCAATTCTCAATCAAAGCGCTATCCTTGTCGGCTTCGTCATCGGCTCCTCAACGTACTATAAAAGTACGCCTGCGTCGCCTCTTCCTTGCCTCCTCGATATCATCTTTGATTGAGAATTGGAATAAGAGGCCCTGTTGTACTCTTTGCAGCATACACCAACTTTTTAGAAATCAAGACGCTTACGATTGTCTGTGCCGAAGGTCTTAAAGATGCATTCATTAATAAAACATGGCGGAGGGAGCAGGATTCGAACCCGCGGTACCTTACAGTACAACGGTTTTCAAGACCGCCGCCTTCAACCACTCGGCCATCCCTCCGCACGAATTTACCATTAACCGATGGGCGTTATGAGGTCAACTCCCATGTAGGGCTTGAGCGCCTCGGGGACCTTGACCGTCCCATCTCCCTGCTGGTAGTTCTCCAGGATGGCTGCAAGCGTCCTTCCCACAGCCAGGCCGCTCCCGTTGAGCGTGTGGCAGAACTCGGTCTTCTTACCCTGTTTCGCCTTGAAACGGATCTGGCCCCTGCGGGCCTGGAAGTCGAAAAAGTTGCTGCAGGAAGAGATCTCCCGGTATACACCCTGTGCAGGCATCCACACCTCAAGGTCATAGGTCTTGGAGGAAGAGAACCCCAGATCGCCGGTGCAGAGCACTACCACCCGATAGTGGAGCCCGAGCTTCTTGAGGATATCCTCGGCATCATTGGTGAGCTCTTCCAGATCCGTGAAGGACCTTTCGGGATGTGCGAACCGCACGACCTCCACCTTGTCGAACTGGTGCTGCCGGATGAGCCCGCGGGTGTCCTTGCCGTAGGAGCCGGCCTCTCTGCGGAAACAGGGGGTATACGCAACCAGCTTCACGGGCAGTTTTTCCTCCTGCAAGGTCTCGTCGCGGTAGATGTTCGTGACCGGCACCTCGGCAGTGGGAATGAGGAAGTAATCATCGGTCCGAAACAGCTCCTCCTCGAATTTCGGGAGCTGGCCCGTGGCGGTCATACTGTCCCTGTTCACCATGAACGGGGTCCATACTTCGGTATATCCATGTTCTTTTGTGTGCACATCGAGCATGAAGCTGATGAGTGCGCGCTCCAGGGCCGCACCCGCACCCCAGTTGAGGCAGAACCTTGCACCGGTGATCTTGGCGGCTCGCTTGAAGTCGAGAATGCCCAAATTCTCTCCCACATCCCAGTGGTCCTTGGGAGCAAAGTCATACTGCGGCTTATCACCCCATGTACGCACCACCTGGTTATAACTTGAGTCAGACCCGACAGGTACGCTCTCATGCGGGATATTGGGGATCTCCATGACGATTGCCTCAATGGCGATTTCCACTTCGCGGATCTGCCCGTCGAGGCCCTTGATCTCATCGGAGATCCTGCGCATCTCGGCCTTTTCCTGCTCCAGGTCTCCCCCCTCATTTTTGGCCCGCGCAATTCGCATGGAAAACTGGTTACGGGCAGCCTTGAGATCTTCAGCCTTCTGGATGAGGGCCCTTCGCTCATTATCCTTCTCCATGAGGGAGTCAAGTTGCATGGAATACCCTCTATTCTGGAGCGCCTTCTTCACCAATTCTACATTTTGTCTAATAAATTTAATATCTAACATACTAATGAGTGTATCATTTCCCGCGTAGGCAGTCAAGGAATCCCTATAGTAAAGACAAAGGAAAAGAGGAGAGACACTTGCAATTAAGTGTCAATTTGTACTAATTGCTCTTGGGACGCACATGAATAAAATCCTGAAGAGGATACTCCTAACCCTGCTTGCGGCCGTGCTTGTGTTTATCGGTTGCGTCTTGTTCATATCATACCTGGCCACAAGATCACCCGAAGCAATGACAAAAGCTGTACAGCAGCAGTTGAAAAATCAGCTCAGCCTGCCTGTCACTATAGCAAGTACGCGGCTTGAATGGAAACAGGGTCCGCGGGTCATTCTCAATAAGGTCAGTATAGACTCCCCGGGTATAATCAACCTTCACATTCAAAGTGTCACAGCATATCTCGGAATCTGGAGACTCCTCTTCGGAGATGTGAGCGTCAAGAAGGTGCGCCTTGTCGAGCCCTCCGGCGAGATCGACCTTGACAACCTGCAGAATCTGAAGCTCAAAAAAGGGACCGCCGGCCGACCCGTAGTGATCATATGGAAGGGCAGCGTTAAGTTCATCTACCAGGGGCTGGATTTTCCCCTGACCGACCTCTCCGGCCGCATCACGAATGACTGGATCAATCTCAGGGCGCGCTCGCTCGGAGGCAGGGTCCTCCTTGAAGCCGACCTGGTCAAGCCCGGAAAGGTGACCTTTGATGCCTACGGCATTCCTTTGAAACAGATCGATACCCGTTTCAAGGGTACTGCAAATATGAGCTTCACCATAGAGGATGTTAAAAACTCAAAGGCAGGCTCGTTCTTGCTCCAGGCGAAAGACCTGAGCCTGCCGTACATACGGGGCACCATGAAAAATCTTATTGTGTCAGCCGCCCTGTCAGGAGACAGACAGCGGATGAGCTTCACCGACATCTCCATCAAGACGCCGCTCGTGGAAGTATCAGGCAAGGGGGAGATCATGGGGCTCAACGATATGGAATCATGGAAGGATTCCATACTCAGCCTGGAAGCATCCTCCAAGGAGTTCGACTACGAAAAGGTAGTCTCCGTGCTCCCGGTTAATCTGTTTCCCGACTGGCTCAAAACCCTTCTCACCAAACAGATCAGAAGCGGCCGCTCGCGGTTTTCCATGGCTCGCTACAGGGGCTCCATAAAGGACTTCCTCTCGGGCGAGGCCCTGATGAACAACCTCTATGTGGTCCAGGATCTTCGTGGCCAGAGCTTCGGTGCCGGTTATTCCCCTGATCGGGTCACAGGGATCACCGGTCAGGTGATGTACACGAAAGGCGACATCCGGTTCAATAATCTTTCAGGTTTTATGGGGCAATCCAGTCTGAGAAGGGTGAATGTCGCGCTTCTGCAGATTTTGAAGTTCTGGCGTGTTTACGTGGTTATTGATCTGGACATGCCTGCAGCGGATTTCATCAGAACCTGGCGGGCAGCCATGGTTCCCCAGGATATCTACAAGCTCCTCTCGCCTGTATCCAAGGTGAAAGGAGGCCTGGTGCATGCCCGGGTGAGCGCCTCCTATGATGAGACTTTGAAATCGCCTTTCAATGCGATCGAGGACATCAAGATTGAAAATTGTACCTACACCTGGGGAAACAAAAGCATTTCAGGGCAATCGGGTTCCATCCATGCAGACAGTTATTCCGCACCTCACCGTATTATATTCACCGGGACATTCGACTCCATACGCATCAAGAAGCTGGATGTAAGCCTTGTAGATCCCTTCGGGAAGAACCGCTCCCGGTTTTTCGTCCTCGCCGATCACCTTCACCCGGTGGGAACTATCGCCCTTGGAGATGCCAGTATCAAACTCACAGGCTCCGGCATCGGGGCCGACCTCAAGGGCTCCTTGGAACTGAGTACTCCGGGCATCACGTATGCTGCGAGCAACTACACGATTACATCACAGCCGGCATCAGCCAAGGGCAATTTCACAACCAGACTGGAATCTCAGCCGCGCATCAGTATAAATGATATGGTTATCCGTACTCCGAAGAGCTCTCTGGGCGGCTCTGCATCCATCAAATCGGACACCGGCTCTTTGGCCTTGTCCGGCGAGTTGCATCTCAAGGACCTCTCCTGCAAGACCGCAAAAGGCCTCAAGAACCTGGACGGCCTGGTGAACGGCTCAATGAAGATCTCCTGGGATAATGCCGTCTCTGCTGAAGGAAACCTGAGATTCAACAATATGGTCCTGCCCTATCAGGAAAACCCCCTCACCATAAACGGCCCTGTAACTTTCAGCACGCACGTCATCTCATCAGATGCCCTGCAGATCGCCTCAGGGGAAACTACCGTCGTACTCAAGGGGAAACTTTCCCTTGAGAAGCAACCGTATTTCAAGGGCAGCGCAGTTGTTGACGGCATGAAGACCGGCGAAGGGGGTATGACCTTAAAGGGACTTACGGATCTCAGGGCCGATGCAACACTGAAGTTTGTCAATTGTGTTTTCTATGGACTTCCCATCGAGGGATCATCGGCACAGGCAGAATTCAAAGACGGAATCTTAAGCCTTACTCACGTCGATATGGAGACGGTCTCAGGGAATGCCAAAGGAACCATCCAGATCGCTGCCGACGGTGCCTCCACCTACGATTTGATGATCTCCATCAAGGGTGCTGATATGCGCAAGCTGTTACGCGCAACAAACATCAAATCCATCATCGACGGAAGTCTTGATATGGATGGCCATATCTCAGGCCATGATGATTCCATAAACGGCATACTCACCATATCCGCCAGGGACGGCGAGATACGAAAATACGAACTCGTTTCACAAATCTTCTCATTGCTGAATGTGTATAAGATCTTTCAGAATCGTGACATCGATTTTATCAGCCACCATTTCACCTACAACCACCTGACATCAACATTGGACATAACCGACAATGTGGTGAGTTTCGATGACTTTGCGCTGGAGAGCAACTCGATTCAACTGTCTGCAGTGGGGAAGTATTCTATAACGACAAAGAAAATCGATGCAAACATAGGTGTCCAGCCCCTGGAGAGCGTAGACTGGACAGTCAGCAAGATCCCGCTCGTAGGCTGGGTGCTCACAGGCGACAAAGGAAAGCTGATCGTGTTGAACATGAGCCTCAAGGGTACCATGTCTGACCCGAAGGTACGCCTGGAACCCATCAATACCTTATCCAACACCGTGGCGGCATCTCTGCTGAGGTCTCTCAGGCTGCCTGCCCACCTCATCAATGAGTCGCTCAAGTACTTAGAGAATAAAAAACAGTAGGAGACGGCTATTTGTGCAGGAAGTAGGCCTGCATCCGCTCGATGAGGGGGATAAGGCTTGTACTGTCCAGCGCCGAGACTGCAACACCCCCGTAACGTTCAGACAAGGAATCCGCAAGGCCCTTGGGACATTTATCCGCCTTGTTGAATACCTTGAGACGGGGTTTGCTCTGGAGTTCCAGGCCTTTAAGGATCTCATCGACAGCCTGGATGCGATAATCGATATGAGGGTCGGTGAGGTCGATGATCTCCAGGAGAAGGTGGGCATCTCTCAGCTCATCCAACGTGGCCATGAAGGAGGCCTTGAGATCGGTCGGGAGATCACGGATAAAACCCACCGTATCGGTGATGATCACCTCGATGTCTTTTGGAAACCTCAGGCGTTTGCTGGAGGGATCGAGTGTGGCGAAAGGCATGTCTGCCGTGAAGACCTTGCTCTTGGTCAGGGTATTTAAGAGTGTGGATTTACCGGTATTGGTGTAACCGATGATTGAAATGACCGGGAGTGCATGCCTGCTCCTGCGAAGCCTGGTAAGCCTGCGTTTTTGACTTATCTGATGAGTCTCCCGCTCAAGCCGCTCCATGCGCTCTTTGGCACGGCGGCGGTCGATCTCCAGCCTACTCTCACCCGGCCCTCTGGTCCCGATACCACCGGCAAGCCGGCTGAGCGACGGGTTCTTGCCCACGAGCCGGGACATATTGTACCTGAGCTGGGCCAGCTCGACCTGGATCTTGCCCTCTCTTGTTCTGGCCCTGCGGGCAAAGATATCGAGGATGAGCTGTGTGCGATCGATCACCCGCATATCCGCGATCTCGGCAATGGAACGGGCCTGTGACGGCGTCAGCTCATGGTCGAAGATGAGGAGATTGGCGTCCTTGGCCAATGCCAGAATATAGATGTCCGCCACCTTACCTTTGCCCACCACGTACCTTGGATCGGGTTTCGGCCTTCTCTGTACCACCGTGTCCACGACAGTGACCTCGGCTGCCCGAGCAAGGGCCTGAAACTCAGCTATGATGTCCTTGGTAGCCTCATTGAGCGCGGAGGTAACCACCACGAGGATGGCCCGGTCTTCATGGGCACCGGCGACAAGCGCAGTCTGTTTCTTGGTGATCTCATCTTCCAGCTCTCTGATGAAGAGATCGAACCTGATGTCCATCCCATACGTGGGGACCGGATCAAACAGTTTCCACAAGGCCGTATCCTGCGCAGGAATGAGGTGTGCCCCATATGCAAGGCCGGGGCTTCCGTCCGCCGAGACCTCGATGGCATAGATCATATCGAGCCGAAGCTTGGCCAGGTCGGTAAGATCCTCGGAGGTGAGATGGCCATCCCTCATATGAGTGTGAATGAGCCTGAGGCCCTGGAGCCTTCCGGGATGAGTCCGCATCCGATGCAGTTTGGGAATGGATATGCCTGATGCATTGCCGGCGATCACATATTCAACAGCTCCTGCCCTGTTGATAAGCAGCCCGATCTGGATGCCTGTTTCATGGGATATACGCGCGAGTTCTATGCAAAGCTCATGAGTTATGACAACTGTGGAGGGTATCCTTCTCCTGTAGAGCCTCTCGATGGCCTTTTCATCGGAGGCTTTCAGGGTCTTTGCGTTGCCGTAGATCTTATGGATGGGCCCTCCTCATGGTCAGACCTTCTCAATGAGAGAGGCGTGCATGACCACCTTTGCCCTGTTGTTGACCATCTGGATCAAGATCTTTACCCTGCCCTCGTCCGAGCCCCATTCCTCGAATATCCCGTAAAGATCCTTCATAGGGCCCGACTTGATCCGAACCATGTCACCCGGGGCAAACTCCACGGGCTTCTTGATAATACCGGTATCTTTATCCTGGAGTGTCTGCAATGAGGAGATAAACTCCTCCTCAATAGGTATCGGCTGATAGTTGTCGAGAAGGATCCTGCGTACTCCCCTGCTCCATCGGATCTTGTGAAAGTCCTCCTCCACGGGATTTATATTCACGAAGATGTAGTTGGGAAAGAGCGGGTATCGCTTCAACGTCTTCTTCCGGGCATGGAACACGTACTTCTCCATGAACGGCTGATAGATGCTGATACCGTTCTGTGAGAGAACAAGGCAGGCAAGGTTATCTTCCTTGGGATTAGTCTGTATCACAAACCACTGCTTCATGATCTTAAACCCTTTAACCGCCTCCCTCTATAGCCTAAAGCATACATCCGAGTCAATCAAGGCAGCATGTCTTACACTCTTAAGACCTAAGAGCGGCCGTTAACGAGCTTGGAGACTCTCACCACCTCGATCCCCTTATCATTGAGGTGTGGCACCTCATGGACCAGCACTTCTACGGTCACTGGGTGTGGATGACAGATCGCAATAGCTTCACCATTCCGTCTGGCAATCGTGACAAGCACGTCCAACTGCCCTGCTATGTACTGGTAAGTCTGTTCGTTATCGAGGAATACATCGCGTACCTGGAAGGGAAGGTTCGTTTCAGTCGCAACCGTTTTACATACCGATTTCCCCGTAGTGAGGCTATCGATGAAGAAGAGGCCCTGCTCCTTGATACTGGAAAACAGGGCCTTCATAATGACCTGATTCTGAGTGACTACAGAACCCATATGGTTGTTCACCCCGTCTGCCATAGGGACCCTCTCAAGGGATTCTTTCAGGATCTTTTGGGCCTGGCTGGGATCCGTATCATGGTAGATGGCCCCCAAACCCGGGTTCTTCCCGTTTCCTTCCATGGGGAGATGGAGCAGCACCTCCTTGCCTTGCTTGTGGAGGTAGAGAGCAACCTCTTCCGTATGCATTTCATGGGGAAGGACCGAGAAGGTTAGGTTCGCGTCAATGGCGCAGAGCTTGCGGGCAACATCCATGTCCTGCCCCATATCATCGATGATAATGGCAACCTTTTCCATCTTCTTTTCAGGGGCCTTGTATACACGGAAATAGATGTTCCACTCTTTCTCATTGATGTTGAGTGTAAGCCGAGTCGGCTCTTTCAGGGTAACCTCCGCACCCTCGATTTTGCGTAAGCCGGCAAAGGCCTCTTCAATGTGGGATGGATCCGGCAACTTTGCCATGGTGATTTCAATAGTCCTGCCTGTGATGCGAACATGATCCTTGGGGACGCCGAGGTCGAACAGGCACCCCTTGATGAGGAGCTCATCCCCTTCAACGAAAGGTTTGGTTATGGTAACGCCGCCGGGTGCCTCCCTCTTTTCCGGAGGCTTGTGAGGCTTCTCGGTCAGGAGAACAATGCCCGTCACTATGATGATCGCGGCAATCAAGACACCTATGACGGCAGTTATGAGGATCGTGTTGGTATTTTTTTTCCTTCTCTTCCTTCTCATGCTGCCTTCTTGATGCGGTGAAACACCTCCCATGTCTTGAGCATGTCGAGTCCGTACTTGAGCTGGTAGTCTTTATCCAGATTCACAGGACCGGTTGCACTCTCATTCGTGTCAGTAGGCTCAGCTCCCTCCGGCTCCAGATGTGATTTCAGATCCTTCTCCCGGATAAAGGTCTGCGTCTTTAAATCTTCCTTAACGAGCATCTTTTGTTCCACAACCACATCAGGCTCGATGCCTTTTGCCTGGATGGATCTGCCTGACGGCGTATAATACCTTGCTATGGTGAGCTTCAACGCCGATCCGTCACTTAAAGGCCTGATAGTCTGGACCGATGCCTTGCCGAAACTCCTTACCCCCACGATAACCGCGCGTTTGTTGTCCTGCAGTGCTCCGGAAACAATCTCTGCTGCGCTGGCTGTTCCACCGTTGATGAGGACCACTATGGGGAACCCTTCAAAGGTGCCTTCCTTCTTATGGGCAATGTATTCGGTACGGTCCTCTGGTCTCCTCCCATCAGTATAGACTATTTTGCCCTCGCTCAGGAAAAGGTCGCTCACGGCAATGGCCTGATCCAGCAGGCCGCCCGGGTCGTATCTGAGGTCAAGGATCAACCCCTTCAGCCCGACCATCTTCTGCATTGCCTTTCGCACGGCTTCCGAGGTGTCCACCTGAAAATTACGAATCTTTATGTAACCATATCCCGGTTCAATTATCTGGGAAAGCACACTCTCTATGTGGATAATGGCTCGTGTGATGGTGAACTCAATAGGTTTCTCCTGAGACTCACGGAGGATGGTAAGTGTCACCTTCGATCCCTTGGGTCCCCGCAGAAGCTTGACAGCCTCTTCAAGGGTTATTTCATTTGTTGGTGAGGTATCAATCTTGAGGATCCTGTCACCGGGGCGGATGCCCGCTTTGAAGGCAGGTGTACCATCAATGGGTGTGATGACGGTGAGCTGGTTATCACGCAGCCCTATTTCAATGCCAAGCCCCCCGAAGGACCCGGTCGTGCTGATTTGCATCTCTTTATAATCCTCTTTCGTGAGGTATGCCGAATGAGGATCAAGAACCGAGACCATGCCTTTAATAGCCCCTTCAATGAGCGTCTCGGGTTTTACCTCCTCCACGTAGTACTTTTCGATTAAATCCAGACAGTCGGTAAACTTCTGGAGTTCCGGAAAGATGTTCATGGACTCAGCATTGAGCGCATCCGTGTGCTGCAAAAGAAAGAAGCCCATTAATGCAGCAACCCCAAAGCCCCTTAGTATCCCTTTAGCGTTTCTCATACACACCCTTTCTGGTTAAAGCTATCTAACAAAATCGGTCTATAGCATATCCGACATGAGGTTTAAATAATCACTATTTCCTGGAGAGCCACTTGACCGGGTCTTGGGGTTTATCATTGTAACGTATCTCAAAGTGCAGGGTAGGTTTTAACACATCACCGCTCTGACCCACCAGGGCTATATCCTGGCGTGCTTCCACGGACTCTCCTATCGACTTTAAAGGCTTCTGGAGGTGGCCGTAGACAGAATACAGCCCCCCGCCATGATCGATAATCATCGTATTGCCGAAGTTTGTAATCCAGTCGTAAAACACAATCTTGCCTGCATGTATTGTCTTCACCGGCGTGCCTTCATCTGCCTCGATATCTACTCCATGTGATATTTGGGCATATCCTTGTTCTTTCGTTATTCCAAAGCCTCGCACAATTCTGCCCGCCACAGGCCAGGGCAGATCCCCCATCCTTTTGGCCATACCCTTGTTCGGAAGCTCCTTCTTCCGAGCCTGTAATTCTTTAAGCAGGCGCTGTATCTCTTCCTGGTAGGACTGCTTCTCTTTGCTGAGCGATGCCAGCAATACAGCCTTTTTCTCTCGCTCGGCATTGAACAAACCGATCTTGTCTTGCAACACGCTCAAGTTCTCTTTCTGGGCCTTGGACGCCTCGTCGAGTTTCCCCTTGGCATCGAGCAGCTGCTCGCGCATCTTTCGGTAGCCCATAAGTTCATCTTTGTTCTTCGTGATGATCGCATCGATGTAGCCGGAATACTCGGAGTGTGTATAGAGCATATCCACCATGTCAAGGTATGCACCCTTGTAAAGGGAGATCCACTTCTGCTTTAACGTTCCCCGGGATTGGGTAAGGGCCTGCTGATAATACTGTATCTGGCTCTGCTGCTGTACAATCTTCACATTGATGGCCTGTGCTTCTTTCCTGACAGCGGCGATCTCTCCCTGCATAGCCGAGATATTCTTGTCTATGTCCTGAAGTCGCTGACCCTCAGAACGGCGTTTGATATCAAGTGCATGGACTTTTTTACCAAGTTCTTTGAGCCTGCGGGATTCGTTTTTGGCGGGGAGAATCGAGGGAATGAGCAGGAAGATTAGAAGTACCATGAGGATCTTTCTAGACATCGAAGCTCCTTTTGATAGCGAGCAGTGCACCTAATATACTGCAGAAACAGGCAAAGGTCAGAATTCCCACCATTTGATAGGTAGCAAGAGGCCTTAAAAAGGCCTGGAGCGATGTAAAATGGACATGCAGATATGTAAGAGCAATGGATGTGGTAGCCAGGGCGGCACATGACCCGAGAAGTCCGTATGTTCCTGCTTCGATCAGATATGGTGCATAGATGAAAAGGTAGTTTGCCCCAAGCATGTTCATAACTTCTATCTCCTGCTTCCGGGAGACAATTCCTACCCGAATGGACAGGAAGATCACCAATGCCAGGCAGATCATCACGATACCGCCGAGCACGGATGCGCCGATGAGAATTTCCGAAAAGGAGCCTGCAATATATCCGATGAGCCCTTTGCGATAGCGGACATCGTTTACACCGGACAGTGCATTAAGAGTATTCGCAATCTCCCGAACCTTGTCTGCATACTCTCGCTTGAGGGTAATCTCGAAGGCATCAGGCAGGATCTGTGGATCTACGCCTTCCACTATAGAGTTATTTGGCCCCAGCCATTGCTTCATCTTTTCGAGACCGGCCTGTCTCGGGATAAATTGTACCTTCGAGACTGATTCAAAAGATCGCAATTGCTTCTCCAGCTCATTCATGCGGACCTGCGATGTAGAGTCTTTCAGGTAGGCGATCATAGATCCCGATGTGGAAGGCATAGTACTTGCCCTGTCGGCGACATCAACAATGTAAAAAACAAATGAAAGCTGGCAGAGGGCAAACCAGCAAGCTATAAGCGTAAACAGGCTCCCCCATGGCCGCAGGCGCAAACCACGCACGATAAGTTTTAGGATGTAATAAAACCGGATCATTTAATTGCCGGCGCCCGTGATACTACCGCGGTCCATCTGGATGACCTTTGCATATTCCATCAAAGGGTCACCGTGATGGCTCGCAATAATAATGGTAGTACCCTTTTTATTGAGCTTTAAAAAAACATTCATCATGTACCTGGCCATGGTTTCATCCAGGTTTCCCACAGGCTCGTCGGCCAGAAGGATATCGGGGTCATGAATCATTGCTCGGACCAAGGCCAGGCGCTGTCTCTCGCCCCCCGAGAGATCTTTGGCCCGTTCATAAACCTTGTGTTGGAGCCCGACCCATTTGAGCATCCTCCAAACCCTGCCCCTGACATATACAGCCGGTTTACCCAGGATTTCAAGGATGATGGCGGCGTTGTTGAAGACGGTCCAGTCTTCTATGAGCTTGAAGTCCTGGAATACAAACCCGGTATGGCGTCTTATGGCCTGGATGCTCGATGCGTCGAGTCCTTCAAGTTTTCGGCCGAACATGGAAACCATACCCCGGGATGGTCGCTCCAAGCCGAACATAAGCTTAAGAATCGTAGTCTTGCCTGCTCCCGATGGGCCCACGATGAAGCACAGGTCACCTTTTTCAACGTTCAGGGATACATCCCGGACGGCATAGACGGTATCATGGTAAATCTTTGTTACATTATCGAGGATGATCATCTAGCGTTTTTAAGTGATCTTCCAAAAGTTTTTACCGTCAGAAATACTTTCTCCAACACCTTGTCAATTATCCCAGAAAACGACCCTTGAGTTCGGAGAGCAGTTCAATATCGGAGCTGACCAATTCCATGCACCTGCTGATAGCGGGATAATCCTCAGTAAGCGCTACCCCCTCCAGGAGGACATAACGGAGCTCTTCGAGTTCTTTGTCTATGAGCCTTAAGAGCCTGTTCACATGGATCTCTTCCAGCATGATGCCGCCCTCGGTGCTCTCGCCTCCTCGTTCCCCGGTACGCTTTTTGGGTGGGTAGATGTATGCCACGAGTTCTTCCGGGCTGATTTTGAGGGCGTTAGATAGCTTCCCTAAAACCTTTCTGCTGGGTCGTGCGGGCGGCTCCTGCTCATAAACGGAGACGGTCTTTGCCGATACACCGCTGAGCTCAGCCAATCTACCCATTGTTAATCCCTTTAATTTCCGCAGCTCTTTGAATGTCTTCACAAAAACCTCGCTTCCGTTTTACCGTGTTTTGAAACCGTAGAACCCCTTCATAAACATTATTTTACACAAAAAATCCTACATGTATAGATCAAACCTCAAAAAAAGTAGGTGCTAGGCACTAACACCGGAGGAGTCTGCCTAGCTTGCCATCAAATGAAATGAAAAGAGATGGATAATATCTTACTTTGACAAGAGGCCATAAAAATTTATTATATGAACAATATCAATGTAATAAAAGGGAGTTCGGCGGCATTAAGATGATTTTTTTCAACATTAAACGAGATACTCTTTACCCTTAGATTCCTGGTAAATGTTTTTAAAGCCGCGAGGTGAGCTGATGGCAAATCTTCATTGGGTGCTAAAAGTATGTGGTTGTTGCCATCAGCCCCTCGTGATTGATTGACGCCTCATGATGAAAATCTTTTCGGTGTGCGATCGTAAGCAGCTTGTCATGATGGGTGGCGCCTCATGCTGTTCCCCGCGGTCAGATGGGAAGCCTATGTCCCCGTATCTGCTGAAATTACGTGTACAGTGCCTTCAAGCCGTCCCAGTACAAGATGCCCCAGGGGTTCTTTTTGGGATCTGTCTTACATTCCGGGCAAAAGTAAGTGACAATGATGTTTTTGGGGTCGTTGGTAGTGATCTCCTGGTGGCTGCAGTGCCTGCACACAGGGGTCCCGCATCCGGTACAGGATATTTCGGTATGGATGCCGCATGCGCAAACATCAAGTTTGAGAGCCGGTTGCATAGAATGCTCCTTTCATACCTCGACGGGTCTCTTGACTGTCATGCTATACATTGCCATTTCCATGCCAGAGGGCCGGTGAGGGTAACCAGATATCTGTAAAAATAAATACCATAGAAAAACAACATGTAAGAAAATCTAATGGGCTCGTGTGACAATCAAACCATAAGGTGGCATTGGTCTGAAAACCATAATCTTATGGTCCTTAGGCCATAGTTAGTATAAATCAAAGTACCTGATTACCGGCACGGAGGTGATTTTCATGGAACTGGGGGATCTCGAGCTTGTCAAACGGATCGACTTGAACCAGGAGATGCCCTCCTCGTTGTGGACATGCAGGATGACTTCATGCCGGGTGGTGCGCTCCCTGTTTCAGAAGGTGATACGATCGTGCCGGGAGTGAACGCCGTAATGAGGTTATTCTCCGGTTTATCTCTGCCGATAGTCCTGACCCAGGACTGGCATCCTGCAGGCCACCACTCCTTTGCTTTGGCACATACCGGGAAGAAACCATTTGATCTTCATCAGGAGCCGGGTATAGGACCTGTGCTCTGGCCGGATCACTGTATCCAGGGGACACCCGGTGCCAGCTTCCATACCGACCTTGATATATGCGCCGCACAGGCCATTATTCGTAAAGGATTTCATAATCGATCTTAGTAAGCCTGTAGGCTCGCCGCCTGAGCGCATCTCGCAAGCACTTGAGACATTAAAGACAAAGGGGGTGGGGTTCGCGATATCAAACGCATTCATGCACTGACCCGGACTGCTTTCTTAGTAGATCCACCCCTTTTACCGGTGTGCGCTCCCATGTAGCCGCTATATCAGAGAGGTATAAGCGTACCCCTACTGCAATCCCTCCCGTTCCAGATATTCTGTCTGCTGGATAAGCTTATACACATCCAGGATGAGTGACACGGTTCCGTCACCCAAGATGGTGGCACCCGAGATATTGTCGATGTTTTTGAGCATATGTCCCATAGTCTTGATCACGGTCTGGTGCTGGCCTATTACCCTGTCCACCACAAAGCCCACTCTCTTATCCCCAAGCTCGGTGATGACCACCTGTTCGATGGCCGGGATGCCCCCGTTGATACCGAAGGTCTCCCGCAACGGTATATAAGGGATGATCTCTTCGCGGACCTTGATGAGGTGGCGGCCATGGGCCCGGTTCTTCCCTTCTTCTGTGAGCTCCACGCACTCCACTACCGCACCTAACGGGATGACGAAGGACTCACTCGCAATGTTCACCAAGAGCCCGTCGATAATGGCCAACGTCAACGGCAGCTTTAGAGTGATGGTGGTGCCGTGGCCTTTGGAGCTGTGGACCTCCACGGTTCCGCTTAAGCTTTCGATACTGCTCCTCACTACATCCATGCCAACCCCTCTGCCGGAAACGCTTGTGACATTCTGGGCCGTGGAGAAGCCCGGTGCAAAGATGAGTTCGTGGATCTCCTTTTCTGTGATGGCCGTCTCTGCTGAGATGATGCCCTTCTGGATGGCCTTGGCCCGGATAACATCCATATCGAGTCCGTTTCCGTCATCGGCAATGGAGATCAGGACATGGGCACCCGAGTGTTGGGCCGAGAGCTTGATAACTCCCTGGGCAGGCTTACCGGAAGCCATCCTTTTTTCCGGCTGCTCGATGCCGTGGTCGATGCTGTTGCGGATCAGATGGACCAGCGGGTCAGAGAGCTTGTCGATGACCGTCTTGTCGAGTTCGGTCTCCTCCCCTTCCATTACGAAGTTGATGTCCTTCCCCAACTCGTTGGACAAGTCGCGTACTAAACGCTTAAATTTGGCAAAGGTCGTCCCGATGGGCAGCATCCTGATCCCCATGGAGATGTCCCTGAGCTCCGCGCTGAGCCTTTCCACCTCCTCAGCAATGCCCATGAGGTCCGGGTCGCTCTTCTTTGCCGAGAACTGGGTCAGCCGTGCCTGGACCGTGACCAGCTCCCCCACCAGGTTCACCAGGGCATCGAGCCTTGCTGCAGGTACCCGGATGCTGGAAGTCTCATCGGCTGCTGCACGTTTTTTTCTCATGGCCCTGATCTGCTCCTGCTCTGCCAGGGCGGAGCGGATCTCGGACTTATCGACCACCCCTTTATCAAGGAGTACCTCGCCGATGCGCTTCTGTGTCTTAAGGGCCTTGTCCAGATCTTCCTTCTGGATGGCACCCCGCTCCAGCAGGATCTCACCCACCTTTTTATATTCTGCATCGAGGTTCTCGGTTGCGAGAGTGTCTACCGGCTCAATGGCTATTTCACTTGAGTCCTCCACGAAGATGAACACGTCTCTGATGGTGTTGATGTCGCTTGTGGTGGTCAGGATGATGTCCCAGCTCGCGTAGCAGGCCTCGGGGTCCATATCCATCAAGTCCGGCAGGTCCTTCATGTGGCAGACTACGGTACTTTCACCCAAGGCCCTCAGCTCGTTTAAGAGCGGTACGGGGTTTGTCCCGTTGGCAAAGAGGTCCTTATGCGGTTGGAAGCGGATGCGAAAGGTGGTTAATGGTCTTTGCACATCAGCCTGGTTCCCAGTTTTTTCCAGCGAAGGAATTCCTTTATCGGGTGTTGTCTCTTCTTGGGGCAGGTAACCCGTGAAAGCCTGTGTCAGCTCGACTGTCCTCTCATCAGATACCGTTTCCATGCCTTGGGAGGCATCAAGCATGGCCTTGATCTGGTCGCAGGAAGACAACGTCAGGCTGATGATGTCCTGGGTGACGGAGAGCTTTCCGTCCCGGATGAGGTCATAGACCGTCTCAATGGTGTGGGTGAATGCGGCAATATCATCGAAGCCGAACATGGCCCCTGAGCCCTTGATGGTATGCATAGCCCTGAAGACGCGGCCGACAATGTCAAGGTCATCCGGATGCTGCTCCAGCTCGATGAGGGCGTCTTCCAGATTTGCAAGGAGTTCGTATGCCTCTTCCCGGTACAAGTTTTTCTGTGCGTCCATAGCTACCTTCCTCAATGAAAAATGTTGGATTCTCTCATGGAATCATCTTTTTTTGTAGGTGCACTCACCCGAGCAGCCGTTTCACCACGGCTATGAGCTGTTCCGGCTTAAAGGGCTTTACGATCCAGCCCGTGGCACCGGCCAGTTTGCCAGCATCCTTTTTGTTCAAGGCCGACTCGGTGGTAAGCATGACGATGGGCGTAAACTTAAAGGCAGGGTCTGCCCTTAAGGCCTGGATAAGCTCTATGCCGTCCACATTTGGCATGTTCAGGTCGGTAATCACCATGTCGACCGCCTGCCCCTTTGCCTTGACAAGGGCGTCCTGGCCGTCCACGGCTGATACCACCTCGTAGCCCTCCTTCTCAAGGGTGAATACCACCAGTTGCCGGATACTCGCCGAATCATCCACGCTTAAGATTGTTTTACTCATTTTTCCCTCCTGTGGCCCACAAGCATGGGCCATGGGATTCTCTATCGCAGGCATCAGGAACAAGGGCGACTGAAGAAAGTGATCTCACGATCCCTTCCGGCAGCTCACCCGTGATGCCGATACTCTTTTGGGCTTTGGAAAAGGTTTTATGCGCCGAGCACAATACCTGCAGGCATGCAAGGTCAATGGCTTCGGCCCCGGAGAGGTCGATGACGAGGCTTTCGGTAGAGCCGAGCGCCTTGAGAAGGCAGTCCCTCAATGCAGAGGCATCCTGGATAGAAAGGGCGCCCTGGACCCTGAGTATCATGGTGTTGTCATTGTCTATCTTGTCAATTTTTGCCATTTAAGTCCCCCTTTTCATCCCCCTTAAAAAAGCTCGACATTATCTCCCAGATCATCCGAGGGGGCATTGGATCTTTCTTGTATCGTGGCCTGCTTAGGGGCATCCGTATGCATCATGTGAATCTCACGCTCACTCTCCATGGTGTAAAGCTTGTCTATGTCGGTGAGGAATGATGAAGTTGCCGCAAACCTGCCTGTCGGGCAGATATCCTGTGCGCCTTCAGAAACATCGAGGATGGTATCCATCACTTCTTCCAGTTTGGCCTGCAGCTCTTTGTGCACCTTGATGTTGCATGCAACATCCTCGATATCCTTCATGAGGTCATCACTGAGGCCTGAAAGGTCCGTGAGCATTGCGAGCACCGTTTTATCGATGCCTTGAAGGAATGCAATGAGACGTTTAAGTTTCTCAACCACATGATCCACGGCCTGCAGCTGCCCCTTCTGCATACCCTGGTAGTCTTCCTTGAACTTGCTGGATAGTCTCACCAGTTCCGCCAACATGCTGCTGAGGTTACTGGTGTCATCACGGGCATTCTTGGATAGTTCGTAAATGCTGCCCGATATTGTATCCAGCACAGCACCATCTTGGCCAAGGTGGGCTGCCTTGATACGGGCATTCAGGGCAATGAGCTGGAGTTTCATGCCCAGCGTCTCAATATCGCGGACAAACACGGACATCTCCGAGACCATAACGCTTGAGGAGTTCACGGTATCGGTGATCTTTGCCTGTTCGTCGGAGGAGGCCCTCATGCACTCGATGATCGAGGAGATTCCGGCATCGATGTCCTCCATGAAGGATACACCTCCTGTCTCTGAAGCCAAGGCCACCTCCTCGGTTACCTTCTGGATCTCTCCCACACTCGTGCTGATGGTATGGAGATTATGAATGATCTTTACCACGGCATTTGTCAGCTCGTCTTTGGACTGCCGGATCTGTGCATGCTGGAGGTTGCATACATCCCTCACAAAGACCGCCACTTCCTCATGGGTGTGGCCTCCTTCGTTGATTCTTACGCAGAGGCTTTCCAGAACATCTTTCACGTGTTCTACCTGCTGGCGGGTGATGTCGTGGAACTGCATTGACATGACGATGTCGCCGATGCTGGAGGCTATCTTTTTTGTCCCTTGTTCGATAGCCCGAGCCGATCCGGATGTGGTGCTGTGTTTGGATGTAAGGCTTTTGTGGTTGGCCATGGCCTTTTCCAGCATGAGGTGAATCTGCTTGCGCTGATTTATTTTATAATCAGCCACCTTGCCCCGGGCATGAGCAATGAAAGACAGAACCGTATCGGATTTTGCGCTTATCTGGGATGACTTCTGTTTAATGGTCTCTGCAAGGCTCCTCACGTCGTCGGTGAGGCTTGCAAATCCCGTGTTATTGGTGAAGATATGGGCATTCTCGACCTGGGTGAGAAAGCCCAGCATACTTAAGTTCATTACGAGCATGTTGAAGTCCTCCAGTGAGGACGACACCTTTTTCAGGGTCATCAGGTGCTCATTGAGGACATCTAATGTCCGGGAGAAGCTTTTTTCCGGTATATTCATGAACTGCCTAAGTTCATCCAGGATTGCACTCAGGCCTGCGATGGCCTCGGATAGCCCCTCGCCGGTCATGATCCCGACCATCTCGCTCGATTTGCCGCACATCTCCTGGGCCCGTTGATAGAATTCCTTGAGTTTCTCTCCGATATTAAGGAAGCTCTCCTCAGAGGAGGCGACCAAACCGTCGAGACCTTCTCCAAGCCGCCTGAGGGTTGATGTCCATTGGTGGGCGGTATCATCTCCTTGACGGATAACATCTTGTGTACGGCCCGTGCGTTCTTGCATGAAGAGCAATATGCTGTTCATCAGCCCCATGACATCTATCCCGCCTTCAAATTGTACTGGTATGTTCTCATGATCTCACCCGCGATCGCATCCAGGGGCAGCACCTTGTCCACACCACCGAGCTTGATGGCCTCGTGCGGCATCCCAAATACGATACAGCTCTCTTCATTTTGGGCAATAGTGTAGGCCCCGGCCTCTTTCATCTCGAGCATCCCCTTGGCACCGTCATCGCCCATGCCGGTCATGATGACGCTGATGGCGTTTCTCCCTGCATAGCGGGCAGTCGAACGGAAAAGAACATCTACGGAAGGGCGGTGGCGGGATACCAGAGGCCCGTCTTTGATCTCTACAAAGTATCTCGCACCGCTGCGCTTCAGGAGGAGGTGGTGGTTACCGGGCGCGATGAGTGCGTGGCCGGGCAGCACTGTGTCGTTGTTGGCAGCCTCCTTTACCGTGATCTGGCAAATTGAATCAAGCCGCTGGGAGAATGCGGCAGTAAACCCCTCAGGCATGTGCTGTACAATGACGATTCCTGGACAGTCCCTGGGCATGGCTTCCAGGAAGACCTTGAGGGCTTCGGTCCCACCCGTGGATGCGCCGACGGCCACCACCTTTTCGGTGGTCTGTAACACGGCATCAGGCCTGGCCTTGGGAATGATCACATCCGCGCTCAGCTTGGGTGTGGCAAGAGTGGTTTCATTCGAGATCCGCTTAGCCTTTGTACGCGAGGCGGCAACCACGACATCGCAGAGCAGGGTGCTCGATTCCTGAAGCATCTGCTTGGTGCCGAGTGCGGGCTTGTGGATCACCTCCACAGCGCCGAATTCGAGTGCCTTGAGCGCCGTCTCGGTATTCTTGCCTGCGAGCGATGAGCAGATGACCACCGGGATGGGGTGCTGGCTCATGATCTTCTTGAGGAACGTGAGCCCGTCCATACGGGGCATTTCCACGTCCAGGGTTATGACATCAGGCAGAACTTCTTTGATTTTCTCCGCTGCATTGAAGGGGTCGGAGGCCAACCCGATCACCTCGATCCTCGGGTCGGAAGAGAGGATATCATGAAGCGTCTGTCTCACAAGGGCGGAATCATCGACGATGAGAACCTTGATTTTCTTCATTTTTCACTTCCTAAAGTATACAAGGCCACCACCTGCGGCTCCACCTTGTTTACGAATTTCGTGAAGACCTCACCTGTATCCGTATAGAAGATCACCTTGCGGCCCTTGTTGCCTCCTACGTTCCAGGCCTTCAGTTTCAAGTCCTGCTCCTGAATGGTCTTCATGGCCGCCTCGATGTTTTTCTTGCCCACCGAAAGGGAGCTGTCATATTTTTTATTATCATAAAATATTTCCGAACCGCCGAAGATCTTCACATCAAGATCTCCCCGTGCAATCCCGATCTTCTCGAACTGGGCAAGCATCCATTTCATGGAGCTATCCACGAATTGGAACATATCCTTTGAAGAGGGTCTCTTTTTTATGGTCTTTATATAACTCGGCATCACGGCATGACAGATGGCCCCAATCCTTTTGTGCCGATAGTACATGATCACTGAAATGCATGATCCGAGAACTGTTATCACACGGGCCGCCTCCCGGCCGAAGTGTATCTCGCCCGGCTTCAGGTATATGGTGGGGAGCTCTTGGACGGGGATGATCTTTCTGTTCATCTAGATCCTCCTCGAGACGGTATTGGCGACTGTCTCCAGGGGGAGATCCATGCCGCTCAAGGTCTCTGAATGTCCGGTGAACAGGTAGCCCCCGATTGTGAGATGCCTGCACAGATGGCCTACGACTTTTTCCTGAGTCGGCCTATCGAAATAGATAAGCACGTTCCTGCAAAAAATGACATCCATCTTCTCCCGAAGTCCGAAGTCCTGGTCCATGAAATTGAGCCAGCGAAACCTCGCCTTTGCCCTAAGCTCAGGGATGATCCTTACATCTTTTTTTTGCGGGTCCTTGCTCCGCAGAAGGTATCTCTGTCGCAGATCCATGGGGACAGGTATAATACGCTCTTCATCATATATCGCTGCTTTGGCCGTTTCGAGCATCTTTGTGGATATGTCGGTTCCGAGGACCATATACTTGAATCCGGGTCTTTTTCTCGCGAACTCTTCCAGGACCATAGTAAGGGTATAGACCTCTTCCCCTGAGGAACATGCAGCGGACCATACCATGAAGGTCTTGCGGATGCCTGTCCCGATACCGGCTATAATGTCGGGGATGGCTTTATTCAAAAGGTACTCGAAGTGCTGCGGCTCACGGAAAAAGTCGGTCTTGTTGGTGGTGACCGCATCGATCATGTGCACAAGCTCATTGGCCTCTCCCTCCGGGCTGAAGAGGTACCTGCAGTACTCCTGGAAAGATTCGAGACCAAGAGACCTCATCCTCTTAATGAGGCGGGCCTCAAGCATGGTCTTCTTGGTGGGCGGCATCTTGATGCCGCATGTGTCGTAGATGAACTTGCCCAACTGGGCAAAGAGTTCTTGAGACAAGGCGGCTTTTGCCGAAACCTCCGGGTGTATGTTCTGCATGGATGAGTGTTCCATCAATGAATTATGTCCTCATTGTCTCTCATGCGACCAGATCCACCATATCGGCCGAGCCAGCGGGCTGGTCTGTCTGGTTGACAAAGGAGAGCTCCCCTGCTGAGAAGACCTTATCTATGTCCAGTATCATGACGAATTCATCATCGCGCTTGCCCATGCCTTTGATGAAGTCCGTGTTGAGCTTTGCGCCGATCTTGGGAGCGGGCTCGATGCTCTCGGGTTCCAGTTCCATGACCTCGTGAACCGAGTCTGCCAGTACTCCGAGTACTGTCTCATCGCCTTCGATTGAGACCTCGCCGATGATGATCCTCGTATTCACCGTCTTTTCCGTGTCCTTGATCCCGAACTTCCTATTGAGGTCCACCACCGGCACCACCGCCCCCCTGAGGTTGATCACCCCTTTCATGAAATCAGGGGTCTGGGGCACCTTGGTTATCTTGGTGAAGTCGAGCACCTCGCGGACCTTGGATATGTCCAGTGCGAATTCCTCTTCATCGAGCTTGAACGAAAGGTACTGTCTGGTTTCATTTATTGTCTCCACGCTCATTGCCTTCTCCTTGTTCCGTTTATATGTCTGTCTCCGTCACTGCATCTTCATGACCAATGTTATTTCTGGCTGAGCATGAGGCATTGTGCTTGGTTATGTCCGGTTCGCTGTTCATGAGATAGCTCCCCAAGCCCAGTGCCTCATGCCGTACGCCTCATTTTTATTAATACTTCTCGAAATCGTCATCATGCACGTCGATAGTTGATTCATGGTCGCTCAGGTTGATGAGCACACCCGCGTGATGGGAAGAGTTTTCGTCTCTGCCCGTGATGACCCTGGGCCCTTCATGGTGTGCCTTTAGTACCTGTGGTTTGGCCGCCACATGACCGGTCTTTATTGTTCGGGCCACTGCTGCGGTTTTCCTGGAGCCTTCCTTGTCGATCTTGAAGAATGCAATGGCCGCCTGGAGCTGCATGGCCTGGCTCGAGAGCTCCTCGGATGTGGAAGACATCTCTTCTGCTGCGGATGCGTTCTGCTGGACCACCTGATTGAGCTGCTGGATGGCGGAGTTAATCTGCTCGGCCCCGGTATTCTGCTCATTGCTCGCTGCGGTGATCTCCTGAACGAGCTGGGCGGTCTTCTGGATATCGGGCACAATCTGGTTAAGGAGCTTCCCCGCTTTTTCGGCAACCGCTACACTGCTCACCGAGAGCTTGCTGATCTCGCCTGCTGCATCCGCGGACCTCTCGGCTAGCCTCCTGACTGCTGCTGCAACCACGGCAAAGCCCTTGCCGTGCTCTCCGGCCCGGGCCGCTTCAATGGCGGCATTCAGGGCAAGAAGGTCTGTCTGTCGGGCGATCTCCTCTATGATGGCTATTTTTTCTGCAATGGTCTTCATTGCCGATACTGTTTCCACCACGGCCTTGCCGCCCTCGCGGGCATCCTCGGCAGACTTGATGGCTATCTTCTCGGTCTGCTGGGCATTGTCCGCGTTCTGGCGTATGTTGGATGCCATCTGCTCCATGGATGAGGATGCCTCTTCCGCAGCAGCAGCCTGTTCACTTGCGCCCTGGGACATCTCCTCCGACGTGGAGCTCATCTGCTCGCTGCCCGCAGCCACATTGTCCGCTGCGCTGTGGACATCCGCCACGATAGTCCTGAGCTTGGTCATCATGTTTCGTAAGGCATCCGCCAGCTGGCCGATCTCGTCCTTCTGCTGGATGTCGATGTTTGCGGTGAGATCCCCCTCCGCCACATGGACCGCCAGGTCGACGCCCTTACGGATACCATTGGTGATGATCCGGGAAAAAAAGTAAAACACCACGAGCGCTGTTATAAAGAATATCACACCCACCATAAGAACTGTGTTGCGGACCTGATTTGCCTGGGCAAGGAACTCTCCATTAGGCAGTGAGAGACCGATACTCCACCCTGTCAGAGCCACCGGCGCAAAACCTCCTGTCTTCGCAACCCCCTTGAAGACATAGCGTTCCACACCTGACTGGCCTGATAACATCTTTTTTGCAATTGCTTCCATACCATCCAGGCTTGAGACATTAAGCTTCAACACGTTCGCCTTATCAGGATGGGCGATGAAACGGCCCTCCTTGTCTATCATCCAGGCATACCCTGTCTTGCCGACCTTTGTGTTGGAGATCAGATCACCAAGCACACCGATGGAGAGGATATTTGCAATTGCTCCTACAATCTTCCCATCCGGAGAATGGATAGGGGTGGCAATGGGGACAAACAACTCTCCGGTAACCTTGTTGACGTCGGCTTTGCCGACATTCACATTACCGGCAAGCGCATCCCTGATATACTGTCTTTCTGAAAAGGAGACGCCGATGTACTTTTCAACCGAAGCTGCAATTGCCTTACCCTCGAGGCCTGTAACATAAACGACTTGAGAGTTGTCCTTCAGCCCGTCGGTCTGGGCGAAATGGCCAAGCCTCTGGTTGAGTGCAGCAATGTCACCCTGTGCCCCCTGAGATCCTGCATTGGTTGAGATGGCGGCACGTATTGTCTCGGGGCTTATCGAGAGATCCTTCACGACCATCATCTCACCTTCCAGGGCATTGTTGACTGCCTGTGCAAGGGATTTTGTGACACCTGTGAGCTGCTCGTCCTCGATCTCGGAGAGACCTTTGCTCGCCTGCTTCACCGCGAGATAACCCACGACTGATATCGGGACCAATAGCAGGATCGATCCCACCAAAATGAGCTTTGTACCAAGTTTCAGATTCTTAAACATCTTACCCCCCTTGATAAATGTTGTTATGATATGAATGATGGTGGTCTCGTTCACCTATAGGATCTGGACACATCATCATCCTTTCTCTTAAGTTCTTATTGGTTTTTGGTTTTGAGATTATTTCGGCTTGTCCTGGGACAAAGGTTCTCCGGCACTCGACTTCAACAAAAATGCATGGAGCCGTACTGAAGTTTTTACATCTGTGGCCTAATCTTTCATTGTGGACTCTTATCGTTACACGTGGCATCATTTCTCTTCTCCTGCTCACGGTTTCAATTAAATCTAAAATTCCGAATCCAACACTCAGTAATGGTAACAAGCTCAAAACCTTGTGTCTGAAATTGTCCCCATTACTTCCACAATCGTTTTCGGAATATCGAAAGATAATAATTAATAATAGTGTAATGTATTAATAATAGTATATTTATTATCATTACTTGTTTATTTTCTAAAAGAATCCTTCATATTGCAGAGGGATGAGGAGCAGATCCCGAACAGCTTGCAGTGTTGGAGAGTATGCATGAAAGAAACATCCATGAGTTATCCGAGAAATTTATGAACAGTACACCTTATCCATACATACTGCTTAATTCGGTTCTTTTGCCCTGTATGCAGTCCTTGTTGCTTTGTTCACTGCACCGGCCATCGAGGCAGTGAAGGGTTTGGTGAGCTAAGGAGAAGGAGATTATATAAAGACCTGCTGACCCACCATCGAGATCGGGGGTGGGAATAGCCGGAAAGGAGGAGAGGCCATGAAAAAGACAAGAAGGAACAGGCTACAGACCAAGACGCTGAATCAGATCATCCTGCTGAGTGCATGGAGCTTCACCCTGGTCATCTCCTCGTTCCTGTTCCTGTTCGCGGGCAGGTGGATCGATGTAAACTTCAATACAGAACCAACCTTCATGCTGGGACTGTTCGTGCTGGGCATCGCTCTGTGCATAGCCCGGATGTACAGGGACTACATAAAGGCAAGGGATGGGTTGAACAACCAAAGGGTCAGGTATCAGTCCTAGTCGATAGTCAAGAGAGCCGGGAAACCATCCGGCACCTACATCACGAAAGCGGGCCGCCTTCAAGGCGGCTCGTTGCTTTTAGCGGGAGAATCAGTTGAATAAAAAACCACGATCCTTTTGAGATCGTAGTGTGTGATATGGATCGTCCCTGGGGAGGAAGTACGCCATAGAGGAGGCGTATCCTGGTTGATTACCGGTTATGCACTATCCTGGGAGCGTGCTCTGCGCGTTTCAAGAACCTTGCAGTCAGGACCAGGAATGCTGTGAAGCCTATAGCGACAAAGATGATTGTCATGACTAAGCCCTCTTTACCTTTCTCTCGATCACGACTTCATGGATGAACCCCTTGAAGCCCAGCGCGATGCCGACCACCAGGCCCAACATCGTGAAGTTGGGTGCCATGCCGAGAGCCTTGTCGAGTTCCATGCCGCCGTAGAGCCCGAGGAAGGTCATGGTCACGAGCACCAGGCTGTAGCCGCTGATCCGAGCCAGCCTGTTGGTAACTTCGCGGGGTAGTTTGTCTTTCTTCGTGCGTTTCATGACCTTTCTCCTTTCAGGAGTCCCTATCCTTCCTAGAACAGATTCATGAGTATGTCGCGTGCCGGGCCGGTGTTGATGCCCACCAGGGTCACGACCAGGACGAATACTGCAGTTGCTTCTGCCGGGGTGAGTCCCAATACCTTGTAGGTGAACCTGATGCCTATTCCGGTTGTGAACAGTGCGCCGAGTACGAACCATAATGTCATCATTGTCTTTCCCTCCCTGGGGTTTGTTTTTTTCTTTCTATCTTACATAAGGCAAGCGGCGTGCCAGGTTTTGACAATTTATAACTCATTGATAACAGGCAACAATAACCAACCTGCTTTTCCTGATATTGCCATTTTGGCAAAAAGCCTCTTGCCAGGGCAAGAACAGGTACAAAATATGACAAAATGCCTAAAGGGCACCATTAAAATTGTCAGAATGGCAAAGACGGGGGTTACACTCATGCTCCATACACGAAAGGGTTTTATAATGGGGGTTGCATTAAGGAGTTACTAGCACCTATTATGAGAATATGGAGATGAGACTATTCAGGACAAAGGTTTGGTCTGTGCTTGATATCGGTTTGTTGAAATGGAGTTGCATCCTGATCGGTATGATTGTCGGGTCCTATCTGGCAGCCTTCACGAAACGGCATGTATGGATCTTCTTTATCGCGGCCATCTTGTTGGCAATAAAACCGGCAACATTTTACTTCCGGGGTAATGAGGAATAGATAAATATCAAATCGGTGTAACTACTATCTCATCTCCATACTTGGGCCAGCTAAATATAACCCACTCTTCTCCTCTAACATCAGCACAGGACATCCATCTCCTGCAGACAGCTCCATGTCCATGATCATCTGTGGCTGAAATACAACAACTACATCTATCATCTATCTGATATTACAAGCTATATATCTGGCATATGTTATGCAAAATTTGAGAAATAGGACAGTCTGAAGCTCAGCAAAAGAGAGAAGGAGGATATCATGATCAAGAAAATGCTATGCTTACTGGTGATATTGTCTTTTCTCGGTTTTTCAACAGTGTATGCCTACGATCAAGGAGATGATCATCATGGGAATGATCAAGGAGTAGCTATTGCACTCATCGTAGCCCTTACAGTTGTTACAGTTGTCTGGCTGATTGTTGCCCTTGACGGGCACGGAGGACATTGGCGTTATCCACGATATTTGTCTTTGAACTTCCCAACTGATCAAGGGATGAAACCATATGGAACTAATCAAATCCATTACCCACAGGTGCTAGAAGAGTCCAACTGAGGCCTTCTTCTTCAGGGTCAGGGAACATCCATGATCGATGCCCGGATTTATCCTGGAGATATGTTGATCGTGGACAAATCCATTGACCCGTTACCCAACAACATCGTGATCGCCGTGGTTGGTGGAGAATTCCTGGTGAAGAGGCTCATCACTGAATGTGGTGTGAAGTATTTGATGGTGGACGGGTGGCCAAGATAAAAGAAATCACCGGGTGGCATGGGCCAAGGCCGAAGGCCTTGCCCGTGTGATGTGATTACCAAGGCAAGATCCATCCTGATTTAACACTCACATTTCTCATATCATAATGTACTTGACTACTTCCAGCCAATGACCTGATAGTACTTTTCTCACAGGATTCTGAATGAGATAATCGATAAAACATACAATATGAGTGAAGATTGTGTGCTGGTAATGATTTCTCCTGTCCCACGGGCAAGCCTTTCAGGCTTTGCCCGTGCCACCCGAGTAGGTCTACGTTCTATCCCTGCCACCCGCCCGCCGAGTGAAATGTACTTATAGATCTCTGTATTCTGGACATCATAATCTCTTGCTGAGATCTCAAGTTGATATATTCAATGCAAGCTGACCTTAGATAACCTCACGGTATGTGCACTTTCTGAGTGACCACTTTTTTTAAAGAGACCACGTCAAATCTATATTACTAATGGGTAACCCCTCACTTCTCCCTGATATTGATACAACCGAAAGGATTCGTCTCAAAATCCTATATTAAGGCGACAGGTGAATTAGGATTGCACTACAGAACTATTATTCATGAATTTCTGAGGCTGGCTGTGATGAATCAGGGTCGAACATTTCTGCATGCCAGTATGCATGAAATGCGAATGAGGCCACAATGAAAGATGAAAGGAAGATGCAATGGACCTGATGGAACAGCTTGATAAAAAGGGGATCCGCGAATTCTTCTCAAAAGGTTGGATGACTCACGATGCCATGTGGTTCTACCATTGCCTGCAGGAATTGGGCGCCGAACAGGCTAACCGAATAAACAAGGCGGCGGTGAAGTCAATGACCGCCATAGAGATACAAAGAATCATGAAGTTGATGGGCAGGGGCAGTGGGCCTGTTCAAACCTTTGAAGAGCTGAAGGAAATAATCGACTCGACGTATAAACTCATACAACCAGAGTTCATGAAGCTGTACTACGACTTCCCTGAAAAGAACGTGTTCCGGGGCGGTTTCCATGAATGTTTTGCATATGAAGGTGTTAAGAAGTTCGGAATGATAGACATCTATCAGTGCGGGATCGTCACAAGGGTCCAGGGCTGGCTCGATGGAATAGGAGTGCCTTACAAGATGATCCCGGAGTTTAACGGGTGCCTTATGCACAGTACCGGTAAATGTGAGATTGAGTTCGGTTTCTCATTGAAATGATGAGGAGGTTTTATGAGACCTGCGTCGAAGACTGCATATTTCTGTTGCGGAGCACGAATGGAGGATGCGCAGAGCAAACACCCGGTGTGTAACGATACCTATGCAAAGGTATTCATGAAAAATGAAGGCCATGAAATATTCGAGAGGTTCAAACCCTTCAAGGACGCTAAGATAAGCAATGCAACCAGACACCGCATCATTGACGACCTGATCAGGGAAGAATTAAAGAGAGATCCGGAATCTCTGGTTATCATAATCGGAGCAGGATTTGATACCCGGGCTTACCGGTTTAATGGCGGCATTTGGATAGAGCTCGATGATCCGGGGCTGATTGAATACAAAAATGAATGCCTCCCGGTATCTGAATGCACAAACCCGTTGCACAGGATCCCGCATGATATGACCGGGGATTCACTGTCTGAGCGCCTGTCGCAATTCAGTACCGGCAAGCCGCCGGTCATTATCATCGAAGGGGTATTCATCTATTTAACCGAGGAGGCCATGTCAAAACTGATCAAGGTTTTGAGAGAACTCTTCCCGGAACACCTCCTGTTCTGCGATCTCCAGACACTCAGGTGCTTCAGGCAATTCAATTTAAAATTTCAGGAGGTGCTCAAGGGGTTTGGTGCGGCATTATGCATTACATCCGATTCGCCGGAAAATGTATTCCTGTCGCATGGATACAGGATGCGAGAGAAGATCTCAATCCTTGTCAAAACCACCCGGTATGCAAGGCTCTCCGCGCGCCAGCTGCTGATCAAACTGGCATTGAATACATTTTTAAGGGGTGTCAGGGACGGATATTCTATTTATTGTTTCGAATATGGATCATTCAAGGGTGAAAGAAAATGGAAGAGTGGGTAACAACAGAATCAAATACGGTGGATCCTACTCTATCAAAGGAGCGTAGATTTTGTGCCAAACTGTGGTGTTTGAAATAAGATGCCCTATGTGTTGATTTCGTGCCATCAGGTCTGCTTTGAACCGAAGTGAATATTCTGGAGATCTGTTCACAAGATCATCAGTTATTCTGAGTTGCGAGGCCCTACCATAACCACGCAACTATTAATGTACGACCAAATGGATTATGAAATGCACTTATTGTGATCAGTGATAATCACAGAAATTTTCAAACAATCACAATATAATCACAAATTCAAGCATAAAAAGGTTTTATCGAATGTAACTTATTGAATTAACTATGCGCCCAGCAGGATTCGAACCTGCGACCTTTGGATTCGTAGTTTAAATGCCTATGTATTATCGTGTTACGATATGTATTTAACTTACTGATATTACAAAGATCACTTATTGATGTCTTGTGTTGAGTATTGACATATTTCGCACGATCTGTTACCCATATGTTACCCACGAAGGAGAGAGGTCAAATATATGGCTAATATCCGGCTCATCAAATCGGTCATAGACAAGTTGCCCACACCCCAGGGGAACAAGAGAGTTGAATACTTCGATGAGGATTTGCCCGGGTTCGGCATACGGGTAACAGAAAGTAGCATAATCTATTTTGTTCTATGCAGAGTGAACGGGCAATTAATCCGGTATACCATCGGAAAGCATGGCGTTAAAACTCCTGATGAGGCACGAAAAGAGGCCCGGGAAAAGCTTGTCATGATGGCTAACGGTATCAATCCAAACAGAGAGAAGGCCCTAGCCCGGATAAGGGGTATCACCTTGAAAAAGGCCATGGAAGAGTATTTCACCTCAAAACCTTTACTCAGAGAGGGCACTAAGAGGACTTACAATTGTCTTCTTCATCTGTGGCTTTCTGATTGGATGAACAGGCCTCTTGATGAGATCGGCAAGAATGACATATCAAAGAGGCACCTCAAGATAGCGTCAGAACGTAGTCCGGTTGCAGCAAATAATGTTATGAGGACTTTCAGGGCAATCTACAATCATGCTCAGGAAATCTCTGATGGAACCCTGCCCGAGAATCCCACCAAGAGGCTTTCACAAAGTAGGCAATGGTTTCAGGTAAACAGAAGGCAGACCCTTATCAAAGAACATGAACTGAGGGTGTGGCACGATGCTGTAAAAAAGTATTCGAACCCCATAGCCAGTGACGCCCTACTCCTCCTTCTCTTCTCAGGATGCAGAGAGCAAGAGATACTTACCCTGCAATGGGAGGATGTGGACATGAAGGATAAGACCTTCACCATACGCGCTGAGATCGCCAAGAATCACAAGGAGCACACCCTGCCCATGTCCAACACTCTCTTTGACATATTCAACCGAAGGCTTGCATTAAGAGAGAATGAATGGGTCTTCCCGGGACAAGGATCAAAGAAAAACCTAACTGAGCTTAAACGCAAGGAACACCTCATAGAGCTTAAACGCGCAGTTGAGGCAGTGATTGAAATGTCCAAGGTAGATTTCTGCCTCCATGACCTGAGAAGGACTTTCACCAGCATTGCAGAACAGGAAGTCAGCTATGCCGTCTTGAAGCGTCTCTTGAATCACTACACCGGCAATGATGTAACCGCCGGTTATCTTATCATTTCGACTGAACAGCTTAGAGCGCCCATGCAGAGGGTTACAGACAGGATCATGAAGGCTTGCCTAATCAAAGAGACAAGGGGCAAGGTTATCCCGATCAGGGCATAGAATATCACATATCCATGGCCTAGGTTGACGAACCGAAAAGGCAATATCCCCATTGCCCTGGCCATGGTTCTTAGTAAGGGGAAGCAAGAGGGGAATTGCTTATGGGTAAACCACCTAATGACTTTACTGATGACATCACCGATGACCTTGATGCCTGGACAGAGCCTGACTGGATGGGCCTGGGAATCGAAGGCTGGGAGAAGCAAGTCAGAGACATACTCTTAACTCTCTTGCCTATAGAGATATACAATCAATTATTCAAGATGTTGGATGGAACTGAAGACATAAAAGCTACATGTAATCAGATTATCAAGAAGCTGAACGAGACTGAAGTACATAAAACCTGGCGGCCAGGTGATTTGTGTCCTATGTGGACCTCAGGAAAATCTGAGACAACAGTTATCAATGAATTGTTTCCCATCAAGGAAGATGTAGATCAAGAAGGCAGAAACACAGGTATTATCTATCGTGCCTTAAAACATGGCGTCCTAGCCATATATTGGCTGAATGAGGCATCTAACTATTATAAAAAGAATGGGGATATATATCATAAGACATATGCTGATCTGGAAACACCTAATACACCCCAAGAACAAGAAATTATCAAGAGTTACATGCTTAATATCAAAGAGCTTGAATTGACCAAAGAAAGTCTTAGGGAGCATAACGCCGGCAGTAGCAAAAATAAACAACGCGCAGTAAAGGGAGCTGTTATTTTCAGGGCAATCGAGGAAGTAGATAAAGGAAGATCATTAAGTGCTCAAGCCTTGTGGGATCGTTTCAAGAAAAAGTATTCAGTACCAGGTAAATATAATATTACTTTTGAATCAGATACGGAAGGTGAGTATCTTCATGTGGAAGATGGAGACATAGATTTCTATATAAAATTTCGAACCTTCAGGACATACGTTAAAGAGTACAAAGAAACAATAAATTAACTCTGTTCATTTTCTTGGCACGTAGCTAGCTGTTTGCCATATCTAATCTGATATTGCTCAAGCCACAATACAAACCCACCACACAACAAAAGGAGGCTTGAGCATGGCTTTCACAAATCCTGTGTACCAGTCAAAAAAGGAATTACTCAACACCAAAGAGGCAGCCGAATTTCTCGGTATGGGCGTTTCATCGGTCGAGCAGGACCGAATCTATGGACGGCTCAAAATCCCCTTCACTCGCATAGGAAGGTCAATCAGATATAGACGATCCGACTTAGAAGCGTTCATCTTATCATTGCCCACCTTCACTAGTACCAGTGCAACGGATGCTACAAAGAGGTAGCAATGAATAGAAGGCAAGCAATCCGAGAGAAATGTCTGAATTGTTCAGCCTGGAGCACAAAGGAAGTAAATGGGTGCCTTATAAAGACCTGTCTCCTGTTCCCCTATAGAACGGGTAAGGGCAAACAGAACCCCAAGGCACGGAATAAAGCAATCCGGGCATACTGCCTATGGTGTTGTAGCAATCAACCCTCAGAGGTTCGGCAATGCCTGAACGGTACTTGCTCGTTGTATCTGTTCAGGGGAAGTAAGCAGGAACCCCCTTCATTTTGTCCAGGAACACCACCGGCAGTATATTTTTCAACCTTGGATGCTGAGGGTGGTATGAAGGTATACCCCCAGGAGGCACCCCGCAATGATTAGGCCCCCTGATAACCTCAAAACAATAAGCGAAAAGCGGGAATGGTTAGAGCGCGAGATTCCCATACCTGATGACATGAAAAGGTCCTTGGCATATCGCACTTTGACCGATGAAGCAAAGATCGTGCTGATGCTCATGATGGAAGCATCAGACGGAGGGCACCATGCAAGCTCCTGATACTGAAACTCTCACCCGCTATGGGTGGAAAGACAAAGACAAGAAAAACAATCATGACTTGGATGTTAGAATGCCTCGCAAAATGCTTCGTTCGGCGGCATTCATCAAATTAAGCCATACCTCAAAGTTTGTTTTGATGCTCTTTCTGTGCCGTAGATCTTGGCATAAAGATGGAAAACGACAGAATACCAAGCGGATATATGATAACCGCGGTCTCATTTTCACCTATAATGAAGCGGAAAATTTATGGGACATTAACAGACGGACATTCAATGACTGCATTGTGCAACTCATAGCTCATGGCTTTCTGAGAGTAGAGAAACCAGGCGGTACCCTTCAGGGTGAGCGTGTACCTACACTCTATATGCTGGTTGATGACTGGCAACATTATGGGACTCCTTACTTCGTGAAACCCGAGATACCCGCAAAGATATCTTACAACGATAGCCTGAAGAGATTTAATGAAACAAGGAAAAGCAAATTATCGAGTGAGTCCCACCTCACCCGACAAGTGAGCCCCACCTCACCCGAAACAACAAAAAGGCCAGTTTGACATGGTGCAAAACCTCACCCGAATCAGCACCCTAAATATGGTGAAAATCCTCACCATCAAAAGGTTTTCGGCAAATCAGGCAAAAATCCCTTTTCTTTTCCGTTCGAGTGAGCCCCACCTCACTATACTTATATATACCAGGTGTAGTAGGGGTATCTGTATGGGATCGTATGAATGTAATAGGTCCCTTCTCATATGGAAGGATAAACCCCCTACCCGCACATGCTTCACTGATTGCCAGAGAGGGACACAATGAATCAATCCTCATCGTCTATCACCCTGGTCGAGTCTATACCAAGGTGCTTAAGCGCAAGATCTGCGGCTTGATCGAGGTGGATATCATTATTTTGCTGGAATACATTAAGCGTAATTGCAGCCTGTGTGTGTGACGGAAGCACACCTATAGATTCAAGCATCTTCGCAGAATATTTAAGCCGCAACTCTTTGTCTTCTTTTTCAGTGCTAGAAATGATCCCCTTGATATTCTGGAACGAGGTTTCAGCGCATTCTGTGATAGCTCTTTCTCGGATAGATTCTATAAGGGCTTTGACTGTTTCATTGTTATTGACGAGTCTTGATATGGTCGGTTGCGAGATGCCGGTAGCACGCGAAATTGCAAGCTGAGACTCTCCAGAAGCAATCATTTCTGCAACTCTCACCATCTGATTCTGGTGTGTCATCTCCGATATTATATATTCACTATTATGCTATAATCAAGGATTATCATAGTTAAAAACGTCCTATATGAAACAAAAGACTACCCCCTATAAGCACAATAGGATTATAATTGTATTTCGATCATTTCACCTTTGAATTGCAGCCTTGTACTAATGAGGGGGGGGTCAATGAAGAAGGCAGTCATTCTAATTACTCTACTTTTACTGATATTTCCGAGTGTGTCTAGATGTGATGATTATGAAGATATCTTTTTTAAAACTTATCTAAATGGGGATTACCAAGCTGCAATGATTAAATTGATACCTCTTGCAGAGAAAGGAGATGGTGATGCCCAAAGTTTAATTGGGACTATGTATCATGATGGCTTGGGAGTCCCAAAAGATTATAAAAACGCTATGACCTGGTATCAGAAAGCTTCTAATGCCTCAGCTAAACATGGAGGCGATACTTTTGCCCAATATGCAATTGGTAGGATGTACTCTGCTGGAGCAGGTGTTCAAAAAAATGATCAAATAGCGGTATACTGGTATAAAAGAGCAGCCAACAAAGGAGTTGCAGATGCACAGAAGTTCCTTGGGATGTCATATGCTATAGGTAAAGGGTTACCTAAAGATTATGTTTTAGCTTATATGTGGTTAAACCTAGCCGCTTCTCAATCAGATTTACCAGGTCAAAAAGATGACAAGGAACCTAGTGCTTCCGATATAAGAACCGACCTTGAACGAGATATGACACCTGACCAAATAGCAGAAGCTCAGAAGTTAGCAAGAGAATGGAAACCCAAGAAATAATAAAATTACTATGTATAAATTATGTAAGTCTCATTTGTATTATTTTTCTTCGGCATCCATGAGATTCGATTTCTTTTTGTTGTCGTGGTAATAGTAGGTGTTCCCTATCTGCTGGCCCTGCCCTGAATATCCTTTGTTTCCCGTGGTATAATCAAATGGGCCGATGGATTGTGTCGTAGAGCTTTCACCCTGGTTGTCCTGATGATAATACATATTTCCTATCTGTTGACCAGTGGAGTTGTATGGTTTCGTAGTAGTTGGGAATAAGCTGTTGCTATTGCTATTCTTGTTTGTTGTGGTCGTCCCATTGGTATAGTCGAACGGGCCTATGGATTGTGTAGTGGTGCGGTTACCCTGGTTATCGTTATAGTAATACATGTTCCCGATTTTCTGTCCGGTCCCATGATAACCATTTGGCCCATTGACATAGTCCATGTTTCCTACAGATTGCTCAGTGTAATCATCAGCCCAGGCTAATGAGAATACAGCGACCAGTACGAACATCAGAATAGTGGCAATGGAGATTTTCATGGTATCACCTCCCCTTTAGATCAGATCATAATGAGCAAATAATATAGTATACCCTAATTAAAGATTGTCAATGGTTTATATTCTACAGAATTGAGTAAATCGAATTTGTGTTAAGGAATATCTTCATGCAGGTTGTCCTTTTTAATTCTTCGGGAAATAACATCCACTGATACTTCAAAAATTGGTGCTAATATTGTTGCAAGATGTTCTAAGGCATAGTCTAAGTAATTACTTCTGTGAATTCTTTCCCTCACTGCTTTTTTTATCAGTGGTTGAATTTCAGGTAAATTAGCATCGAAATGCTTTTGCAGATGATGTCTAGGAACCAACAATAATCCACCAAAGGCATATCCCTGAAACTCTATTGTGGATCTGTCATTCGGGCTAAGATTCGCTTGGTATCTTTTCCATTCAGATATTGAGGTAATGGGCACCTGTCCTAGGATCTCTTTATGTAGTACGTAATGGCCTAACTCATGAGCAAGTGTGAACCTATATCTATTCGGCCTGTTTGTGTAGATGGATTCGTCCACATAGATTGCTGAAAAATCACCAGTGATGAAGCCGTCAATATCGAAATTCTTAAATAAGCCAGGGATGGTAATGATATCAAGTCTTAAGTCATATTCAATAATTCTTTCGATATCTACCGGTACTTCCGTTATAGATCTCTCTTCCAGAAAATCATCGGCGGCTCTTGCTATTTGATCATAAGATAAATATTCAACCTTCAATAATGACACTAAGATCTCCGAATTAACTTAATAAGTTCATCAAGCTTATCAGGTGGCACACTCTGACCTCGAAGGGTTCTAAAAACTAATGGGAGCTTTTGAACTAATTCATTATTATCCATCATGTCTGGAGGTATTTTACCAGAACATGCTGATGCAAGATCGAAAAAAGTATACCAATCATCACTGTTTTTTTTAAGTTTGAGTAGGTCTGCATATTTTTCAAGATTTTTCTTTGAACTAGGTGGTGGTGCAAGACCACGTTCAATTTTACTAATGTTCCCTGGATCAAGATCATTTTGCATACAGAATTGACGTAGAGTTAATCCAGTCTTCATTCTCATCTTTTTAAAGAATTCTCCAAAACCCACAAAAGTATCCATAGTCCCCCCCACAACCCACAATTAAGTGGTGTTGTATATTTATTACAACACTCATCGACAAAGTCAATAGGAAGCATTATTGGTTTTATAGGCATACAGAGTTCAAGAACTTATCTGGAAATTATAAGTATAGCATAGCCCGTTTTGCACCTCTCGTGTGCAGCGGGCAGATATGGGACCCAGTACAAGCATACCTCCCCTATGGCGGTCTACCCCCGGGGGGTCACTCCCACGCGCGAACAATCCACTGATCAATCACTAGATCGATGATAAAAGGGGCAGTCAGGCTCCAATGAAAAGACTTCAGTTTTCTTTCTGGTGTTACCCATGTGTTACCCATTTGATATTTAGGCTTCCTTAGATTTAAGTAGAATGGCTCTAGGGTTGGTGCGCCCAGCAGGATTCGAACCTGCGACCTTTGGATTCGTAGTCCAACGCTCTATCCATCTGGGCTATGGGCGCACACGGTTATAAACTTTTACGCTTATAGAGGGATTCTCCCAAAGAGTCAATACGGCTTGATGCCAGGGCCCTGAGACCTTCAGCGAAGTCCCACAATTCGTCAGGATAGACGAATTGGATGTACTTCACGTTCACCCGAAGGGCGAGGGACATGGATGTCCCGAGTCACAATCCGTCAGGATAGACGAATTGGATGTACTCCACGTTCGCCCGAAGGGTGAGGGATAGGTATGTCCCCTAGTCACTTCCCCAAAGGGGCGAAAAGGACTTGAATGCCATGATAATCAAAGAGGGGCCGGACAAGGCCCCTCTTGCAGCACACAAAGCGTGATACACTCGTTACTTTGATTTCTCCCAGTTTTCCAATACCCGAAGTTTGACCTCGGCCCTAATCAGCCTGGATTCCCATCTGGTATACTCCGGGTCATCCTTGCTGAACTCGCGCAGCTTCTCGTGGGCCTGGTCTATCTCCGCCTTCGCCTCAGAGGCATCTATGTCTTCGGCCATGTCGGCCGTTTCTGCAAGGATGATCACCCTGTTGGCAATGACCTCGGCAAAACCCCCACCTACTGCGAGGTATATATCCCGGTCTTCGGTCTTGACGATGATCTGGCCGGGCTTTAGCGTGGTGAGGAACGGGGTGTGTCCGATGAGTACGCCGAATTCACCCTGGCTGCCCGGCGCGACTACCTCGGTGGCCTTGCGGCTGAGCACCGCCTTTTCAGGCGTGACCACGTCAAGCTGCATATATTCTTCAGCCATGAATATTCTCCCTTAGTCTGATGCCAGCTTCTTCGCCTTCTCTATTACCTCTTCGATGGGTCCTACCATATAGAAGGCCTGTTCGGGGAGGTCGTCCATCTCGCCGGCAACGATCATCTTGAAGCCACGGATCGTATCCTTCAACTCGACATACTTGCCCGGCATGCCGGTGAACTGCTCGGCAACGCTGAAGGACTGGGACAGGAACCTCTGGAGCTTGCGGGCCCTGGACACGATGAGCTTGTCGTCCTCCGAGAGCTCGTCCATGCCGAGGATCGCGATGATGTCCTGGAGCTCTTTGTACTTCTGGAGGATCTGCTGCACCTGGCGTGCAACGTTGTAGTGCTCCTCGCCCACGATCTTCGGGTCAAGGATTCTCGATGTGGAGTCGAGCGGGTCCACGGCCGGGTAAATACCCAGCTCCACGATCTGCCGTGAAAGAACCGTCGTGGCGTCCAAGTGGCTGAACGTGGTGGCAGGGGCCGGGTCGGTAAGGTCGTCGGCAGGCACGTAAATGGCCTGAACCGAGGTGATGGACCCCTTGGTGGTAGAGGTGATACGCTCCTGGAGCTCGCCCATGTCGGTGCCCAGGGTCGGCTGGTATCCAACGGCTGAGGGCATGCGGCCCAAGAGAGCCGATACCTCCATACCTGCCTGGGTGAACCGGAAGATGTTGTCGATGAAGAGCAGCACGTCCTGGTTCTGCTCGTCACGGAAATATTCGGCAACGGCGAGGCCGGACAGACCCACGCGGGCACGTGCCCCGGGGGGCTCGTTCATCTGGCCGTAGACAAGGGCCGTCTTATCGATAACGCCTGATTCCTTCATTTCGAGCCACAGATCGTTTCCTTCACGGGTGCGCTCACCCACGCCGGCGAACACCGAGTAGCCGCCATGCTTCGAGGCGATGTTGTGGATGAGCTCCATGATGAACACGGTCTTGCCCACGCCGGCGCCTCCGAACAGGCCGATCTTGCCGCCTCTCATGTAGGGGGTCAGAAGGTCGATGACCTTGATACCGGTCACGAATGAATCGATCGATGTGCTCTGCTCGGTGAACTTCGGGGGATCGCGGTGGATGGGATTGCGCTTGTCCGTGTTCACCGGGCCCATCTCGTCAACGGGCTTGCCCACCACGTTCAAGATACGGCCGAGCACTGCGTCTCCAACCGGGATAGAGATGGGCGCTCCGGTGTCTTTGACCGGCATTCCCCTTACCAGGCCGTCTGAAGAGTCCATGCAGATGGTGCGGACGGTCCTGTTGCCCAAGTGCTGGGCAACTTCGAGAACCAGGTTATCTTCCTCTTTGGAGATAAACGGGTTGGTCACGAACAGGGCGTTATATATGTTAGGCAGTTCTCCCTGGGGGAATTCGACGTCCACAACAGCGCCGATGACCTGTGCGATCTTTCCAATGTTCATAAATTCTTTCCTCCCGATTAGGATCCTAAGGTTGTTATCCTTTCAAGGCCTCGGCACCGCCCACCACTTCCATGAGCTCCGTGGTGATGGCGGCCTGCCTGGCCCTGTTGTACTTGATGTCCAGTTTCCCGATCACCTCGCCTGCATTGTTGGATGCGCTCTCCATGGCCGTCATGCGTGCACCGTGTTCCGATGCCGCTGACTCCAGAAGTGCACGGTACATGAATATTTTCATGCTCAAGGGCAGCAGCGTATCGAGCAGGACATCCTCGGAGGGCTCATAGAGGTATTCGACATTGGTCATGTCGTCATCCACTTCCATGGGCTCCACCGGCAGCAGCTTGTCTTCGTGCATGATCTGGGTCATGGCCGATTTGAACTCGTTGAAGATGATGATCAGCTCGTCGTATTCCGCATTGACATACCCCTTGATGAGGTCATCGCAGATCTGTGAAGCCAGATCATAATTGGGTTTGCCGATGGGGTAGCTCTGCCTCTTCTTGATGTCCTTGCGCTTGTAGTAGTCCGCCGACCTCTTCCCCACGAGCACCATGGAGATCTCTTCGTATTTATTTTTGTTCCCCTTGATGAAGGAATCGGCCCGACGGAACAGGTTCTGATTGAACGATCCGCACAATCCCCTGTCCGAAGCGATCACCACGATGACGCACCGCTTGGGCTCCCGTACGCGAAGCAGCGGGTGCATATCCGGGTTTGTCCTGGTCACCAGGGATACGAGCACCTCATTGGTCTTGATGGCGTAAGGGCGGGCAGCGATGATGTCGGTCTGAGCCCTGCGGAGCTTGGCGGCCGCCACCATGCGCATGGCCGAGGTTATCTGCTTCGTCTTTTTGACGGAGTTGATCCTCTTTCGTAAGTCCTTTAGATTCGGCATTTCCTCTCCCTATTATTCCACCACGAAGATCTTCTTGAACTCCGCAATGGCATCTTTGAGAGCCTTTTCCGTTTCGGCCTCGAGCTTACCGGTTTCACGCACCGTCTTTAAGATGTCCGCGTGCTTGCCGTCCATGAACGTTAAGAGCTGCTCCTCAAAGGCCCTGACGGCTGACGGGGGGTATTCGTCGAGATGGCCGTTGGTGCCCACGTAGATAATAACAACCTGCCTCTCAACCGACAACGGCTTGTACTGGGGCTGCTTCAGCAGCTCCATGAGGCGCTCGCCCCGGTTCAGCTGGGCCTGGGTTGCCTTGTCGAGGTCGCTCCCGAACTGGGAGAATGCCGCCAGCTCTCTGTACTGGGCGAGGTCGAGGCGCAGTGTGCCCGCAACCTTCTTCATGGCCTTGATCTGGGCGTTGCCGCCCACGCGCGAGACTGAGATACCCACGTTGATGGCAGGTCTGAACCCCGAGTAGAAGAGGTCGGTGTCCAGGAAGATCTGGCCGTCGGTAATAGAGATGACGTTCGTGGGAATATAGGCTGACACGTCACCGGCCTGGGTCTCGACAATGGGCAGGGCCGTAAGTGACCCGCCGCCCATGGCGTCGCTTAACTTGGCAGCGCGCTCAAGAAGCCTTGAGTGCAGATAGAACACGTCGCCGGGGAATGCCTCGCGTCCCGGGGGTCTCCTGAGCAGGAGTGAAAGCTGCCTGTAGGACTGGGCCTGCTTGGTGAGGTCGTCGTAGATGCACAGGGCATGGCCGCCTTTGTCGCGGTAGAACTCACCGATGGTGCAGCCGGAATAGGGTGCTATGTACTGGAGAGGTGCAGGTTCGGATGCAGTGGCTGCGACAACGACCGTATATTCCATGGCGCCGAACTGCTCCAAGGTTGCCACGACCTGGGCCACGGTAGACTGCTTCTGGCCGATGGCCACGTAGATGCATACGACGCCGTTGCCCTTCTGGTTGATGATGGTGTCGATGGCGAGCGCGGTCTTTCCGGTCTGGCGGTCGCCGATGATGAGCTCGCGCTGGCCGCGTCCGATGGGGGTCATGGCGTCGATGGATTTCAGACCGGTCTGGAGGGGCTCCTTCACCGGCTGCCTCTTGACGATGCCGGGGGCCTTGATGTCGACCGTGCGGTATTCTTCAGCCTCGATGGGGCCCTTGCCGTCAATGGGCTGACCGATGGCGTTGACCACGCGGCCGAGTATACCCTTACCCACGGGGATCTCCACGATCCTCTTGGTGCGCCTTGCCTGGTCGCCTTCCTTGATGCCCACGCTCTCACCGAAGAGCACGCAACCGACGTTGTCCTCTTCCAGGTTGAGCGCCATTCCCATGGTGCCGTGGGGGAACTCGATGAGCTCACTGGACATGACGTTTCTCAGGCCATAGACACGGGCGATACCGTCACCGACCGACAGGATGGTACCGGTCTCGGCGACATCGATCTCCTTCTCGTACCCCTTGATCTGTTCTTTGATAATCTTGCTTATCTCTTCCGCCCTGATCTGCATCTATATCTCCCCTTTTAGACTCTGTTTTAATCTCACAATCTGCGTCCTGACGCTGCCGTCGTATATCATACCCTCCAGCTCGGCGATGAGGCCGCCGATGAGCGTAGGGTCTATTGTGACGTCAAGATCCACTTCCTTCTTCACGATCTGCTTAAGCGTACCGGCGATGCGTTCGAGCTGGGTCTTATCAAGCTCCATAGCACTGGTCACGGTGGCCCTGACCCTTCCCGAGGCCTCGTCGATGGTCTGACGATAGGAATCCAGGATGGAATTCAGGCACACGAACCTGTCCTTGTCGAGGAGGATGCCGAGGAAGTTTTCCGTGTACTTGGTCAGCTTGATCTGCTTGATGAGCTCGCCCATTATCCTTCTCTTGAGGAGGATGTCGTACAGGGGGCTCTCCATGATGTCCCTGAACTCATCACTCCCCTCAAGGATGGTTACTATGGCTTCGAGATCCCCAAGGAACTTTTCCTGCAATCCCTCTTCCTTGCCCAGGTCGTACAGCGCCCTCGCATATCGTTTTGCTACGATGTCGTCTTTCAAGGTTACCTCACTACCTTATTTAAATATTCTTCAAGGATACGCTTCTGGTCATCCGGGGTCATGCTGTTTGTGATCATTCCCGAAGCCATGTCTCCAGCCATTTCCACCACGTGCTCCTTAAGATCTTTCTTGGCCTTGACCACTTCCTGGTCAGCGGTCCACTTGGCCTGCTGGATTATACGCTCCGCCGATACCTTTCCTTCCTCGATGATGCGGGCCTTTTCACTCTCCAGTTCGCCCATAATGGCGCCTTTGATATCCTTGATGTCTTTTTCAACGTTCTTGAGCTTCTGCTGGATATCTGCAAACTGGACCTCGGCATCGGTCTTGGCCTTGTCTGCCTCTTCGATCATCTGGGCGATTTCATCTTTACGGTCTATGAAATATGTTTTTATCTTGTCCGCAAGGAGTTTCCACAACAGCGCCATCAGGATAACAAAATTGACGATGCGCCATACCATTGTCCAGATTGCTTTATGGCCTTCTTCACCACCCCCCTCGGCGGCGAGTGCAAAAGAGAAGGCGACAAACACAAGGGTGATTACAAGGGGCAGAATTTTTCTGATCCGCTCTTTCATGCCACCTTCCTCCCCAAGATCTGCTGGGCTATCGTTGCAGCCATGACACTCAGCTCCGGATCGAGCTCCTTTTTCGCCTGAGTCAACTCAGAGGCCATCTCCTGCTGCATCCGAGTAATGATTTCTTCGGACTTCTTGCGGGAATCTTCGATAATACCATTGGCCTGTTCGGATGCCTCGTTCCGTGCGGCATTTTTTGTGTTCATGGCATCAATCTTGGCATCATAGAGCTTCTTATTGTAATCAGTCAAGATCACCTGGCCGTCTTCGATGATCTTCTTGGCCTGCTGCTGCTGGCCTTCGATCCTCTGCTCTCTCTCTTCCAAGATCTTCAGGATAGGCTTGTAGAGGATCTTGTTGAGGATGAATATAAGAAGAAAGAAATTGATCATCTGGATAATAAGGGTAAAATTAATTTCTATCAAAACCTGCCTCCTTAGACGTTGGTCGCTTCAGAAAGCACCCGTGCCATGAGCCGACCTTCTCCACCTTTGCCCAAGATATCTACTGCCCTTTATCTGCCAAAGCCGACCGGCAGACATACCGAAGATCACTTTTTGGCACTTTTACGATCCCAGCACCGAAGATCTCAACCGTATGGGAATATCATGAACATCAGCTACCCACCCGGCCCCCGTCAACATGCCCTGCACGGCCTTTGACTGAATGGCTGTTCACTCATTCAGATCAATTTTCCCTATCATTTCAAACTCGATGATGTCAAGGATTTTATTGAACCACCCGGACATCTCTCAAGAACCACAACCATTTTGAATGGCCTCAAAATGACACAGAGAAACCTGAAATCATTATACTCCTGTTGATAATCCGATTTGCACCATTTCGAAATCATCCGTTGGCGCGACTTAATATGCATGCATAGAGAAGATTAATCCCATTCTGATTCCAGAATGTATTCAATAAAGCCCTGCCACACAAGCTTTTACTTAAGATATCTTGCACTATGCTTGCAGCAGCGTATCTCTTATGGTATCAAAAAAAATCATGGAGGATTTCCAGGCAGTCTCCCTCAAGGTCGACCAGAAGGACATCTTTTATGTGAACTATGTCGTCCAGGGCTACGACGGCCTGGGTATTGTAAGCACCAAGGACCCTGTTCAGGGTCTTCTCACCATAACTTACTCCGCAGGCGGCAGGGAGGTGATGTTCGATCTCATCCAGGCACTTAAAACAGAAGGGGTTGTGAAGGAGGTTATAGAGCTATGAAAAAAAAGGGGCATCTTTTCCGTGTAGTATTTTTTCTGATGCTGGGTGTCTTTCTCATGGGGATGGGCAGTGCAGGGAATCCCGGCCAAGGTCCTGTCGAGTCCCCCTTTAATGCGAAGATCAAGGACACATCAAACAATGAGGTGAGCATCGCATCGGTAACATTCGACGGCAAGACCACATTCAATGTATACATGGGAAAAGGCCGGGTTGAGATACCTTTTGATACAATCTCCCGCATAGAGATGAAGGAAGGCTCTATCTGCGTATCTCTGAAGGGGTCAGGCAGCATGTGCAATCTCAAGACAAACGGCATCTTGAAGGTATATGGCAAGTTGCCTTACGGGATGTACCAGATATCCATGAAAGATGTGGTGTGGATCGAATTAATAAAGGCCAAACAGTGAACGCACTCGATATCTTCACGATCACCGTCATAATAGCCTTCACCGGACTGGGCGTCTACCACGGCCTGATAAAAGGTGTCTCATCCCTCATATCCATCATCGGGGGGCTCTACCTCGCAAAGAAATTCTCACCGAATATTACTCATTTCTTATCAATTCTGCACGTGGAAGATGTTCGAGGTGTCCTGGGCTTCATTGTGGTCTTTTTTTTCTTCTTTATTATTATAAAGATCTTCATGCATATACTTCAGAAGATCCTGAATGCTTCTGTATTGGCTGCGGTTGACACAGCCATGGGTGGAGCACTTGGTTTTGTGAAGGGGTTTCTCATTGCTCTTTTAGTCATGACCATACTGCAAGTGATATTGCCCCAAAATTCCGCTATCCTCGTGAATTCGAAAGTCCTGCCCTATACGAAAAAGACAGCGGGTCTCATCAAAGGGTTCATTCCTGAACAGATGCAGCCATATATCCAGAAAACCGCACAAAAGGTGACAAAAGAGCTGCAGAAGCAGGAAAAGACAGGGGGTTGACCCTATTCGATATCCGATTCAAGATTCGATAGTATCAAAAAAAGGGCGGGGTAACAACGAATCCCCTCTGTTTCTGATCTGATTATTTCGTATCCGAAGTTTCCTCCAGGACGATGTCCTCCATATCGAGAACATACTCTTCCACGTTTTCATCTGTTTCCACAGGGATTTCGTTCTCTTCCGGCAACGCCCTGATTTCGGTCTTCACCTTGGCCAGCGAACGCTTCCTCTTTCGCTTAAGCATACGCTTTGTCTCTTCATTATTCTGATCTTCACTGCAGGAGGGGCATATGGGCTGAGGCTTGCCCAAGTCATAAAATTTCGTACCGCACTTATAGCATTTATACCGTGTCCCAAGTTCGGCCACTGGTTTCTCCTTTGATTTACTTTTTTGGAAACCTATACTCAGTGGATGCCGGAGAAGTTGTCAAGCAAAATATGTTGCCTGCAGCACTTGATGAAAATTAAGCTTCCATCTCATTGACTTGGCGGAAGGTCTTCATATAGTATTCGCTCGTGTGATGAAAAGACGATTCCTAAGAACCTTACTCATCCTGGCTGTTGCTTACACTATACTTTCCGGCTACCCAGTAGCCCTGAGAGCATCAATGAACAACGACATTGGATCTGCCACAAGAAATACCGTGGGGTTGGTCCTCCCCTTGAGCGGAAAATGGGAATCCGTCAGCCAGAGAATCCTCAGGGCAATCGAGATGGCAGGGGGTGTCTTCACTCCGGGCCCTACGCCGAATGTAGAGTATATAATCAGAGATTACGGGAACAATGAGGACTCCATACCATCCATAATCAAAGACCTTGACGAAAACTACAAGGTAACAGCCATCATCGGCCTGGTAGGGGTTGGAGAACGCACGAGTGAGATCGCTTGCAAGGAACTGCAGACACGGCATATTCCCGCCTTCATCTTTCCCCAGGCCGAGCTCCCCCCCCAAGATGGAACCTACTGTTTCAGAAACTTCATCACCATAGACATTCAGGTAAAGTCGCTCCTGAATGCAGCGCGGTCCATGGGCATCACCAAGTTTGCGGTCATGAGCCCGAATGATCGTTTCGGAAAGACATTCTCCGAAAAGTTTCAGCGTCTGGCCCCTGCATATGGCGTTAATGTCGTGAGAACAACCGTATATTCTCCTCAGAACGTGGACTTCAAACAGCAGGTGGGCTCCCTGTTTTCAGGCACAGGGAAAAAGACCTCTTCCACGGTCAAATCAATTGATTTCGAAGCACTCCTCATCCCCGATACCTCGGCGAACGCCGCCATGGTCGCCTCATATATCAGCTTAATGAAGATCAAGGATATCCGTCTCTTCGGACCCATCTTATGGGACACCCCTGATTTTCTCAAAGCAGGAGGCAGGTATGTGGAGAATGCGATATATTTAAGCGGATACTATCAGGGCAGCATCCTTTCGACTGTACAAGAATTCAACCACACCTTTTCTCATACATTCAAGTATCCCCCTTCGGTATGGGAGGCGAGCGCCTATGATTCTGCCACTATCCTCCAGAAATTTTTTCAGTCGAAGCAGCCATCCCGCGAGGCCTTGCAAGAATACCTCGCAAATCTGAAAAATTACCACGGGGTAAGCGGCATCACGTCCTTCTCCTCAGATGGAACATTAGAGAAATCAATCTATCTCCTCACTATTAAGGATGGCGCCATCTATGAAATCCATCCTTGATTCCATGTGCGATTTGTCTTAAGGTGCTTCAGCGCATGAAAAAGGTACCCTTCATCATTGTATCCATGGTGATCATAGCTATCATCAGCAGTTGTGCCCACGAGGCTGAAAAAAAAATCAAGCCCGCTCAAGAACTCTACGATGAAGCCGCTGCTCTCGCCAAGAAGGGAAAGGTGGAGAAGGCTGCAGATGCCTTTATGCAAGTTCGGACTTATTACCCGGGCCATGAGCTTGCACGAAAATCGATTTTAGAGACCGGAAACCTCTACTATGATCATGAGGACTATGAATTGGCCCTGAAGAACTACGAGGAGTTCAGGCTTCTTTACCCTACGGATTTAGATGCAGGTTATTGCCTCTTTAGGATCGGAATGTGTCATTATAAACAGATGAGCACCTTTGACCGGGATCAGACGGAGACCACGAAGGCCATACAGAGTTTTGAGGGATTCATGAAGAGCTATCCGGATTCCCCCTATGGAAAAGATGCAACTAACGGTCTGAAAGAGGCAAGGACAGTTCTTGCCAAGCACTACCTGTACATCGGCAAATTCTATCTGAAAAAAGGCAACAAAAAGGCGGCATGCAACCGTTTTCAGTCCGTGAAGCAGCAATATGCCGATACAGATCTTGGTGAAGACATCGACATCCTGATATCAAAGGCATGCACCTCCTCGGTGCCCGCCCCGAAGTGATACCTCTCGGCATGATCTGTATTCCTTTGATAATACATAAGCATCTTCAATCTCTTCTTCCCGTGCATAAACAACGACGCTCGTAACCCTGGAGATATACCGTCAATTTTTTGATTATTCCCAAAGGGGCCTTGGCCTGGAATAGGTATAATGGCTTAAATAGGCTCCTGGAGTACAATTGATGGTAATAAACGGTTGTGATGGAGACACAGAGCGTGTCATAAAAACCATCATTTTTTTACTCTTCCGGATTAAATCCCATCCCCATCTTGTATAACTTATTGAAAGATTATGTTATTTATTTCCATGGCATGATTTAAGCAGTAAATATTTCATGCAAAATGAAAATAAAGATCAACATATAAATAAAAGGGAACTCATCAAAACCCTTATTCTGAGCCCGCTCTACTGGAAGCTCAAACTCAAAGACAGGGCCAAACTGATCCGCAAGATGATACCGCGAAAGCCCAATTGATCATGACGGCCTGGCAGCTGCAAGCTTGCGGACATCACCGACGCGCAAGGTAAAACGGATACGGTCGAGATACTCAAGATAGGGAATGGCATACTTTCTTGATGCGCCTATGACGGTCTTCATATCTACAGGAGCCATTGACTGGTTCTTGATGATGAATTCCTTTACGCGCTCTTTGAGCATCTCCTCATTCCGTATGGAAAGGTAAATATCGTCTTTGATCCTGGTTACCTTGCCGTCATGGCTGAGAAAGCCGAGGATTTCAATGACATCTTTGATAGGGATGCGGAGCATTTCGGCAAGCTCGGAGACCTTCGGCGGTTCAAACCCTTGGCGATCGAGGATCTCGGCTATCCTCTCGCCAAGGACCGTACGATCGGCCGCCATGGTCGCACTGAAACCCGGGGCCGTGATGTTGGGCCCCGACTCAACAATTTCGCCTTTCTTAACAAGATCCTGAAGAACTTTATGGAACAGCTTCTGTTCCACGCCCCCCTGCACAGACATCCTTAAATGCTCACGGGATATACCGGGTGATGAAGGATTCGCCATATGATATTCCTGAACGCGGGAAACAATGATCCCTCTGAGCTTGTCATGATATACAGTATGCACAAAAAGTTCATTTACCGTATCGAATTTAATAAGGTCTCCCGATGAAAGAAGGCCTACGATAAGCCTATCCAACCTTAAGGCCGCCTGTGGGAACACCGCCTCAATGACCCTTCGTGAAATGCCGTGCATCCCGGCGTCCTTGGCGATACCGATGATGCGCGTGGCAGGGTCAGGGCCCAGGAGATCGCGGATCACCTCTTCGGAAAACCTGCGGGCAGGATGGGGGTTGAGGACCATACCGCCGCCGATGGTAGCCGAAGGGGAGACGGACCGTATGATAAACCTGTCGCCATAAGAAGCAACAACGCCCTTTTTTACCCTTATCCTTCCAATATCCTGCCCGTCAACTTTATGCAGGCTCACATCCCCCATGACCTCTGCAGTCCCGATATAGAGCCTGATTCCCCCCCTGCCCGGCTTTCGTAATAAGTTGAGCCTTGCATCAAGCAGCTTCGTCGTATCAAAAACCCCTGCCGGAACCACCCATTCACCCCGGGCTATCTCTTCTGTGCCCACACCGTGGAGATTGATTGCCGTGCGCATGCCGGCTAACGCCGCATCAACGTCTTCATCATGGACCTGAATAGTGCGGATCTTGGCAGCCTTGCCGCTCGGTAGGACCTCAACCTCCTGGTCAGGAGAAAAAGTGCCGCGGACAAGGGTTCCCGTCACAACCGTGCCGAATCCTTTGATGGTGAAGACACGGTCCACGGGCAGCACCGGTATCCCGGTCGCCTGCCTCTCTTGCACCAGCTTAACCTGTATAACGAGCTCCGAGGTGAGCGCATCAAGCCCATCGCCCGTAGTGGAGCTCACCGGGATAATGCGGGCATCCTTAAGAAAGGTCCCCTGGATAAAGTCCCGCACATCAGAGGCGGCCAGCTCCAGCAGGTCGCTATCCACGAGATCCTTCTTGGTCAGCGCCACAACTCCCCGCTCGATACCGAGCAATTCACAGATCTGTACGTGCTCCCTTGTCTGGGGCATCACCCCCTCATCGGCGGCAATCACCAGCAGCACCAGATCAATGCCCGAAGCGCCTGAAAGCATGTGCCTGATGAATCGTACATGCCCCGGTACGTCCACCACACCTATACGTTCCCCTGACGGCAAAATCAGCGAGGCAAACCCAAGCTCAATGGTGAGCCCCCGCTCCTTTTCTTCCTTGAGCCGGTCGCAGTCTATGCCCGTGAGCGCCTTGATGAGCGATGTCTTGCCATGGTCCACATGCCCTGCCGTGCCGATGACCACCCTCTTCATGACAGCCAGTATAGCCGCACTTGTTCGGGCTCGTCAATTCGACAAGTAAGGATGGACCCCTCACCCTAACCCTCTCCCCATAGACAGCATGGGGAGAGGGGATAAAAAGCTCATGATTCCTCTCCATTTCGCTTATGATGCTTTTCATTGTGCCCCATAAGCCCCCTCTCCTGCGGGGAGTGACTCGGGACATCCATGTCCCTCACCCTTCGGATGAACGTGAAGTACATCCAATTCGTCTATCCTGACGAATTGTGGGACTTCGGTGAGGGTGTAGTTAGTGCCTTGCCATTGGTTTGCGACAGAGCTTCATTACTATATAAGGATTGCATCAACACATATCCTTCTCAATGAGGCTTCGACGTGCAGACCCTCTCCTCATGGTGTGCGAACTCTCTGCCACGACACTTGTGCCTTTTTTCCATACCCTATATATAAATATCCATGGACAGGAGGCTTTCAGTCATCATTGCAATTTGTCTCATAGAGGCGGGATTCAGGCTATTGTCGGCCTACCTGTCAATAGACGGTCTCCTCTACACCCTTGCAGCACGACTCTTTGAGACGGCCTTTATCTTTATCTTCGCATTCAGACTCTGCGGCATTCTTACCGCGTCCCTAAAAAAAGAACTTGCCATCGGGCTTGTTTCTGCTGCTGTTTTCGGCGCGGTCGTACTGGCCATTGATCTGGCATCAAGATTTTTCATGGGAAAAGGGCTCGTGGGCATTCTCCTTACGAAACAGCACATCGATCAATGGTTTGAATTTTTCATCACGGGTTGCCTTATAGGTCCCTTTGTGGAGGAGCTCTTTTTTAGGGGGATGATCTACACATGGCTCAGACAGCGCCTCTCTGCAGCACTCTGTATTATTCTGACATCCCTGCTCTTTGCCTCCATGCACGGACATATCTCCATGATCCAGCTCACAGGAGGCATCATCTTCGCCTCGATCTACGAGTGGAGAAAGACAATCTGGGCCCCATTTATCGTGCATGCGCTCGCGAACATAGGCATCTGGGTTATTCCGCACATTTACCTGTTTATGTGAAGCTCTATTTTTTGTAGGATTTTTTCATCATCGACCGATGATGTCGGCTATCCGCCTCAGCCACAGCCTCCGCCGCCGCCTCCGCTCCCCGACCCGCCGTGGCCGCCTGATGCGCTCGTGTGATCATAACCGTTCTTTGCAAGCTCGTCGAGGGTATTTCCAAGGTGATCCTGCGCTTCCTCCACACTGCAGAGGGTGCGTTCTCCCATCCCGACCAGGTTAAAATGAAGGTTTACCGTGTTTATCACCTCAAGTACTTCAGCATCTTGAGCAAATACGGCAGGATCCTGGTCGAAATTGATGGAGGCTCCTACAAGAGCTTCCCTCACCTCGGGGCTTATTGTTATGCCGTTCCCAATAATATTATCTTCATCAAGGGTGATGAGGAGCCGGGTGATGTTGGTCACTGTCGGGTCCGTCTCATTCTGCGCCCCTGCTACAAGATCCACCGGGGTCATGGCGGACTTCGCAGTGGCAGTCCCTAAAACGATGCCTCCGATGGAGAAGGTTACCTTTTCTCCCTGCCTGTAGGAAAAAACACCCTGAGAATCCGTCTCGCCGCTCATGGTCTCTGTCTTGAAGGTGAGACCTTCAACGGTACAATCCATGAAGGTCCCGTGCCATATACCTGAACCGCCCGAACCACAACCAATCAATGTAAGTGATACGAAAAAGAGACCGAAACCGATACGGCGCACCTTCCTCAAAGCATCTTTCACATCCTGATGCCGCATGCAGGCAACCTCCCGACAATTGTTTATCCCGTAGTCGTTCCATGGAGCGCATACACCGCAACCATAGAACCCACAATCACATAACCCCCTATATCAGATTTCCTGATAGCTGGCTATGTCCTGATGAAGAAATCGGCTTTAAGCCGCACGCAGACGCTAAGAATGCCATCTTATCCTTAAGGCGTATCCTTAAGCATAAGGATGCAACCAGGCATAAGAGTACTGGCTTGACAATTCCTGCGTCCCAAACTATATCTTCTTTCCGAAATCCCCAGGGTATCCATGGGTCATGCTTCTGATACATGGCTGAGTATAAAGTAATTCATATGGAATCCTGGGGAAAATCTTGTGTAACACGTGTCTATAGAGGAGGAATGAAAATGAAGACAAATCGAGGCATCATTTATATCTTTATCTTCGCGATAGTTCTGGTACTGCTTACGGCATGCACATCATCCAGGACAGGCGGGGCCATACAGGACAAGGGGAAACAAATCGAGATTACAACAAAAGACCATTCCGTAAAGGCCCTCAAAATGGCATCTTTGGAAGACACCTTCGTTCTCTTTACCGCCAATCCGGTCTTCTACCCTGATTCTTTAAAATACCTCGATGGCCGCATCATCGTCATGCCGAAGAAAGACGCCGATCAGCTGAAGGCACAATATGGCAATTTCGTAGATGCACAGAATAAAGGTCATAACATTGCAAAAAAGAGCATCCGGTATTACAGCCTCATTGCCGTAGATGGAACTGCGCAAAAACAGATCAAGAAGCTTATTGATTTGAACTCTCATAGACAATTCCCCCTGATAAAGCTTTCCATGACCGAACTCCAGGTAACAGAACTCCTTTACCAGAAATCGAAGGTGTTTCTCACCGGGGATATTGGAAAAAATTACCTTGTAAGCAAGGTCGAGATACTCGAAGATAATTATCCCCTGTAGGGATCTTAAGTCTTTGCGGTTCTTTTTTTGGTTCATCACCGTAAAGCATACTCGGATCACTGAGGAGCACGAGAGAGGAATATTTCACCACGAAGAGTACGAGGGACACGAAGGATGAAATTCTTTTGAACTCTCGACCGGGGTCATTGGCTGTGCCATCGAGGTACATCGAAACAGGGTGGTTTCGATCTCATGGTACCAGATATATATAATACGTTGCTCGCTGGGTTGTTATTGTATCTGCAAGCCGCCCCTTGAAAACCTTCGGGTCGATCCACTTTGTCGTTATCAGTGCATATGGGTCGATTTTTCCTCTTTTGGTCAGGCTATTATAGAAAAAATTGGGCAGCAGCTGAATTTTTTTGTTTATGGCCCATCTTATGTCATAGGCGATGGTATTATCTCGACGATCTTTCAGAGTCGTACAAAATTCCCTTGACATGAGTTCAGGGTTTTCCCGTACGTGCATGAACAACCGGGCATCATCCGGTCCCATGCGCTGTAATATCATCGGGAGTAGGAATACGATGGAAAGACAAACCCCGGCAATGGCCATGATGTGGGCGTTCTTTGTCTTTCTCGTCACCGATTCATAGAGAAGCGCCACACCGACAATTGCGAGAGGGATCGCCCCCAGGATTGCAGGAACCCTGTGCGCTGAAAAATAGACAAGGGATGCTGCCGCACCGACCAACAGAACGCCCGCTATGGTATAGGAAACGCCATATATGAGCCTCCATGGCCATCCGCTGGCTTCCCGGAGTCGGTATATCACGATCGTCGAGACGATAGAGCCCGGAACAACCGCAGGCAGGATGTATCGCATTCTTTTCTCAGGAAACACGGAAAGAGAGACGAGAATGAGGATGAACCAGTAGACAAACAGTTTCTCCTCGGGTTTCCAATCCTTTTCAATAAAAGGTGCAACCAGTCCGCAGAGAAGCAAGGGCAGCCATATGCCCATTATCTTGTACATATGAGTGACATAAAACCATATAGGTTGGATGTTCCTTGTAAACCAAGCATCAGACTCTCTCAAGGCCACAGCCTTTGCCACATGGGGGGTGTTCAGGTAGACATATGCAGGCCACAATGTACAGAGGAGCACACAGAGTATGAAACCCCATAAGAGGCCCCATTTGTTCTCACGAAGATCCTTTGTCCCGCAGGCAATAACATAGCTTATCATAAAGGTTAAGAGCATGCCCCAGTAGGCCACCGGGCCCTTGCTGTAAAAGGATATAACCATGAAGAGCGAAAAAAGCAGGAAGAAGAGGTTCTTCCCCTCTTTGCGCATGAAGGCCTCAAGCAAGGCCCATATCGCCCCGGCCATGGATGCATGGGCGTAGATGTCCCATTCGTTTTGTCGTGCCGTTACCATGAACAGATAACTCGTGGCGAGTACGAGCAGCGTTGTCGCGGCAACCCCCCTGTCCCGTGAAACCCGCAGGGCGATAAGATAGGTGAAAAGGGCAAGCAGGAGGGCGCATATCCCTGCAGGAATCCTGTTGACGATGAGGTTGGCATCGGTTCCCTCCCACTTCATGGCGAGGGCCGTGATCCATGTGGGCAGCGGCGGCTTCGCTATCCTGAGATTCCCCTCCAAGGTCGGGAGAAGCCAAGAGCCGTTCATCAGGATTTCCCTTGCGGTTATGAAGTTTCTCGACTCCATTTGATCGACGGGCAAACGGTCGCAGTAAAGGAAAACACTTATGAAAAGGACGATCGGAATGAATAATACTTCCATTTTCAGAAAATGCATAAGCTGCCCTTTTTCGAAGGAGGTGTGGTCAAAGCAGATAAATCGTTCTTCCTCCATGCGGAAAAATCAAACTCTTTATCATCCGATTTCTGTCGTTGGGGGCTTCTCTTAACCATAGAATACTATGCAATCATTATTGAGTCTATCAATGGCTTACCTCATACAGCATCACAAATCCAGGATTTTCTTACAACCTGTCCGAACCCGTACTCGAATATCCGCCATGGGTCTGCCATCGTGTCCATTCATCCTTATCAATATGCACTTTTCACATACTGAGATTGAATATCCGGATGTACTTTCAAATTGAAAAAGCGGGAACACATTGTTATTGTTTGAAACATATCGTAGAGTATGTTTCGTTTTTCATGCGGGATCCAACGGGGGACGGCCACACAGGCACCGGATTTTTAAAATAGCTATCGGAGAAAAAATCTTGATGGAAGTACATCACATAACCTTGAGCATCGTCATTCCTTTTTATAATGAAGAGGAGTCCATCCGGGGGGTGTGTGATGAAGTCCGGCAAGCCCTTTCGGGCATACATGACCTCACATGGGAGCTTGTCATGGTGGATGACGGGTCCACAGACCTCACACCGCAGATCATGGACGAACTCGCAGGAAAATTCGTAAATTTCCGCTCCCTGCACCTTTCACCCAACAGCGGGCAATCGGCGGCACTGGAGGCTGGGTTCGGGTCAGCCAAAGGAGAATTCATCGCCACGCTGGACGGCGATGGGCAAAATGATCCCCATGATATCCCGGGCCTGCTCAAGGAAATGAAAAAAAACGGTCTAGACATGCTCTGCGGAATCAGGCAGAGACGGGCCGATAATCTGATCCGTCGCGTGTCCAGCCGCATTGCGAACCGCATACGTTCTGCCGTGCTGAAGGATAACGTTACGGATATAGGGTGTTCGATGCGGATTTTCCGGCGTGCCTGCACAAAACGTATCAGGTTCTTCAGGAACGCCCACCGTTTCTTCCCTGCCCTCTTCATCATGGCCGGATACACTGTGGCAGAAATTCCGGTTAACCACCGCCCGAGAGAGCATGGGACAAGCAAATACGGTGGTGGGATCAACAGCAGGCTTTTGCCGGGCATTATAGATCTGGCCGGCGTCTATTGGCTCAGAAAGCGCTCCCTCAGGTATACCATCATGGAAAAGACATGAGCAGTAGATTTGATAAGAACATGATCGGTGACATCGCACGCCTTTTTTTCGTAATGGCCTTTTTCTCAGCCATGGCCCTCCTCCTGAAGAGTGATGACCTGCGACACCTCCTTTTCGATATAAATACCATAAGGGCCTCCCTGCAAGGAGGGCGGCAATCATCCGGGCATCTTCTTTCCGCGCTCGTCTTCACCCTTGCTGGCGGCGGACTCATTGCACTTGGGCTCCCCCGGCTCTGGGCAAGCACAGTGGCAGGGGTCATCTACGGGGCATTCGTGGGCACGTTTCTTTCCCTGCTTGCCTCGTTACTCGGCGCTTCGGTCCTGTACCTTGCAGGAAGATCCCTCCTCGCTTCAGTGGTGGAACGGCGCCTTGGGGATAAACTGAAGGTGTGGCAAGGACGCTTTCAAGAGAATGCCTTCTGGTGGGTGATTTATGGAAGGCTCTTCCCCTTTTCCAACTCCACTTTGATGAGCCTGCTCTGCGGGAGCTGCCGGGTGCCTTTCTCCCCTTTCATGATCGGGTCGCTCATCGGCTTCGTGCCGCTTGCCGTAGTCTTTGCCACCTATGGAAGCGGCGGGGTAAAGGGCAACGTGTGGCAGATCGCGTTTGCCACGGCACTGCTGCTTCTCTCTATCCTGTCCCGGCGCCTCATGAACAAATGGTTTCCTTCACATGCCGTGGCCGGAACCGAACGGATGAATGCGCACGCCATGAGGCGTGTTGACCATGATCGGTAGAACGATTCAGAATCGGTTGTCACTGAAGATCTTGCGTGGGAGACCGGATAAACCTTCGGACGATCTCTAGAGAAACTTTGGTGCCGGAGGGGGACTCGAACCCCCACAAGCGCAAGGCCCTTCGGATTTTGAGACCTCTATCTGGTTAATTTACATACCTGGAAAGGCGTAGCAGTAAAGAATTTCAAAGAGTTATCCAAAGCGGTCAGTTGGCAGAAGTTGGGTGGAATTGGAACAGGTTTAGACGTCGCGGGCACAAAATAAGCACACTCCTTTCTCCATAACTCTGACTTTGTTAGCGACATAAACAGAGTAAAGAGAACCATTGCTTGTTAATGGGCTGATGTGATAATACCGATTAATCATATCAGTTAGTGAAGTGATTATAAGATGAAATCACATCAGTACATATGGCAAAGGCCAAACTGGACTCACTTCACATGGAGGAGCGATGAGGTTCTCGACCTCCTAGGTAAGAGCCGTTTGCTCCAGGGAAGGCTCCTCGGCAAGGTAGTCGACCAGGGTCTTACACTCGATCCACAGGCTCATGCCGAAGTCCTTGCCGAAGAAACAATGAAGACATCCGCCATTGAGGGAGAGAAACTCGATACTCGTTCTGTACGATCATCCGTAGCACGGAAGTTAGGTTTACCTTCTGCGGGCCTTCCCATAGATCGGTACGTGGATGGTCTGGTTGCCGTACTTTTGGATGCAACGCAGAATCATAATCTACCTCTTAATGTTGAGCGACTGTGTGGGTGGCAGGCTGAACTATTCCCTACTGGATATTCGGGTATGCATAAGATCCAGGTGGGTGTCTGGAGAGGGGATGAACCCATGCAGGTAGTCTCTGGACCTCTTGGTAAGGAAAAGATCCACTTTGAAGCACCACCATCCAATAAGATCGATGATGAGATTGCTCTCTTCCTCTCCTGGTGGAATACCAGCAAGAGTAAAATGGAAGGACTGATAAGAGCTTCAATAGCGCATTTCTGGTTTGTCACTATTCATCCCTTTGAGGACGGAAATGGTCGCATTGCCCGGGCTCTTACCGACATGGCTCTGGCCCAGGATGATGGACAGAAGTACCATTACTACAGCCTCTCATCTCAGATCATGGAGGATCGGAGTGCTTATTATGAAATCCTTGAAAAGTGCCAGAAGGGCGGCAGCGATATCACTGATTGGATCGTTTGGTTCCTTGGATGTTTTTCTAGGGCTATTGAACGCTCCGAAATCATCTTGTCAGGGGTTTTTACGAAGGCTGTTTTCTGGCGTACCCACGCACAGGCACCCCTGAACGAGCGGCAACGTAAGGTTATTAATAAGCTCTTCGATGTTGGCCGTGATGCATTCGAAGGTGGACTCACAACAAGAAAGTATTCAGCCATGACCGGTGTAAGCAAGATCACAGCATTTCGTGAGCTGAATAGACTTCTAGAACTTGGTTTAATAAAGCAGAATCCCGGTAAAGGTAGGAGTGTTAGTTACGATTTGATCTGGCCTCACACACCGTAAACTAAGATTCGATTCCCATTGAGACATAGAAAGCAATGTGAAGCAGTCTCCTACTCATCATTTATACTTTATCCCAATGTGTAAATTTTGTTTTGAGCCGCTCTATAGTGTGCCGCCTTTTGGGTGTAGTCGGCTGACAGACGGTATTCTGGTTTCCAAAGAGGCCCACTTCGGTTCATCCGTTCGACTCGAATGGTTAGAATCGTTATTCATCAGTTTACTTATCAGTGCTGTACCATTTGATTTCGTCTGTGGTTATAGACTCTGAAGAAGTAAAATAAATTTGTATGTATTTTATATTGGGGTCGAATTCCAGTCTAACGTAGTATTGCAAACGGTCTTTCTTTCTTGCAGCCATGCCTTATCTTGGTTATATTTTATAAATATCAATCTATATGAGGAGGGCACATGGCAAAGAATAAGGTGGCTACTGTTATTCTCGTTATTGGGCTTTTCATCGGTGGTGCTGTGATCGGCTTTGCTGCAAATGGTATGGAACAGCCGCATATGAGAGCTGCCCTTGAAAGTCTGAAAGATGCCAGGAAACAATTGGAGCAAGCAGAGCATAACAAAGGCGGTCATCGGGAAAAGGCTATTAAACTCGTAGATAAGGCTGTTGAACAAGTTATAAAGGGGATAGAAGCCGGCGAAAGAGGCGAGAAATATTAATAACAAAAAGGGCTGTATGCCGGATTTTTGTCGATGGCATACAGCCCTAATGATTTTCCTCTATTTCTATTAATTATTAAGGATAGTGTGCATGAAAATTTGTATTGTGATCCTTATCCCTGTGCTCCTATATTGCTCTACACCAGCATACGCCGATGGTATATTTCTTGAGGGTGGCCAGGGTTTCCATTACTCCACAGATTCCCAGGTCATATTTCTCAGCTATCACATAGACTCGCCTCCACTATTGGGTCTTAATAGTTACTATAATGCGGCACTCGGTTCCTGGAATGGATCGAATCACAACGATGCAATTTCTCTTACCAAAGGTTTATGGATGAACCTTTCAGGGAAATCGTATATCTCTTTTGAGCCGGGCGGTGCTTACCTTAGAAGCACCACTGAAAACCTGGGCACACGTCTTCAGTTTGCATTCCGATCTGCACTTGGCATAAGGACAGAAAAATATGACCTCTCGGTTGGTTATAGACATTTCTCTAATGGGAAAGGAATTTTTCATTGGACAGACACAGCGAATTACGGTGAAAATTTCATTACATTCCAGATAGGCTATCTTTTATGATTCAAGAGACTGAGGATTCTTTCGATTTCATCGCGGTTTTGAGAAGGCTGGAAACTGAAGATCTTGAGTGAGGGTGTCGAAAAAGGTCGGCTATTTCTTGTACGGGGTTGCATAAGGATCTTTCATTCTCCCATTTCAGAAAGGGAAGGAAGCCATGGCTAAGTACAAGCCTTACACGTATGCGCAGGACATGCTGATACCGGTATCGCTAAAGGAACAGCTTATGCCCGGGACCCTGGAATTCGCGATCCACACGCTCGTAGATGAGCGTATGGACGTGAGCATATTCGATGAGAAGTATTGCAACGACGAGACAGGACGGCGGGCATACGATCCCCATATTCTGCTGAAGGTGGTACTGCTAGGGTATTCACGGGGACTGATCTCGTCGAGGAAGATCGAGCAGGCATGCAAGGAGAACGTGGTCTTTATGGCACTTTCGTGCGGGCAGTATCCTGACCACATCACGATAGCCCCGTTTGTTGCCTCCATGAAGGATGAGATCCTACCACTGTTTCGTGATGTGCTGCTGGTCTGTGAGGAGATGAATCTGCTCGGGGGGACCTTCTTTGCATTGGACGGCTGCAAGCTTCCCGGTAATGCATCCATGAGATGGAGCGGTAAGGTCGATGATCTGAAGAGGAAGAAGGAGAAGATCGAGAGTGAGGAAGGTCGTAAGATCTACCCCCAACGTATGGCAATCGTAGAGCCGGTATTCGGCAATATCCGCACCAACAAAGGGTTGGACCGGTTTACTCTGAGGGGAAAGATCAAGGTCAATATTCAATGGCTCTTGTATTGTATGGTCCACAATATAGAGAAGATCGCAAACTATGGCTTTGCATGAAATAAAAAAAGGGGTGATTCTTCAACAAAGGTTCATTGCCATGAGTGTATGACCTGAAGAAAGCAAAAATCCAAAAAAAGGCAATGATGGTTTAAATAAATACCAGTTAGATGGAAATTATCTTCTGTCCAAAATGGTTTTTCGACTGCCTCACATGCAATCTATACTCTGGAGTATTCCCATATCAAATTCCATGGCACGATATATTTATGATTCATTCTGTTCATGTTTCATAAGCATTGGAAGAACGGGTTGCCTTATGCTCGAGAAATCCCTTTCCTGAGTGACCTTATAACAACCCGTGCACCAAATAGATCAGACCGATCAGTCCCAAAGCGCCGGCACCATACCACAGCCATTTCCTTCTGGTCAGAACGGAGATCGCCGAGAGAGCAATGGCAATCTGAAAGGCGGTGACCCCTTTGGCCAGCATGTTGTGCGCCATCAGATGCAGGGAAGAGGCCTTCTCCTTCTCGCGCGCCATTTCCTCGATCTGTTGCTGTTCCTGCTTATAGGCCGCAACCTTTTCCTGGTCTTTGGCAGATGCCTGTCTACCGAGGGCCTGCAGCGTTTCGATTCGACTTTCAAGCACCACGGATTTGACGCCCTTCGCCTGATAATACGCCCATTGATCCGAGGCCTGAATCTGCTCGATCAAGGCTTCATTGGAATGGTGGCCCGCCAGGAGCGAAGACACGGCGGCAAGTACGGCGAGAATGGCCGTGCTGAGAGCCACCCAAAGCACCCACTGTTCCCTCGCCTCCCGCGCTTCCTCTTGGATCGCTTCATGCAATTTTTCGGTCGGATCTTCGATCTCTTCCGGCATGACATTTCCCTCGATTCGATATTATCCCATCATGTCATAAAAAGGTGACGGACTCAATCTTCAGAACGCCTATAGCGTGAATCACACCGACGATTATTCACCCGTTAACCCATCCGGCACATGGCGATTGATGGATATGCTCCACTGATAGGTAGAACTGATTGGGCAATCCGAGAGATGCTCTGGGCCGGTAAAATTCCTTGTATCAGGGACGGGCGGCGTGTGCTCCTCGATGTAAACGACATGGATTCATGGAAGGAAAGCAATGTGCGGACCGGTTTCTTTGAGTATGATGAGTATGTAAAAGTCCGGGATGCCCTGCCATCTTCTCTCAAGCCGCTCTTGATTGCAGCATATTACACCGGCATCAGGCGAGGAGAGCTGCTTGGCCTACAATGGCATCAGGTTGATATCTGGGCTCATCGAATAGTTCTTGAGAAGGGATCGACAAAAAATGGTGAGGCCCGGTTGGTTTATATGTATGGCGAGCTCTTCGATGCTATCCTTGCTCAGAAGAAGATTCGTGATACTAACTTTTCTGAATGCCAAAATGTATTTTTCGATCATCACACGGGAATGCCTATGAGTAAAGACTTCCGGCCTACCTGGGAGAAAGCCCTTGCATCGGTAAATCTAGCTGGTCGGTTGTTCCATGATCTGAGACGGACAGCAGTGAGGAATATGGTCCGGTCCGGAGTGTCTGAAGTTGTTGCAATGCGTGTATCAGGGCATAAAACAAGAAATGTATCTGGTGCCGGAGGGGGGACTCGAACCCCCACAGGCGCAAGGCCCTTCGGATTTTGAGTCCGACGCGTCTACCAGTTCCACCACTCCGGCACTTGTTTCGGTGTATTATCAAAGCTCTCCACGCTTTGCAAGTAAAGAACCCTTCCCCGGAACCGTGAGCCCCGTATTTGTGTGTGCATGCCCAGCTCTGCAGCACATGCATTGACCACATGCCTTTGCTGGGGCAGACCACAGACTATTCTCTCTCACGCAGGTACAGAATTCAGTATCACCTTAAATATTATGTTATGAAACATATGATACAGTAATAGATAAATCAGCCCGGATGCACCGTCCGCACATCATCAATTTATTCTTGCTATATTCCTTCGAGGTAGTGTATTTTTTGATAATGAATCGTGCAATGATGGAACATTGTCTATGCATCACTGCAACAAGAAGATGTATGGCATTGCCATGCCGTGTGTGTGTTCATCGTAAGACCGTTGTGGTATAAATTCAACAAAGCTCACGATGTGCATGGTATAATATATTGTTATTATTAGCTCTTTGGATGGCATATATATTGCTAAACTTCACACTGTTTATAGCGGGGAGCGTTTTGTACAGGCACATGATATCCGGATCTCGACAAAGTAAAATAGGCGCTTTCGGGTTTTTCTCTGTGCACCCATGGATAAAGGCCATAAAAATCATTGTTTTCTTTGTTGACAAAAGAGACAAGGCCCCTATAATAGTGGCTGTGGCTTGGTGATGTTTTGTAAGTGAAAGGGTTTTACGAGTCCCAAAAAAATAAAAAAGATTAAGTAGAGGAGGAAGATATGGCTAAGAGGTTTCTAGTATTAATCGCATTGCTTATGCTTGGTTTCTTTATAGCCGGCTGTGCGGAGGGAGACAAGAGCTCATCGGTGACAAACCCCAACCCGAACGTTTTCTCACCAACGGGCTCTATCTCAGGGACGGTTTATGATTTCTGTGCAAGCCTGCCCGTTAAGGGCGCAACAGTGTCTGTCGCATACAGCGGCGGTGTCCACAAGGTAGTAACCGGTGCGGATGGATCGTTCTCTTTTAGTGGTGTCCCTGCCAACGGAGAAGACTACTCCATGGATAGCTCGTCGGGCTATAATGTAACCTGCGACCTCACCACGGTTACCGGCAACCCCTACGGTTATGCCACCGTCATGCCCGCTTACGTCTACTACAGCGACCTCGGAGACGGCTACAACGGAACCGACGAAGACTCTAAATTCACCGAGAGCGGCAGCGGTGCAAGCACGCCGGTCAATAACCTTGCAAGCTCCATTGTCTTTGACGTTGCAAAGCCGACCGCCACGATCGACGTGACCGTGACCGACAATACCGCAATCGATGTAACAGGCACCGGCACTACCGGTACCGGCACGCCCATTGCTGCTGATACGAATGGGGTCCTCCTCTTTAAGAGGCTCCTGCTCAATTCGAATGGCAGCCTATACTTCGATACGTTCATGGGATACGCCACGGCGGGCGCAACAACCGGTTCCTATACCTTCACCAATGTCGTTCCGATCGATCAAGGTCTCGTTATAAATTCCGGATACTTCGGCGAATTCTACTACGTACAGGTCATCAAGACGGGCTATGATGTTTCTTACAATGGTTCTGAGGAGAGTACGGGAAATTGCATCGGGTTAAAACTTGCATGCCAGCCCGGCTGCAACGAGACCGTTTCTGCCGCCTTTACCGTTGACTTTGCCCCGAACAAGGATACAACACCCCCGGTCATCACCTCGGTCGTTGTGCCCGGCGGACCGGCAGCAGCCAGCCCGGTGCCCGGCGGCGGAGTCGTCTACGGTGATGTAATCACCCCGACGGCAACAACCGTAACGCCATTCGCAAACTTCGTGCTCAACTTCAACGAAGCCATGAATCAATCCTTTACCGTGAAGGGCGGCATCAGGATTTACGATGCGTTCACCGTGGTGCTTACTTCAGCCGGCACGGGTGGTAAGAGTGCAAACGTTTCCGGTGTCGACATCATCGACCGCTCATCGGTTGTAAGTAACTCCGAACTCGGCACTGACTTCGCATGTACATGGAACACTGGCGGGACTGCCCTCACCCTTACCCCGGCATTGGTGGCAGCCAGCTATGGCGACACAGCCAAGTCACTTTCGGGAACTACTTCCGGTTGGGGCACCGGCGTGACGATTACCGGGTATGTGAGCGGCGCATGGGAGATCAGGCTCAGTTCAGGCGCTTCGGACCTCCTGTTCGATCTCGCCTTGAACTTGTGGAACCCCGACTCCGGTGCTAATCCGGCAATCGTTTACTGGCAGAATGGTTATGTCTTCACCTCAAACTTCAGCCAGCTCGGTGGGTTCGGGTCCTCCGAACACTGGTTCTTGTGGGTAGGACAAGGGAACGTTAAATCGACATACCCCAGCCAAAACGAGTAAAACGTACTATCGAGATAATCCGACTACCAAGGGGGTGCCTCAGGGCACCCCCTCTTTTTTTGTCGACCACTGTTCTTGTCTCTCCCCTCACCCACGCCGGGCAAACCCTTGGCAGGGCAAATCCGGATTACCTGCCGTTATGAGATCATCCCTGTCCCTTGTGATACGAGGTGCATTCCAAATTCTGTGAGTAACCGTAGGTTTCTCAGGAGCGCAGCGAAGGATCTGTTTACGATACCCCGTCACTTTGTTCAGGACCTTGGATCGGGGTGAGGGTACAGGGTTGATTGATGCAACCTGGTATGACTGCTCTTGGAGGAGAGCCTTTAAAAAGCGGCACATTCCGGATGTTGCGGCTGAAGCCGCTCCTCCACGGTGCCGATTTCATGAAAGAGAGATCTGAACCGGAAGCGGATTCACTTACCTTTGGGGCGCTTCTCACCTGGAGGGGATCCCATTCGAATTCATGAATGTAAATGCTTTTTACGTTTCAGAACCGCACGCGGCTGTTCCGGAAGATTACAAAGGCAAGAACGGCAAGGACAGAGGCCAGCGCTATGGCCCCGGTGTGATCGTCTTTACCCCGGGCTCTCTGGACAAAGCAGGTGTCTTCACGGATCTTGGAGAGATCGTTCCCGCCCTTGCCGCTTTCATCCTGGGTCTGGTCGGTCACCTTGAACCGGCCGAGGACCTGGGTGGAGAAGGTTACATACCCGCCTGAGGCTTTTGCATCTTCAACTCTCACCCAGGTATTGTTGTTCTCATCGTACCGCAAAACAGAGGGCTGAGAGACTTTATAGGGGACAGACACCGTTGCAGGCTCATCGAGGACCAGGCCGTAGGGGAGGATATCGAAGAAGAAAGCCTGCTCACCCTGGGCAAGCTGTGTCGAGCCTGAAAACAGCCCGTCACCGCCCCATCCGATGGCGATGGGTGCGGCAACGAGGGTCGCGCTCACGGGCATATCGATGGCCACACCGAAAACCTCATCCTCAAGGAGGAGGGTATTTGCGGGGATGTAGGTCTGAAGCCGGTATATCTGCTCGGCCACGGAGAGCCGCAGCACATGGACAACATCGCCCATATCGTCAAAGACCATATATGAGTAGCAGCCGGGGGTATCCACCGTGATCGTGTCACCATTGATGTCGGGGCAGTTTGCGTCAAGCGGGTAAAAGAAGAATATTCCGTCAGGGTAGACTAACGTAAGGTCAAAGGGCGTAAGGGCCTGGAAGATCACATCGCGCACCGGATATTTCTCGGTAAGATCACCCGCACCCTGTGCCTTATCCAGAGAGAACCCCTTCATATCCGCGGCAATCGTGCCTTGGGATACCTGCCTCGCCGGCACCAGAGAAGAGCTGCCGGAACTCGACAGAGAATAGAGCGGATCATTCGGACCAAGGCCCAGTATATCTTTTATGAGCTTCCCTATCTGGTCAACCGCGCCCCCGAGGAGGTACTCACTGCCAGTGCCGGTACTCGAGCCGCTTGTTGCGCTGCCGAGAGTGCTGCTTGCGGAACCCGTATTTGTGTTATTGCCCGTACTACTGAGAGTGCTGGTGCCTGTATCCGTGGTGCTTCCGGTGCCGGAGTTTGTGCCCGTTCCGCTGCCGGTGCCACTCGTATTACTCTTTGTCGATGCGGCTGCAGGGATGGTTACTCTGACCTGCTGGGAAAAACCGCTCTGGTTGCCACTGATATCCCGGGCAGTAACGGCGAAATAATAGGTCTTGCCGGCTTGCAGCCCGGTTATGTCGATGCTCGGGGTTGTACCCACACCGACAAGATGATCGTAGTTGGAAGGAGATGTCCCGTAGTATACCCAGTACCCCGCGATGTCGCTCTCAGGGTTCTTGTTCCAGGTGACCCGTGCGGTTACGGCAAAAACAAAGGACGGAATAAATATAAGGATAAGGATCAGCAGCCCTAATTTAACCCCAGTAGAACCCAACATTTCACTCCATGATGGAATTGCAATTTTATCCCTTTCTGCGACATGTGCTCATGAATGTCAAGGATGAAAAATCAATGCCCCGAGTAAAAAGAAGCCTTTTAACTATCGATTATAATTTATAGATAGGCCGTGCGGGTACAAGGCCCGCCCCTTACTGATCACTGGTCACTGATCACTCATATTTTTATTCCGCCGGCGGATATCCCGTGATCTGAGCGATCTTCCTGTTCACCGGCTCCAGCACCGTGTAAAGCCTCTTATACACATCGTTGTACATATCATCGTAGATCTTCCTGCTCTGCTCCTTGGGCTCGAAGGTCCTGCCCTTTCTCACCATGGACTTAACGGCATCCTCGAATGTCTTATGCATCCCGGTAGCAACGGCAGTGTCAATGGCGGCACCGAGGGCGGAGATCTCTGAAGTCTCCATACGTGAGACACTCAAACCGAACATATCGGCAGCGATCTGAACGGCCGAGTCGCTTTTGGAGCCGCCGCCGCCCACACGGATCTCTTTGAACTTCACACCAATCCTGGCCTGGACCACCTCTGAGAGCCTGCGAAGCTCAAAGCCGATCCCTTCGAGGATGGCACGGTAGATATGGGCGCGGGTATGCACGGCACCGAAGCCTATCATGGAGCCCTTGGCGAACTTGTTATAGACCATGGGTGACCAGTAGGGCTGCAGGACAAGTCCCATGGAGCCGGGTGGTATGGTGCGGATGACCTCGTCAAAGATCACCTCGGGCGCAACACCTCGCTTCTGAGCTTCAACGGCCTCCCTGGCCCCGAACTCCTGCTTGAACCAGGTCACCATCCAGAAGCCCCGGTGGATGAACATCTCGATGTCCCATGCATTGGGAATGGCAGCGGGCCAGGTGAAGAACCTCATGCCCTTGTCGTTGATGTATTTCCTCGTGAGCACATGCATGGCCGTGGCCGTTCCGAAGCTGATCTCCGCAATGGATGGCTCGATGGCGCCGGCTCCCAAGAGCTCGCTCTGCTTGTCTCCGGCGCCTACCACCACGGGCAGACCCTCGGGCATTCCTGATTCTTCCGATGCCTTCCTCGTGATCCGGCCGAGGATCTCATCGGGCCGGAAGAGCTGCACGCAGTGTCCTTTTTCAATGCCGAGCGGCGTATATGCCAGATTCAGCGAATGCCACCTGAGCTTATTGTACTCGAACGGCCAGATGCCGGTGACCATGCCCGAGGAGTCGTGGAACTCGCCCGTGAGCTTGCGCACAAAGAAGCCTGAGGCCTGGACGAACTTGTGGGTCTTCTTGTATATCTCGGGCTCGTTCCTATTGATCCACAGGAAGATGGAGTGCTTCTGGGCATACTTGATGGCATTCAGCAGACCTGCCGCGCTGAAGAGCGCTGTTCCTATTGCGCCAAGGGGGGGCGGGTCGGCAACGGAACGCTGGTCGAGCCAGATGATGGCGGGCCTCAGCGCATTGCCGTCCTTGTCCATCGGGATGACCGTACCGCGCTGGGTGGTGATGCCCACGCCTGCGATTCCGGCCTTGTCGATGGTGATCTTTTTCATGAGGCCGTTCGTCACCATGCAAAGCTTTTCCCAGTAGTCCTCGATACTCTGCTCGGCCCAGCCCGGATGCAACGAGAAGTAAGGCTCGAAGGACCTCTGCTCGATGGCGAGCTCCTTACCCTCGATGTCGAAGAGGACGGCCCTGATGCTCTGTGTGCCGGAATCGATGGCGATGATATAACGCTTATCAGACATAGTACCCCCTTAAGAAATCATGACATGCGGGCACAAACGTATCCGTTTAGCTCATAATCTGTTTATCATACAAACATGCATAGCAAAAGCATGGAATGGAATCGCGGCTAAAGCCACGCCTACATCATGCAGCATATTATGGAGATGTAGGAGCGCCTTCAGGCGCGACCCGTCCGGGGTGTCGCGGCTAAAGCCGCTCCTACAATTCCTCGATGGGTCTGATATGCTCGGCGATCATGTCCTTCTCGACAACCTCCATAAACTCATCGCCAAGCACCGTGCTTGCAGAGACCACCTGATTCCAGAAGGCAATGCGTTCGCAATCGTGCTTCCAAAACTTTCTGAAATCTTCACGAGAGGGGATCTTGCCGCCCGGAAGCCTTTCGACAAAGGCCTTGCCCGGGCAGAGCAGCACGACATTCTCAAGATCTTTCGCATCAGGCCTTCTCCATGGGAGCATCTTGTCAAACCACCCCGGTGTGATGCGTTCCATGTAGTGGGGGAAGAGCACGAGTTTCGAGCTGTGGAAGGGAATGGCAATATGGTAGTCGATAATACCTGCATCACGGTACATGCCGGGCTGTGCGCCGGGGATGTCTTTAATGCCCTCCATGATCACGGGCATGGAGCCCGAGGCCATGACGGCCTGCCTCACATTCTCATGGACAAGCTTCACCTGCCTTATAGGGAAGCCGTCCATAGAGAAATAAGGCGGGATGTCCCTTCCATCATAGAAGAGCGTCCGGGAAAAGAAGGGCCTTAAAAGCCTCCTGTTCACAAGGTTCAGGATTCCCGCCATCACCATGGATAAGACCACCGTATACTTTCGTTCCATAGATCCCGGCCAGGAGCACCTGGTGGCCAATATATTGAGCCTTGCATAGGGGTGATGGAGAACGGTTTCAATGCCGGCATCATCGAGGTATGCATCGAGGATCTTCCCGATCTCTGCGCTGACCATCCGCGCCGTAGGTACGGTCGTGTAGGTCTGGCGGAGGTAGGCCTTAAGAAACATCTCATAGGCATCCATACCCTGGGCCAGGGCTGCAAACCGCCACGAACCCACTGAAGATCCGATGAGGTGGACCGGGCTTGTACGCTCCAGAAGCCAGGATGTGAAGATCGCCCTGTCGAGCCCGCACAGCACAAGCCACTTGGGACCGCCCGCAGCACCTGCAACCACCTCTACCATGTCGGGCCTGAGCCCTTCATCACAGATAAGCTCTATTGCTTTTTTGCCGGCATAGACAGAAAGGTATTTCATGCCTGTATCCGCGCCTGATCGAGGACTAAAGGGTCTTCCTCGTCAATGATCTTAATAATGGGCGCGTTCATCCGCTCCTTCTGGGCCAGGTAGAATTTCCGGTTCTTCTTGAGGGACTTGGCAAAGGCCATAACTGCAGGCATGAGCTCATCAATGGGGTACGACTTCACTACGATATGGTGTTCTTCGCACTGGCTGCCGGTAAGCCTCGTACCTAAATAATAGAGCTCATCGAGCTTGTAGGCGGGAATGGCCTTCTTAACCATGGCCACCATGCCAGGCCAGAAGGGGATGCCAAGGTCCACCTCGGGGAAACAGAAGAAACCCCTGTCGGAGCGCATGAACCGGAAGTCGAAACAGCAGGTCATGATGGCCCCGCCGGCAAATGCGTGCCCGGTGATGGCTGCAATGGTGGGCATGGGATAGAGGAGTATCCTGCGAAGGAGACGGTTAAAGGCGTAGCAGAAATCTTTGATGGCCGGTGCGTCCCCTGCCTGGGCAATGGGTCTGAGCCAGTCAAGATCGATCCCATTACAAAATATCTTGTCGTGGGCGGACTTCACAACCAGTGCATCCACCCCGGTGTTCTGCTCGATGTCATCCATGGCATGAAGAAAATCATGTATGAATGTCATGTTGAACCTGTTCTCGCCGCTGCTCATGGTGAGAACGGCAACACTACCATCAAGGGCATATTCGATTAACGGCATGGCACAACGCCTCCTTGAGTCATGAAAATGCGTTATTCATTATACATGGCCGAGCCCGGAAAACCAAGGGCAACATGGGACAGGCAATACCCTCCTTTTTATTTTGCGTAGCCATGTGGAATCTGGTAGCCTGGCGCGATCCGCATCGGATATGAAAGGGGCCGGGTAATGCTCATCAACAAAACCGCCCAGCAGGGCGATACCGTGAAGATTCACTACCGGGGCAGATTGGAAGACGGGTTTGAGTTCGATACATCCATCGGCGGGGAGCCACTCATCTTTACAATCGGTTCCGGCGAGGTCATCCAGGGGTTTGAAGCCGCAGCCACGGGCATGGCCGTGGGCGAGCTCAAAACCTTCACCGTAGCCCCTGAGCATGCCTACGGACCTCACCGGGAAGAGCTTGTCGTGGAGATGCCGTTGGAATATTTTCCCGAAGACATCGTCCCAGAGGAGGGAATGCAGCTTAAACTGGTGGATGAAAACGGTGATGAGATCCCTGTGGTGGTTGTCGGCGTGGAGAAGGAATCGGTCACGCTGGATGCCAATCATCCCCTTGCAGGCAAGGCGCTCACCTTTGATATCGAGGTTCTGGACATCAACTAGCGGATGCCGAAGTGCTCGATGAGCGCAAGGCTCATCCAGGGACAGTAGGTTATCACAAGTAGCGCAATGATCATAATAATGATGAACGGCAGGCACGACCGGTAGAGCTTTGTCACGGGCT